>PVMK01125532.1_pt1 | contig 105496 bp, 102 predicted proteins | sample 1853481 | NCBI WGS metagenome assembly PVMK01 (sample SAMN08533507, study PRJNA380276) | Marine sediment metagenome, whole genome shotgun sequencing project.
AGACTGCGAGTTGGCTGTCATCGGTAACGGGATGGCAGGGATGGCAGCGGCCCTTTTTGGGGCCAACAGGGGGGTCTCTATTGTTCAGGTTGGCGTCACGGGAGAGATCATATTGCCAGCGGCCTTCTGGATCTGCTGGGGGTGCACCCGGTGGAAGAGAGAAAAGTATGGCAAGATCCCTGGGCAGGGATCGAGACCCTGGCCCATGAGACCCCCAAACACCCCTATGCCCGGCTAAAAAGGAGAGAGATCGAGGCTGCTTTCCATGAACTGCTCTCCTTTCTAAAAGAGGCGGGCCTTCCCTATGGGAGACGGAAGCGGCAGAACTCAGAGATGATTATGCCTCTGGGAACAACAAAACTGACATACTGCGCGCCTCAGAGCATGTGGGGAGGCGTAAAGGCACTGAAGGAAAGAAACCCCTGTTTATTGGTTGATTTTTATGGCCTCAGTGATTTCAGTGCCACCCAAATCGCAGAAACTTTAAAGGATAGATGGCCGGATTTGCGCTCAGCCCGGATCACTTTTCCGGGTAATGATCAAACCCGTGAACTTTTTACGGGAGAACTCATGGCCCAGGCCATGGAGTCATCAGAAAACCGAGAGAAGCTCGCTCAAGCGGTGCGGCCACTTGTAGGAGATGCCCAATCAATAGGCATACCGGCCATATTCGGAATGAACCGGACCAATGAGATCATTGCTGAATTGGAAAAGCATATCGGAGTCCCAATGTTCGAAATTCCTACCCTGCCTGTCTCAATTCCGGGCCTCAGGCTTAATGATACCTTTGCACGGGAACTCTCGAACAAAGGGGTTAGGCGTTTTTCACAAAAACGGGTCTTGAAAGCTCACCGGGAACCAAAGGGAGACTTTATTCTCGACATCGGCAACAACAGAGTTGAGAAATCTGTGCGTGCCAACGGGGTTATCTTGGCCAGTGGCCGTTTTTGGGGCAGGGGGCTGATGGCTGACAGAAGGAGGGTCAGAGAGGCCATCTTTGATTTGCCCGTCCACCTGCCGGAAAATAGATCAGAATGGCACCATAAGGATTTCCTGGACTTACGGGGTCACCCGGTCAACCGGGCCGGCCTGGAAATCGATGACCTATTCCGTCCTCTGGACAGCTCAGGCGACCCGGCCTTTGAGAGGTTGTTCGCAGCCGGTTCAATCCTGGCCCATCAGGATTGGATGCGCATGAAGTGTGGCTCGGGGTTGGCCATAAACAGCGCTTATGCCGCGGTGAACGCATATATGAGGACGGCCGGGTGAATAAAAGTGGGTTGCAATAAAGAGAATACTTCGTTATAAATACTTGCCTTTGGATATTTAACTGGAGAGACACTGAAACAAAAGAGTGGATGGTTTCCCTATGTCATTATCATTGGAAGGTGTTAGCAAGAAGGTAGGCCGCGAAACCCACATCTACAACATGAGCCTGGAGTTTGAGACAGGCTCCCTCAATGTGCTGCTTGGCCGAACCCTGGCCGGAAAGACATCCCTCCTTCGGCTGATGGCCGGACTCGATCGACCCAACTCTGGACGGATCCTGGTAAATGGAGAAGACGTTACGGGCAAATCAGTCCGAAAACGGAGTATTGCCATGGTCTATCAGCAGTTTATAAATTATCCGTCGCTGACAGTCTACAAAAACATCGCATCCCCTCTCAAGCTCAGCGGGGAAAACAAGACGGAGATTGATCGACGCGTACGCAAAACCGCTGAAATGCTCCACATCGAGGACCTGCTGGATCGTCTGCCCGCCGAGCTGTCCGGTGGACAGCAGCAGCGCACCGCCATTGCCCGGGCCTTGGTCAAAGAGACAGACCTGCTTTTGCTGGATGAGCCACTGGTGAACCTGGACTATAAACTGCGCGAAGAGCTACGGGTTGAACTTCAGGATATTTTCAAACAGGGCAGGGCGATCGTCGTCTACACCACCACGGAACCGACCGAGGCCCTGATGCTGGGAGGCAATATTGCGGTAATCGATGAGGGCCGCATTCTGCAAACCGGCCCCACCCTGGAAGTATACCATAATCCAGCGACGACCAAAATCGCTGAAGTGTTTAGTGACCCGCCAATCAATTACCTCAAAGGCACGATCCAGGGGGGCACTGCCCGAATGGGGCAGAATGTCGGAATTCCACTGGAAGACTATATGAAAGGCCTGTCTGACGGTAACTATACGTTTGGTATGCGTTCCAATCATCTTTTTCTATCAAGCACCAGCGAAGAGGATACCCAAATCCGGGCCACGGTAGAATTGTCGGAGATAAGCGGGTCAGAAACGTTTATTCACGTCAACCATGCCGATACCCATCTGGTTGTTCAGGAAAACGGCATTCACCCCCGCCAGATCGGGTCCGAAATCACCCTTTATGTAAGCCCGTGTTGTCTTTTTGTGTACGATGAGGATGGAAATCTGGTTGCATCTCCATCCCTTGCCGGCATTCAAGAAAGGGGCGGCTCGGATAGCCTCCAAGGAGACCACGATGGCGCGTATTGAACTCAATGAAATTGCCCACAGCTATCTCCGGAACCCTGAGGGAGATTCGGATTATGCCCTGAGGCGTATCCACAATGTGTGGGATGATGGGGCGGCATGTGCCCTTCTGGGCCCCTCGGGCTGCGGCAAAACCACCTTGCTGAACATCGTTTCCGGTCTGCTTGCGCCTAGCAGGGGGCGGGTCCTGTATGATGGTAAGGACGTCACAGCGTTGCCACCGGAAAAACGTAACATTGCCCAGGTCTTTCAATTTCCGGTTTTGTACGATACCATGACGGTTTTTAATAATCTGGCATTTCCTTTGCGCAATCGAAGGTTTAGTGAAATCCAAGTAAAAGAACGTGTTCTGGAAATAGCCGAGATGCTTGATCTAACCCCTTTTCTCAACAAGCGGGCAGTGGGATTAGCAGCCGATGCCAAGCAGAAAATCTCATTGGGCCGTGGGCTGGTTCGAAGTGATGTGGCAGCCATCCTTTTTGATGAGCCGTTGACGGTCATCGATCCGCAAATGAAATGGCACCTGCGGGGCAAACTTAAAGAGATCCATGAACAGCTGAGGCTGACTTTTATTTATGTTACCCATGATCAGGTGGAAGCCCTGACCTTTGCCGACCAAGTGGCGCTGATGTTCGAAGGCGAAATCGTACAGATCGGCTCTCCTCAGGACCTTTTTGAAAACCCGGAACATCGGTTTGTGGGATATTTCATCGGGAGTCCAGGAATGAACTTCCTGGAGTGTACCATAGAGGGAAACATAGCGCGAGTCGATGGCGTCAGTATTGTTTTGGACGAGGAAACAGCGGCAAAGGGTCGTAAAGCCCAGGGAAAACTGGAGCTTGGGATACGACCTATGTATTTGGAGATGTATCCCAAGTCCGTTGATGGTATGGCGCAGGCCAAGGTCAAGGTGGTTGAGGATCTGGGCAGTTACAAGATCGTGACGCTTACCTTGGCAGGCAATACCTTAAAGGCCACTTTGCCTGAAGACAAACCGGTTCCTGAAGGCGATGTTTGGCTTGCCTTCCCGCCACAATGGACCAGGCTGTTTGCCGACGGGTGGTTGATTAAGTAGTGGGGGTTGATGAAAAGATGAACATCGAACATCGAACGTCCAACATCGAACATCGAATGGAAAACCGGAAAGCCCCTGACCTTTGGGGATGAAGGTTTCGGGTTTCGGGTTGCTGAAAAGATGAACATCGAACGTCCAACATCGAACATCGAATGGAAAACCAGAAAGACACTGACCTTTGGGGGTGAAGGTTGCGAGTTACGCGTTGCGGGTTAAGAGATTTTAGATTTCAGATTTCAGATTGTAGATTGCAGGTTGTGGGTTAGGTTTTTCAATCGACAATCAACAATCATCAATTACAGAGGGTGTATCCATGGAAAAATGGCCAAATAATAAGGCCTGGTTACTGGTGCTACCGGTTTTTGTGGTCGTCGCGTTTAGTGCCATAATTCCATTGATGACAGTGATTAATTATTCGGTTCAAGACATCTTTGGTCCGGGCCAGAGTGTTTTCGTCGGTATGGAGTGGTTTCAGGAGATGTTGACCGACAGGCGCCTGCATGACGCCCTATGGCGTCAGTTCCTATTCTCCGGGCTGGTGCTATTGATCGAAATGCCCTTAGGCATACTCATTGCCCTGGCCATACCCAAAAAGGGCTGGGGGGTCCCGGTCTGTCTGGTGACCATCGCGCTTCCGCTGCTCATTCCATGGAATACCATCGGAACGATCTGGATCATCTTTACCCGACCGGATATAGGGCTTTTCGGCGCCGGTGTGAACAATCTCCTGGGCATACCGTTTGATCATACGGCGAGATGGCTCGATGCCTGGGTGACCCTGATGCTCATGGATGTCTGGCACTGGACCCCGCTGGTGGTCCTGTTGGCCTATGCCGGACTGCGGGCCATCCCCGAGGTCTACTACCAGGCCGCCCGGATCGACGGCGCATCGGCCTGGTCCACCTTTCTCTATATCCAGTTGCCCAAGATGCGCGGCGTACTCACCATCGCCTTTTTGCTCCGATTCATGGATAGTTTCCTCATCTATGCGGAACCCTTCGTGCTCACGGGAGGAGGTCCCGGCAATTCGACAACGTTCCTCTCCATCTACCTGGTCAAGATTGCTCTGATGCAGTTCGATCTCGGACCGGGCGGGGCCTTTTCGCTTATCTATTTTGTCATCGTTCTGCTGTTCAGTTTTATCTTTTATCAGGCGCTTCAGCGTGTTGGAAAAGGAGAGAAGGTATGAAAGGAAAGAAAAAAATCGTCGGCCTTGTCATATACTTTATCCTGCTGCTGATGCCCATCTACTGGATGCTCAACATGTCCCTGCGGTCCAACGCCGACATCCTCGCGTCCTTTGCCCTGTACCCGAAAGATTTCACATTCATGAACTATATGAAGATATTTACGGATTCATCCTGGTACATGGGATATGTCAATTCCATGATCTACGTGGCCCTAAATACCGTTATCTCTCTGTCTGTGGCCCTGCCTGCCGCCTACGCCTTTTCACGCTACCAATTCGTGGGCGACAAGCAGATGTTTTTCTGGCTGCTTACGAACCGCATGGCGCCGGCGGCTGTTTTCGCGCTCCCCTTTTTCCAGTTGTATTCCACAATCGGTCTTCTGGACACGCACATTGCGGTGGCTCTGGCCCACTGTCTTTTCAATGTGCCGTTGGCGGTATGGATATTGGAAGGCTTTATGTCCGGGGTGCCCCGTGAGATCGACGAAACCGCTTTTATTGACGGCTACGGCTTCCCACGTTTCTTTATCACCATCTTTATCCCGCTGATCCGGTCCGGGGTGGGGGTGACGGCTTTTTTCTGTTTTATGTTCAGTTGGGTCGAGCTGCTACTGGCCCGGACACTGACGGTAACCGACGCAAAACCGATCTCGGCAATCATGACCCGAACCATCAGCGCCACCGGTCTTGACTATGGTTTGCTGGCCGCGGCCGGCATGCTGACCATTGTACCGGGTGCCATGGTGATCTGGTTTGTACGCAATCATTTGGCCAAAGGCTTTGCCCTGGGCCGGGTATAAAGGGGAAGACCTATGGAGCTAACTCTGGAATGGATGGAATGGACCGTACCAACGGCCATTTTTTGCACCTCCATTATTTTGATCGTGATTGCCATGACCATATGGCAAACCGTATCCCCTTCCATAGAACGCCGGGGTTTTCTGCCGATTCCCACCACGCCGGGAGATCGGCTCTTTATAGGGATTTTGACCAGCGCTTATATCTTTTTCGCATGGGTTGGATGGACCCACTTTGCCCTTTGGATTCTGCTTCCTGTTGTTGTGTGCTGGATTCTGGTCGTGATGATTTGGGGATAGCTTTCGGATTGTGGATTTTGGATTTTGGATTTATATCTGACACGATTTACTCATAAATCAAATGTTAGAATACGTGAACATAGGTATTGAAATCGGTATGGTGATGTGGCGGGGAATGGAGTGGAGTAGTAAGGGACTTGCATTTGCAGACCGGGACTGGTCTCAGACGATCGGGTATCAACCCTGAACCCCTGAACCTTTAAACCCCTGATTGTTTGCAATATGTTTTCTTGATGGACGCGTAGTGATCTAAACTCGAAAACGCGGGTGTAATGACCCGGAAAACCTTGGAAAGGAGGTGGTGACGACCACAAGTAGACGGGGCTGATCCAATGGAGCCTCTGGTTTGCCTTGCCGATTTCCCCACGGGGGAGAGATTCAGTTGTCAACGTCAATTGGCAAGGTGTGTGCGGTTAACCGAATCTATTTGAAAGGAGACAACAGCAATGAACAAGAAGAGAATCTTTTTTTGCGTGACCGTTGCCTTGGCGCTTGTTTTTTTAAGCGCTCCCGGCTGGTCTTCGCCGCAGATGGAAGCCGCCAAGAAGTGGGTGGACAATGAATTTCAACCCTCAACGCTAACCAAAGCCCAGCAAATGAAAGAGATGGAGTGGTTTATCAAGGCGTCCGCACCCTTTAAGGGTATGAAAATCAAGGTCGTCTCCGAGACCATTCCTACCCACGAATATGAGGCCAAGGTTCTCACCAAGGCCTTTGAAGAGATCACCGGGATCAAGGTGGCCTTTGACCTGATTCAGGAAGGTGATGTCATCGAGAAGCTCCAGACCCAGTGGGCCTCCGGGAAAAACATCTATGACGGCTGGGTAAACGATTCCGATCTCATCGGCACCCACATGCGCTACGGGTATGTGGTTCCCCTGAGCGATTTTATGGTGGGCGAAGGAAAGGACGTGACCCTGCCGACGCTGGACGTTGATGATTTTATGGGCAAATCCTTTACTACGGGTCCGGATGGAAAGCTCTATCAGCTTCCGGACCAGCAGTTCGCCAACCTCTACTGGTTCCGTTACGACTGGTTCAAACGACCGGATTTCAAGAAGAGATTCAAGGAAATCTACGGCTACGAGCTTGGCGTACCGGTCAACTGGTCTGCCTATGAGGATATTGCCGAATTCTTTACTGAAGTTGTCAAGGAAATCGACGGCAAGGCTGTTTACGGTCATAATGACTACGGCAAAAGGGCCCCGGACCTGGGTTGGCGGTTCACTGATGCATGGCTTTCCATGGCCGGCGTGGGCAGCAAAGGCATCCCCAATGGCATCCCGGTGGACGAATGGGGTATCCGCGTTGAGGGGTGTAACCCTGTGGGATCGAGTGTTTGTCGCGGCGGCGCTGCAAACAGCCCGGGAGCCAAGTATGCGCTCCGCAAGTATATGGAATGGCTTCGGAAATATGCCCCCCCCGGTGCCCTGGGGATGGATTTCTACACGTACCTGCCAGTCCTGGCCAAAGGGAATGTGGCCCAGCAGATCTTCTGGTATACGGCTTTCGTGTCTGACATGGTCAAGCCGGGTCCGACGGTCAACGCGGACGGAACGCCCAAATGGCGTATGGCTCCCTCGCCTCACGGTCCCTACTGGGAGGAGGGGATGAAGTTAGGTTATCAGGACTGCGGGTCCTGGACGTTTATGAAGAGCACTCCGCTCAAGAGACGCAAGGCCGCATGGCTGTTCGCGCAGTTCACCGTGGCCAAGACCACCTCACTCAAGAAGGCATTGGTAGGGCTGACGCCGATCCGCGACAGCGACATCAGAAGCCAGGCTTTCACCGACCGTGCTCCCAAGCTGGGAGGGTTGGTGGAGTTTTACCGCAGCCCGGCGCGTGTGGCGTGGACCCCGACCGGGACCAACGTGCCCGATTATCCGAAACTGGCACAGCTGTGGTGGCAAAATGTCGGCGAGGGGGTTTCCGGTGAGGTGACAGTGGATAGGGCCATGGACAATCTGGCACGCGAGCAGGATAAAGTCATGGCGCGTATCGAGCGGGCAGGTGTTCAGAAAGAATGTGGTCCAAAGCTGAATAAATGCATCGACCCGGAGATCTGGTTGAACAAGCCCGGTTCGCCAAAGGCCAAGGTCAATGAGAAGCCGCAAGGTGAGACGGTTGACTATGACGAGCTCATTCAGGCCTGGCGCGAGGGGCGCGTGAAATAGTGCCCTGGCCGACAATTCCTCCGGCTTTTGGGTAACGCGCAGGCACCCTGTCTTGGGTGCATAAAACAGGGATTGAACCTTCAAGGGGTTAAGGCCGAGGCCTTAACCCCTTGATATTTATTAACGTGAACACTGAAAAGCCTATTGTCAGAGCGAAATCGTTCTGGGTGAGAGAAGACTTTGGTCTTTACATCTATCCAGAAATCCTATCCAGTCTACAGCGACAGTTATGGCCCCAAATTCTTCCGCCACCTTTCCCTTCAGGATATAGGGGCGCGCCCCATTCAGCATGTGACAGAACCTGTGATAGACTTTTGGGAAGAACACGGTTTCATAGATGCCTGTGGTGTCTTCAAAGGAGATGAATTTCATGGAATCTCCTTCTTTGGTGTGTACGGTCTTTCCGGTGATCAGCCACCCGATGGTAGTGACCTGTTTTCCCACCCAGTCACGGAGATTTCTGGCAGGGACATGACCCCTTTCCCGGACGATATGGGTGTAACGCTCAAGGGGATGGAGCGAGAGGAGAAACCCGAGGGTTTCGAATTCATGTTTTAGCATAAGGCTTTTTGGGTATTGCCCATAGGTGGATGGAGAACGGCGCAACGGGATGGGGGTTTGGACGCAATCAAAAAGGGTAGGGGTCTTGGTTTCTTCTTTTTTTTTATTTAATCGAAGGGATTCCCACATAAGACCGAGCCGAGGGGTATCGCGGGCTATGCTGTCAAAACAGCCGGCCTTGAACAAAACCCTTATGTCCTGAGGGTGGATGTGGCTCACGGCCCGGAGCAAAAACTGCCCAAGGGTGATAAAAGGCCCCTTTTTTGTACGTTCGTGAACGATAAATTCCCTGGTTTCCCGGGAGAGATCCTTTAACTGCATAAGCCCCACCCGGATTGCCTTGTCTTTTCCGGTATACTTGATCTCGCTTTGATTGATATCGGGCAACAGGATCCTGAGACCCATTCGTTTTGCCTCGGACAGGTACCCAAAGGTGGAGTAGTACCCCCCGTGGTTTGAGATCACAGCGGCCATAAACTCGGCGGGGTAATGGGCCCTGAGATAGGCGGACTTGTAGGCCACCAGCGTGTAGCTTGCCGAGTGGGGTTTGCAAAAGCTGTAGCCGTCAAACCCCATCATCATCTGCCAGACTTCCTCGATGATTTTTGAGGTTACCCCCCGGTCCGATGCCCCCTTTACAAAACGATCGTAAAAGTCCCGAAGTTTCTTCTCTCTGTGTTTTTTGCTCACGACTTTTCTAAGGGTGTCTCCCTCGGCGGGTTTAAACCCGGCCAGATAAATGGCGGCCTGACTTAGCTGCTCCTGAAATACCATGACCCCAAGGGTCTCATTGAGTACTGGTTTCAGAAGAGGGTGGGGCGGTTTCCAGGGTGTTCCCCGGAGCCTGGATATCCAGGTGTGTATATTTTTGTTTGAGGCGGGCCGAATGATAGAGGTCACCACCACATTGAGATGAAAGTGGTCCATCCGGGAATATTCTTCAAAGGTGAACCCTGATCCCACTTTTGTCAGGACCTGTCGGGTGGCAGGGCTTTCAAAATAGAAAACCCCGAATGTGTCCCCCTGATAGAAGATCCTTGTGGTCATTGGATCATTGATGGGGTTGAAACGGGCATAATCAATACGGCGGCCATAATTTTTTTTGATCAGCTCCAGGGCATCCCGGATGACGGCCAGACTCCGGTTTCCCAGGATGTCTATCTTTACAAGACCTGCCTTCTCCACAGAGTCTTTTTCCCACTGGAGGATCTGGAGGCCTTTGGCTGAAATCTCCACCGGGCAGTACCTGCGGATGTCGTCGGGCACCACCACCAGGCCACCGCAGTGGGTGGAGAGGTGGTTGAAATGCCCTTCGAGCTGGACTGCCGTGCGTAATATTTCATCCCATGGTTTTTGAAAATCAACCATTCTCATTTTGGGGTGACGTGACAGTTCCTGCCAGATATCTTTGAGACGCCACATGAATCCCATCTTTTTGGTTACCCGCCCAATCTCTGTGTCTGTGAGGCCAAAGACCTTTGCCACTTCCCTGATGGCCGATCTGGCGGCAAAGGTGTTGTGGTTGGCCACCATGGCCGTCCGGCGGTTTCCGTATCTGGCAAAGGCATAATCGATTATCCCTTCCCGTTCATCCCATGCAAAGTCCACATCAATGTCCGGTGGGTCCAGCCGGTCAAGATTTAAGAAACGTTCAAAAAAGAGGTTGTGTTTTATGGGGTCCACATGAGTGATCCCGAGGGCATAGGAGACGATGGAGGCGGCCGCACTCCCCCGGCCGCAGGATTGCTGAGCCTTTTTTGTGATATCCGAAACCGTAAGAAAATAGTGGGCAAAGTTTTTTTCCCGGATAATCCTCATTTCATGTTCCACACGTTTCTTCACAGCCCCTGTGATCCCCCCGTATCTGCGTCTGCACCCCTCTATGGTCCTGCGATAGAGAAGATCGAAGGATTCCCCCTCGTCCATCTCTTTAAAACGGGGAAATATAATCCGGTCGAAATTCCAATCCACAAGACAGCTGTCGGCAATCTTGAGGCTGTTTGAAATGGCTGCGGGTGCGTGGGGATACTGATCGATCATGTCGTGGGGGGCGGTCAGAAAATTGTGCTTCCAACAGGTATCTTCGAGGGTCAATCGGGAAAGCTTTGTGTTGAGGGATATTGCCCTGAGGATCTGGTGGAGCCGGAACCGATCTTTTTTTACGAGATAAACCCGGTTGGTGGCCACAGGTGGAATTTCGGTTTTTCGGGAAAAGGCATAACAACGGGCCATCTGGTACCCGGGAGACATCTCGACAAAGAGGTCTTCAATGGCATCCCGTCTGAGGGTCTTTAGGAGCTTAAAGTCATCAGAAAAAATGATCAGCCCCTGACGTCTTTGTCTGAGCGCCCGGATCAGATCAAAATCCTGATGACAGTGACAATCAGAGATAATGTGGGAGAGATTGACGTATCCGCTCCGGTCTTTTACCAGCAGAACGGCCCGTTGTCCGTCGGACAGGAGTTCGCTCCCTATAATGGGCTTGATGCCCATTTCTTTGGCTGTCTGAACAAAAAAGACCAACCCGTAGAGCCCGTTGGTATCGGTGAGGGCCAGCCTCTTTATGTCCCAGGGTTTTGGCGGTTTGGCAGATCTCTTCGACTGTCCCGATCCCCCAGCCTCGGGAGTAATGGGAGTGGGATATTGAGGTGAATAAAGTCAGACATGATTTGGGCGTTAGGCTACTCTTCCGTATTTGATCACTTCCTCACCGTATCGCTCTCTGATGCGATCCAGGGCCCGGGTGAGTTTGGGTGTTTCCTTTTTGCCGGGTGATGGGGACATGGAAAAGGGACAATTGAGGGCTCGGGATGACAAAGATCCCAGAACCAAACCCTCATAAACCGGACGCGTATCCGTCGATGACAGGTCTTTAAAAACAGTTTTTCCAATGGCGCGTACAGGTCAAGATTCAGAGAATTCATACAGGGCAGTTTGAGCTGCGCCTTGGCTTCTGTTTGATCGGAATACCGGATCAGAAGGGCCCCTTTTTTGGGAAAAAGACCTCTTTTCCGGAGCTCGTAGGCACATTTTTCCGCCAGAGTGTAGAGCGCCCCCAGGAGTTTGTGGTCATCATTTTCGTCCAGCGAAAAGATGATTTCTTCGGCTATTGTGGGTTTCACGGGGGCGGGGCAGACCGGGGTGGGGTCGATACCAATGGCCCTTTGATGGATCAGATAGGCTTGGCGGCCAAAGATGAGCTTGAGGTTACCAACATCCAGGGCCGCCAGTTCACGGACCCGGATGATGTTCAATTCTTCCAAAAGGATCTTCCGGCGGATATGCCCGATGCCGGGAAGCAAATCCACCTTAAGGGGGGCCATAAATTGGGCCTCCTGACCGTGGTTCACATCCAATATCCCTTCGGGAGGGATATAATTCGGGAAGCAATGCTTGAGACCATCTTGTTTCCTGCCACACCCACTGTTCCGGATAGTTGCAGGTGGGCCTTGATTTCTTTTCCGAGATGATAGGCCGTATCCTTGGCCTTGCCCCACAATCGTTCGGTCCCGGTGATATCCATGTAGATATGTCCCGGCCGGGACGGTTCCCAGGCGGGCGTATATCGGGAAACCAGTTCAGCCATAGCGCGGGTGGCCGTTTCCGTGAGCCCGGGGTTGGGGGGCAGGACAGTCAGATCCGGACACAATTTTATGGCCCTGGAAAGAAGCATACCTTTAAAAACTCCCTCGTTTCGGGCCTCGGAGGAGACAGAGAGGATAGGAGACCGCTCTGATTGAGGCGGGGCCACGGCCACGGGCCAACCCCTGAGCTTTGGTTGTGAGACACGTGCTACCGTGATGGGAAAGGCCGGTATGTGAAGGTGAATGATATGGCGGGGCATGGTATTGAGACGTCTAATCCAGATACCGCATCACCCCCACGACCTTTCCCTGGATCTGGAGGTCCCCTTTTTTGACCCGGATGGGCTTCATTCCCGTGTGGGCGGGCTGGAGTTTTATATGGCCCTTTTTTTTGTAAAATTTTTTGACGGTTGCCTCATTATTGATCAGGGCAACCACGGTCTCACCGTTTTCAGCGGTTTGTTGTCTTCGCACCACCACAAAATCCCCGTCCAGGATGCCGTCTTCCTCCATGGAATCACCGTTGACCTGCAACACAAAATGATCCCCCGATCCAATCATGGCGGAGGGAACCTCGATGACGCCCGCGTCTTCCACTGCCTCAATGGGTTTCCCGGCTGCCACCCGTCCCAGGAGAGGGAACTCGAACCGCCTGGTTTCAACGGGGCTGATCACCTCGATGGCGCGTTTGCGATTTTTTTGTCGGGGGAGCCGGATATAGCCTTTTCGCTCAAGGGTTTTGAGGTATGTGGACACCGTGTTATAGGAGCGAAACTCGAAATGGGAGCAAATTTCGTCAAAACTGGGGGACCTTTCCCACTCTTCCATATAGCGGGAGATATAGGCCAGAAACCGCTTCTGTTTATCTGTCAGTTTCATATTCTCCTCCTGTTCCATGCCTTGTGCCTTTTGTCTGATATATACTGTAAGTTTTGCTGAAAGTCAATAAGGAAATGAGGATCATCTCCAAAAAAGTTGGCGATTACAAAAAATTAAAGGGATTTCTATTAAAATCAACGGGACCACGCATTATGATGATTCATATATTCTCGGCTCAAATATTTTCTGAAAAAAACACTGTTTTGGTTTCGGCTGAAGACCTGCATTGAGTATTATAAAAAGAACTTGCATCGAGTTGGATGGTGAAAAATCCCTGCGGGGCGTAAGTGGATTCTTGAGAGCGAGATATGGACGTATATTCGGGAAAAAGCGATATGCCGACGTTGGAGGAAAAAAAGACCTGATTGAGATAAATAGAAGCAGTTACCGGAAGCCAAAGCATATTTCGGATTGATTGACGCTCTTTTTGAAAAAATTCAAATTTTTTTAATCCTTATATCGGAATTTCAGTACTGGGCCACCCTCCTTGACTTTACTATCGCTCTCTGTTATCAAAAATGGACCCGTTTGAGTTTTTTTCGTACATTTTGAGGGGTTTTAATGCTGATGAATTTGAGAGATCTGGTCAAGAGAATCCAGGAAGAGCCTTGGGCAGGGGAGGTCTCCGCCAAAGAAGACTTTTGGGTTTTTCTGGCGGATTGGATCGAAGAGCATGTCTTGTCCGAATTCCTGGGCCAGGTTACCGGGCAGGTGGATGAGATCGTTGAGATTGACCCCGACCTGCCCGAACCCGAGATCCTTGAGAAGGCCACACGATTCATGGTGGATTTTCTGGGGGCTCGTGCCGCCTCTGTGAGGATCTATGACCCCCACACCGAACAGATGCTCTCCTATGGTTCCTACCCGTCTGCGGAAGATATTCGACAGACCCTGATCCCCCTGGAAGGGAGTATAGCTGGAGAGGTCGTCAGGACGCGCAGGGCTTTTTTGGTTCCTGACATCCTTGACGAAGAACTTTATCATGACAAGGAAATCGTTTCTAGAAGGGGTGTCCAGTCTTTGATGGCTATCCCGCTTGAAATTACCCGTTTTTATCCCCGCGAACGGGACACCTTTGGGGTCATTCAGATCTATTACCGGGAGAAGGGACGCGTCTTCAAACCGCTGGAGATACAGATGGCCAACCTCATGGCCAGAAGGCTCAGCTTTGTGATTGCCCGGAAGAAAATAATATCCCTTCACAGGTCAAACGAAAAAAAAGGGGCGATTGTCCGGCAGATTTTCCGCAAACTGGGGACGCGAGGGGGGATCAAGGTAAAGGAGGTCTTTGATCACGTGGTTCCGGATCTTGCGGAAATGGTCAACCTGCAAAGCGGAGCCCTTTTTTCGGTTTCAAAGGACCTGAGAGAGGTCATCATTGAGGCAGGTTACCCGGAGACAGGAGGGTATCACAACGTTGGGAAGGGTTACCCCATTGACAAGGAGCCCGTGTTTAGCCTGCTTCTGGATCTGGAGGAATACAGGGGTGATTCTGTTTATGAGGTAGTGACCCCTGGTTATATCCTGGTTGTTGAACCGCAGAAAAGCGATTTGTTGTCTGACGATCAAAAACAATTTTCGGTGCGTCACAACATCAACTCCATACTCTATGTGCCGCTCCACGTTGAAGGCGAGATCAGCTGTTTTATGACTTTTGACGCCCTTGATAACAGATTGCGATTCAGCGAAGAGGAGATTGACATATTTCTGTTTCTGGGCGCGGAACTGATGAAGGCCCAAAAGATGGAACGGCTGGACGATGCCCTGCACGATTTTAAGAACCCGGCCATTGCAACGGCAGGTTTTGCGAGACGGCTAAAACAATTACTTGGAGATAAGGACACAGAGGGGTCCTCTGAACGGATTAAAAAATATCTTGATATACTTGTTGAAGAGACCACCCGGCTGCAGGAGTTGGCCCTGGGCATTCACAGGGTCGAAGAGGAACAGGTTGTCAACCTGACAGAGGCTCTCAGGAGGAGATTTGAAATAAACAAAGAGGCCATAAGGGAGCAACTCAAACAAAATGTTGCCCTGAAGGAGGGGCCTTTTGATCCGGAGCTAAATATCAAGTGCCATCTGATTCATGTCGAGCGGGTATTTGACAACCTCTTAAACAATGCCACAAAAGCGATTCCCCTGAAAGGAGGGGAACTTGCGATCCGTACCTATGCGGATGGTGAGTGGGCCTGCGCCGAGATAATAAATTCAGGACATATTTCCCAAGATGAGCGTTTGAGGATCCTGGAGGGGGAAGGGGCGGGACGGGGGCTCTATATTATCCACCGGATCATGAGTCTGTTAAGGGGGAAAATAGAAATCAAAGCAGGAAAGGGAGATACAACCTTTATTGTGAGGTTTCCTCGCCATATATCATAGTTCGCGCCCACCCATGAATGGCCATTTTCTCTCCGAGCCGTAGGGTCTACGAGCCGGAGGCCGCAATCTCTGCGCGTGCCCCGTAGCTCCAGAAGATGGTACTGGGGTCAGATTCGGATTTTAATCCTCGAAATACTTACATGTAATAAGATTGTGAAATATCTCATCTTGCCATTTCAGGGAACGGAACTGACGAGACAGACCATTATCCCCCACCAATATGGGGCAGGAAGGAAACCCTGTCATCGGCCATTAGCACATGGTCTTCATGGATGACCTGGTCGTTTACACTTACCAGCACGTCTTTTTGGCTCAGTTTGAGCGCCGGGAAGCGTCCCTTACATGGGAAATTGCATCGCTGACGCGACTGTCTTTTGGCAAGGGAATACGGATTTCGGGGGTGTTGGTCAGCGCACGATGAACCCCATAAAATTTGACCGTTACGATCATAATTTTAAAACCCGGTTGTTTGGCAGAAACCCCATCTTTTGGTCACAAACGCAGTTGCCGGCTTTGAGCGGGTCATTCGGTTTTTGTCTGATCGGTTTTTCCCGGGCCGGATGATAACCGGTTTGATTATTTTGACGAGCGTTTTGGTCCGTCCGTTAGGTCATACGCCTGGAGTAAATCCAGGGCCTTTTTGTCCAGGAGCCCGAATCTTTCAAGGGTTTCAGGCTTGGGGACGCCGTCTGCGTTGTAGCCCTTTTCTTTGTAAACCGCATCGCAAAGCTTATCATATGCCTCTTGCCGGAGTTTTATTATCAGGGCGTGTCTGTCCGCCGGGTCGTCCGGAATTTGCTCTTCCCCAAGCTGATCTCCCAACCAGGCATCATAATAATCCGACCTGGCCTCGTATTCATTTAGGAAGGCCGGCCCCATGGCCCTTAACGGGAGCTGATCGTTGGCTCTGGTACCCTTGCCGTGGCGCAGATTGATCAGCTTTTGGAGAAGATACAGCCCTTCCGAGTCATCCAGGACATCCTGGAGTGTCTTGGTGGAACCTGTTGTGGCATTGAGATATTGAACATAGTAGGCCAGAGTGGGTAGATTTTGGGCGGGGTTATCAGTGGAAGCCGCCTCGGGATGTCTCACATCAATCCAGGGGAGTTTACAAAGACCCACTGCGTTGAACCAGGTGCGGATCAAGGGAAACCATTTCAGTGCCCTGGCCTTTTTTTCAAAAGTGGGAATCTCTTTGTGAACCTGATCGATAAAAATAAGCCAGGCCTCGTCATGCTGCGGTCCCTTGAGGGCAAAGCCATAACCTCCCTGCTGGGCCAGTGATTCCTTTGTGATGTACATGGAGAATTCGAGCCCCTTTATCTCCATGGCAAATTTGTCGAGCTCTTTAATGACCTTGTCTAAAGGGTGGTCGTGTTTTTTTGCATGATTTTCCGCAACCCAGATCTTGGCACGGCGTACCCCTTGGGAACATATCTTGCCAAACCCTTTTCCAATGGCTGTTTCGTGGAGCAATCGGATGGCGCTCTCCAGATTTCCCCAGGTCAATTCATAACCGGTTTCCATCTCGGAAAGATAGCCGCGCTGAACGCATGCCATCAAGAACGATGTGGTGACCCCCATTGAGATGGTATCCAACCCGTATTGATCACAATACCAATTGTATTCCATAATGAATTGAGGGTCAAAAATTCCCATACAGGTGACTGCCCCTGCCGTCTCATACTCGGGTCCGTCGATTCCCACCACCTGGCCGGCCTGGGGGCCATATTGAAGGGTTATATCATCTCCTCCTTTGGCACATGCCAGATTGCAACCCTTGTAGCAGCCGTCGGGTATTTTTTTTGTAAAATAACGATCCATAAAAACATCGGCAAATATGGCCTTGGCATCCGGGTGCTGGCCATATTGATAGTTGTTCACCGGAAGGATGTGATATTTGTCCATATACTCTATAAGAACGGGTGTTCCCCAATTGGCGAGACGGAGCTGCTGGGGGTCCACCTGGCTCACCACTTTTTTTAGACTGGCGCCCGCCGCCTTGACACCCTTTGTATCAACCGGATTGTTGGCACCCACTCGCGGCAGGCTTGAATGGACCGTAACTGCCTTGAGACCTTTGGTCCGCATCACAGTGCCGGTTCCTCCCCTCCCTGCCTGTTTGGATCGTATTCTTCCCCTGCGTTTGTCATAAAACAGGCTGTTTATGATCCCGAATCTTGCATTTAAAGCCCCAATCCCGGCGGTCACGGCCGCGATGTTTTCATCCATCTCCCCGTCGTTGATGGATCCCAGAAGGGCCTCTCCGTACGAAAGGGCGCCGCTGTCTGTTTCCTCCCCAAACGAGGGAGCCTCAATGATCTGTATGATGCCCCTGTCAGCGTCGATGGTGAGCACTACCTCCTTTTGAGAGATGCCGGAAATGGCCAGGGCATCAAACCCGCATAGTTTTAAAAGAGGGGCAAAATGTCCCCCGATATTGGAATCTACAAAGGTGTCGGTAAGGGGCGAAATGGTCCCCACAATGAATTTTCCGCTCCCCGGAAACCTGGGTTCGTTACCCAGAGGTCCGCTGGCCATCACCAGGAGGTTTTCGGGGGAATCATAACGTGTATTTTCAGAGACCCCGTCCCAGATCAATTTCAGGGCATACCCCCGGCCGCCGATATACCTGTCCTTGAAATCGGATGGCAGGTTCATCAGGGTTATAGTATATGAGTCTAAATCCACCTTGAGGATGTGGTCCGTATACCCTGCCTTTATCACCGGAGGCTGATACTCGAAAGAATTTATAACGTTCATTTTTTTGTTGCTCCAATCGTTGTTTTTTGGTTATCCGGTCCTCTGTTTGTCTGTCAAATGGGACGGGGGCAAAGGCCTCATAAAGATTTATGAAAAAGGCCAAAACAGGGAAGGAATATAAGAGAAGTGCCGGGATTGTCAAGCGATTTAACAATTGCGGAAACTTTCAACACAGAGTTTACCCTAACGTTGCATAAATATTTGGCCCAAAACCGCTTTGCTCGCTCTATATCAGGCCATCAAGAAACGTTTGTCCATTTTCAAGACCTCACCGTATGTTTATATGCTTTCGTCCTTAAAAATGACCAAATCCCGCCCCGGGCGGGACTGACCCAATCTATAGCGTTTTGAACTCAAATTTTATGCAACGTTAGGGTTTAGCTTGAACGGAAGCTTTTTTTTGTTAATGTTGACTCAAAGATATCAAAATTAGCCTGGAGGTTTTATATGGCAGACACTGTTAAGATAATGCCCTGTCTGGATATGAAAGATGGCAGGGTGGTCAAAGGGATCCATTTTGTGGATCTCAAAGATGCCGGCAATCCCGTTGAAAATGCGGAATTCTATCAGAAAGAGGGCGCTGATGAGCTGGCAATGCTGGACATTGCCGCCACCCTTGAAAACAGAAAGACGCGGTTGGAATGGGTGCGACAGGTCTCTTCGGTCATAGATATTCCGTTGACCGTTGGTGGTGGGATCGCAGGGCTGGAAGATATTGAGGCGGTCTTTGAGGCCGGGGCAACAAATGTTTCCATGAACAGCGCCGCTGTCCACAACCCGGATCTCATACGGGAAGCCTCGGAAAAATTTGGAAAAGATAGAATTACTGTGGCCGTTGATGCCAGGAGAAACCGGGAAATGTCCTCGGGTTTTGAACTGGTGGTCTCGGGCGGGACCAAACCTGTCGAGAAGGATGCCATTGAGTGGGCCAAAAAGTGCCAGGACCTTGGAGTGGGAGTCGTTCTCCCTACCAGCATGGATGGTGATGGAACCAAGGCCGGTTACGATCTGGAGTTTACAAGGGCTGTCTCTGATGTGGTTGACGTCCCGGTGGTTGCCTCTGGGGGAGCCGGGACCCTGGAACATTTCTATGAAGCGGTTGTAGAAGGCGGGGCCCAGGTCTTGCTGGCGGCCTCTGTCTTTCATTACCGAATCCTGAGCATCAGACAGGTAAAGGAGTATCTCCAGGAAAAAGGCCTGAAAGTTACTCTATAAAAGACCCCAGGTAGCACGGTCAGCGGTACACTGGCCATGTTGCTCGGCAGATGGAGGCGTGTTATGCCCAGTTATGAATTTATTTGTAAAAAGTGTGATAAACCTTTTACCCTTGATATGACTATTTCGAAATATGAAAAGACAAAAGTCCGATGTCCAAAATGCAAGACTATCAGGGTAGAACAGCAGATTACCGCTTTTCAGACCGTAACATCCAAGAAGAGCTAGGCTTCTGTTGTCTGTTTCAGGTTTAACAGAGTCCATTTTTTCAGATCGGGGGACAGACAGAAATTGAAAGACCGTGTCAGTCTGCTCTCTGGATCTTTGAGAAACCGAAGTGTTATCAGTTGTACGATATTTGGCATCCTCATTCGAGGTTCAAAGGCCTGAAACCTGGAAACTTGAGTGTGTTTGCGAACAATCTTGATTTTACCCTAACCTATATAAGGAGACTCAAAAAATGAAATGCCCTCATTGTGATCAAGAAATACCGGGAAGCCCCTGCCCTCAGTGTGACGCAATTGTCCCTGAAGAAGCAAACTATTGTATGAAATGCGGGTCTAGCCCGAGCGGGGAAAATGAAAACGTTACCGATGACAATGGCGGTGACGAGGAATACAATGGTTTTGATTTGGAGGAAAGAGTCCTTTGCCCTGACGGGACATGTACGGGTATCATCGTTGATGGAAAGTGCACCGAGTGCGTGAGTGGTTTTAAAGACAAAAAAAATGAAGAAAAAATAACAGAACAACAAGATGTTAAGGAATAAATATAATGTATGAGTTGAAGGTGATTTCTCAGTTTGCCGCGGCCCATCAGCTCAGAGGGTTTGAGGGCGGGTGCGAAAAACTCCCCGGCCACAACCGGAAAATTCAGGCATATATCTGCGGCGAGAGATTGGGAAAAGACGGGTTGCTCGTGGATTTCAAGGTGGTCAAGGCGGCGACCCGGAAGGCCTTGGGTGGACTGGACCATGAGTTTTTGAACGAATTGGAACCTTTCAAGAGCGTCAATCCCTCCTCGGAAAATATTGCATGCCTTATTTTCAAGATTCTATCCGGTGAGCTAAACAGGGAAGGGGTCAGAGTAAGCAAGGTTGCGGCTTGGGAATCAGATTCGGCCTGTGCCACTTATCTGGAATGATCCTAACCCGGCAAAAGGGTATGTGTCCGTTCACAGGGCATTTTTCCGATTTCTGATGTGTGTAGACTTACATATGAGAGCAGGATATCGGCGTACCCGCATCCAGACCGATTTTCGGTCTGTTGGCCCTGCAGCCCGGAGAAAATAATGAAGATACTTGGCTTTATACCGGCGAGATATGACTCAACCCGATTTCCGGGAAAGCCCCTTGCGTTGATTGCCGGCAAACCCATGATTCAACATGTGTATGACCGGGCCCTGTTATGCGGCGAACTCTCGGATGTTTGTGTTGCCACGGACGATGAACGGATCTTGGCCTGTGTTCAAGGGTTTGGCGGAAAGGCTGTCATGACAGGTGGAGAGCACCGTTCCGGGACAGACCGGATAACAGAGGCCGCTTTGATGGAGGGGGCTGAAAATGAGGATATTATTGTAAACATCCAAGGCGATCAGCCCCTGTTTGAACCCGCCCTTATTCGACTCATGGTGGAGCCGCTTGTGGAGGATATGTCGATCCCCATGAGCACCTTAAAATGGAGGATCATAGCAGAAGACGATATCGGGAACCCAAACCATGTGAAGGTAGTCACGGACCGAAAGGGGTTTGCCATGTATTTTTCGCGCCATGCCATCCCTTTTTTTCGTGGTCCCGTGTCTAAAGCAGTCCATTTTAAACACCTCGGTTTCTATGCCTTTCGTATGGGGTTTCTGGTGCAGTATACAAGTCTCCCTGAAGGGATATTGGAATCTTGCGAAAGGCTTGAACAGTTGCGGGCCCTTGAAAACGGGTTTAAAATAAAGGTGCTTGAAACTGCCTATGATTCCATCGAAGTTGATGTGCCTGAAGATATTAAGACGGTGGAGGGGATCCTTTTGGATTAAAAACCGTAACTTCTCAATATCTTCGGGAGAAATAATAGGATATCTGGAGTGGGGTTCGGGTGTTACTCTACGACGACTGGTTTAGAGAGCGCCGGAAAGAAACACCCGAACCCCACGGTGCCCAAATTTATTGAGACCTACCAAAAACCCTTTGAAATCCGTGTGAGACCTCTATTGTGCCCCCGCCCAAGACCTGGAAACTGCAACCCCCCTCACCCATTGCCCCTCAACTCACCCAAAAGGCCGGCATAACCGCTTTACAGGCCCAGCTGCTGATAAACCGGGGTATTACAAATCCGGGCCAGATAGATTTGTTCCTGAACCCGCGATTGGCCAACATGGCAGACCCCATGTGTCTCAAAGGGATGGGTGATGCCGTTGATACAATCCTGTCGGCCATCGAAAATCGAGAAAAAATAACCATTTTTGGGGATTATGATGCCGACGGTCTTACTGCCACAGCCGTGTTGGTACATTTTTTTTCGAATCTTGGCATAACGGTCTCATCTTATATCCCCAGCCGGCTGAAGGAGGGCTATGGGATAAATAAAGAGGCCATCAGGCGGATTGCAGAAAACGGAAAAGGCATAATCATCACCGTAGACTGCGGTATCTCCAATACCGAAGAGATCCTCCTGGCAAAAAATTTGGGCATAAGGGTCGTTGTTACGGACCATCACCGGGTGCCAGCGGAATTTCAGGCTGTCTGCCCCGTGGTGAATCCGCATCAACCGGGGTGCGATTTTCCTTTTAAGGAACTTGCAGGTGTAGGCCTTGCCTTTTATCTGGCCGTTTCAATCAGGGCCGCCCTTCGTGAGAGGGGATGGTTTAGCAAGAGACCTGTTCCTGATTTAAAAGAGTATCTTGATCTGGTGGCCCTGGGAACCGTGGCCGACAAGGTGCCACTGCTGGATCAGAACCGGATACTTGTAAGAGGCGGCATGAACGCTTTGGCAAACTCCCGGTGGGCAGGAATGACGGCACTCAAGGAAGTTTCCCATGTGGCGGACACGGATATCACAGCCGACAGTCTGGGGTTTCGGCTTGCTCCCCGTTTGAACGCTCCGGGAAGAATAGGTGATCCTCAGATGGGGCTCAAAATGCTGGTCGCCCGAGAGCCTGATGTGGCCAGAGATCTTGCATCCAGGTTAAACACTGCCAATGGTCAGCGCCAGAAATTGGAACGGCAAATCCTCAGTCAAATAGAAAAAATCATTGAGGCTGAAAGACCCCCGAAAGATTCCAGGACTCTGGTTATGGCAGGGGAGAGTTGGCATAAAGGTGTCCTGGGCATTGTGGCCTCGAGGCTTGTTGAAAGGTATCATCGCCCGTCACTGGTTATAACCATTGAGGGCGATATTGCCGTGGGTTCGGGGAGGAGCATAGAAGGGTTCGATCTCCATCACGCCCTGGGTCGGTGCGGCCATCTGTTTGAAAGATACGGGGGGCACGCCCATGCGGCCGGTTTTACTCTGAAAACCGATAATGTGAAAATATTAAGGGAAGAATTGGAGGGGTTTGCCAAAGAAGCGTTGGGCACCACGGATCTAACCCCCACCATTGACGTTGACACAGAGATCCTTCTCGAAGAGATCACCCCCCGGATGATCCGGGAGATAGGGGCCTTATCCCCGTTTGGAGAAGGGAACCCTGAACCAGCTATGTTGAGTCGTTCTTTGCTGGTGGTCTCATCACGTGTTGTTGGAGACCGCCATCTCAGGCTCAAGGTAAGACAGGGCGGGAAAGCACTTGATGCGATTGGGTTTGGTTTTGCCGGTTGGCATTCGCTCAGGGGGAAGACGATCAATATGGTATACACCCCGGAACTGAATCGCTGGCAGGGTTACGAGAGGCTTCAGCTAAAAGTCATCGATCTGAAAATTGTCCTTAAACCTTGAAAATCCTTGCCGCAAGCTCAATATCTTCGGGTGAAAATATAAACAGGGATTTTTCGCCCCCGGGCAGGGCTGAACCATAGACGTAATTGATATTGATGCCTTCTTCTCCAAATTTCCGGGCCATCTCGGCCAGAGTGCCGGGTTTGTTTTCGATTTCCAAGGCAATCACCGGCATGATGTCAAAGATATACCCTTCCTTTGACAGGAGGTCGATCGCCTCGTCTGTATTTTCAACCAGAAGACGTATCAGGGCATGGTTTGCAGAATCCTTTTTCATTGAGTTATAGCTGGCCGCCGGTGCCACCCTCTTGAGGGATTTCCCTCTCGCCCGAAAGAGTTTTTGGACATATTCAGAGGCGTCCTGAATGGTCAGGGCATCAATATTGATACCGGCTTCCGATAGGCTAAGCGCCAGTTTTCCCAACTGGCCCGGGGCATTTTTGAGAAAAAGAGATATCTCTGTTCTTACCATTCCCGTGGTTTCCCCTCAGATTAATTGTAACCTTTAAAATATTTCAGGAAGTCTGAGCTTGTGGAAAGGACAAGAGAACTCTCTTTGTCCATGGTCTCTTCATAGACCTCCAAAGATTTCAGAAAGGAATAAAAATCCGGATCTTTGTTATATGCCTGTGCATAGATAAGGGTTGATTCAGCATCTGCTTTTCCCTTTATCTCCTGGGCCGTTCGATATGCCTCCGAGGTGATTTTCTTCAGATCTCTATCCATGCTTCCCTCTATCTTACGGGCCTCCCCCTCACCTTCAGAGCGGAACTTTTGGGCAATCTGGTTTCTTTCCGCGATCATTCTTGCATAAACTGATTTTCGGACCTGTTCAACATAGTTTACCCGCTTTATCTGCACGTCAACAAGCTCAATGCCGAAACTCGTAAGCTTGGGCTGCGCCTGTTTCATGATCATGTTCGTGATCTTTTGCCTTCCCGTGAGGACTTCTCCCAGGGGCCTTTCTTCCTGGACGTCGTGATCTACGCCGGCTTCAAAGGTGTCCAGTTCCCGATTTGAGTTCCGAACCGTCTCTATGAGTGGGTAGGAGGTGATAAAGTTACGAACAGCCGGGTCTATTATGTCGTCAAGTCGTGCCAGGGCCCCTGTCACATTGTTGACTGTTTCAAAAAACCTTAAGGGATTCACTACCTTCCATCTGGCAAAGGTGTCAACCCATATAAAGGTCTTGTCCAGGGTGGGGACCTGACCGGGGTCGCCATCCCATTCGAGCAAATTTTTTGGGAAATAGTTTGCCTGTTGGATGATCGGGATCTTAAAATAGAGACCCGGGTCGGTCTTGGGTTTGCCCACTGCCTTGCCAAACTGGGTAACCACCACCTGTTCGGTTTCATCAATAACATAGGCCGCAGAGTAGATGACAATCAGGAAGATGACGGCAGGGATGATCAGTAGCTTTGTTTTCATTATTTTCCTCCTTTCCTGATGTCTTGTGATCCCCCGAGGTTGAGCAAGGGGAGCAGGTTCTTGGTGTCGTCATCCAGGAAATATTTGTCCCCCATCTTGGGGAGGATCTTTTGCATGGATTCCAAATACAGCCGTCTTCTGGTGACGTCTTCGGCCTTGGAGTCTTCGGTATAGACTTGGACAAATCTCGAGGCATCACCTTCTGCGCGATTCACCCGATCGAGTGCATACCCCTCGGCACCCTTGATGGTCTTTTCAGCCTGCCCTTTGGCAGCGGGGATGATCTTATTGTATGCCTCCCTTGCCTGGTAAATCATCCGTTCCTTCTCCTGGACGGCCTGGTTCACCTCATTAAAAGATGGCTGAACGGGTTTGGGGACATTGGTCTTTTTCATTTCAACGTTGACAACCTTGATGCCTGTCTGGGCATCATCAAGAAGACGCTGCAGGAGTACCTTAGCTTTTGCGGCGAGTTCCTGTCGCTTGCTGATCACCTCGTTGATACTGCTGTCACCCACGACCAACCGCATGCTTGACTCAGACAGATCTCTAAAAGTCTTTCTGGGGTTGTGGACCTTGAACAGGTAGTCATATGGGCTCTTGATACGGTACTGCACTATCCAGGGCACCACGGCGACGTTAAGATCTCCGGTAAGCATCAGGGATTCGCTCTCATAGACGGATTCCTGGGCATATCGCGTTCGGATACCCGCTTGAAGAGTCCGAAGCCCGAATTCCTCCTTAAAAACATATCTAACCTTGACCTTTGTGACCTTTTCGATGCCTCTGGGAAACTTGAAACTGAGGCCTGGCTGGGATGTCCTGACATATTTGCCAAACCGCTGGATAACACCGACCTCATCCACGCCGACCGTGTAAAAACAGCTGGAACCCAGGAAGATGGCGATAATTATAACAACGATAATCCAGCCTTTTCCGGGGATTTTCCCTCTGACGTCCTTGATTTTTTCTATGACCTCGCTAAAGTCCGGAGGTCCTCCGCCGCTGCCCCCAGAGGAACTCTTTTTTTGTTGCTGCAATTTATCCCAATCCCAAGCCATATCACTGCTCCCTTTGAAGGTTATATCTTAATTTTACTCAAGACTATTAAGTCTTGAAGGCTTCAGAAAAACTATATATGCAAAATTTAATAAGGTCAAGTGTAATCGATGTTTTTGCGCAAACCCTAAGGCTGATTTTTCATCTCTCAGAATTTATAACGAACCGCCACTGTCTTTTTTCTGGGTTTTGAATCCTGCTAAATGAAAAAATTTCAAATATCTTTTCCCAGTCTTTGGCCCAGTTTTTAGCATTGGGGATTTCTTGACATTGGTGGCGACGGTACTAATATGCACCCATGGGCAAAGATAAAGAATCGCTTACTCCCCTCAAGAACATTATCGCAGCCCTCCTCGAGGATGGTACGCTACCCTTTAAACCCGAGGACGCGCACATTTGGAAGGAATGGGACAGGGTGGTCGGCCCTGCTATTTCGGATAATGCAAGACCGTCGCGGATCAATAATGGAACACTCAGGGTCATGGTGTCAAACGCCATTTGGCTTCAGGAGCTGAAATTTATGGAGGAGGACATTAGACGGAAACTAAATAAGACGTTGGGCCGAGAAGCCCTGAAAAAGATAGAGTTCAAAGTGGGTCCGAAATAGAGAGATCTCCCTGTCCCAGTAAAGGAGGTTCAATCACAAGACCCGGTCTCCCGCCCAAGGAGGCCTCTATGAGGGCCAGTTTGGCCCTGGATCGGATCGTGGGATAATTGATTTGGAGCCGTTTGGGTTCCAGACCAAAACGGCGCATACGCAAAAAAACTTCCGTCAACCGGTCCGCTGGATAAATCAGAGCCAACCGCCCTTTTTTTCGAAGCAGTCCGGCGGCTGTCATGAGGATATCATCAATGGACGTCAGCAATTCGTGCTTTGCAACGGCCCGACGGGGATCAGGGTTGATGCGACCGCTTTTTGCCCTGCGATATGGGGGATTGCAGAGGACCACGTTTGCCCATTTCCCGGCCATTGGGGGATATTTTATGTCCCCCGAGATCACCCCCATTCTGGCTTCAAATCCATTGAGAGAAGCATTTCGTTTTGCCTGACCCGCCAGCTCTTTTTGAACCTCAAGCCCAAAGACACGCCCCACCGGTTTTGTCAGAAGCAAGACCAAAAGGATTATGCCGCATCCCGTCCCCAGATCCACCACCACATCAAAGGGTTTTATTGTGGCAAATTTGGAAAGCAGGATGGCATCGATGGAAAACCGGTAGCCATCGTCGGATTGTATGACCTTCAAGCGGCCCCCCATAAACTTGTCGATAGACTCGCCGGGCCGAAGGGCAATTTTATGGGACCTGGATGATTTCATCGGGATCAATCTTGTTAAACACCAGACCTGACAAGACCTTGGGGTAGAAATAGGTTGATTTCCGGGGCATTACCAGGGCGTTTCCCGCGACTTCTTTGACATGATCTGCTCGGGTGGGATTGAGCAGAAATGCCATCTGATAGTCTCCGGATTCCACCCCGGAGATGGCCGTCTCCATGTTGCTCTGGTAATGGAACCGTTTTTCATCATCCAGATCCTCCTTGCTAAAACCAAGACCTTTTTGGAGGATAAGCCGGGAAAGGACGAGTACGTCAAGTTTTCTGAGTGAAGGATGGAGGTCATCACCCATCTCCTTTCGTGCGCCTTCCTTTATTGAGAACAAGTAGTAGTGTCGGGACCCATGTTCGAAAAAAGCGATGGATGTGCTTCCCATCTCCGCCTTTTGTAGTTTCTGTTTGATGAGAGCGGATTCTTTGGAAACAGTGGGGCCTGAGACGGGATATTTTGTTATGTCAAACCACGGTTCTATTTTTCTCAGAAATGGGTCAAGCCGAAAACCACACACCGACGTAATGATCCGGTGCGAGGGAAGGATTGTCAGACCCTTGTCATTCATGTTGGACAGATACATCATCACATATTCATAGGCTCTGTCCACAGGACGTTTCCCATATCTGGCCCTCATGATATTTCTGAAGTTACGCGCGGTTTCATAACGGTGGTGACCGTCGGCGATAAATATGCGCATTTTCAGCATGACATCCGCCACTTTCTTAAAAAGAGAGGGGTCTTGCAGAACCCACATCCGGTGATGTGTGTCATCTTCATAGTCAAAGGCGATCATGGGACGAGGGTCAATGGCCTTCCTGCACATGTCAAGGATGCTGTTGTCCGAGTCCTCAAAAAGCGCGAATACCTGGCTTAACTGGGAGTTGCAGGCCCTCATGAGCATTAAACGGTCATCTCTGTGAGCCGAAAAAGTCTTCTCATGGGGGAGTATAATATTGCTGTCGCTTTCCTCTATTCGGACCAGGGCTATGATGCCCCATCTGGTTCGTGGGGGAACGCCGTTGCCTGGATTGTAGGCGAGAGAAGTGACATAGATGCAGGGGTTATCCGCCCGAATCAGGGTGCCGTCGGACTCCCACCTGGCAAGATAGTCGGCGGCTCTTGTATACCGGTTGTCCCAATCAGAATCTCCGGTCCTTTTTTTGCCCAGGACAAGACGGGTAACGTTGTGAGGGTCTACCTGGTAGTATTTGTCCTGCTGTTCTTCTGAGATTACGTCGTATGGGGGCGCAACCAAACTTGCAGGGTCTTGCCCTGAGTCAAAATTGTATGTTATCCCTTTAAATGGGGCGATGATTGCCATTTTTCGGTCCTTGTGATTTCAAGATTGTGGTATTTCACCCCTAGAAGACAAATGTGTCAAGGAAATTTGAAGACCAGGAGGTTTTCCGGCGTGAATTCACTCAAAAAAACCAGCCCTGATGTTGTCCGACCGAAAGATATCCCGGATCTTATAATCGAGGGGGGGATGCTTATTACAATGGCGGACGGCGAGGAACCCATCCCGTGTGCAAATGTCCATATAACAGGGGGGCTGATCACCCGGATCCAGCGGGGTGATCAAAAAGAGCGTCCGCCGGGTCCCGGGGTGGCAGTGATTGATGCTAAAAATTGTATTGTGATGCCGGGTCTCATCAATGCCCACACCCATTCGGCCATGAGCCTTTTCCGGGGCTTTGCCGATGATCTCCCGTTGAGGCAATGGCTTTTTGAAAAGATTTTTCCCGCTGAGGCAAAGTTTCTCAACCCGGATACGGTCTACTGGGGCTCACTTCTGGCGTGTGCGGAAATGATTTCTTCGGGGACCACGTGTTTTATGGATGGATATTTTTTTCAGGATGGGACGGCTCGAGCAGCAAAGGCGTCGGGACTCCGGGCTATCATTGCCCAGGGGGTCATAGATTTTCCTGCACCGGGCGTTCCGGACCCGAAAGGGAATATTGCGGCGGCAAGAAGATTTATAGAAAACTGGGCGGGGGATTCGGAGGAGATCACCCCTGGTGTCTTTTGTCACAGCCCCACTACCTGTTCGGAGCACACTCTGAAGGCGGCCTCAGAATTGTCTGGAGAATTTGGTGTGCTCCTACAAGTCCATGTTTCCGAGACCACCGAAGAGGTGCGTGAGATCATAAAAAAGACGGGGAAGAGACCGGTTCATTACCTTGACGGGCTGGACATCCTGAACCCCGAATTTATTGCCGTTCATGCCGTGCATCTGGATCAGGGGGAGATGGCATGCCTCAGGGAAAAAGGGGTCAGGGTCGTCCATTCCCCGGAGAGCAACATGAAACTGGGCTCCGGCACTGCCAGGGTTTCAAATATGCTAGAAATGGGTTTGACGGTGGGGTTGGGTACGGATGGGTGCTCGTCAAACAACAACCTGGATCTTTTTCAGGAAATGGATACTGCCGCCAAATTAGCCAAGATCACAGACCTGGACCCCACCCGGTTGGACGCACGGACTGTTCTCAGGATGTCGACAGCGTGGGGAGCGGCCGTTATGGGTCTTGAGAAAGAAATCGGAACCCTCGAGGAAGGGAAAAAGGCCGATATAATTGTGGTTGACCTTGCAGCGCCTCATCTGTGCCCTCTCTACGATCCGTTTTCAGCTATGGTCTATTCCGCTAACGGTGCCGATGTCAAGGATGTTATCGTGAATGGAAGGGTGTTGATGAAGGACAGGGAACTCACCACGTTAGATCTTTGGGAGATAATGGAAAGGGTAAGAAATATCAGCAGGGGGATACGCCTTTAAGAAGCTGAGCTTTATCAATTTGTTTGTCCATGAAAAGAGCTCTCCACGACCCAGGGTTCTTTCAAAGAGCCAAAGTTTTATCAATATTTAATTTCCCTGTTTGTCCGGATTAGACGTCGAGAGAGGATTCCCCTAATAGTTGAGTTATCAGTTTGATGGCCTCCTGGTAATCGGTCACATGGCGTATACCGGTTATTTCTTTCCAGGTTTCAAGACCAATCACGGGTTTTTTTATCTTTAGGGCCATTGCAATTTCAGAGAGGGTGCCATATCCGCCCGCAATGGATACCAGCAGATCAGAGGCCCTCACCACAAGCAAATTTCTCCCCTCACCGAGACCTGTGGCTATTGGGACGCGGATAAACGGGTTTGCTGATTGCCGGGTCAACCCGGGCAAAAGACCCACGGTCAATCCTCCTGCCTCCAAACAACCCCGGGCAGCCCCTTCCATGACACCCCCGAGTCCACCGCAGATAAGGGTCCACCCCCTTTTCCCGATTTCAGAGCCCAGGTTTCTGGCAAGCTCGTAGGTGGTATCCAGGCATGTGCCTGCGCCTATGACGCCGATGTAATGAGGTTTTTCCATGCAACTTCCCTCCATGTGTAAAAAATATTTGCCATTGGGGATATAAATTGATATCTCTCATTTTTATAACAAAAGTCAGGTTAACCCTATACTCTGCCTTTTAAAGGGCTTCAAGTTTTTCTTTGATAGGATGCATTTCAAAAGGTTATTCTATAAAATACTGTTATTTCAGTAAATTGTACAGCGAGACAGAGAGATAAATATATGCAGAAAAAGAAAAGAACGGGCTTGTGGTTGACAATCTTCGCGATCATGGTGCTGGTGGGCGCTTTGGGTTGGTTTCTGATGGGCGTTTTTGAGGGGGAAAAACCAATCATCAAAGTTCAACCCCTGCCCCGGTTTCTGACGGGAGGCCAGAAATTCACGCTCGCTGTCAGCGATATGAAACGGGGCCTTAAAGAACTGGATGTTTTGGTGATGCAGGAAGGCCGGGAGATAAAGATCCTTGAAAAAAAGTTTCCTTCAAAGGTCTTTTCAACGAGGAGGGGACCCATAAATTTGAAACGGAATTTTCCATCCATCCCTCAAAACTGAATCTGACCCAGGGGCGTGTGGACCTGCAGGTCCGTGTCTGGGATTATTCCAGAAGGAGCGACGGAAACCTGTCCCTGGTCCGGCATAAGATGGCCGTGGATACGGTCCCGCCGGCCATCCGGGTCATGAGCCGGTTACACTATATCAACGAAGGGGGGACCGGTTTGATCGTGTACCAGACCTCTTCGGATGCTGTCAAAAGTGGGGTGTTTGTGAATGATCTTTTCTTTAAAGGATTTCCCGTTGATAAGGAATCCAAGGAGGGTCTGCACGTTGCCTATTTTGCCATTCCCGTCGACATCAAACCAAACCCGGAAGTGTATGTTTGGGCAAGAGACAGGGCAGGTAACCTCTCCCGGGCCGGTTTTTACCATCGTATTCGGCGGAAACGATTTCGGACCGTCAAGGTCAATATCACGGACCGATTTTTGAAAAAAATCCTTCCTTTTTTTTCGTATTATGATTTTAAACCAGGGGAAAGCGACATTGGAAAGTTTCTTCAAATCAACGGGGATTTGCGGAAAAAAAATGGGCAAACCCTGTATGACTTACAGAAAAAAACAGCCCCTGAAAAATTGTGGGATGGGGTTTGGCTGAGACAGAAAAACGCGGCCAGTATGGCAGGATTCGGAGAACACCGGGTGTACTATTACAAGGGGAAAGTGGTCGATAAACAGACCCATCTGGGTCAGGATCTGGCCTCGCTTGCAAACTCAGATGTCTCTGCTGTCAACAATGGCCGGGTGGTTTTTGCAGGACGTCTCGGGATATACGGGTTGACAGTGGTCCTGGACCACGGACAGGGTCTGACTTCGGTTTACTCTCATCTCAGCAAGATCAATGTTACGCTCAATCAGGATGTTGCGAAAGGAGCGGTGGTCGGTGTAACCGGCCAGACAGGACTTGCCGGTGGCGATCATCTCCACCTCAGTGTCATGGTGGGTGGTGTCTTTGTCAACCCGATAGAGTGGTGGGACAGCCACTGGATCAGGGACAATATCACAAGGAAACTGGCGATTATAAAAAAGTAATGACCGAACACTAAAACGCCTTTAAGGGGCTGTTTCAGCATCCTTGTCCAGAAGCTCACCCAGGGCAAACGCAACATCACCCACCAACCGGGTGCACAGTGTGTGGCGGCTTTCAGGGTTTTTGTAAAAGTCCCGGGTGGCTTCCTTATCACTCCAGTTTACCCTGGCAATGTCCCTGCAATTGATGCCCCCAAAGGATTCGGTGAGATTTTCAAAGCTTTTAAATAGTTTGTAACTCAACCGCCACATCCGAGGGTCCTCCTTTTCTTCAAGGTTTCCCCTGCTGTAGATGCTTGAAATCAGGGCCACCCCGCCCGAAAGGATGCCACAGATATTTCCTGAACTGGCAACCCCACCGCCAAATGCACCCATGGCCTTGATGACGTCCTCATTGACCATACCCAGCTTTTCCTGACCAACGGCCAGGATCACTTGGCTTCAATGAAATCCATTTTTAAACAGCTCAGTGGCTTTTTCTCTCATCGCTTGTGGATCCATTATTGCTCTCCTGTTGATTTTCTTGTTTGGCACCTGTTTGGCTTCCCGTGATATATCCCGATCTGAGCTCGAACTATGCCATACCTCCCTGCATGGCCGCAAGGGAAAGTTTTGCACGGAGATGTCCTTTGGGTTCAATGTCTTTTTTGTGACGGTAGTATTCAATATCTTGAATAAGAACCCCGGCACAGTTCCCATGAATGATCAGATATAATTACATGATATTACAATAGAAATACAGATCCCGTTGTGGGGTGCCAGGTTTGGCCGTGCATGAAATCTGTTGATGAGGGCTAGGTTGGCTTGGTTGGAATGCGGGAATATAATGTTATTAGAAGGCTGTATAGGTAATTATAAGATAGTAAGAAGTCTTATATGGATTAATATTGACTTTTAATTACAAAAATGCTCTGATATCTGCGCACGGAGGTGAAAAAAAATGAAAAAGACAAAGTTTCTTAGCACGCGGGAGGTTGCGGAGTTTCTAAATATTAACGAAAAAATGGTCTATTCTCTTATCTCTGAAAAGGGGCTTCCTGCCACAAAGGTGACGGGGAAATGGCTCTTTCCCCTCCACCTTGTCGAGCAGTGGCTGGAAAATGAGACAATTAACTACCCTGAGAGGATGGATCCTCTGCCTGCCTACGAGGGGTTGCTCATAATAGGGGGGAGTAATGATATATTGCTGGACAAAATGATTTCGCTGTTCAACCGGATCCACCCCGAGCATGTGGCGGTCTTTGGAAACCTCGGAAGCCTTGGGGGGATACGGATGCTCCGGCGGAATCTTTGCCATATAGCCACAAGCCATCTGCTGCAACATGATAACCAGGAATACAACTTTGGTTTTGCCAGGGAAGAACTGGGAGAATTGCCTGGGGCGGTGAATTTCTGCAAGAGAGAGCAGGGCCTTGTGGTGGCGAAAGGAAATCCCAAAGGGATCCGGAGGTTTGAGGACCTGGCGGCCCCTGGAGTCAAGATTGTAAACCGACCTCTGGGCACCGGTACCCGGTTGCTTTTTGACAAAGAGCTTACACGTGCCGGCATTGAGGGGGATAAGATCGATGGATATCATCGAGAGGTGCAGCGACATTTGGAAGTTGGCTTGGAGGTGCTTTCAGGCAGGGCGGATCTGGGCCCTGCCATCGGGGCGGTAGCGGGTCTGCTGGACCTTGATTTTATTCCGCTTCGGTGGGAGCAGTTTGACTTTCTTATCCTCAAAGAACGGTTTTTTGAAAAAGGGGTGCAGTTGTTTATAAACCTTCTCCACGACAGCTTGTTTAGAAAGCAAGCCGAGGATCTTAAGGGTTACGATCTGAGTTTGTGCGGAAAAATGATGCTCCCGCAGGAATTAAAAATAAAAAAGGGCGATGATGAACCAGAAGTCTAAAAAGGCAACAACCGGTATCCTTACGCTTTTTTTCCTTTTTTCTCTAACGTTAAATGGTTTTCCGGCGGATTTGGCTAAACACGGGACCATCAAGATGGCGACGACCACAAGTACGGAAAATTCCGGGCTGCTGGATGTATTGCTTCCGGCGTTCACCAAAGAGACCGGTATCCGTGTAAAGGTCTTTGCAAAGGGAACAGGGGCTGCCCTGCGTGACGGGTTGGACGGAAACGTGGACATTATATTTGTGCATGCGAGGGAGAGGGAAGAGGCCTTTGTAGCGGGTGGCGCCGGTGCCTACAGGTTGGGTGTGATGCATAACGACTTTGTGATATTGGGACCGGCCTCTGATCCTGCAAAAATCAGAGGGAAACAAGATGCAGTTGCCGCCTTGAGGGGGGTTGCTGCGGCAGGGGCCAGGTTTGTTTCCCGGGGGGACGACAGCGGGACACACACAAAAGAGCAAACCCTGTGGATGAGCACGGGCATAAAACTGGAAAAAGAGACCACCCAGATTATCAAAAAAGGCAAAAAGCAAACCCTCTCTTTCACCCATCCGGGCGGGGTCGGGGTATGGTATTTTTCCATTGGACAGGGTATGGGCAAGGCCTTGACTTACGCTGAAGAAAAGAGGGCCTACACCCTCGCTGACAGGGGGACCTACCTTAAGTACAAATTTGGCAGAAAACAGGGGCTGGATCTTGAGATCATGTGTGAAGGGGACCCCAGACTTTTCAATCCGTATGGGATCATCCCTGTCAACCCCAAGAAATATCCTCATGTAAAATACAGGTTGGCCGAGCGCCTTGCCCGGTGGCTGGTATCCCCAAAGGCCCAGGGTCTTATTGCAATGTTCAAAATACAGGGAAAACAGGCCTTTTATCCGGATGCCATCCCAGAGGCCAGGTAGGTCATGTGTAATGTTATTCTTTGATGAAAGGTTTAAAAGGGTTATCTCATGGGTTTTTTTATAGACAGTTTTTTGTCTGCCATAATGCTCCTGTGGTCTTTCAATCCCGATGTCTATTTTATCATTTATGTCTCGCTCAAGGTGAGCCTGAGCTCAACCCTGATAGCCAGCCTACTGGGCGTTCCTGCAGGCTTTATGATATCTTTTAATTCTTTTCGGGGAAAACGGGCGGTTGTTACTGTCATGAACTCCCTGATGGCACTGCCGACGGTGGTTGTGGGCCTTCTCGTCTATTCCTTTATCAGCAGGAAGGGGCTCCTGGGAATCCTCGATCTCCTTTATACACAGACAGCCATGGTCATTGGGCAGGTGATCCTTATTTTTCCCATTGTGGTCTCTCTTACCATTGCGGCCACCAGCCGGGTTGATGAGAGGTACCGGAAGACGGCCATGACCCTGGGGGCCGGTCCCCTGCAGACGGCCCTGGTTGTTTTCAGGGAAACCCGTTTCGGAATAATTGCCGGTGTCATAGCCGCCTTTGGAAGGGTCATTTCCGAGATAGGTATCAGCATGATGCTTGGGGGCAATGCCAAGGGCTATACGCGAACAATGACAACGGCCATGGCCCTTGAATACGATAAGGGGGAGTTTGTACTCGGAGTGGCCCTTGGAATGGTTCTTCTTTTTATAAGCCTTGCTGTCAATATCTTTTTTAATCATATACAGGGGAAAAACAGAGTCTGATGCTTTTTGAACTCAAAGACCTCACAAGGATTTACGGGGACAGAACCGTTCTGGATATACCGGGGCTGATTCTTGAAAAGGGGATCATATACGCCATGCTGGGACCAAACGGGTCGGGAAAAACATCACTCCTTGAAATCTTGGCCCTGCTCGTCCCCCCAACGACCGGGCAGATCAGATATGAAAATAAATGGGTCAACTTTTCCGGGAATCATTTGACGCTTTTACGCCGGGAAATTGTTATGGTCCGGCAGGACCCGGTCCTTTTTACAACCACCGTATATAAAAACCTCGAATTTGGCCTCAAGATAAGGGGGGTTTCCAGAAAAGAAAGAGATCCGGTCATCAGCGAGTGTCTTGATTTGGTAAAGATGCAGGATTTTGCGGATGCGGGGGCGCACACGTTGTCAGGCGGCGAAACACAGAGAATTGCCATTGCCCAGGCCCTGGTCTGTTCTCCAAGGGTGATATTTTTTGATGAACCGACCTCAAGTGTTGATGCAGAGAGCCAGATTGACATAGAAAACATAATCAGGGGAATAAATGAACAAAAGGGGATTTCAATTATATTTACCACCCATAATTTGATGCAGGCTTCAAGGCTTTCCCGCCGGGTAATTTCTCTTCAGGAAGGCAGGATTGTCCCTCAAAGATTCCAGAATATATTTAACGGAAGGATTACCACGGATGGAGATGGGCGCAGATCGTGTCTGGTTCATGACAAGATAGGTTTTCTGGTAAAGACAGAAAAGAGAGGGGGCGTAAAGCTCTCAATCGATCCCAGGAAGATAGTAATTTTCCCAAATGATGTGCAGGGAACCCCTAAAAATGTTTTTGATGGAAGGCTCATACAGATGACATACGAACACGACGAGGTGAGGGCAATAGTCGATATCGGGATTCCTCTCAACATTCTCATGTCAAAAGAGAAAGCCGCTGACGGATATCTTTGCGTGGGGGATAATGTGAAGATTTCTTGCCCCAGCGAGGCGAACGAGGTATTGTAGACGACCAAGGTTCTTTAAAAGCTAGGGCGTTACGACTGTTGAGGACTTCCGGTTTTTTATGAACGCCATTTTTTCTCCTTTAGTGACAGGGCTTTATCAGGTCCCGGGCGGGGCGTTCAATTTTGTTTTCAAACCGATGAAAAAAGAGGCGTGTTAATATTCCTAGACTGACCTGAAAGAATCCTGTGACTCCTAATTTTTACAAATGCTGGTTTCGAGACCACTGGCCCGTTTGGGCTGCGAGTGTGTTGCGATTTTGGTCGCGTCTGGTTCGGGTCCGGATTGTTGGACTGGAAGCGCTGATGCAAGCCCCTAAGGCGGCTGCCGCCCACTGGCACGGAGACGAACTGGCCCTTATTACACACTTTGGCAGGCTCGGGGTAACGCTACTGGTGAGCCAATCAAAGGACGGAGAGCTGATGGCAAAGGCGGCACGTTCCCTGGGGTACCGAATCACCCGGGGGTCAACCACCCGGGGGGCAGTCGGCGGCCTGTTGGCCCTCATCAAAAGTGTGCGAAGCGGGCACAGTGTTGTTCTGGCCGTGGATGGTCCTCAGGGACCGCGAGGGGTGTGCAAGATGGGGATTGTCCAACTGGCGCAAAAAACCGGTGTGCCTCTGTTTCCAGCGGGTGTGGCCACTTCTCACAAATATGTTTTTAAAAAGTCGTGGAATCAGGTGTATCTGACACTGCCCTTTTCACGGCAAGTCATTTTGATTGACAAACCCTTGCTTTTCTTAAAGACATCCGACCCAGGAAAAAGGGAACAGTACCGTCTCAGTGTTGAGAAGGCCCTAGACGATGCCCGATGCAAGGCAGAGAGAATGCTTAAGGACTGGAAATGAATACCCATGTTTCCACAGCCATTGTCTTGCGGATCAAGGAATTTGGTGAATCAGATCTTTTGATCAGTTTTTTCACCGCTGACAAAGGTCGACTAAAGGGTGTGGCCAAGGGGGCACGGAGGAGCAAGAAACGGTTTTCCAACTGTCTGGACCTGTTTTGTCTGGCGAATTTGGAATATGATTTAAAAAGAAAGGGCGATCTCCATTTCCTCCATTCAGGGAAACTGCTCGACGCATTTCCAGGGCTCAGATCCGATTTTTATTCTTTGTCTCTGGCAAGTTACATGACTGAACTTACTGAAATTCTTTTTCCCGTGGCTGTCGTTGACGAGAAAATGTTCGCTTTGCTCAAGGAATCCTTTTTTGCCATCAGCGAGGGCAAACAAGGTGATATGGTTCGGACCTTTTTTGAGGCCAGGGCCATGGCGCTTGGGGGATATGGGATTGACCTGGATATATGCTGCAGTTGCAAAAGGCCTTACACTGGGAGGGGAGATGCGGTTTTTGAACCGCGAAAAGGAAGGATTGCCTGTCTAAACTGTAAACAGGGGTCAAAGTTGACTCCCCGTTTTGGTCCGGAGAGTGTAAACGGTCTGAGGATGATGCAGCTATCCGAACTGAAAGGAATCGAAACCCTGGGGCTGACGGACGAGATGATACAAGAGATAAGGCCTGTTAACAAGCTCCACATAGAATATCGTGTAGGCAAGAGATTGAAAAGTGCAAGATTTCTGGAATAATACGGGGGTAAGACCGGGCATGAAGAGGAATCCCCTTGCCGTTGTTTATACCTTGTGCCTTAAATCCGATCTCCAGCAGTTTTGGGCTACATCCGGTCAAGGGTTTTATTTTTCTTCGTCCGCGGCGAATTCTTTGAGGATTTCGGCATTTTTATGAATGCGCCGAAGTTTCGCCTTTAAGTTGGCCTTATTTGGCTTTGTTTTTCTGGAACGAATTGCTTTTGTTCTTTTTCTATTGGTACCCATTGGTATATCTCCTTGGCTTTGATCAGACCTGATTTTCAGAACCAGATAGCTCAAAAAGTTTATATGGTTTCCACTAAACATGTGGATCCCTAAATTTTGTATATAAACCTTTAATTAATACTATTATAGAACACTCCTGTCAAGATCAAATGAAGTATTGCCGACAATTTTTTCAAATCCATTGATTTTTGGCAATATATACCTTAATGGCCTGTGCAGGCCCTAAGTCGCACAGCTTACAATTTTCGACTAAACAGGGTCCGGAAATCGAACCCCTTGATTTTCCACTAAATCGAGTTGAAAAATATCCCTATCCATGAGATAAGCAACCCACAAAGAGGAAAAGGACTGTTGAAAATAGAGTTATGGAGGTAAAAATATGGATTTACGGCTGAAGGCACATGTTGAATGTCTGGACGGTAGGACAGGTCGTTTGGAAAACTTGATACTCAACCCGGAGACCGAAAGGGTGACGTATCTGGTGGTCAGGGGAAATGATGTTGCCAACACGCAAAGGCTTGTGCCGGAAAGGATGGTCAAAGAGGCTTCGCATGATACGGTTTTTCTTTCCATTAGCAAAAAAAAATTTGGAGAGATGAAAAAACTTATACAGGAGGATTATATCCCCTCCGACACAATGCTTTATATGGCCAAGAATGCCGGATGGCATATGGGAACGCCGGCTGCCATGTTTGTTGAACATGTGGTTGTTCCGACCGGGGGGCTGATGGTACAAAAAGGGACCGGGGTTTTCGCCACGGATGGACATGCTGGCCGGGTTGATGAGTTTCTTGTGGAGAAGAAAGGCGGACGTATTACCCATCTTATTCTGCGGGAAGGCCATTTGTGGGGAAAAAAGGATATATCGGTTCCGGTCAATCAGATCGACCGTTATGAGGACGGAAAAGTATACCTGAAATTGGCCAAAGACGAGGTGGAAAAGTTGCCCCTTATTGACCTTAAAGGGGGAAAATAACGTAACCGTTCACAGGTTCCCCGCCCAGCGGGATCTTCGACAGAGGTTCAACGTTCAGGGTTAAGGACAAGGACGGCATTGAAGACCCGAAGCCCTTTTTGAGTCATCTTTTAAGTTGAAGGCGGAACAACAGCAGGCATTTCGTGATTTTGCCGGTGAAGGGGTTTTCAGAGTATCAGTGGGTCTTGAAGACCCGAAAGATCTATGCGGCGATCTGGAGGGAGCATTGGCGGGTCTCACCTGATCCGGTCTGACAATGGTTATTTCTCGGTTGAACATGTCTGAGGTGTTGAAATCCTTTTCCCCTGTTTTGACAGTCTGACTGAAAATTGTTTCTGTTTGACAGCCAGCCCGTAGCTCTCTATTATCCCGGTCAGAGGAAAAATCCATAAGGTTTCAATCATTCAGCGTCCCGCAAGGTTTACCCATATCCTTTGAGCGCTCCCCGGACTGCGCCAGAAATGCTGTCTGACCGAACTTACTGAAAAATTACAGAGGTCTCTGTTTTGTGACGGAGGTTTTGTTGAATGCCAAAAATATCTGATCGCCTGAAATATTTTACCGAATCCGTCATCCGTGATATGACCCGGGTCGCCATTCAGTATAATGCGATCAATTTGTCACAGGGGTTCCCGGATTTTGATCCGCCTGTTGAACTGGTGGACGCGGCAAAACGTGCGCTGGAAGAAGGATATCATCAATATGCCATAACATGGGGGGCGCCCAATTTCCGGGCGGCCCTTGCCAAGAAACTGCAAAAATGGATGGAAATCGACCTGGACCCGGATGCCAACATCGTTGTTACCTGCGGGAGCACGGAGGCCATGATGGTGTCAATGATGACGGTCTGTAATCCGGGAGATAAGGTGATCGTTTTTTCCCCATTTTACGAAAACTATGGTGCGGACACCATTCTTTCAAACGCAAAACCGATTTATGTTCCGCTTCGCCCACCGGAATTTGATTTTGACCCCGATGAACTACGTCGCGCTTTTGAACAGGGAGCCAAGGCCCTGGTCGTATGCAACCCCTCTAACCCGTCGGGTAAAGTTTTCACCCGGGATGAACTTGAATTTATTGCTGAACTTGCCAAGGAGTTCGATACGTTCGTAATCACCGACGAGGTTTATGAACATATTGTCTATGCTCCGCATAAACATACCTATATGGCCAGCCTGCCCGGGATGTTTGAACGTACACTTTCCTGTAGCTCGCTTTCCAAGACATATTCTATCACCGGGTGGCGGTTGGGGTATGTCACTGCATCGCCGGAGATAATTAACGGCGCCCGAAAAGTTCACGATTTTTTGACCGTGGGTGCACCAGCCCCGTTGCAACAGGCTGCTGTGACGGCCTTGGGGCTTCCCATGACCTATTACGAAAAACTGCAGGCCGGTTACACCCACCGTCGGGATATTTTTCTGAAGTATCTTGATCAGACCGGTTTGCGTTATACAAAACCAAATGGGGCATATTATGTCCTGTTGGATATTTCCGATTTTGGTTTTTCCGATGATACGGAGTTCTGTCACTGGCTGGTGAGAGAAATTGGTGTGGCGGCTGTACCGGGGTCCAGTTTTTTTCACGAACCCGTCAAACACCTGGTTCGTTTTCATTTTGCCAAGAATGAAGAAACACTGATCGAAGTGGGTGAACGGCTGCTCCGGTTGAAGGAACGATTGTGACCGGAAATAGACTGCAAAGAAATAGGTCAGAGATGGGAAACGGGTCTTTCCGCAGATTTGGACAGGGGTGGGAAGAGGTGGTCCAACCAACAGCGCCCGGTGTGGTTGAAAGGTCGGTAATGTCTTGATGGAGACTAAAATGAAGGATTCGGATTTAGAAAAGTATTGTGCCGAGGCAACGGAAAGCGGGGCAACCCATGCGAGACAAATCCACCCCACCACCGTTGTGACGGCACCATGGGTAAGATTGAAATGTCGTTTCGGGTGTTCCAGCTATGACAAGGGTTATTGCTGCCCGCCGCATACCCCCACTCCTGAGGAGACAAGGGCGACACTTGACACTTATCGCCGCGCTATTTTGTTTCATATGGAAGCCCCTGCAGCGCCGAATCGAGGGAAACGTTTTAAGAAATATTTTGAAATGTTGACCGATTTGGAAGGAGAGATATTTAAGGACGGATATTATAGAGCCCTTGTTTTTCTGGCAGGGCCCTGTTTTCTGTGCAAAGAATGTTCACGACCCCAGGGGAACCCCTGTGCCCACGGGGATAGAGCAAGACCTTCCATGGAGGCATGTGGGATCGATGTGTTTCAAACGGCAAGGAATAACGGTTTTTTTATTAAAACCCTCAGTGAGAAGACGCAGACTCAAAATGTGTACTGTTTAATGCTTGTGGATTAGGGTTTATGGAAACCCACGGCGGGCAATAAAGGCGAGCGTGAAGTAAAAGCTGTTTTGAGAGAGAGGTTTTTTTAGTAAATGAAAAATTTTTTTCAGAAGTCATTAGAAATAATAAAAAAGCTTGTTAAACCTGAACACGAAGATGGTGGTAGTCGGGAAAGCAAACCCCGAGAGGGGAAGAGTCTTGATGTGGCACCCGCTCCAGCATCATCGGGTTCAGGAAAAAAGAACCTCCCTGTTCGGAAAAAACCCCCTCGGAGAGGCGGAAACAATAATCGGCGAGTAGACCATGGATCCAAGGTATCAGCCGGCACATCGTCAAAAAGGGAATGGGACGTTTCTCAGTTCAAGGTTCCACCGGTTCAGGGAAAAACCCGATTTCACGATTTTGAGCTTCCAACCCCCCTGCTTCATGCCATAAGCGATCTGGGTTTTGAGTACTGCACTCCGATCCAGACGGAAATTCTTCCCAGCACCCTTTCCGGAAAAGACGCAACCGGAAGGGCTCAAACCGGCACGGGAAAAACCGCTGCCTTTCTGATTACCGTCATTACCCGAATACTGAAAAACCCCATACAGGGAAAACGAAAACCCGGTACGCCCCGGGTTTTGATCATTGCCCCCACCCGAGAACTGGTACTCCAGATATCAGAGGAGGCCCGACAGCTTATCAAGTATTGTAGTATAACAGTTGTTTCCGTGTTTGGCGGTATGGATTACGAGAAACAGCGAAAAAAGCTGACGTCCGGGCCGGTCGACATCGTCGCTGCAACGCCGGGAAGGCTTCTTGACTTTCAGCGGAGGCGTGACATTTCCCTGAAAAACGTTGAGGTCATGATCCTTGACGAGGCTGACCGTATGCTCGACATGGGTTTTATTCCGGATGTTCGGAAAATCATTTACAGTACACCGGCAAAAGACAAACGTCAGACGCTGCTTTTTAGCGCAACACTGACCCCGGAAATCACCCGGCTTGCCTCCCAGTGGACCCGAGACCCTGTGACCGTTGAGATCGAACCGGAACAGGTCGCGGTAAACAGTGTGGATCAGATCGTATACACCGTGACCGCGGGCGAAAAACTTGCGCTTCTGTTAAACATCATCAAACGGCAGAATCTGAGCAGGGCCCTGGTTTTCTGCAACCGGCGTGACGAGGTAAGGCGTCTCACAGAGATGCTGGAACGCTACGGTATCAACTGTACGATGCTCTCAGGTGATGTTCCCCAGAGACAACGGGTTCGTCGTCTTGAGGAATTCAAGACCGGAAAGATCCGGGTTTTGGTGGCAACGGATGTGGCCGGACGCGGTATCCACATCGAGGGTATGGATCATGTTATTAATTTCAAGCTGCCCCATGATGCGGAAGATTATGTCCATCGGATTGGCCGTACGGGCCGAGCCGGCGCCACCGGCACTTCAATTAGTTTTGCCGATGAACGTGACGCCTTTTATATTCCCGCCATCGAGGAATTTATGGGGCGAAAACTGATTTGCACAACACCGGAAGAAGAATGGCTCACCATGCCTGAACCGGTTCCCGGAAGAAAAAGGGGCGGGACTCACCACAGAAAAAAAGGTACCCCCAGCACCCATGGAAAATCCAGGCCCGGTGGACAGCCGAGAAGACAGCGCCCCCGACACTCCAGATCCCATTCCAAAGGCGGCTCCGGTCCCCAAAAAAACCCTTCCGATAAAAACAACAAGAGCCGGTCCCGGTCTTGACCCAAAAACTCAATTTTCGTATAGTTCGACCTTTAGGGCTCGCGCAAGAATAACTTCACATTTTCGCATGCCATCTTCAGATCATCTTCGGCCGCGCCTCAATCGTGAAATCCTCGGAAGAGTGTTGCTATTCCTGTGGTTTCGCTCAATCGGCGCAGCCAAATCTGATCTAAATCTGTGCGCCAACTCTGTGAATTTATTTTTGCGCGAACCCTTAGGGTGAGTTTTCTCAGCGCGCATTTATCGGTCAAAGGAGGCGGAGGGTGAGAATGATTCGCGTCAAAGGATACAACCACGTGGGTATCGTTGTAAAAAACCTGAAAAAGTGCATGGGGTTTTATGGGGAGGTCCTGGGTCTGAAATCCATCCCCAGACCCCAATTCAAATTTTCAGGTCATTGGTATCAGGTGGGGCCGGAGGCCCAACTGCATCTGATGGTCCTGGAGGAGTCCATTCCCAGGACCATGCGGCATATTGCACTCGAAGTGGAGGACTTTGATGAGACGGTCGAAGACTTGAAATATCGTGGGATCAAGATCGTAGAAGGGCCGGGAAAACGACAGGATGAGTCAGATTATCTTTTCTGTCATGATCCGGACGGAAATCTTGTTGAGATCACGAGACATCCCTGAAGAACACGCGCCAGGGCTTTGTTTATAGAGGGAATTTTGCAGGTTGTAATAAACCGAGGTTTGATCAAGGGATTTCGGGCATCAACCAATCCCAAAAGGGGGTCTGACATGAAAAAAATAATTCGCGCCAGGCTTGTCTTGCTGACATTTTTTATGTTGCTGATTTTTCTCTGTATTCCGCCATTTGCTTTTGCCAACAAGTCCACCGTGACAATAGAGGCGCCGGAGAAGGCTGAAATTGGATCTGAGATTATTATCAGGATAAATGTCAGACACAGTGGAAACAATCTTTTTCACTACACCGAGTCGGCTTATGTCACTATAAACGGAAAAGAGGTAAAAAAATGGGAGTTTTCATCATTTAAGAGACCTGAGGCTGAAGAATTTTCAAGGGAAATACGTTACAGGGTGGATGGTCCGCTGGAGATAGTAGCCGGGGCCAATTGCAATGTGCACGGCAGCGCGGGCCCGGCAAAAAAGATCGTTGCAGTGAGGTGAAAATCATGACTGTGGGCGGTGTGTCAATAATACTGATCCTCGGTGTCTTTAACCTTCTCCTGCTTATCTTTCAACTGTGTACGGGCATGCGCTGGATAAAGGTTTCTTTCAAAATGCACAGGAGAACGGGTATTACGCTTTTTGTCAGCGCGGTTATACATGCGGGTCTGGCCTATGTGACCCATACGCACTCGTAAGCGAGAAGAAGAGGGTTTAAATAACAACCCAAAAGAAAAGGAGAAAGTAAATGGAGATCAAGGATTTGGTGCCGGATTATGATTTGGATTACCTGGGGCTTCATGATCTTGGCTACATATACTGGAATGCGTCAACTCCCGAGTTGTATGAGCACGCCATACGTCGTTACGAGGGCCAGATAGCTCACCTGGGGCCGCTGGTGGTCAATATGGGGCAACACACAGGCCGAGCCGCAAAGGATAAATACATCGTGGACGAACCGGGAACTACGGATGATGTCTGGTGGGGAGACGTCAATGTGAAATATCCCGAAGAGAAATTCAACCGATTGTTCAAACGCATGGCAGCCTATATGCGCGGCAAGACCGTCTTTGTCCAGGACTGCTATGCGGGGGCAGATGAACAATACCGTGAATCAGTTCGTGTTATTACTGAGTATGCATGGCACAATCTTTTTGCCCGAAACATATTTATCCAACTGCCAAGGGAACGCGAAGTCATAAAAAACTTTGTTCCGGACTTTACGGTGGTTCATTGCCCCAATTTTAATGCTGACCCGGAAGAAGATTTGACGCGGAGCGGAACCTTTGTTGCACTCCATATAAGCAAAAAGCTTGTACTCATTGGTGGTACGGCATATGCAGGAGAGATCAAAAAATCCATCTTCACAGGCCTCAATTTTTTGCTGCCCCCAAAAGACGTTCTTTCAATGCACTGCTCGGCAAACGTAAACAAACGTGACCCGGATGATGTGGCCATATTTTTTGGCCTTTCGGGGACCGGAAAAACCACCCTTTCCGCAGACCCAAATCGGCTGCTTATTGGTGATGACGAGCATGGGTGGTCTGATAACGGGATTTTTAATTTTGAGGGAGGTTGCTATGCCAAAGTGATCAATCTTTCCCGTGAGAAAGAGCCCGAAATTTATGAATGTACCCGGCGTTTTGGCACAATTCTGGAAAACGTCTCCATTGATCCGACCATACGCCGTCTTGATCTGGATGACGCAAGTCTGACTGAAAATACCCGGGCGTCTTATCCATTAACCCATCTCCCAAACATCGTCAGGTCAAGGATGGGAGGCCATCCACGTAATATAGTTATGTTGACCGCTGACGCGTTTGGCGTGCTTCCTCCCATTGCCAGGTTGACGCCCGAGCAGGCCATGTATCATTTTATCAGCGGATACACGGCAAAGGTCGCAGGTACCGAGAAGGGTGTTACTGATCCCATCGCCACATTTAGCGCATGTTTTGGGGCGCCTTTTATGGTACATCACCCATCGGTATATGCTCAGTTGCTGGCTGACAAGATAGCTAAGCACCATGCCAAATGCTGGCTTGTCAACACCGGATGGACTGGCGGGCCTTATGGAGTGGGATCCCGGATGAAGATTCAATACACGAGAACACTTTTGAATGCTGCCCTGAATGGAGAGTTGGATGATATTGAGGTGCGGAGGGATCCGATATTTGGCTTTGAGGTGCCCGTAAGGGTTCCGGGAATCCCCTCGGATGTATTGGAACCAAAAAAGACCTGGTCCAGTCCGTCCGATTACGATGTCCAGGCCAGGAAGCTTGCCGTCTTGTTCAATGAGAACTTTGATGAGTTTAAGGCGCAAACACCAGATAATGTGCTCGCAGCCGGGCCAAAGATAAACTAGAGGTTTTCAGTGAAGGAGGAACAGATGTCAAAAAAGATTGAGGCATTTGATAGAAAGGAGATGATAACTCTGGCGATGGAGAGCATGGGCGTAGCGGTAACCATCATTGATACGGACGGTGTTTTGCTTTATTTCAATCCGCATGCCGTTGAAATCCTGGATCGCAAACCCGAATATGTGGGCGAGGACGTTCATTCACATCATAAAAAGGACGTCACTAACGAGAAACTGGATAGGATGATCAAAAAATTTCAGGAAGGCAGGGCAGAGCCCTTCCGATACGAGGCCAAACCTTATGGGAAAACGCTCGATGTTGTTGTTTCTCCGATAAGAAAGGGGGGGGTGCTTGTAGGATGTGTCCAAGCCGTTTTGCCAAAAAAGTCGCTGTGAACGGATTAATCAAGAGGGAACCCCTTTGGGTTATCTATGGCTTCAAAAAGGTGGTGGAGAAAGAAAGCTGAGCAACGCCTGAACAAATTGCCCTTTATAGGCAAGTCCATTGTTTTTGGAGGTCTCATTTACCTATGTTTTGGCTGTATGAAAACCACTATCGATTATCAGGGGCACGAGGTTTTTAATCCGGATTATTTATTTTATCTGGAATCCGGTTGGCGGGATCAATGGCAAAGGCCAGATGAGGTACTCAAAGCTTTAGAAATTTCCAAAACAGATGTCATTGCAGATATAGGCGCCGGAGGAGGTTATTTTACAGAACGATTTTCACGATACCTTGGCCCATCGGGACGGGTTTATGCCACCGATGTTCAGGACGTGATGATTGATAGACTGAGAGAAAGAGTCAAGAGGCAAGGGTTGCATAACGTTGAGGTGGTTAGGGGTGGATTTGATGAACCCAGGTTGCCCCGCGCATGTTGCGACCTGGTTTTTTTCTCAAGTGTTTACAAAGAGATTGATGGCCGTACCGGCTATATGAAAAAGGTCAGAAAGACTTCTGAAACCTGGCGGCCGAGTGGCCATAATTGAATACCATCCCGATGCCTTGTTTTTGGGTCCTCCCATGGATATGCGATTAAAACCCAAACAAGTTATTGAGGAGCTTTCCGCCGCGGGATTTACGTTTGAAAGGCGGTTTGATTTTTTGCCATTTGAATATTTCTTGATTTTTGTTAAATAAGGATCACATTTGTGAATGTCGTCCCTAAAACGAAATCCTAAGGCCCAAATGATAACATGATATGGAAAGGTGATGCCATGATTCTGATAAAGGATATTATGACGAGAAGCGTTGTTACCGTTTCCCCCGAGATGGAGATTGCTCATGCTGCAAAACTTCTTCTTGAGAAACGTATCAATGGTGTCCCCGTGGTAGATAAGACGGGTAAGCTGATAGGGATCATTTGCCAAAGCGACTTGATTGCCCAGCAGAAAAAATTTCCCCTACCTTCCGTTTTTACCCTCTTGGATGGTTTTATTCCGTTGACCTCCTCAAAACGTTTTGAAAAGGAGGTCCAGAAAATAACGGCCGTTACAGTGGCCGATGCGATGACATCAAACCCGGTCACTGTTGACCCTGAAACCAAAATTGAGAAATTGGCCGGTCTCATGGTTGACAAAAATTTTCACACCGTGCCCGTCGTGGACAAGGGGAAACTTGTGGGAATCGTGGGAAAGGAAGATATTTTGAGAACCCTCATGTGAGGGTCGGGATAAAGATGATCCCTTTGCCATTTCTCTCCTTATGGTCTGAAATTAATCCTAATTCTCCATAGCGTTCCCATGTTTTAGCGTCTTGCTTTGTAACTTCCACACAAATGTTTTTTGGTACGTCTATAGTTTGGGTGCGAGGCAGTTCGCCTTATCGGCGATTTATAGCGGATGATCCATATAACAGATACCATCTCAATTAACAAAAGCGAGATTCATGAGACTTTTGTGCGTGCCTCAGGACCGGGAGGACAAAATGTCAACAAGGTTGCCACTGCTGTCCAGCTCCGATTTGATGCTGGCAAATCTCCTTCACTTTCCTCCGATGTGTTGGAGCGTCTTATTGTTCTGGCCGGAAGACGGATGACGGAAAGGGGAATCCTGATTATTCATGCCAGCCGATTCCGCACACAGGAGGGAAACCGCCAGGATGCCATGGACCGACTGGTCGATTTGATACGGCGGGCGTCTGTGAGACCCAGATCCCGCCGCAAAACAAAACCGACCCTTGCATCAAAGAGGCGCCGTTTGGAATCAAAACGCCGTCGTGGAGAGACAAAACTGATTCGACGGGCTGTTTTGCATAATGGGGAATAGCAAATTCTTTGGAGATAAACAAAATGAGAGCCTAAAATTATGACAAAATTTTACTGGAATCTGGATCAAACTGGAAAAAGGTGCATGCTTTCGGGTAACGAGGCAGCCGCAAGGGGGGCGCTTGAGTCGGGCGTGCAGGTGATCACTTCCTACCCCGGTTCACCTTCGGTGCAAATTCTTGAGTGTCTGGCGGCAGTGGGGGAGGGGCGTGGTCTTTATGCGGAATGGTCCATCAATGAAAAGGTCGCGCTGGAAATAGCGGCCGCAGGATCCTTTTCGGGGCTGAGGGCGCTTTCTGTGATGAAGGCCGACGGTTTGAACGTGGCCATGGATTTCTTGACTACGCTCCATCTTTCGGGGATTGGGGGCGGGCTTGTCATTGTTGTTTCTGATGATCCCGGTGCCCATTCAAGCATAAAGGAAGAGGATTCGCGCTATCTTGTGCCCCCGGCCCACATCCCTCTTTTGGAACCTTCAGGTCCGGAAGAAACCAAAGACATCCTGATCTGGGCCTTTGAACTTTCGGAAAAGGCGGGACTCCCCGTCATCGTGAGGTTGACAACGCGGATCTGTCATGCCCGTGCAACTGTGACATTGGGCCGCATCAGGGCCGGTAAACGTTCCCCCAAATTTCCTATTGAAACGGGGTTTATAACTGCCGGCCGTTTTCATCCGGATGCCCACAAGAAGCTCGATTTGGCCCGAGAGCAGTTTGAGGGCAGCCCTTTTAACCGCTACACAGGCCCGGAAAAACCGGAGTTGGTCATTTTTGCAAGTGGGGTCAGCTATGTGTATGGGACTGGAGGCGATGGAACGGCTGGATGTGGGCGAAAGGGTCGGTATCCTCAAGGTTGGTACGGTCTGGCCTTTGCCCGAGGAATTGATACTCAGGAATCTGAAACGCTCGGAGCGAGTACTTTTCTTTGAGGAAATCGAGCCTTTTCTCGAGGATCAGACAAAAATCCTGGCAGCCCAGAACTGGGATAAGGTCGGGCCGATTACATTTTTGGGAAAACGATCCGGTGATGTGCCGTGGGTAATCAAACCAAGGGGCATGGGGGAAATGGACCCTGACATCACCACTCAGGCCCTTGCAAATGCTCTGAATATAACCTTTAAGCCGGGAGAAGGGCAGTCAAGAGAGAAGATCAACGGTTTGCCGGAACTGGATCTGCCCCTGAGGTTTCCCACTCTCTGTTCGGGGTGCCCCCATCGGGCCTCCTACTGGGCCATCAAGACCGCGCTTGAACTGGACGGCAGGGATGGTGTTGCGTTGGGAGATATCGGGTGTTACGCCCTGGGTGTGTTGCCCACAGGATATGGGACTATCCGAACGGTTCACTCCATGGGTTCGGGTCTGGGACTTGCCAGCGGTCTTGGCAAACTCAGGGAGATGGGGCTCCAACAACCTGTCATCGCTGTCATCGGGGACTCCACCTTCTATCATGCCGGGATTCCGCCCCTTATCAACGCCAAAAACACCAATTCCCAATGTTTGTGCATCATCCTGGATAACGATACCACGGCCATGACAGGACATCAGCCCCACCCGGGCACTGGTATGACAGCAATGGGTGAGACAACCCCACCCGTTCCGGTGGCGGAACTGGTAAATGGTCTGGGTGTCCCCCTCACTGTCGGGGATCCCTACCAGGTCAAGGAAACCATTGAAACAATACTTGATCTGCTTCAAAAAGGGGGCCCCCAAGTTCTTCTGCTCCAGAGAGAATGTGCCCTCAAGGCTGGAAGGGAACGGCCCTCGGGACGGGTGTATGTGGATCAGGAACGCTGTTTGGGTGATGCTTGCGGGTGTTCACGGTTTTGCGGCCGGGTATTTTCCTGTCCGGCCAACATATGGGACGAAGAGGCAGGTAAGGCCATGATTGACGATGTGCTTTGCATGGGATGCGGGGTATGCGCATCTTTATGCCCGCAAGGGGCCATCGTGGTGGAATCGGAAAGGGAAAAAAATGACCCTGGATTTTGATCCTCTGAATATTATTATATCAGGTGTCGGGGGACAGGGAAATATTCTGGCCTCGGATCTTGTCTCGCGAGCCTTTTGCGAGGAAGGGTATTTTGTGAGTGTCGGCGAAACCTATGGGGCCACTCAACGTGGCGGATCGGTGGTGAGCCACATACGGCTTTCCAAAAAACATGTCTATGGCCCCCTGATTCCTCTTGGGGAGAGCCATGTTATCGTGGGGTTTGAGCCGTTGGAGGTTTATCGCATTCTTAGAGATTACGGGCACGATATGGTTCGGATAATCATGAATGACCGGCCCTTTTATCCCCTGGACGTACTTCAGAAAAAAAACGAATATCCGGACATTAAAAAGCTGGTTTCCCGGATAAGGGGTCTGGCTACCGATCTCAAGATAATAAAAGCTACCGAACTTGCCAAAAAGGCGGGGACATGCTCAGGCGCAAAACGTTGTTATGGTGGGGGCATTTGCGGGATCAGATTGGATTCCTCTGGAAAAGAAAAGGTTTTTAGAGGCGCTGGAAGAAACATTTTCGGGCACCAACCTTGAAATTAACAGGAAGGCATTTGAATCGGGTTTTCAGGCAGCATTATAGATTTTTACGTAAACCCTTAACACGCGATCGCACAACCGTCTTTTCTTCTGTCCGACGCCCCCAGCAGAACATCTTGGCTGCGATCCAGGTAAATGGCCTGCGCGCCACCCACCTGATTCACCTCAGGTGTATTTTGAAGGACAGAGTGCCCCTTTTCCTTTAATAACAGGACGGTGTTTTTTGAGATGCCGTCCTCCAGATACACTTCTTTATCCCGCATGTGTCTGACCCTTGGGGCATCCATTGCTTCTTGCAGGTTCATTTTGAAATCGATGAGGTTTATCAGGAACTGAGCATGCCCTTGCGGCTGCATGTCACCTCCCATAACCCCAAAACTCATCAAGAACTGGCCATCCTTAAAGACCATTCCGGGTATGATGGTGTGTAGCGGCCGTTTGTGGGGCTCGAGCCGATTAAAGTGCGCGGGATCCAGAGAAAAAGAAAACCCCCTGTTTTGTAAGACTATCCCGGTTCCTTCCACGACCATGCCCGAGCCGAAATGCAAATAGATACTGCTTATGAGAGACACGGCATTTCTGTCCTGATCAACAGCCGTTACAAACACAGTTTCGGACCCCCTTGAGCCGGAAAGCGGGCGGGGAGGGCTCATGGCGTTGGCAGGATCAATTTTTAGTCTGCATTTGGCCGCGTATTTTTTGGAAAGCAGTTTTTTGACGGGAATCTTTTCGAATTCGGGGTCGGTCACAAAGGTATCCCTGTCGCTGCCTGCAATTTTCTTGGCCTCTATAACCAGATGGAGGTGGTCGGGGCTGTTGTGTGTAAAACTGCCGACATCATACCCTTCCAATATGTTTAATATTTCGAGGGCAGTCACCCCCTGACCATTTGGCGGCAGCTCAATAATCGAATAACCGCGATAATCGGTCATTATAGGATCAACCCAGGTGGTTGTATGATCCCGGAAATCCTCGTAAGAGAGGAGTCCGTTGTTTTCCCGGGAGAAGTTTACAATGGCCTCACAAATTTCTCCGTCGTAAAAGCTGTTGATGCCGTCCCGGACAATTTTCCGATAGGTGAGGGCCAGGTCCTTATTCTGAAAAATCTGACCCGGGCCGGGAGGGACGCCGTCAATGAGATATCCGTCTGAAGCGGATTTGTGGGCAATGAGGACGTCTTGATTTTTTTTCCATTCGCCGGCAATCACCTCTGAAACGGGAAACCCGTTTTCAGCATAATATATTGCATCTTCAAATATTTCATCGAGCCCCAGACGTCCATATCGCTCGACTGCCTGGGCCCAACCATGGAGGGCCCCCGGAACCGTCACGGACAACATGCCTCTTTCAGGGATGCTTTTTAGACCCTGGTCGTGAAACCAGGCCATATCAGCCCGGTAGGGGGCCCTGCCGCTGCCATTCATACCGACAAGTTTTTTATCTTTGGCAAGGTAAAACAATGCAAAGGCATCTCCGCCTAATCCGGATGAATGGGGCTCCACAACACTCAAGGTGCTCACCATGGCCACGGCCGCATCCACGGCATTGCCACCCTTTATCAGGATCTTATGGCCTGACTGAGTGGCCAGATGCTGGCTTGATGCAACCATGCCCCGTGGGCCCATGGCCACGGATCTCTGCGCAAAATTGTTTAATTCCCTTTTTTGGGTATACGAAAACTGCAATGGCTATCTCCTGAGCCTTGAACCTGTGAACGGTTGCTAAATATTCTCCAAACAGCTGATGACCGGGAGGGACGGAGGTCGGGTCCAGCCCAGATCCTGAGATCTTTGTTTATAAAGCGGGCTGGATGAGGCCAAGGATCTCCCTTGCTTCCTGGGGCGATGCGGGTTCTTTATCCAGGCTCTTTAAAATGGTTACCGTCTTTTCAACCAGTTGCGCATTACTCTTGGCAGGGGTATTGCGGCTGAGATAAAAATTGTCTTCAAAACCTACCCTTACATTCCCCCCCAGCAGGGCTGATTGAGCCACCATTGGAAAACTGGTTGCCCCCACGCCAAATCCGGCCCAAATAGCGTCAGGGGGAAGGGCTTCCTTCATTGCCAGCATATTTTTTACAGTCGCTGGTATGCCCCATGAAACTCCGAGGCAAAGCTGAAAAATTGGAGGGCTCTCCACCAGACCATTTTTTAAAAGGTTTTTTCCTATTTCGATATGACCCATGTCAAAAACTTCCAGTTCCGGTTTTACGCCTGTCGTCTTTGCAAGCCGGGCCATTTCTTCCACATGTTCGATGGTGTTTGCGAAGACCCGTTGGCCAAAATTCATTGAGCCCACATCCAGGGAGCACAATTCCGGATTGAGCCTGACCACATGCTCGATCCTTTTTTGGGGTGAACACCACGTTGTTTCAGGGGAAAGACCCACGGGGCTCGAATCGTCCGGGACCACTCGTGCCCCAGCCCCGGTGGTCAAATTTATTACCATGTCCGACACATTTCTTATTCGTTCGACAACCTCCTGATAGAGCTCAAAGCCCATGGAAGGCTCCCCTGTTTTGGGGTCCCTCACGTGAACGTGTACCACAGAGGCACCCGCAGAACAGGCTTCCATTGCGCTTTCTGCTATTTCCTTGGGGGTGACGGGCAGGGCAGGATGTCTGGATTTGTCGCCAATGGAGCCGGTGACGGCTACGGTTATCACAATCTTATTCCCATTATTTTTCATATTATTCTCCCCATGAACCCATATGTCGCAGTTTGTTTGTGACGTCAGGACTGAATAGACCTACTGTTCATCATACACTATGTTCCCGTTTACAACAGTCATCTTGACCCGACAACTGGGAATCTCCTCCGGTGGCACCCCCAGGGGGTCTTTTTCGAGCACTACAAAATCGGCAATTTTTCCTTTCTTAAGGGTCCCCCGTTCCATTTCCTCAAAAGAAAAATAGGCCGCTTCCCGGGTGTAGAGGGCAAAGGCCTCTTCAGCCGTTATGGACTCGGAAGGGCCAAGATCCTGTAGGTTCCCTGTCTTTCGGCAGACGGCGTCTCGCACGCCCACAAGAGGGTTAGGGTCTCCGACCGGGCAATCCGATGAAAGCGCCAGCTTGATTTCCCTTTTCAGAAAGGTTCCAAACCGGTAAAGATCCTGCGACCGGTCCGGTCCGTAGGCCTCGATAAACCCATCACCGAGAAGTGAAAAGAAATTGGCCTGACTCGTAATGTAGAGCCCCAGTTCTTTTACCTGGTCGATTTGAGAAGGTGTCAGGTTTCCGGCATGGACGATGTGATGTCTGAGTGGGTTGCCTTTGACCATGGTTTGTTCAAAGGCATTGAGAAGCATCTCCAGGGCTCGATCCCCCTGGGCATGAACAGAAACTTGGTATCCGGCACTATCAAATTTCTTTACTTCCCGGTTGATACCGTCCTGGTCATAATTTAGGATTCCGGTTCCGCCGCCGCCCCCGGCAAAGGGCTCAAAAACCGCCGCGGTTCTACTGCTCATCCCGCCATCGAGAAATATTTTGACCGCTCCGATTTTGACCCATTCCGAGCCAAACCCGGGCGCAATTCCTGCGGCCATAAAGGGATCAGCCCAATGGTTCAGGATGTAGGCAGAGAGATGGAATTGAAATCGGCCGGAATCCGCGGCATCCTGGTAGGCTTTAAGGGTCAGGGCATCAGCGAAGGGGTCGTGTGCGCCAACAAGACCGAGGCTGTGGTAGTGCGCCGCGCACCGAATCATCATCTCGCTTCTTGCCTCTCTGTCGTACTCGGTCATCATTTTCGCGTAGATGACGGCGTGTCAAAGAACAGGGGCGCCATAAAAGCCGACTCGCTCAAGATTCCGTTTGGATCACCGTTTGAGTCCCTGAGAATCTCTCCTCCGGGTGGATCAGGCGTTTCTTTTGTAAAACCAAGTTCCTTCAGGGCGGGTGTGTTGACAACAGCCCCGTGAACCGACACGTGAACAAGACAGATGGGGTGGTCCGTGGTTGCCCGGTCCAGGTCATTTCTGGTCAAATTTTTCTTGTCGTCCAGCAGGTAGGGTGCATATCCCCAACCCATGATCCATTTTCCAGGCGGAGTTGTTTCGGCCTTGGCTCGCAAGGCCTCAATCACATCCTCTCCCCGCACACATCCGGCAGCGGGTCGACAATCCGCCTGGTCGGTCAGCAATGCATACAGACAGAAATGGTTGTGGGTATCGATGAGACCGGGAAGCAACGTCTTCCCCTTGAGATCAATGACCTTTGTTGCGGATCCGGTCAGTTTTTCAATCTCTTCCGTGTTCCCCACCTTGTAAATCCTGCCGAATTGCACGGCCAGGGCCTCCGCAACGGGATTTTGTTTTTCCATGGTCAGGATGTTTCCGTTTTTAAAAATTATCTCCATTTATCCTCCTCTCCATCTGATTGTGTCAGTTTTCGGTCTTTTCCTTAACCCTCAACGTTGAACCCCGCCCGCCTCGCCTGAGCGATGGCGGGCAGGTCTGAATCTGTGAACGGTTACTTCATTCTTATCAATGTCACCGGTGAGGACAGAGCTAAACCAGCATTGCAACAGTGGCAAAGCGTCCGGTTTCCCCCTCCCCTCTGTAAGAGAAAAAAAGGTCGGTCCTGCATCGGGTGCAAATCCTGGCACATTCGATGTTTTTCTCCCTTACACCCGCTGCTGCCATTTGTGAGCAGCTTATGGCCCATAGGTCAAAATAGTTTTTGCGAATTATAAAATGTTCAAAATTTTTGGGGAATATTTGTCGGTGGTCCAAAAATTCAGAACAACACGGACCCAACGAAGGGCCGACAGCTGCTAAGAGGTCTTTCGCCCTACAATCAAATTCACGGCCCATGCGAACTATGACCTTGCCCAGGATATTCCCGACATTGCCCCGCCAGCCACAGTGGATATTGGCGATCACTTTTTTCACGGGGTCGAAGATTATGACGCTTTGGCAATCAGCCTGTTGGACCATCAGTGCGATACCGGGGGCCCTGGTTACCATGGCATCAGCGTCGCGGGCAGGGGTTGTGTCTTTCAGGCGTTCTTTCCCCAGGATTGCGATTTTTGTACCGTGTGACTGGTTCATAAACACCAGGTGTTTTGCCCCCAGGGTGTTTTTGATTCTGGAAAGGTTTCCGGTCACATGTTTCGGGAGATCGCCGACGCTAAAGCTTGTGTTCAGACTTTGAAAAGGAGGAGCGCTTTCACCCCCGCGACGTGTGAAGACACCGTGTTCGAGGTTTTTGTTTTTAGAGAGTCCAGGGTATCGGAAGTATCTTATACCCGTATTTGTCCAAAGGAGGCCAGGCATATTGACCATGGGCGTTTTGGAAGAATTGTCTGAAAACCGGCAAATTAGATGGTGGGAAATGTTTTGAAGTCCTTGGTCGTGCATCCCTATTTGAACCGTGACCAAGAAGGCTCCACCGCATCGAGAAACAAGATAGATTTCATCACGACACAGGCTCTCTTACTTACCGCTGCTTCCTCCCGGATCTGACGGGGTTTATAAGCGCCTGTCACGTGAGTTCCACCTCCTCCCCAAACACTGCAAAGGCTCGACTCGAATCAAGGATCTCCTAAAGGATTTTCAACCCCGCATGAGCGGATTTCGGGTTACAGGGCACCGCTAGCTCCCCGTCTAGCACGACCAAGGTAGTCTAATCTATGTCAACCCGTTCCTTGAGGTCTTTACCTACCTTGAAAAAGGGAAGTTTCTTGCGTCCAACCGTTATCATTTCGCCCGTCTTGGGGTTTCTCCCCTTATACCCCTCGTATTGTTTCACTTTAAAGCTGCCGAATCCTCTGATCTCGACCCTCTCTCCGTTTATGAGGGCCCTTTCCATGTCTCCAAAGACCGCGTTGACCACTTCTTCGGCTTTTTTTATGGGCAGGTTTTCCTCTTTGGCAAGGGCTTCTATCAATTGAGACTTGTTCATGGGTTTCCTCATCTGTAAAAGGGGAACAATAGAAACGGTTACCTGAATAATCAGAAAAAATAGCCGATCGGATTTCCCAAGTCAAGACCAAATCAACAAAAAAGCATGAAACCAAAGAAAAATCCGCATTGCTTTCCCGCAGATATTTCCCGGAGTGGATAATCAGGGGATATAACCGAGGGACTGAGGAGCACAGATCCACATTTTCTTTTTTGACTGGAAAGAGTAGACTATCTCCTTACGGGGTTTACTTTTTTCGGGTCTTGAGCTATAAAACCGAAAATTTTGTACAATGAAGGGCGGCAAGGACTGTTGTCATGAAAAAATTGATCCGACAGGGGATAAAGGACCTGATTCCCTATCCCCCTGGAAAGCCAATAGAGGAACTTGAAAGAGACCTGGGTATTAAAGGTTCAATCAAGCTGGCCTCAAATGAAAATCCATTGGGACCGTCTCCCCTGGCCGTGAGCGCCATCAAACAAAAACTACACACCCTCAACCGCTATCCGGATGGAAGCGGATACTACCTCAAGAAAAAAATTGCTGAAACATACGGAGTTCCTGCTGATCAAATCATACTGGGAAATGGCTCAGATGAGTTGATCGAGTTGCTGATCCGGACCTTTCTGTCTGAGGGGGAGCATGCTGTCCAGCCATTCCCCAGTTTTCTCGTGTATGAAACAGTGGTAACAGGGGCCGGAGGCAAAATGGATTCGGTCCCCCTTCTCTCAGGTTTTAGAATAGATTTGGAGGGGATATCCCGGGCAATCACCCCCGAGACAAAGATTGTTTTTATAAATAATCCGAATAACCCGACAGGATCTGCCATTTCAAAAGATGAAATGGTCGATTTCTTGAACGGGATTCCGGACCAGGTTATCGTGGCGCTTGATGAGGCTTATATAGAGTTCGTATCGGATGATTCGGTTTCAAAGGGTCTCGAACTGCTTGAGGGGCATCCATTATTGTTTGTCCTGAGGACCTTTTCAAAGCTTTATGGCCTCGCCGGTCTCAGGATAGGCTACGGGTTCGGATCTCGGGAAATGGTTGGCTATATGAATCGGGTGAGACCGCCCTTTAACGCTAATTCTTTGGCACAGGCGGCTGCCATCGCGGCGATGGACGACACTAAATTTGTCTCCCGGACGCTGAACATCGTATGGGAGGGACTTAAATATTTGTACCGGAGTCTTGAAGAATTGGGTCTTGAATATGTCCCAACCCAGGCCAACTTTTTTCTTATAAAGGTCCCTATCGGCGGAAAAAAGACTTATGAATTGATGCTGAAAGAAGGGGTCATCGTAAGGGCAATGGACAGCTTTGGGCTTCCGGATTATATCCGAGTAAATGTAGGGTTGCCGGGAGAAAATGAAAGATTTATCAAAACGCTCGGGAAGGTATTGGCTCTGAATTGATATTTGACCATTGCTGAACATTATCATTGGGCGTGGATGAGAGACCCCTGCGGGTTCGCTCAGGTTTTAGTTCTTGAAGTTAGATGTCCCGGTTTATCCGGATGAGGGAGATGGATAATATAATAACCATTGATGGACCGGGCGGGTCTGGAAAGAGTACTGTTAGCCGCATATTGGCTGGGAAGATCAATTTTCTATATCTCGATACAGGCGCCATGTATCGGGCAGTGGCGCTGGCGGCAAAACGGGATGGTATTGACTTTGGGGACGGACCAGGCCTTTGTGGCCTTTGCAAAATGCTTGACCTCCGATTTGACACGAACGAAGATCCACCCAGATTATTTTTGGACAACCAGGATATATCCCTGGCAATAAGGGGTCCCGAGATGGATATGCTTTCCTCAGAAGTGTCTGCTGTAAAAGAAGTGAGGGAGGCCATGGTGTCTCTTCAACGGAAAATAGCAAAGGGCGCCAAACTGGTTGCCGAAGGCAGAGACATGGGGACCGTGGTCTTTCCAGAGGCGGGGTGCAAGTTCTTCCTTACTGCCTCCCCTGAAATAAGGGCGGAGCGGAGGTACAGGGAGAGGGTGGATCGTGGAGAATCGGTTTCAAGAAGCGTTGTGGGAGAGGAACTGAAAAAGAGAGATCGTCAGGACGAAACACGATCCATTTCTCCTCTGAGGCCGGCATCGGATGCCATTGTGATAGATTCTACCAGTTTAGGCCCTTGGGAGGTCGTTGAGGAAATAGTGACTCATCTTGCGTAACGCTGAGTCGGTAAAGGGTTCCCATGCGCCAAAGTTTCAAATAAGTGTTGAACTTAATAATAGCTCTTGGTATATAAAAAAGGTTGATGAAATCTTAGGCCAAATTCATGGAGGGGGTATTTAGGTTAATGGAAAAAGAAACAAACAGCGAAACCCAAAAAGAAGCCATTGAGACTGAAAATCCGGAGACCTTGATTGAAAACGACCTAGCGGTCAACAAATCAGAAATAGAGACAAACATGGCCAGTGATCCGCCTGAAACAGAGGATAGAGGTTTACAAAAAGAAGCCATTGAGACTGAAAATCCGGAGACCTTGATTGAAAACGACCTACCGGCCAACAAATCAGAAATAGAGACAAACATGGCCAGTGACCCGCTTGAAACAGAGGATGGAGGTTTACAAAAAGAAGCCATTGAGACTGAAAATCCGGACACCTTGATTGAAAACGACCTACCGGCCAACAAGGTAGAGACAGACATGGCCAGTGATCCGCTTGAAACAGAGGATGACGGTTCACAGGATACGGATAGTTTTGGAAAATTATACGAAGAAAGTCTCAAGAGCATCCAGGAGGGAGAGGTCGTTAAAGGGGAAATCGTTCAAATTGACAAGGAATATGTCCTGGTTGATATAGGATACAAGTCAGAGGGCCAAATACGTCTTCATGAGTTTATAGACCCGGAAGGCAACCTGACGGCCAAGGTGGGGGACAAGATAGAGGTCCTTCTGGAAAGGAGAGAGGATGACGAGGGCACAATAAGACTCTCCAAGGAAAAGGCCGCCAAGATGAAAGTATGGGATGATATCAGGGAAATCTATGAAAACAACGGAACCATCAGGGGGACCATTATTTCCCGGGTCAAGGGGGGCCTGGCGGTTGACGTCGGTCTTCAAGCCTTTTTACCGGGGTCTCAGGTTGACCTGAGACCCATAAGGGATATGGATGCTCTGGTAGACACCGAGCATGAATTTAAAATCGTCAAATATAACAAACGGAGAGGTAATATCGTCCTCTCACGAAGAGCCATATTGGAGGCGGAGCGACTCTCCCTTCGGGAGGAGACCCTTAGCCTGGTTGAGGAAGGAAAGGTTCTAGAGGGTGTAGTCAAAAATATTACAGACTACGGGTTGTTTATTGACCTGGGGGGTATCGACGGACTTGTCCACATAACCGATATGTCATGGGGCAGGGTGGGGCATCCCTCCGAAGTGTACCAGGTCGGAGACGAGATTTCGGTCAAAGTTTTAAATTTTGACCGGGAGAGAGAGCGGGTATCCCTCGGTATCAAACAGCTGGCCTCTGATCCGTGGGGCAATGCCGAATCCAAATACCCCATTGGCACAAGGCTCACAGGGCGTGTGGTCAGTCTGACAGACTATGGGGCATTTGTGGAAGTGGAAGAGGGTGTGGAAGGACTGATCCATGTCTCAGAGATGTCCTGGACCAGGAAGATAAGACACCCCTCGCAGATTCTATCCGTAGGCGGTATGATCGATGCCATGGTCCTCAACATGGATGTTGCCAGGAAACGGATCTCTCTGGGTATGAAGCAAGTGGAACCGAATCCATGGGATGTTATTGAAGAAAAATATCCCATGGGCACAACCATTGAGGGAAAAATAAAGAATATTACGGACTTTGGGATTTTTATAGGTATTGATGAAGGTATAGACGGTCTGGTCCACATTTCCGATATTTCTTGGACCAAGCGGATAAAACACCCCTCAGAGATTTACAAAAAGGGCCAGGAGGTCCAGGCGGTGGTCCTGAACATTGACAAGAATGATGAGCGTTTTTCACTGGGCATCAAACAGCTGACACCCGATCCGTGGGATGAGATCCCCCAAAAATACAAATCGGGAACCCGGGTGACTGGCACTGTGACCAACGTGACAGACTTTGGGCTTTTCCTGGAACTGGAGGAGGGTATAGAAGGGCTCATCCATTTGTCGGAGATATCTGCGGACAAACGGGGAAATCCCATGTCTCGATTTCAGGTAGATGACGTGATTCAGGCAAAAGTAATCAATATCTCCCGTAAAGACAAAAAGATCGGTCTTTCCATCCGTAAGCTGGATGAAAGTAGCGAAAAAGATATCCTGAAGAGCTATTTGAATAACAACCAGAAGGCCACATCAAATCTGGGTCAACTCTTAAAAGAAGAAATGATGAACGCGGAGCGGAATGCCCTCTCCGAGGACCTTAAATCCGAAGAGGAATCAGGGGTGAAAGAGGCAGAAGAGGTCTCGGGAGCTGAACCCGATGAACAACCCCTTGGAGGCGAGGAATCCCAGGGGTTGACGGCATCGACGGACGAAGCTGAAGAGGCCGAGGCGACTGAGACAACAAAAATGAAAGATGAAGAGGAAGCCGACACCCATGCCCCTGAAGAGGAAAACTCGGGCGGGATTCAATTGATGAAATCACACGTGTTTTCAAGGGCTAGAAAATGGGGGTGAATATTTTTTCTTTCCTTTGATCCCCTTGTTCAATTTCTGCCTCAGACCATCTCCCTCAGGCCTCAACACCCCCGAGTCAAGACATGGGAAAAAGAAAACATCCAATTTTGACAGTCTTTGTGATCCTCGGGGTAGTCGTTCTCTTGCTGGGCGGTACCATGATTCTCCTCCTGGAACTGTTGGAGCCCTCATCGGGTTTTTCATTCAATGAAAAAATAGGGGTAATACTCATTGACGGCACCATCTCAAGTTCCCAGACGGTCACATCTCAACTCGTCAAGTTCAAAAAAGATGAAGATATAAAGGCGATCATTCTGCGGATAAACTCGCCCGGTGGAGCGGTGGGACCAACACAGGAAATCTATCGCGAAGTGAGAAAGACGCTCCCTGTCAAAAAAGTCATTGCGTCCATGTCAACCGTCGCCGCATCCGGCGGGTACTATGTGGCTGCCGCAGCAAACAAGATTATTGCGGCGCCCGGCACGATTACGGGCAGTATTGGGGTCATTATGCAGTTTATACAACTGGAAGGCCTCCTTGATAAGATCGGGGTCCGGTTTGAGGTCCTAAAGAGCGGGGAGTTTAAAGACATCGGTTCCCCGGATCGGAAGATGACTGAACGGGATCGGAAGATGCTGAACGAGTTGATACAGGATATCCAGGAGCAGTTTGTGAATGGGGTGGCCGAAGGCAGAAATATGCCCGTTGAAAAGGTCCGGAAGATCGCTGACGGTCGCGTCTTTTCAGGGGCCAGGGCCAAGGAACTGGGGCTTGTCGATGCCTTAGGTAATTTTCAGGATGCAGTGGAACTTGCCAAGGAAATGGCGGGTATCAAAGGAGCGGTGACATTGGTCTATTCAAAGAAGAGCCGACTGAGACTGATGGATCTGTTGGTGGAAACAGCGGCAGCGTCCGTCAATAAATTTCTCCAGGGCATCAAGACCCGGATAGAGTATAGGTGGAGTGGTCTACCGGGACTTGGCCCCTCGCGGGTCCACCGGGGCATAGGTCTTTACGGGAAGGAAGGCGGAGATTCTGCGGGTTAGTGTATCAGAGAAAACTACTGACGTCCCCTTTCCCCTCTCGCAGGATTTCAGGTATGTCATCAACCAGCGAAACCACGCTTGAAGGGCTTTGGTTCAGCACCCCGCCATCAACAACAATATCGAGAAAAGGACCATAGGTTTCTTTTATGGATTGAGGGTCATCATATCCGGCGCTTGTGCTTATGATGGGTCTGCCAAAGGTGCGGACAATACCAAGGCAGATATTATTGTTCGGGACCCTGATGCCCACTGTCTTTCTTTTGGTTAGCATGATTTTTGGCACCAGCCTGGTTCCCTCAAGGACAAAGGTATAGGGTCCGGGCAAGTGCCGTTTCATTGTCTTATAGGCATAGTTGGAAACAAGGGCGTACCGACTTATCTCCTTAAGACTGTCACAGACAAAGGAAAAGGGCTTTTTGAGGGGGCGGTTTTTTAGCTTATAGATGAGTTGGATGCCCTTTTTGTTAAACAGATCGCACCCTATTCCGTAAAAGGAGTCGGTTGGATAGGCTATCAAGCCCCCGTTCTCCAAAACATCACTGACGCGTCTAATAAGCCTTTGTTGAGGATTATCCGGGTTGATGGGGATGATTAGCGTTTTTTTGGATCTGGTCATATGGAGTTGAACTCGCTGATAACCGTTTATGTTTTCTTTGTTGGCTTGGCTTTGGGAAGTTTTATAAATGTATGTGTTTATCGCATCCCTTTAAGAAAATCAATCGTTAAACCACCTTCCGCATGTCCTAAGTGCCATAAAAGGATAAAATTTTACGACAACATTCCTGTCGCAAGCTACCTGCTCCTGAGGGGTAGATGTAGACACTGCCACGCTGCTATCTCATGGGAATATCCCTTTGTAGAGACAATGACAGGTCTCCTGTGCGTTGGGCTCTTTATTAAATACGGGTTCACTTTTCAATTTGTTGGCTTGTTTTTGTTCTCTATGACGCTTGTGGTCATAAGTTTTATCGATCTTCACCACAGGATCATCCCTGATATTCTCTCATTGTCCGGGATACCCGCGGGATGGGCGTTCTCTCTTTTTACCGGTCATACGTTCTGGCTTGACTCCCTGATAGGCTCGGCTGCCGGTGGAGGAGCCCTTTTTCTTGTAGCTTTTGTTTATGAACGCCTCACCGGCAGGGAAGGAATGGGGGGCGGGGACATAAAACTTCTTGCCATGATAGGTGCATGGATGGGTTGGATCCCGTTGCCCTTTATCGTACTGATATCCTCCTTCACAGGCGCCATCGTTGGGGGCATATTCATCCTGTTGGCTGGCAAAGGGGCCAAGTTCAGAATACCCTTTGGACCCTTTCTCTCCTTTGGCGCCCTTATCTATCTGTTTTTTGGCCTCAGGCTTACGAGTTGGTATTTTGGTTTTCTCCGTTAGGGGGGCTCGAACGTGCGATTTTCGGTTTTTAGTTTGAGAACTGGGATTATGGCCTGTCTTGGCTTCCTGATTGTGGTCGCCATGCTCCTTGTCAATGTGGTTATGGTGAAATTCGAAGAAAGGGACCTGGTGGAGGCCAAGCTAGAGACCGGACGTCTGCTCTTACATGTGCTATCACGCCAGGTGGGTAATAAAATAGGTCATGACCAGAAAGGATGGGATAAACTTATTTCAGACCGTGCTTTTAAAGAAGAGTTGAGACAATTGATTCGGATAGGGGGGTTTTCAGATGCCCTTATTGTTGAAACCGGAGGCAATAAGGTTTATGACACCGGGCCATGGGTCACAGGGTTCCGGTCCGTGAAGGCCCCGAGTTCATATGAGTCGACGGTTTCGGGAAAAAAGTCTGTGCCCACGGCGGGTGAGGCCGAAAAAAACGCGCTTGCGCTTGCAGCCAAAGTTCTGAAAATCAGAAAATGGGCCTTTGATTTTTACGGGAGCAGTTGGGGCGTGATTTGGCCTGCTTATGAGAGGGTAAACATGTCTTTCCCCTTGTTTGTGAAGGGGCGTTTGATGGGTGCCGTTGCCATAAGCGGACGTCTTGGCTCCTTGTATGAGGGCCTCCGGGAGTCACAGAAGACCATTCTTATCTATATCGCCCTCAATACGTTGATTCTGGTCCTCTTTGGGGTTTTTCTTCTTTCTCGTACCGTGATTAAACCGATTTACAAACTTCTGAGCATTACGGATCGATTCAAAGAGGGAGAGCCGCTTCCATCCTTTGGGAATTCTCCCCGGAATGAGATCGGGCAGCTGTTTCGCTCGCTTAATATGATGTTCAGACGTCTTGAAGAGAACAAAAAAGAGCTGAAAAAACACATTTCCTCGCTGGAAAAGGCGAACAAAGAGATCAAAAAGGCCCAGCGGGAAATTATCAGATCAGAAAAGGCGGCTTCGGTGGGGAGGCTGGCGACCGGAGTGGCCCATGAGATGGGTAACCCGATAGGGATTGTGCTGGGTTATTTGGAGTTGATCAAAGGAGAAGACCTTGAGGAGGGGGAAAAGAGAGATTTCGAGGACCGCATTGAATCGGAATTGATGCGTATCAATCGGATTATCAAACAACTCCTCGATTTTTCCAGACCATCGACAGGCGAACGGACGACCGGTTCCATCCACCATATGATCAGGGAAACGGTCAGTATCGTCAGACCTCAGCCCATGATGGTCCATATGAACATAGAAATGGCATTGGATGCGGCAAGGGACACGGTCTGGGCGGAATCCGATCAATTGAAACAGGTCTTTCTGAATATTATCATAAACAGCGCTGATGCTATGCAGGGGGAGGAACCCTTGAATGACGTTAAGCTCGGAACACTAAACATCCGCACCCGGGACAAGGATGATTCAATTGAAATAAGGTTCAAAGACACTGGCAAAGGGATTCCGAAGAAAGAACTGGGTCATATCTTTGATCCCTTTTTTACTACTAAAGAGCCCGGCAAAGGGACCGGTCTGGGGTTGTCCGTGTCCTGCAGGATTATTGAAGAAATGGGAGGTGATATCCGTGCCGAAAGTTTGCCCGGGGAAGGCACCACCGTTATTATTGATATCCCTCTCCAGCAGGCGGGAAAACCAGAGAATTGAGGTGTATTGTGGCTATTTCTCAACAAAGTGTCCTTATCATTGATGATGAAGAAAATATGCGTCACATGCTAAAGGCCATGTTAAGCAAGGCAGGCTACGCTGTTGAGAGCGCGTCTGACGGTGTCGAGGGTCTTCTGAAAATGGAGGGCTCCGATTACGGTTTTATCCTTTGCGATATCAGGATGCCTCGTATGGGAGGGATGGATTTCCTGAAAGCAGCAAAGGAGAAGTATCCCCATAAGACCTTTATCATGATGTCGGCTTACGGTAGCGTGGGAACGGCGCTAAAGGCAATGAAGGAGGGGGCCTATGATTATATATCCAAACCCTTCAAAAAAGATGAGGTTCTTTTGACGCTGAAAAAGGCTGAGGAAAGGGAAGGGTTGAGGGAGGAAAATCTAACTCTCAAGACCAGGATCAATAATTTGGAGAAAAGATACTCCTTTGAAAATGTAATCGCTCGAAGCGAGGCAATGGCCAAGGTCTTCGATCTAGTGAGCAAGGTGGCTGAACATAAGACCACGGTGATCATTACCGGTGAGAGTGGAACTGGAAAAGAATTGATCGCGAGGGCCATACACCGTAACAGCCCCAGGGCATCAGAGCCCCTGGTTAGCATAAATTGCGGGGGGATTCCGGAAAACCTCCTTGAAAGTGAGTTCTTTGGTTATAAAAAGGGGGCCTTTACAGATGCGGTCAAAGACAAACCCGGTCGGTTTGTAGAGGCAGACGGTGGTACTATTTTTTTGGATGAAATCGGTGAATTACCAATATCTCTTCAAGTAAAACTTTTACGTGTTCTGCAGGAAGAAGAGGTAACCCCTTTGGGTGGGGTTGGGTCGGAGAAAATCGACGTCAGGGTTATCACGGCCACATCAAGGGACCTTGATAAGATGGTGAAAGAAGGAAAATTTCGAGAAGATCTCTTTTACCGCGTTAACGTGATGCGTATTCATATCCCGCCCCTCAGGGAGAGGAAGGGGGATATTCCGGTTCTTATGGGCCATTTTCTAGAGACCTTTAACAAAAAACTGAAAAAAAACCTTCAAGGACCTACTTCTGAAACAGTCTCCATCCTTATGGATTACTCCTGGCCCGGAAACGTGAGAGAGCTGGAGAATGTTATTGAGAGGGCTGTATTGCTTGCAGCGGGGCAATTGATTACGCCGGCGGAACTCCCTTCCAGCTTGACACGGACCAAAACCGTGGCCTCGCATTTTGCCCCAGAAGACACCTTGTCTATCAAAAAGGCCTCCAAGGTGCTTCATCGGATCCTTATAGAAAGGGCACTTAAGGAGACAGGGGGCAATAAGACACAGGCGGCCAAGCTCCTGGAGATAAGCAGACCCATCTTGCTATCAAAAATTAAGGAATATGCTATCGGGTAAACAACATAGCGTGCCTCGGAGGCCAAATCTGAAAATCCATTGTTGACAAAGACCAGTGGTTTTCAAAATCCTGGCAGGATATTTACCCCAAAAACTTTTTTTGAAAGGCATGAGATTAAATCTATGGACATGGACGATTTAGACTTTTCAATGTCGACGCTGGGTGAGTGCAAAATCCCTACACCCATGTCTGGGGTGCAATTTGTAGGTGATGATGACAAGGTGTTGTTTCATTCGAGTCTGAAAGAGGCTCAGGAAATCCTGGATGAAGGGAAACCCTTGCCCGCTCTCGAAATGGGCGGCCCCAGGAGAAAGATTTATTTTGATCCTTCAAAGCTCAAATGCGGGATCGTGACCTGCGGAGGCACGTGCCCGGGTTTGAACGATGTGATCCGGGCGATCGTGTTAAGTCTTTTCCACCATTATGGGGTTCAAGACGTGTTCGGGTTCCGGTATGGATACGAGGGGCTTTCGCCAAGGTACGCTCACATTCCCATGGGGCTGACTCCCGAAAAGATGGTCAACATCCAACAATGGGGAGGAACGATCCTGGGTACATCCCGGGGCCCCCAGGATGTCTCAGAAATGGTGGACACTCTGGAGCGTATGCACATCAGCATACTCTTTACGATAGGCGGGGATGGGACGTTGTGCGGTGCTCAGGAAATTCACAAGGAAATCTCGCGGCGGGATCTGAAGATAAGTGTGATCGGAATTCCAAAGACCATCGATAACGATATCTCTTTTGTTGCTAAATCCTTTGGCTTTGAAACAGCTGTTGCCGAAGCCAGGAGAGCCATTTATGGGGCACACGTTGAGGCCATAGGGGCGCGTAACGGTATCGGGCTGGTGAAACTTATGGGGCGTGAATCAGGATTCATAGCCGCCAATGCCGCCCTCGCCACAACCCAGGTCAATTTTTGTCTGGTCCAAGAGGTCCCTTTTGGTCTGGATGCCCTCCTCGGCGCCCTTGAAAAGAGACTTAAACGTAGGGGACATTCGGTAGTGGTGGTTGCGGAAGGGGCTGGGCAGGACCTGATAGAGGGGACAAACATACGAGATAGATCAGGAAATGTAAGGCTTGAGAATATCGGCCTTTTTTTGAGAGATCATATCAGGGCATACTTCGAACAGGCAGGGGAAGAGATAAGTCTTAAATATATTGACCCCAGTTACATGATCAGAAGTCTGCCTGCAAACCCCCATGACTCGGTTTTTTGTTTGCTTTTGGGCCACAACGCCGTGCATGCCGGGATGACCGGTCGGACAAATATGGTGACAGGGTTCTGGAATGGGGAATATACCCATGTGCCGATTTCTCTTGCCGTATCAAAGAGAAAACAGATCGATCCAAACGGGAGATTGTGGAGCAGCGTCCTGGAGTCCACGGGACAGCCAAGACGGATGCTTTGAAGAAATCGGGCTGGATTTCTCTCAGGTGATCCTCTATTTGTTTTTCGAAAACTCCTTTGGCATCTGTCTCTGTGGCACCCGCGGAAAAGGATCCGTTTTATCTCAACCGAAAGGTCGTAAAGGATAACATGAGATGTGCGGTATATACGGGATAATATCTCATTCGCTTCCAGAAGAAGAGATTTTGACGCGGCTTTCCCTTATGGGTAAGCTCCAGCGGCATCGGGGGCCGGATGATCAAAGGGATCTTGTGCTCTCTGTCAAAGACCGTCGGGTAGGGCTTGGATTTGTACGGCTGTCTATCCTTGATCTCGAGACCGGGATGCAGCCAATCCAGTGCCCAAAAGACCAGTCGGTCATCATTTGTAACGGCCAGATATATAACTATATTGAACTTCGGTCTGATGTAAAAGATGAGCGTTTTATATCCAAGGGGGATGTAGAAGTGGCGCTCCATCTTTACCGGAGAACCGGCCTCGATTTTCTCCAGCGTCTGAACGGCATGTATGCGGGCGCCATTCTTGACCCCGCCCGGCAGAAACTCCTGTTGTTTCGAGATCGTTTCGGGATCAAACCCCTATATTACGCTACGTGGGATGGGAACTTTTTCTTTTCTTCGGAAATAAAACCCCTGCTGGCAGGAAGCGGCCTTCCCAGGCGGCTCAACCATTCCCGGTTGGAGACACTTTTTACCTATCGATACCTTCCGGGTGAAGAGACCATGTTCTACGGTCTCAAGCGGTTGTCCCCGGGCTCTTATCTGGAATATGACTTAAAGAGCGGGGAGTACCATGTGGAGCGGTACTGGGAATATGATTTGGACCGCGAGAATTCCGGTTTGAGCCTGGATGATGCGGCCGAGACGTTTAACGCTCTTTTCACAGATGCCGTTCGTATCCGGCTCAGGTCGGATGTGGAGGTGGGAAGTCTTCTTAGCGGCGGGATTGATTCCTCTGCTGTGACATCCCGGGTGGCGAAGCTGCGCCCTGACGTCAGGATGTTCACGGTGGCCTTTGACGAAGAAAAATATAATGAATTGCCATCGGTGAAACGGTTCCTAAAGGCAAATAAGGACCTTTTCAGTATTGCCCGGCCTATAACGAGGGATTGCGGAAAGGAGGGTCTTGATCAACTCCCGGAGATTCTCCGTGCCATTGAGGAACCCATATCGCTCGGAGCCGTGATCCCCACAGACCAGGTCTGTCAGCTGGCTGGTGATCACGTAAAGGTGGTGATGACGGGAGAAGGTGCTGATGAGATCTTTGCCGGTTATCGTAAATTCCTCCTTGAAATGGCTGCCTGCGAACACGGGAGTCTGTCGAGCGACGGGCAACGGGAGTTGGAAGCGGTTTATCCCGAACTTCGTTCCTATATGGACGTAAGGGATCCGGACCCCATAAGACGCTACATCCAGAGTGAACGTCTTTTTAGCCGGGATGAGTTGCGAAGACTTATGGGCCGGGAACCTCCTGCAGACCTTTTCCCTAAAGATGCCCTGCCGGTCTTGAACGGGAATGAGCACCCATTAAATGCGGCCCTGGCCATGGAAACCCGATTCCGTTTACCGGACTATGTTATTCTTCGACTTGACAAACTGTCCATGAGACACTCCCTGGAGACGCGAACCCCTTTTCTCGACTACCGGTTGGCGGAATTTGCTGCAACGCTTCCCCCGAACTTTAAGGTCAACCTGGGACTGGAGCAGGAAAAGATGATCTGCCGTTACAGTTTTGTAAAAAATTCTGTCTTGGATCGGGAAACCGCATACAGGAAAAAACAGCCCTTTACCGTGCCCCTGGCAGACTGGCTGAGCGATCCGTCATCGCTGCCGGAATTTATGAAAGAAATCATGCTGGGGGATGTCGTTAAAAAACAGGGAGTTTTGAATGAAAATATGGTAAAAGAACTGGCGGAGACGGTTTCTGCCGCTGGTGTGGGACCTGAGACACTGGTTTCAGGGGCAGATCGGATGTTTGCGGTGATTGTATTTTCCCTCTGGTATGAGGAATTTTTCGGCTGATATGGGTGGCCTGTCATGAGTCAAAGAGATGAAAAAGCTATTCTCGAGGATTTTACAGCTCGGTTTCTGGAGACCCTTAGCCAGAAAGCGCCGAGCGGCTTGCGGAGCTATGGCTTTGAGTACGAGTTTATTTCCAAGACCCCGCTTTCGCTGGACAATATGGACAAAATTTACAGCTTCATGCCCTCCTGCGGGTTTGTTGCGGACGAAGGAAGCTTTTTGTCGCCCTCCGGGGTGTATGTTACCTTTGAGCCGGGCGGACAGATCGAATACCACAGCACACCTATGTTTGGCTGGGATAAACGTGTCTTTAGGGATGTTATGTCAGAGATCAGGGACACAAATGAAGCTATCCGTAAGACGCTGGGTGTTGAATATTTGACCGTTGGGTATATCCCGGGCCGTGGGCATGCCCCTTTGTGCCTGACGTCTGAGCGTTATCAAAACCTGCATGCGCGTATGGAAGTGGCAGGAACAAGGGGGCTGGAAATGATGAAGGGAACCGCCTCTATTCACCTCCACGTGGTTATTCGCAACCCACAGGAGATGATGCCCCTTTTCCGTAAGGTCTGTGAGTTGTCGGTGAGTGAGGAATACGGGGCATCATGGGATCGGCGAGATATTTGGAACAATGCTGACCCCACCCGATGCGGGCAGGACATTTGCAAACACGAGCATGTTCAGAACTCGGAGCATCTGGGCAGAGAAATGGTCCGGTTTGCCCTGGATGCGGTGGATCTGTGGGAAGGCGTGCCGTTCAAAAAAGGAAGAGATATTACCTTTAATAAATTTCTGTATCATATGACCACGATTTTTACCAATGTGCGAATAAATTGCAAAGGGCCTACGGTGGAAATGAGGACCCTCGACAGTCTGCCGGCTTCTCAATTTGAGGAGAAATGGAAAAGGTTTATCTCGATTATGGAAGAGGTTTAGGATTGAAGATTGTCGATTGGCGATTGAAAAGCGAAAGCATACGTTTTAAAGATTATAGATTAAGGAGAACGAGTTATGGCGTCAATTGATATTTATACATCAAAGATATGTCCCTATTGTATTAAGGCAAAAAATCTCTTGGAGTCAAAGGGGGTCGATTATCAGGAACTTCGAACGGATAAAGATCCGAAATTGGCTGAAGAGGCTGTAAAAAAGAGCGGGGGGCAAAGAACCGTCCCTCAGATTTTTATAGACGGTAATCACGTGGGTGGTTGTGACGATCTTTATGCGCTTGACCGCGAGGGAACACTGGATTCCTTACTTGGAGTATAGTGTTCCTCGGATTGGAAATGGACCGTTCAGACAGGGATCGAGGCCTGCTTTTTTAGAAAGAATTTGAGACACAATATATGGGGTAACTACTCAGGTTATCAGGTTCACAGTTCAGGGTTTTTTCGCCTATGGCAGGGTCGTATTTTTCATATTGCTTGAGATAGTTGATGAACCTATGAACGGCAGCAGTTGCGCACAATATGCCACACCTCAATATCTTAAAACTATTCAGTTTTCGTCAGTTAACCTTGAACCGTGAACCTTTCAACCATGAACCTGGGTAGTTACTATATAGGTTTGATATGAAATTGGGAAAACACATTGATGAACTCAAGATAGGGGACTCGGCATCCTTTTCAAAGACCATGTCGGAGTCGGATGTATATCTGTTCGCAGGCATCACAGGGGATTTCAACCCCGCCCATGTGGATGAGGAATATGCACGAGGCACCTTTTTTGAGGGCAGGATCGTCCACGGCATTCTGACGGCAGGTTTTATTTCAACGGTCATTGCAGGTCAATTGCCAGGCCCGGGGACCATCTATGTAAGCCAGCAACTCAAATTTTTGGCGCCCGTTCGGATGGGCGATACCTTGACCGCAAGGGCAGAGGTTGCAAAAATCATTTCCGAGAAGAACAGAGTTATTTTGAAAACGACCTGTTCCATTCAGGATGGCACCATTGTTTTGGAAGGTGAAGCGGTTGTAAGCCCTCCTAAACGAAAAAATTAAGAAGCAATATGTTTTGCTTGCGGGAAGCCCAGCTTGGAAACAAACCCCGGCACCCAGCTTTTATCAAGCGCCTTTGAATTTCCCTTTCCGTTTTTCGAGATAGGCGTTTATGGCCTCGGATAGGTCTTCTGAAGGGACGATCATGCTCGATCTGGCCGCATTATATTCAAGAGATTCAGTGAGGGATGCCTCTTCGCCAAAAAGCAGTACCTCCTTGGCCCCCTGGACTGCCAGAGGGGCATTGGCTGCAATCTCCTGCGCCATTTCCATTGCCTTGCCCCTTAGTGTCTCCCCGTCCGGGTAGACATCATTAACCAGATTGATGGCCTGGGCCCGTTTTGCGTCAAACCTATGTCCCCGGAAGGCAATCTCCCGGGCGTGACCCTTTCCCACGACCTTTGGTAACCGCTGGAGCCCGCCCACATCAGTGATAAATCCCAGTTTTGCCTCGGGGAGGGAAAATACGGTCTCTGTTGAGCAAAGCCTGATATCGCAGCAGAGGGCCAATTCCAGCCCAGCCCCCAGGCAATGACCCTGGATGACCGCAATGGTGGGTCTGACAAGATCCGCCAACCTCGTGTGGATGTCCTGGGTTTTTCTCACCTCTGTGAAAAAGTCCACCTTCTGGGAAGCGCTGGGGCCCATACCCACAACGGAAAACAGTTCATTATCAGGGCTGAGATCAAGACCTGCGCAAAAGGATTTTCCTTCTCCCTGCAAGATGATGGCCCTTGCCTCCGCATCTTCTTCGGCCATCTCAATTGCACGATCCAGAGAGGCCCAGACAGCAGGGTTCAAGGCGTTTCGTTTTTCCGGTCTGCTCAATGTTATAAACCCCACGTAGCCTTCTCTGTGGTATGTCACCAGTTCCTTGTTTTCGCTACTTTGGTTATTCATGGTGAATCACTCCTTTTATTTTACATATGAGGGTGAGAATGCCTTTTCATTTACCCAGTCGAAATCACATTGGGGCCATGATGTTTTTTGTCCGGACTTTATACCGTTATTTCTGATTCAAGAAAAACAGAACCGTTTCCGCTTCGACCTTTCTGGAGATGGCATCCTTTTCTTCAAGATATCTTAAATGGGAAATTGCCTCTCCCATTGCAAACCATTTTTGGGCCAGAGGAAATTCGTCCCAGGACTTGTATGTGATATCCCATGTCATTTCCGAGGCTACCTGATAACCGCTTTTGGAACCAGCCGTGACTATCTCCAAGGTTTCTTCAATCCTTTGGCGGTGATGTTCTTTTAATTCTTCAATTCTCCCCTTATAATTCTTGAAAAGACGTCTGTGCCCAGGCAGTACAAGATCTACCTCCAGAGAGACTACCTTGTCGAGGCTAGTCAAATAATCTTTTAGAGGGTTTTCCTGATCGGACCAACATTGGATGTTGGGAGTTATGTCATTGAGGACGTGGTCCCCAGCTACAAAGATTTTTTTTGAGGGCTCGTAGAGACAGGTGTGTCCTCTTGTGTGCCCTGGGGTTTCTATGCATCTGAAAATATAGTTTCCGACGGTGACGGTATCATCGTCGCCCAGAATGCTTAGTTCTGGAACCCAATCGGATCTGAATTTGAAACCAGGGTGGCTGTTGAGAGCATTTTGGAGTTCACCCCTTGGAAATCCCATGAGACCGGCATACTCGACCATGGGTTCCCAACCTCCCCAAGACTCAATGATCTCGGAATCCGGTCGGTTAAAGTATGTTTTGGTCCCGTCCGTGACCAATTTGGATACAAGCCCAAAGTGATCGGCATGGAGATGGGTAATAAAGATGTCCGTCTTTGCCAGATCGACTTGCAGTTCCCCAAGGCCGTTAAGCATTGCTTCCAGACATTCCTCTCGATTCAACCCTGTATCGATGATCATATTCCTCTCTGGCCCTTTTATGACATAAGAGTTGAGATATTTGAGAGGATTTTTTGGGAGCGGAATCTTGATTCGAAAAAGATCAGGTAGAATTTCTTCAATCATTATTTATAGTCCTTTGATATTTGAAGGGGTTCTTTGGGTTGGGAAAACCGGAGGCAGACAACCCCTATATCAATACCTCCAAATCCGACAGCGGATACGAAACGCAGGAATGTACATAACCAAACTGAGTGTCTGATTTACGAACCAGGGCCCCGGGGGGCTGAAATACTCTCCCCGATAAGAGCTTTACCCGGCACAGGCTGCACTCACCTGAACGACAGAGAGAGGGAACGATTGCACTCCCCGTTCCCCGCACCTATGACCACCACATCATATCCTTTCATAAAGCCTCCTATTTCTCCTTTTTGGCCTTTTCCGCCTCCATCTCCCTGAGTTGTCTTCGCATGACTTTTCCAACAGTACTTTTGGGTAATTCGTCCATAAATTCTACGAGTTTAGGCACCTTATAGGCAGCCAGTTTTTCCCGGCAATAGGAGGTCACCTCTTCTTCGGTCATGGCCTCGCCCGGCTTTGTGACGACAAAAACCTTGACCGTCTCACCACGATATGGGTCGGGTAGCCCAACTGCACAGGCCTCTTGAATCTTGGGATGCTCAAAAAGGACCTCGTCGATATCCCTCGGGTAGATGTTATACCCCCCCGCGATGATCATATCCTTTTTTCGGTCTACAATAAACAGATACCCCTCATCGTCCATGTAACCGATATCTCCGGTGAAGAACCACCCGTCCCGGATCGCATCGGCGGTTTCTTCGGGTTTTTTATAATATCCCTTGGTCAGTTGGGGGCCTTTTAGCAGAATTTCACCGGACTCTCCGAGGGGCAAGTCATTTGTTCCTGTCTCCAGATCAACAATACGGCAATCGGTGTCGGTAATCGGAACGCCAACGCTTCCCACCTTGGTCTTTCCTCCCCAGGGGTTGGCATGGGAGAGAGGAGAGGTCTCAGTAAGCCCGTATACCTCGATGATGGTGGCACCAACCTCTTTCTCCCATTCCCGGATAGTCTCCAGGGCCAAGGGAGCGGCGCCGGATATGCAGCCTTTGATAGAAGAGAAATCTGTCTTGTGGAAATCCGGGTGGTTGAGCAGCCCGACGTAGATTGTCGGAACACAGGGGAACCAGTCAGGTCGATATTTTCGGGTCATCTCAAGCACGATACCGGGTTCCGGGCGTGGAACCAGGATTACGGTCATGCCTCTGTAAATAGAGTGATTCATGACCGCCGTAAATCCTGCCGAATGAAAAATCGGAAAGATCCCGATTACCGTCTCCTGGCCATCTATTGCCTCGTAAATCCACGCTTTCAGTTGTTGAACATTGATGCTGAGGTTGGCATGACTGAGCATGACCCCTTTGGAAAGACCTGTTGTCCCTCCGGTGTACAAGAGACTGGCAAGGTCGTCAAAGGCCAATTCGGTCTTTGGCGGGGTGGGTGGATATTTCTTGACAAGGTCCATAAAGTCATGAACACCTTCATCCGGATCGGTTTTTCTGTGCATCTCTTTTTTTACAAAAGGAAAGAGCTGTTTTTTGGGAAAGGGGAGGAAGTCGCGGATATGACAGGCAACCACTGTCTCGATTCCAGTCCTCTCCTTTAGTTTGTGGAGTCTGGGGACCAGGAGATCGAGAGCGATGACCATCTTGGAATCAGAATCATTGAGCTGATGTTCCAGTTCATTTTCGGTGTAGAGAGGGTTGTTCATGACCACCACAGCCCCCAGTCGGAACACCGCATAGGCGGCAATCACTACCTGGGGTATGTTCGGGAGCAGGAGCGCCACCTTGTCGCCTTTTTGAATGCCGAGATCTGCCAATGCCGTGGCAAAACGGTTAACGAGTTCATCCAGCTCTTTGTAATTGATCCGTCTGCCCATCATAATAAGCGCAGTGGTGTCAGGGAAATTTATCACCGTCCTTTCAAGGGCCGCGGGCAAGGTGATTGTCTCGTAATCCACGCCGGGCGGGACGGCCTGGGCATAGGCCTTGTGCCAGATTCTCTTTTCCATTTGGGACCCTCCTCGTTTATGGTTAGTCTTGCCGAAGAACTGCTAAGAACTCGAAACCACAGCTCTCCTAGAGCCGTAGCGTCTACTCTCCAGCCTGTTAGCGGAGCCGAAGACCCGACAGTCATTGATTATTCCCTTTCAATGACAAACATGAGGTCGTCATCCTTGAGGGTTGTCTCATTCTGGGGGATGATCTCCGTTATCTTTCCATTTGCCGGAGACTTGATTTTTTGAAATACCTTCATGGTTTCAAGCAGGGCCAACACCTGCTTCTTTTTTACCGGGTCCCCTTCTTTTACATAGGACGGCTGATCGGGTGCCGACCTCCTATAAAACACACCCGACATAGGAGCCCTAACTTCGATTTTCTTAATGCTTCCGTCGGTTTCAGCCATGTTTTTATCCCTTTCTCATTTCAGATTTACAAGCTGTTTTCTCAATTCTACTTCAAAAGAAGGCGTGGCTATCATGTTAAGGGTTTACGCAATCAGCGAACCTTCAAGTTCAGTATGTTCCGAACTTCATGAGGCCCCGCAACTTCATGACCCGTCTCCCGGACTATCTTAACCAGTGTTTCAACGAGTTGGCCGTTGTTTGCCGCCCTTTCACCATTTGGGAGATAAAAAGTGTCTTCAAGACCGGTCCTGACGTTCCCCCCCAATCCCGCGCACCTCCGGTGCAGATCCCATATCTCTGATCGTCCCCCGGCGATGACCTGGTACTGGCTTCCAGCGGGCATCTCTTCCACGAGTAGGGGAAGCCAGTTCGGTTTTGCAGGCATCCCGCTGGCAACCCCCATTACCAGAGAGATGTGGGCAGGACCGTCAAACATGCCGTTTTGCTTGTACAGGCCAACGCTCCGAACGATCCCCGAATCAAAACACTCAAATTCAGGAACCACACTGTTGGCCCGCATCACATCCAGGAAACCCTTGATCTTTTCTACTGCATTGTCAAAAAGGGTAGGGGGCCACGCCCAGGATCCGTCTTTCTTCAGTTTCAGATAATTGAGGGAGCCCGCATTGCACGCGGCCATTTCGGTCTTAAATTTTTCGAGACAGGCGAGTGGTCCCGATATATCCGGACCCACCACCCCTGTGCTCATACAGATGCAGATCTCAGGGACTCTGTCCCTGATGGCATCAAGAATATTCCCCACTGTTTCAAGATCCCATGTGGGAAGATGTCCCATCCCTTTTTCCTGGTTGCGGAAGTGACAGTGTACAATGGTGGCTCCCGCATTAAAGGCCTGTTCGGCATGATCCGCCATCTCTTCCGGTGTGACGGGCACGTTGTGTATGGCCGGATCTGTGAGAACGCCTGTGAGAGCACATGTTACCACAGTCTTTGAACTCATTTTATCCTCCTTTTAAACTGTCTGCCCCTGGGATTGACCCTCCATTTATCGTTTTGATATCAAGCTGTACTTTCAGACAGCAATGTTCCAGATATTTCGAAAAGACCTGACAGAATAAATCGCACGTTTCTTTGAGATAGTTGTAGATGAGCGGTTCGGTTGGGAAGGCATGTCTTTGGAAATGTTTTTGGGCATAAACTATTTGACCTTTGATTTCTTTTTCATTTCCAAAAACAGTCGGATCAGATCCTTGTGCTCTTGGGTTTGAAGCAGGATGGGCTGATGTGAAGATTCCCATTCAAGAACCTCGGTTAAAGACTTGTCAAGACTCCCTTCCAGTCCCTGTTTTATCAGTGAGATGGCCGCCGGTGGCCTCTGTGAAAGGGCATTGGCTAAACTGGAGACCTCTTCGTCAAGTTCGCCATCCGGAGTGGATTTGTATATCAACCCGATGGCCGCGGCTTTTTCGCCAAGTATCACATCCCCCAGAAGTGCCAATTCTCTTGCCTTCGCCAACCCCACGAGTCTGGGGAGGAAATAGGTCCCTCCCCCGTCAAGGATGAGGCCGATATGAACAAAGATTTCTTGAAATCTGGCTTCATGTGACGCTATGACAAAATCTCCTGAGAGGGCCATGTTGGCCCCTGCTCCGACTGCAACCCCCCTCAGCTTTACAACCACAGGCTGTGGAATCCTGCGTAACCCCTCTATTAAGCGGCCAACGAGTTTCATACCCTCGAGCCATTCGAGGGTGCTACGTTCTTCAAAAAAAGCAGACACGTCAGCACCGGAACAAAAATTTCCGCCAGCCCCTTCAAGGATCACCACCCGTATCTTTTTGTCGGATGAAAATGTGTCCAGGAGTTCAAGAAGTTCTATTATCATCCCATGGTTCAGCGCATTTAAGACCTCGGGGCGGTTAAGAGTCACCGTGGCGATGTGCCCCTCTTTTTGGACTATTACAAATTTCCGGACCATGGCCCTCCCCCTTTTTTTGAGGTCAATATTCTGGTTGCCGGGAGATGCAAATCAATAGATGCTGGGTGAACTATATTTCCCTTATCAGGAGATTAGACGGACAAATCAATTTATATCAATTGGGTAGCTTTGTTAGTAAATATCACTTATTTTGTCAAGCGTGTTAAAGACATGGTTCATTGGCTGAAAGACAGGTTTTATTATTGGGATGGCTCAACCGTGGGTGGTTTAGGATTATCCGTCTGATTGGAAAACCGGTTGCGGTCACTCATGAAGGGGTATATCCGAAAAAGGATATCTGAAAAAGAGAGAAAGACTCGAGACATGACCGCAGAATTTTTTTGCCGGGGCCTCAGGTGAAGGTTAAGAGATAGGTTCTAAGATTGAGTTTTTTGTTCCGGATACCCAGTTTTTTCCTTATGCTGTTCCGGTGAAAGTCAACAGCCCACTTCGTGGAATCTGTGATTTCTGCTATTTCCTTGGTTGTGTTTCCTTGTTTCACAAGGTTTGCTACCTTGATTTCGGTGGGGGTAAGGTTTAATAATTCCGAAGACAGCGTTCGAATAAAGGGTGAAGTGATTTCTTTCAAGTTAGAATCAAGGATATGAAGATAAGATTTTTGGATGTGATCCATTTGGCTCTTCGTCAATTTTTTCAAATAGGGCTCAATAAATTGTTTCACATTAGATAACACATCCTTCTGCATCTTTAATTTATCACGTTCTCGTTTTTTCAACATGACTTCCAGCGCAATATTCGTTTCATTAAGGGCATTGGTTTTGTTTTCCAACTCCTTCTCTCTTTCTCTCAATGCTTCCTCGATTTTCTTTAGGTCTGTGATATCCCGGGAAAAACCAATAAGCCTTTTCACTTCTCCCTGAGAGTTAAGCGCGGGATAAATAGCATGATCAAACCATTTATTTCCCACTTTTTCCGAATAACGAATCTCTTTCTCTGACTTAATCGCTTTATTAAACGCAGTTTTTCTGAGTTTTGCCACTTTGGAAGGTAACAACTCAAAGACGTTCAGGCCAATAGCTTCGGTCCTGCCCTTTCTAAACTGTTTGGCACCGGTCTTATTTAATGAGATGATATTACCGTTGGTATCCAAAAGCACCGATGCCGTATCCAAAGGGGCATTGATAATCATTTGCGCTATTTCGTCGCTTTCTCTCAGTTTTTCTTCGGCTTCCTCACGTTCTGCAATTTGACAGCGTAATTTCTTATTTGATTTGGCAAGGTCTGCGGTACGCTCCTTAACTCTTTCCTCCAGTTCATGGTAGGCCTCTTGGAGTTGATTCTCCATTTTCTTTTTATGCAATGCAATTTCGATGGCAACTTTTATTTGATTTTCTTGAAAGGGCTTTAATATATATCCAAAAGGAGACACTTGTTTTGCCCTGTCTATTAATCGGTCTTTTGCATGGCCGGTGATAAAAATCACAGGGATATCGATCTCTGACCTGATTTTGGCAGCAGCATCAATACCGTCCAACTCACCCGGCATAACAATATCCATAAGGATTAGATCAGGATGGTGGTCTCTTGCCATCTCAATTGCCTCATTCCCTGAAGCCGCCACACCCACCACGTCGTAGCCCATGGACATCAGGACTTCTTTTAATCTCATGGAGATGACGATCTCATCATCGACAAGCAATATTCGTGACATGTTTCATCTTTCTCCCAATACTTGGAGTTCACTTGAATCTTTCGTCTTGTTTTCTCCGCTGATCTGGATCGACTGTTCCAGAATAGTATATCTCCACATCATATGAGTCAACTTTCGAGAGCCTCGTTTGAGTTCATCCAGGCCTCGGCCTTGTTCATACCAGACCTTGTTTACGCCAAGGGTTATTTACATCAAGGGTTATTTACACCTGGGGCTATTTACATCAGGGGTTGCTAACGTGATCTTCCTATTAATTTCCTTTTCGAGTGTCATCATTTGGAGCGGTTGTATTTTCAGGAATTGAAGTCACAGGGCCATCAGGAACAGAGGATCACATAATAAAAAATGTTCCAAATTGTGAGTTCAAAAAGAGACAGTAGTAGTTTTGAACTACTATTATTCTACTATTTTTTTTGTATTGCAATAAAAACTTTTTCGGGGTAGATAGAACTACCTGCTGGATTGTCCATTGAAATTACGCTATTTTTTAATGTTCCCTGCAATATGATCTCCCTGCCCTCGCAACTGATGACATCTGAAAAGTGAGGGATGATCATGGCAGGAAGAATTTTTTGCGAGCCTATTTATTGGACAAGATTTCATACCTCTCTTCCTCAGGGTACCTGACTGTGAAGAAACGGACCGGGCAGTGGACCGTGAAAGTGTTGCAGCAGGAGAATATGCCGAAACAGTCGGAAACGACAGCAACCAGGGCGTGGTTTAACGTGACCCAAGTCACGACCCCATATCGTTCTCCAATAAGAAAGGAGGTGAGACATGTTCCCTTGGTTGGATGACAAATTGGAGATATTTTGGGATGGTTTTTATCATTGGTGGTTCATTTTATTCTGTCAATAATTTAAGACGAAAGGAAACAGTTATGAAAACAAATATAAGAATCGCGGCAGTTGTCATGATAGCTCTTTTTGTAGTGTTTATTTCAGGGAACCTGTCCCTTGCAGAAGAGAAAAAACCCATCCGCTTCAAGGTGATCAATACCTTCGAAACCGATCTCCCGGGCATTGCAAAAGCCCAGTTTATTGAATTCGAAATGGACTCCGGGGCAAAAATCGAAGGCCTTACGGTGGGTGCTTCTGAAATACTTTGGGTGTTAAAGGGGATCTTTACATACAAATACGGAGACAAGGTTGTTAAAAAGAAAGCGGGTGACAGCTGGTTTCAAAAAGTCGGAACCGTCCTCGATGTAAAAAATGCCCACAAGAGAGTCGCCGTATTACGTGGTATTCAATTTATAAAGGCCAAGTGACATATCAAAGACATCTCCAATAATTTCCTCCTGTCCAAATGGCCCGTGTGTTTTTTCAGGGCCATTTGGTTTGGGGGCTGGCTTTCGAAATCAGTTGGAGAAAATCCTGCCCCAAGACGCAATTTTACATTTGCTCCCTGGAAGGGCACTCAGAAGGAAGAATGGGTGGCTCTTCTGTTTTGCGTCTTTGGTTGCAGCTGATGTTAAGTTGCCTACCAGATTCTTGAGACCCATTTGATCTTGACCCACAAGTCCATTTAGCTTATATTTACTCCACGCAAAGCGCGTTCTTATTTGACATCAAACTGGTACTGGTATTTATAGGTGACTCCTACGGAATGAGTTGTTTCCGGGGAGTCTTTTTCATATCTACGACCATTTTGTCAATCTTCGTCAGTATCGATCTGACCCGCTTTGCCATCCCCGATCTTAATGGAATAGAAACCACTTCGTGACTACTGAGGTTCAGGGGTTCAGGCCCGCCCTGGTGCGACTCGTGGCATAATTCCAAAGTTGTGCTGACCGGGTTTAGACTATACTTTTCGCATACATAGTGCCGATGATCGGTCTGGGCCAGGGGTTCAACGTTCAGGGTTAAGGACAAGGACGGCATCAAAGACCCTAAGCGCTCGTTAGAAATGCTTATTTCCCCAAATAATTTGGATGAAAATGAATATCAGAAAAAACATCTTTTTAGCCCTGACGAGTGGCTTGCTATTAGGTGTGCCTTGGACTGTTCCACCATTGTTTTTTCTGATTTTTGTCGCATGGGTGCCCCTGTTGCAGTTGGAGGCGGAAGCTAGACACAACACAAACCCCTACACCATATTTAACTACTCTTTTGTGAGTTTTCTGCTCTGGAATATTTTGGCGTCCTGGTGGGTTGCACAAGCACAGTGGGTGGGGGCAATCCTCATTATTCTCGCAAATTCTCTTCTTCAGGCACTCGTATTCTGGTCATTAAGCCGTATCCGAACCAGCCTGAAAATTCCATTGTTATTGCCTTTTCTGTTTATTTGGATGGGGTATGAACATTTTCATCAAGCCTGGGATCTGGCCTGGCCCTGGCTCAATCTGGGCAACGCATTGGCCACTGCACCAAAGCTCATCCAATGGTATGAGTTTACTGGCGTTCGTGGTGGTACCCTCTGGATAATATTGATAAACCTCGCAGCCTGGAAGGTGTGGGACACTTATCGGAAAAGAGGTTTGGGTTCCATAGCTTATGTTGCGGCGGGAACACTCCTCCTGTTTCTTGCCCCCAGCATTATTTCCTATCAAATCTACCATAGTTTTAGAGAGGAAGGAGAAACAGTCGATATAGCCCTGATTCAGCCCAATTTGGATCCCTACACGGAAAAATTTGCACTGAAAAAGCAAGATCAGCATCTGAAAGAATTTTTCAGGATTGCTGATTCCATCTGCGATGACAAAACCCAGTACTTATTTGGCCCTGAAACCCTCATTGTACAGCAGATTGACGAAAAAAATCCCTCAGCATCTCCCCACTACCGTCAGTTATTGGAATTCCGGAAAAAATATCCCAGATTGAATGTTCTCTTGGGAGTACACAGCTATCAAAAACTTAGTGGTGACCCGCCTCCGGGAAGTCGTTTTAACAAGAAGAAAAACTTTTACTATGAGGCCTTTAATACAGCCCTTTTTTTGCCTGCGGGGTCTGCACCCCAATTTTACCACAAAACCAAATTGGTTCCCTTATTCGAACGTATGCCCTTTGTGCAATATTTAGGGTTTCTGGGGAAATATTCTCTGGAACTCGGCGGATACAGCGGGACCTACAGTCCTCGTCAGGAGAGCGCAACCTTTGTAGTGCCTGACGCATCGATTGGCATACTCCCAATCGTTTGTTATGAATCGATATTTGGTCTCAATGTTTCCCAAAACCTGCCACAAGAAAAGGGCTTTATCGCCATGATCACAAACGACGGGTGGTGGAAAAACACCCCGGGCTATCGCCACCACTTCAATTTTAGCCCGATTCGTGCTATTGAAAACCGTCGGGATATGGTTCGTGTGGCCAATACCGGCATTTCTGCTCTTATTGATGCAAGGGGCCGTGTTATTGCAAGCACTCCCTGGTGGGAAAAAAGCACATTAAAGGGAAAGATTCATCTTCGTGAGGGGCAGACATTTTTTGCCCAACACGGAGATTATCTGGGACGGTTTTCCCTGTTTTTAGGGATCTTTTTGCTTTTGTACGGAGGGATCAGAAATCGAATCAAAAAACACAATAAGTAGGCGTTCACGGGGTTCACGGTTCAGGGGTTCAAGGTTCCATTCTTGTCCTCGGGTTGCATTTTAGATGCGTATTTACGAGAAAAGTGTCAGCTTTGTAAGGCCTAATCCAAAATTTGGAGCGAAATTGGCAATTATTTTGAAAAATGAAACTTTTTATTAAGAACCTCGGGTCTTCAATGCCGTCTTTGTCCTTAACCCTGAACGTTGAACCCTGAACCCCTGAACCTGAGTAGTTACCAAATATCCCAAAAAAACGAGCAATTCGCTTGTCATATTAAAATCATAAATTATACATTAAAGACTGAAAAATGAGTGGAGGTCCGTATTCGGTCGTAAAGGAGTGTTATCAATAATTAGTTTGAACAACGAAACTCTGAAAGGAATGACGTAGATGAAAAAAAGTATCATTTTTATTTCTATTCTGTTGCTGTTATGTTTTCTTCCCATGAACACATTTGGAGGATGCATTGAGGGGGATTGTAAGGACGGAAAAGGTGCCTATAACTATCCCAATGGCGAAAAATATGAGGGTGAATTTGGAAACGGTAAACCACATGGTCACGGGACCTATGTCTTTCCTGATGGCAGGAAATATGTGGGTGAATTCAGAAATGACAGCTTTCATGGAAATGGAACTTACACCTATCCCAATGGTAGAAATTATGTGGGTGAATTCAAGAAGGGGACATATCATGGACATGGGATCTATAGCAATCCCAGTGGGGAAAAATATGTAGGTGGATTCAAGAATGGAAAATATCATGGGCAAGGGACCTATACCCATCCCAGTGGTGGGGGATATGTAGGTGAGTACAAAAACGGTAGCTATAATGGACAGGGTGTTTTGACTTATCCTGACGGGACAAAATATATAGGCGGGATGAAGAACGGGAAACCCGATGGAAAGGGTAGGTTTGTTACGGCAGACGGAAAAGAACATACAGTACAATTCAAGGATGGAGAATTTGTTTCTAAGAAAAAAAAATAGAAACCTTATTAAAATATGAGATCAAAATGTAGGGACAGGTTATAACTGGGGCCAGCGAAGAAGAGGAGATAAAAAGATGGGCTTGCAACGGTACAGGGCCGAAGATCTGGTCCGGTTTGGAAAAATGGTGCTGGTCAAGATTGGTTTCCCTGAAAAACAGGCCTTTTCCGCAGCGAAGATTCTCGTGGAAGCGGATTTGAGAGGAGACCCTGCACACGGTATTGCAGGGGGGAGCAGCCTGGATGATATTATTGCAAAGGTATTTGATGATGATGGAAAACCGGGATTTTCAAGGACATGCATATCGGATTTTACAAAAGATAAACAAAAGTATCCGACAATCCTGTCAATTGATGCGAACGGCACGTTAGGACACTATGTTGCCCTGGAAATTATCCCGCAGCTGGTTCAGATCGCAAAAGAATTTGGTTACGCAAAGGCATATATTCGGAATTCAACCCACTTTGGGGACTGCGGGATCTATTCCGAGATGATTGCGAGTTATGACCTGGCAGCCAAGGTTACGTGCACCAGTCCAGCCTACAGCAAGCCGTTTATTGAACTCCAAGATAAAGACAATGAACTATCTCCTGAAAACCGGTCAAGATACACCGGCGTAAAAAAAAGATTTGGCACAAACCCCATTGCCTGGTCGATCCCCAGCGCCAATGGCATCATTACCATGGATATGGCGGCAACACAAAGAGCGGTCAGCCCGGCACTAGAGGTTGCCAAATACAATTCGGGGGTTCTGGGCATCCGTGAGGATGCAGATGGAGTCCTCATAATACCCAACGGAAAACAAAAAAAGGAGCTCTCTGCAGTTCATCTTTCCGTTGCAAGGAGTGAGACTCGGGAGGAAGCACTCCAAGAGCTGGACTGTGCGAAATCTATAAAGCTCAGATCCGTAGAAAAGGGTTTACTCAAAGGACCTCAGGGAGAAAACATCAATTTTCCTCTTGCCTTTGATGAGGTTTTCAAAACTCAGTTCTGGGTGGCGTCCCTGGGCGGCACCCACTTTGGCTACAAAGGGTTTGGTCTCAACATGTTGATCGAGCTGGATAATGTCATCGGCGGGGGTGAACAGGGAATGATTCGTATTCTGGATAGCGAAGGAAGGCGGACAACCCTTGAAAGGGTGTCTCAAACACTGGAGGCTTATGCTATTGATGCCATGGTTCCCCTGGAAGAAGCAAAGACAAGGCTCGAGGAAGCCGTGGATACGACCCGTAAATGCGGCAATCATCTCATGTATCTGCCCGGGCAAAAAGAACAGGAAACCCGAAAAAAGTATCTCGCCCATGGGATCCCCTTGACCCCTGAAAGAGTCGATCGGTTAAGAAGGGTTGCAGCTGATAAAAGAGTGGAGATCTTATTTGACCTTAAAGAGGTTTAAGTCAAATAAAGAACTTCGGGTTGTGGGGACGTCAATTCAGCGAAGTTATTTCTGCGCAGGCCCCTAATGCTTACCAGGTGCAAGGGGCACGCCTCTACGTTCATGGGCGATATAGGCTTCGATCGCTATCATCTTTGGGTCGTCCAGGCTCAGCGGTGTCCCTTCCAGAGGATTTAGAAGGCACCAGTTGATCATTTCACCCAAGGTGATCACCCGACCCAGTTGTTTCTGGAATTTTGGATAGGTTTCGGGGTGTGTGTTGGCTGCATTGGGATGGCATTGTGCGCAGGCGACCCCGTTGGTTCCCAGTTCAGCACTCACCCAGAGTTCCCGCCCTTTTTTGACAACGCTCATGTACTCGGTCTGCCAACGCCCCAGGTCCTCTTTTGTAAATTCATCGGCAAAACCGAACATAGAGGTGGCGGCCAGAATGACAATTGCCGCGATGGCGATCACTGGAATTTTTTTTGACATGTCTTTCTCCTCTAATAGTGAGTCTGCGGTGGAATCCGATTCTTCACTGCCTGATAGGTCCTATCTTCGGGCATGTGGGTCTGCGGGTTATAGGCGACCGTCCGGTTGGTGTTATCATACAGGTTGTAGCTCATGGTTATCCGTCCCGATTTGAGATTTATGAATTGCCAGCCGGTAGCATCGCGTTCAAAGAACGGATCGGCCCGGTTCATGGGAACGGTGAGCTTTGGCAAATGGCTCTTTGCCTGGGCATAGCTCTGTGGATAGGGCCATGGCCAGGCAGTGGCCATTACAGCGTTAAAGCTGATGTTGTTGATCTGGCTGTATTGAATCTGGTGGACATGCCCGTATACTACGGTCACGTCTGCAAACGGCCTCAATAATAACTGGACCTCTTCCGCGTCTTCGGTCCAAAAATTCCATGCTTTGTAGATCTTCTGTATGGGGGAGTGTGAGAAGAGGACGACAGGAGTATCTTTTTTTGTCTTGGCAAGATCTTTCTTAAGCCATTGGCGCTGCGCTTCTCCGACCATAAAAGGCGAACCGTTTGGATTGTCCAACCCGGCCATTTCAAGCATGCGTTGTTTGGCAGTGGGCCAACGGTCGTGGGTCCATTTATTATATGTGAGGATACTGTTGAGGACGATAAAGTGAACTCCTTTATGGTCCCAGCTGTAATGTTGGGGGCCAAAGAGCTCTGACCAGTATTTGCCCAGATCGAGATAATAGTCGTGTTCACCCATAACACAATAGAATTTATAATTTAATTTAGCGAGCATTTCCGCACCGTGGTCCAACTCGGCCTTGGTACCCAATTGCGCCAGGTCTCCGCCAAATACAACAAAATCGGGTTTTGGTCGAAGCAGGTTGGTCTCGGCCACGGCGCGGATGAGACCCCTGTCCCAGTTGCGTACAAATTTGGTGCCCTTGATATGCTGGATGTGGGCATCAGAGATATAGGCAAACGTAAAGTTCTTACCCGAATCCGCAAAGGCAAGCTCCACCAGGGTCATGGGAAAGGCAGTGAAAGTGGCGAATGCCCCCACCCCTTTGAGAAATTTTCGGCGGGTAAGCTTTGAATTATTCATTTTTTCCTCCTTTACTTCTGACCGGTCGTGCCGGCGAATTCAGGGCTGGTCAAGGCCTCCATAAAAGCGACCAGATCATTTATCTGGACATCCGTCAGGTTTAACGGCCGGATACCGCCGCTGAGAAAATCGTTGACCGGGTCACCTTCAACGGTCACTCCACCGTTGTTGTAATGCACGACCACGTCACGGAGGGTTTTGAGACTACCGTCATGCATATAAGGGGCTGTTAAAGCGATATTTCGGAGGGTAGGCGTTTTGAATGAACCCAAGTCATTGAATGTGCGGGTCACCGCAAAACGGCCCAGCTCTGACGTGCGTTTGTCGGTCAAGACCTTGATGTCCACTTCAGAGGCGGTTATCTGGGCATCGAGAAATTCCACAGCAAGTTCCGGTACAGCCTCCTGGATATCATTGATTCCGACCCCCACATTATGGAACCGGTTGTCTATAAAGAGCGCCTGCGTTTGTTCGACAACATGGCAGGATACGCACCGGCCCTGGTCGACAAAAACATCGAATCCGCGCTTCTGTGCCGGGGTCAGGGCATCTTCCTGGCCGCCGTAGCGCCACTGGTCAAACGGCGAGTTGCCGGAGATCTTGGTGCGCTCAAAAGCAGCAATGGCCAGGGTCACCTCTTTCATAGTGATACCCTCAGCTAATTTTCCGAAAATCGCTTTGAAGGCGTTTACGTATTGGGGATCGGATCGCACGATGGACAGAATCGGTTGATGATCCTTGAGTCCCATTTCCACCGGGTTGACAAACGGATGCAATGCCTGATCTTCAAGATCTGGAGAGCGGCCATCCCAGAACAGTTTTTTAAAAAAAACAGAGTTGACGATGGTCGGCGCGTTCCGGGTACCGGTCAGTTTGTTGATCCCCTCGGATACTTTCAGCGGACTGTCAGTAAAGACTTTAAGCCTGTCATGACAGGTGGCGCAACTGATTTTTCCAGTGGTACTGAACCGTTTATCGTTAAAGAGTTTTTCCCCCAGGGTAACTTTATCAGTTGTCTGTGGGTTTGATGTAGGATAGGTCACTACAGGCAGGCCGAGCGGCATGGTCTGTGCTGATGAGTCTTTCAGGATTAAACCGGTTAAAACAAGAAATCCCGCGGTGATGAAGACCAATGAAATAGCTTTTCTCATATGTTTTCACTCCTTTCTCCGGTTGGTGATTTGGAATGAATAAACGTGTTGCAATTATGGCTAATTGACAGGACCTCACAAACTTTATGAATAAAATAGAAGGTTTTTCGTTTTATGTCAATGGCACCTGGAGGGACTTGCTGAACGCCTGATTAATCATAATCCTAATTTAATAAAGGTGGTATCCTTCTCCCGATTGGGTTACTATTCCTCGAAAAAAACATACCAACCATAAAACGTCCGAGAACCATCCTATAGCATTATGTATAAAGGCATTATTCTTATATTGATTGCTACCCTTGGCATTGTGTTGATGAATACCTGTGTCAAGATGAGCAGTTTTGCACACGATCCTGTTGAGATGGTGTTTTATCGCGGCATTATCGCGCTGAGCCTGTTGATTCCCTATATGTTGGTCACCCAAAGCTCGGCTGTATTCAAGACAAAACGAATCAAGGCACATCTTTACAGGGCGATTGTCGGGAATTTGGGGGTGGGGTTTGTTTTTTGGACGTACGCGCGCCTCCCCATGACCGATGCCACTGCCCTTCTTTTTGCAGCGCCCCTTTTTGTAACGACGCTGTCCCCAGTATTGCTAAAGGAAAAAACCGATCTATACCGGTGGTCTGCCGTCATCGTTGGATTCACCGGTATATTGTTGATTGCAAGGCCCTCCGTAAGCATACTATCAAACCCGGCCTCACTCATCGGACTCGCCGGCGCGCTATGTATGGCACTGGTGGATATGGCCCTTCGCAACCTTGGCAGAACCGATGATCCTCTCACCACCGTTTTCTATTTTATGCTGGTGGGAGTGGTGATATCAGCGCCTTATGTATTAATTTTTGGCTCTTTGCCGGACATGAATATACTTCCATGGGTCATCGGCATCGGCATTTTCACGGCAATTCAACAGGTGACCAAGACAACCGCGTTCCGGTTTGCAGAAGCGTCCTTCCTGGCGTCTTACACCTACACCGCTATTGTCTGGGCGACATTGACCGGATGGATTTTCTGGAAAGATTTTCCGACCCTTGCCGTTATACTGGGAACATTGGTAGTCATCGGAAGTAATTTGTCTATCGTGTGGCGAGTAAGGCAAAATAGCCGTTAAACACGCGTTTTATACGGAACACATATACATCAAAAATGGGATGGCTTGTTGTAGCCTGTGGTTTGTTTCTCGAATCGCCTTTCACCCCCGCATGTACCCCGATGAGATGGATACCCTTTGATTAAACTTCCATAAAGGATATTCAAAATTTGGGTCCAATTAAGATTGTAATTTTTTGACCTGCTAAATACTGAGAAGAGGAGAAAAAACCATGAAACAAAATGCCCCTGCAGTCAGACCGCGGAAAATACTCGAGGTGGTGGCAAAAAGGCTCATTGATCTCACCAGCTGTATTTCTCATCTGGAAAAAACCGGCAACCTTGTTCGGGTAAAGTCAGCGGTGTCCCCAAAGTATGAATTGGCAGGCATAGCCAAAAAATTTGAAGGGAGAAAATGCATCCTGTTCGAACGAGTCAAGGGGAGCAAATATCCCATATTTGTGGGAATGCTGTGGAATCGAGATATTGTGGGTAGTCTTTTTGGAATGCCCAAGGAAAAGGTCCCTTTTGTTTTTGAAAAGGCAATTAGGCGCTGGAAAAAAAACAAGAGTTCATTTTCATCACGGACTCTCAAAAAAGGTCCTGCAAACGAGGTTGTTGAAGAAGAGATAAACCTATTTAGACTCCCGATTCCGGTTCATGCCATGAAGGATGGAGGGAGATATCTTGATTCGTCATTAGTGGTTGTTAAGAACCCGGAAACCGGAGTCCCAAACACATCCATCCATCGAATGATGGTATCCAGGAAAGACCGCCTCACATTCTTGATTGACCCAGGCCGTCATTTAGGTGCCTATTTGAACATAATGGAGAAAAGAGGCAAGCCCCTCCAAGTGACCATCAATAACGGAATAGGGCTGGTTCCCTGGCTGGCCTCTGCCATTCCGGGGCAGGGCGACGGTAAGTACGGGATCGCTAATCATATCATTGGAAGTCCAATAGACTTCATAAAGGCCCAGACAGTCGATGCCCCCGCATATGCTGATGCCCAGTTTGTGATTGAGGCTGAAATTTTACAAAATACGCGAGAATCGGAAGGACCATTTGGGGAAGTGACCGGGTACTATGCTACACGTGAGAGAAGATGGGTTATGAGGGTGTTGGCCGTCACCCATCGGAAAAACCCCGTCTTTCACAGTCTTTTGTCCGGACACGAGATGTGGAACACTGTTGGATTCACTGCTGAAGCCCAGATATACACGGCCGTCAAAAGGAAAATCCCTCAGCTCAAGGCGGTGTATCTGGACCCTGGAGGTTGTGGATATTTTGGTGCCGTCATAAAGGTGGAAAAAAATCAAGCTGGAGTCGGGAAAGAGGCGATCAGAGAAACATTCAGGGCCTTCGAATCACTTCAAAGGGTGGTTGCTGTGGATGAAGACGTCAACATATATGATGCCAACGACGTCAATTGGGCAATTACAACACGGTTTAATCCTGGCACCGATCTGATTATCTTGGAAAATCAGCCTGGTTATATTATGAATCCGATGGTCACGGTTTGTCCGGACGGAAGGGCGGGGACGGTGACCAAAATGGGAATAGATGCGACGGTCCCATATCCAAGAAAAAAGAGGTTTGAACGAATCTGTTTTAAAGAGGTCAATTTGAAAGACTATGAGATTGAAGAGTAGTCGTTCTCAGAATCGGCGTTATTCTCCACATTCTGTAGCAGCTGGGAAATAAATTTGTTGTATGACAAACCACAAGCCTAGGATATCATCAAGAAAGCGTAGCGGTTCATTGTTTGAGAATAATCTGCAAGAACTTCGATGGAAAATCCGAATTGTCTGACAGTAGAATAGACATCTATTGCCATAGATTCAGGCGAGGGCCGAGAGACTCTCGGTTTCTTACAATTTTCTCTACTCCCAGAACACTCCTTACAAATACAGCAGCTGTCCATGTATAAGAGAAAAGCTTTTTCATAACCGGAAAGAAAAATTTCGCGTTCAAGTTCTGATAGTTTCTTATTGACTTTTTTTGACCAAGCATGCCGGTCCTCAGGGTTATCCACCTTACTCTCAAAGTTAAAAATCACCGCATCTGAGTATTCTCCAAAAAATCTTTCACATGCAGAGACAGAAGGTACATTTGGAGGGCAGGAGGCATTTTGACCATATTCTCCACAGCCAAAAATGCACTTCATTCGCACCCATTGACGGACGATTATTCTTCCCGGGTCAATCCATTTATAGTTTTTGTAGCCGTGTTTAGCAATTAGTGCATCCAAATTCTTCTTTGCTATTTTATCAAAACCTGATTCGTTTTCCAATTATCCTCCCCTTATACCCCCCTTATAACCTATGCCCAACCGATTTTTAGGTGGTAGGTTTAGGGATGTCTTCCATAGACGCCCCCTTCGACAGCATGTGTTCAATGACGCCATCCTCGATATCGATCTGTAGGGCGTCGTTAAAGCGATTGAAAAACCCGCAGAGTGCTGTTCTCAGTGTAAGCTCCACAATCTGTTCTTCGCTAAAGTGTTCGCGCAGCGAGTCAAAGATTCCGTCGCGAATATACTGGGGCTTGTTCGTGACTTGTATGGCGTAGTCCCGTACCAGTCGGTCTACGTCGTCGAGACCCGGGCAGTCCGGATCGAGGATACTCGAAACCGTCTCAGCATCGAGCCCTTGATCGATCAGACGCGGCGCATGATGCGCGACGCAGTAAGTGCACTCGTTGAGTTTCGATGCCACCACCAGGGCAATTTCCAGGTATCGCTTTGGCAATACAGCCTCATCTGCCAGATCGAGCAGCAACCCCATTAGGTGTTTGACCACAGTCGGTCGGTGGGCGAAGACCTTAACCTGATTAAGGAAAGGTCCGTAGTTCTCGGCGAATCGTTTATAGATCGGCCTGATGTCCTCCGGTACTTCGTCGATTTCAACATCTTTTACTCGTGCCATTTTATTTTCCTCTGGGCTAACTACGCTAACGCGTTTTTATTATTTAGTGGCTGAATGAAAACCTCGAAAAGGGTTCTTCAATTTTGCTCAGAGGTTTTCAACTTACTGAGATATCTTTCTTTTTTGAATCCGCAATCCGCAATCCAAAATCGTGTCTGAACAGGATTTTCGTTCAGGCACTATTTAGGCCCTGCGCAAAAATAACTTCACATTTTTGTGTAAGCCCTTAATCTACGTCGACAAAACGGACAAACTCCTTCAACTCTCCCCGTTCGCTCCGAAACTGATTTGAAGGGTGATCAGGAACGGGATGACCGATGGCAATGCCCATCACCAACACCTGATCCGAAGGGATATCAGCATGTTTTCGAACGACATCGGGATAGGCTACGGACACGGCCAGAATGCAGGTTCCCAACTCTTTTTCCAAGGCCAGCAAAGCGATGGTCTGAAGGATCAAACCGCCATCCACAAGGCCATATAGATTGAAACCCTTATCAAAGTGAAGGTAAATGACATGAGGTACATCCGAAAGTCCAATCATTTGAAGAAAGTGGGCAGTTCTGGCGTCTTTGTCTTCTCTTGCAATTCCGAGTGCGCTGAAAAGCCCTTTTCCCAGTCCTTTGTATCTCGCAGTCTGCGCTTCATTAAAGTTGTCAGGGAAAGAAAGATCGGGGTTTGCCGGGATACCCTGTTGGACCAACTGAGCGGATTCCTTTCCAATTTGCTTGAGCGTTGAACCGCTGACCACCGTAAAATGCCATGGCTGTGTATTGCCCCAGGATGGTGCCCGAAGGGCTCGTTCCAAGATATCTTCCAGGATTTTTCTGGGAATCGGTTCCTGACTGAAGGCCCGAATGCTTCTCCTGTCGGCTACTGCTTTTTCTATGTCCATGGATTCCTTTTCATATTTATGACCGTTGATTTTAGCCGGATAATTCGAGTATAGGTTCTACCAGTTAAATGGATATTTTAGCAACTTTTTTCCAGTCCCCGGAGGACACAAGTCCCATAACAACACCATCCTTAGGGCCTGCGCATCTTTAGCCGACCAATTTTCTGATTTGCGAATAAAGAAAAGGGTAGCCACACCACGTAGTCAGGCTGAAGCTGTTTAGACTGAAGGCTGAATGAAGGGCTCAAAAAAAGCACGATTGGCGTACTTTGGCGGAAATATCTGATTCTTGCATCAAACGTGGCTTTAAAATGCGCCTTTTCCTAACAGTCTTCAGCCTTCAGCCTATCTTCCTGAGTAGTTACAAAAAAACAACATCCGCATTGCGTCTTCAATAGCAATATGATAATGATTTCAGACTGATAAAAAACATCTAGTCGAGTTGCTGGATAATCTGTTGGAAGTTTAAGATGTTAAATTTGCTATGAATAGGAGGAAGATTGACAAATGGGACCACTTAAGGGGACGAAGATCATAGAGGTTGGCGGGATTGGGCCGGGGCCTTTTTGTTCGATGATGTTGTCTGATATGGGCGCAGAAATTGTGCGGGTGGATCGCAAAGACCACGTCAGCGTGTTGGAACCCAAACATAATCTGCTCCACCGGGGTCGACGGGCCATAGGATTAGATCTCAAAAAACCGGAAGGCTCCGAGGCGTTACTCCGACTGATCGAGCAGGCCGATGCCCTGACAGAAGGCTTCCGGCCAGGAGTGATGGAAGGTTTGGGTCTTGGCCCTGATGTTTGCCTCAAGCGGAACCCCAAGCTGGTGTATGGCCGCATGACCGGGTGGGGCCAGTCCGGGCCCCTTGTCAAAGGCAGCGGGCCATGACATCAACTACATTGCCCTGACCGGTGCGTTGTATTGTATTGGCGATCGGGACCGAAAACCGCCTCCACCCCTCAACCTTGTGGGTGACTTTGGCGGCGGCGGTATGCTCTTGGCCTTTCGGGGTCGTGTGCGCGCTATATGAGACCCAGAAGTCCGGTCAGGGCCAGGTGGTGGACGCGGCCATGGTAGACGGTGCAGCCTCGCTTATGACCATGTTTCTACGCATTGAAGGCTGCCGGATTGTGGACAAATGACAGGCAGAGCAACCTGCTGGATGGCGGTGCGCACTATTACGACTCCTATGAGACAAAAGACGGCAAATACATTAGTGTGGGCTCTATCGAGCCCCAATTTTACGCCCTGCTGCTGAAACACACCGGCCTGGAGGATGATCCGGACTTTTCTGTGCAGCTTGACCGGAGTAAATGGCCGGGTCTCAAAGATAAGATTGAAACCGTGTTCAAGAGTAAGACCCGCGATGAGTGGTGTGAAATCATGGAAGGGGACAGACATATGTTTTGCACCGGTTCTATCCCTGGACGAAGCCGTCAAACATCCACAAAACGTGGTCCGTAGTACCTTTTGTTGAGGTCGAGGGCGTGGTTCAGCCTGCACCTGCCCCACGATTTTCACGAACCGTGCCTGAGATCCAAAAAGCACCATCCTCACCCGGAGCCGACACGGAAGAGGTATTTGCGGGCTGGGGTTTCTCTGCTGAGGAAATACAGGCCCTCAAAGACGCAAATGCTATTTGAGTCCTGCTGCTTTGTACGGGTCAAGGTCACTCCTTTAACGTCACATCAGGGGTTAAGGCTTGAAGTTACCAAACAGAGTCACTGAAGCCGAGCCCGAGTGCTTGACCCATTTTTGTAAGGATCTGCTTAGCTGTTGCTAAAAATGTAGAAGATGACTTAAAAAGCAGAAGGACCATTGACTTAATTAAGGACTTAATCAAGCACCGCAATTGCCTCAACTTCTATCATAAATTCCGGCAGGGCTAAACTATCTATTATCAACAGGGTATTGGGTGGACAAGGTTCGGTAAAATATTCTCCTCGGACCCTTCGATAGCCTTCAATAGAGTTGAAATGTGTCAGAAATGTTGTCATTTTTACAATATTATGTAAATCCCCACCAGTCTCCTTCAAAATATTTTTCAAATTTGTAAGAACCTGGCGGACCTGGCTTTCGATGTCGCCAATGCCGACTAAATTGCCATCCTTGTCTTTTGCGATTTGCCCCGCAATATACAGGGTATTGCCTGCCCTGGTTGCATGAGAATAGCCTATGGTAGGATGGACGTTTTTTAGCTCTAGGATTTCATGGGCCATGTGTTTCTCCTTGTTTTGGTTTTGTTCCTGGGATACTCGCGGTGATATTCTTGGCATGCATACCCAATGTAACACAAGACAAATCTAAATTAAACGACAAAACCGTGAAATCCCACCTGTTCCCCATTGAAATATGCATTTCGATCAAAGACCTCCGGTTTTGCGAGAGATCTTTGACTGCCTATAGAACAATTATCTCCAACAAATTCAGGTTGATTTTGCTCAAATAAATCGATAGAAAATGCAGTCCCGGCCTTGATTTATTTCTGTTTCCAACTCGGAAAATCGCCTATTCGTGATCGAGAAACCAGAACCCGAAGCGGATTTTGCTTGACATCAATAAGACTTTCAATATTAAATATATTAAAGACCGCTAAAGATCCGATAATTTATCAGTAATTAAACAAGATACCCCAATCTTCTGAAGGGGGTAACAGAGAAAATACTAAAAAGACAGACACCAACAGGCGAAAGCCTGAAAATTCCTGCTCCTTCTGTTTAAAAGCACGGTCTATCTGAAAAAAATAGACCACTTCTCAAATTCCTCTTGAACTCGTCTCGGTGAATATTCATCGCTTCTTTTTTCCTCCCATCCTTTTGAGGAGGTGATCTCAAGACCACACAAGGTGTTAAAAGGAAGCTTGTGGCTGTTTTGAGTGCGGACGTGGTGGACTCTCCGGGGATAATATCCTGGCTGAGTTTACCAGTGCAGTGGATGCCGTCAATTGTGGGGTGGAGATCCAGCGGGTACTGCCACCCTTAGAGTTGTTAAAACAAAAGATATAGATAATAACAGGAGGTACGATTATGCAAAAATCACACAAATCAACAAACGTTTTGATCATGCTATTGACATGTGCGCTTATCTTTGCATTGGCAACACCGGCGCTCTCGGGCGAAGAACCTGTCGGCAAACTGACTGATTTTTCAGGAGCTGTTATCATAAAAAGTAAGGGTTCGTGGGCTGCTAAGCCCACTTTAAATCAACCTCTCTATTCTTCCGATAAAGTGGTTACACAGTTGGGAAAAGCCACAATTGTTTTTAATGATGGGCTCGTAATAAAGGTTGCAAACAATTCCAACCTTTTGATCAAAGAGCAGGTCGAAAAAAAGACGGTTAAGCGGCGCCTTCGTTTGATTCTGGGAAAGCTGTCTTTTAAAACCGGTAAATCAAAAAACAAAAGAGAGACAATCTTTGAGACACCCACAGCGGTTTGCGCGATAAGGGGTACCGCGGGGACCTTGAGTGTTGAATGGAAGGGCGGTCAAATCCAAGGTAAAGGGACTTCAACCTTTGCTGACGGGTCAAAATATGTAGGTGAATTCAAAAATGGCAAGTTTTTGAATGAACAGGGAACTTTGACCTTTCCTGACGGCTCAACATATGTAGGTGAATGGAAGAATGGGAAAAGAAATGGGCAGGGGACAATGACCTATCCTAATGGTGAAAAACAGGTAGGAGAGTTCAAAGATGGAAAATATGTGGGTAAATTGAGAGTATCACAAAAATAGGGGGATATATGTTCCAAAATGGAACAGTCAGAAATCTGGCGCATTCAAGAATCTGAAGTAAATGCCAATACTTCAAGATTTTAAGGACTTAAAAAGCATTGACTATGAGTTACCTATCGGAAAACGCGGCCGGGGTATACTGGACCTGATTGATGGTTTCACAACCACAACCAATAGGGGTTGGTCAGTTTCAGGCTCATCCGGTCGCGGGAGATGGTTAGCGTGCATCGCAACCGCTAAATCCATGCAAGCCTGCCAGATCATTTATTCACTTTTTCCAAAAAATTCCTGTAACAACAAATATAGACTTCAATCGATCTGAGGGTCAAAAACTGCTTATTTTCCCAATTCTTCCTTAGCCGCATGGCCTATCTTTTCCAGCAAGAACGGCTTTCTTATATACGTTCCCGCACCCAGCCTCTGGGCCTCTTTAACACGGTCTGTTTCAGAAAACCCGCTGCCAATCATTGCCTTTTGCCCAGGGTGCAGTTTCGAGGATTTTCTTGTAGGTATCCAGGCCATCCATACCCGGGTCCATAAGCATATCCAATACCAACAAGTCAACCTTGTTGGTCTTCAGATATTCAACAGCCTCCTCCCCACTTGAAACCGATATGACCGAATAACCCAACTCTTTTAACATACCGGAGGCGATTCGCCTTTGTTCTTCCACATCATCCACAATCAAAATGGATTCCCCATTACCGCTAAAAGTTTCACTGGCTAAACAAGATTTATCTTCAGGCAATTTTTCACGGGTGGCTGGAAAATAAAGTGTGAAAGTTGTTCCTTTCCCTTCAGTACTCTGGAGATCGATATATCCATTATGATCCTTTACCGTTCCCCACACCACAGCCATGCCTAAGCCTGTTCCGCTTCTTCCCATCTTCTTTTTGGTATAGAACGGTTCAAATATCTTCCCTATATCATCCGGTGAAATACCTGTCCCGGTGTCGGAGATAGTGAGAACCACGTAATCACTCTCCTTTACATCGTCATAACCTCCTATGGGTCCATCAATGTATCTGTTCTCCGTGGACACAGTTAGCTTCCCTCCTTTGGGCATAGCCTCGGCAGCGTTTGAAATCAGGTTCATGACGGTCTTGGAGAGATGAGTGGATGATCCCAATATGTTGAGAACATCTTTTTCAAGATGGGTCTCCAAATGAACTCCGGGATGGTACGATAGAAGTTTTTCATGTTCGGGGCTTTTCAGATATTCGGAAATAATATCATTCACATTAACCACTTCGGTGACAACAACACCTCTCCTCGCCAATGTTAATAGATCCTGAACAACCGCGGCTGCCTTCTCTCCCGATTTTTGTATTGTTAGAATTGATTTTCTTAAAGGGCTGTCTTCAGGGAGTTGCAACAGTAACAATTCAGGATAACCTACAAGCCCACCAAGGATATTGTTGAGATCGTGTGCCACTCCCCCTGCGAGCGTTCCTATGGCTTCCATCTTTTGGGCCTGGTGGAGTTGATCTTGGAGCTTTCTTTTCTCTTGCTCGGCCTGCTTTAGCTCAGAGATATCCATGGCAGTAGCGAGAAGACACGCTTCACCGTCCAGTTCGATTACATCAGCCGACCAGAGAATTGTTAAAGGATCGCCCTTCTTGGTGAGAAAGTTTACTTCTTGTGTGCGAAAGCCTCCCTCATTTTGGGCCAATTTCTTGAATCGCTCCCTTTCCCTGGGGTTAGCCCAAAGGCCACACTCAACAGAGGTCCGCCCAATAACATCCTTACGATCAAAACCCGTGCTTTTTTCGAAAGCATCATTGACCTCCAGGTGTGTTCCATCTTCAAGCTTGCTCAAAGTTACCAAAATTGGGCTGGATAAAAAGAGTTTAGAAAATTTCTCTTCACTTTCGCGAAGCGCCTCTTCAACTTGTTTACGTTCCGTAATGTCCTCCACCACGGCAATATGATAATTCGACTTTTCATCAACACCCCACATGGGGGAAATCGTAAGATTGATCCAAACAGTAGAACCATCTTTATGGATATATCGCTTTTCGAACGAGGTATTTCGAACCTCACCCCTTATTAGTCTTGTAATGTTATCCAGAGAGATCTGCAGATCATCGGGGTGAGTAATTTCCTTGAGGGTGACCCCCATCATTTCTTCCCTTGTGTAACCGATGATATCGCAATACTTTTGATTAACACTGAGAAATCGCCCCTGTTTCAGACTCAATCTGAGCGACACCAACAGCCGCTTGTTCAAATATGACCCGAAATTTCTCTTCGCTCTCCCGCAGGGCCTCCTCGGCTCGTATGCGCTCATCGATATCGGTCATGAAACATAATGTGGCGGGTCTACTATTCCAGGAGATCTCCGTTACGTTGAGCTCTACCCATCTGGTATCCCCACTTTTGTTGATAACCCTGAAAGGGTAATTACTGGGGGGCCGTTTTCCTTTAAGCCGTCTTTTGTGGCGGTCCAAGACCATCTCGCGGTCTTTTTCATGTATAAAATTTGTAAAGGGTTGGGAGTTCAGTTCTTCCTTTGAGTATCCATAAAGCGCTTCTATTTTAGGATTGTGGAATTTCATCATTCCATCTTGAGCCACATAAATGGCTTCACTGGCGTTTTCAAAAAGTGTACGATATTGCTCCTCACTCTCCCGAAGTGCCTCCTCTGTCCTCTTTCGTTCTGCTATCTCTGTCTGCATCTCTTTCGTAGCTTTTTTAAGTTCAACTGTGCGTTCATTCACCAGCTCTTCAAGACGATTACGGTGTTTCTTAAGTTCGAGATGGGTTCGAACCCTGGCCTTTACGATAGATGGGCTAAAAGGCTTTGTGATGTAATCAACTGCACCAAGCCCAAGTCCTTGAGCCTCGTCGCCTTCTTCGCTTTTTGACGATATGAAGATAATCGGTATATTTGACGGTTTCGTGTTAGCTTTCAACCTCTTGCACACTTCGTATCCGTCCATCCCAGGCATTATGATGTCCAGGAGTATCAGGTCGGGAGGGTTTTGAGATGTGGCGACTCGTAGAGCATCTGCCCCATTTTCAACCACGATGCATTCCCCAAAAGTATCCATTATATTCCGTAATTTTTTCCTGCTAACGAGCTCATCATCAACGATAAGGGTTCTCATGACCTGTTGTTCTAATTCTTTATAGGTTGGCTTTTTGGCCATCAGAAAATCCTCCAAATGCTCTAAAAATAAAAAAGCCCATACCTTTTTTGTCTTGGACACTACGTATGAGCCTTTGTATTCCCATTAGTCATCCCCTTCTTGGTTTAAATCATGTCATGAAGGGCTTTTTTTTATCACCACAGACCATGATAGCGTGCATAAAGGTTCACTTTCACAAAATAGGATATTGGTGTGCGTACGAACCAATTCCGGCCTGATTTCAATTCTCTTTGCCATGTCATAAGTCAAGGATTTCAGCAACTTAAAACCCTGTATATCATCAATTCGGGCAGATTGAGTAAATCTGAGATATCTGATTCCATCTCTCAGGCTTTGGGAAGGTCTAGCCCATCTTGACAGAAACCAAACTTATCATCAAGTTCAAAAACCTGTGGTATCTTCAATTCGGGTAAATTGAGTAAACCTGAGGTCTATGATTCCGTATCTCAATGTCTAATATTGTCAGATTGGTTCTTGAATTCAGCTCTGAAGCTGTTTGGCCAAATATCGGTTACTGCAAATTATATCACTTGTTGGTATACTGAAAGACGATGGCCCCCACCAATCGCCAATCATCAATCATCAATCCTCTTCAGTACCCCCAGGGTCTTTGTCATGGGAAGTTCCTGGAAAAGGCCCGATTCCTTTGCCAGTTCGTATACTCTGATAAGGGGCCTGGCCTCCCTTTTTGGGGTCATCAAAGATATCGTGGATGAGGAGATATCCGCCGGGGGTCAGATGTTTTGCCCAGCACTCGTAATCGGTGTGCACGGTTTCGTATGAGTGACCCCCGTCTATAAAGACCAGGCTGAGGGGTGTTGTCCACAGCCGCGCCACTATGTCGGAATGACTGACAATAGGAACAACTGTTTTGAAAAGACCCGAAATTTGAATGGTTTTTAGGAAATAGTTAAAGGTATTTATAAGGCTGGAATCCTTGTCAAACAGGTCAGGGTCAAAATATTCTTCGCCGGGTTGCTGCTCTTCTGAGCCCCTGTGATGGTCAATGGAAAAGAGAATCCCATTATTTTCTCGGCAGGCTGAACCAAGATAGATGGCAGATTTACCGCAATAGCTCCCTATTTCCAGACAGGGTCCCGATTGACTCGCCTCCAATGCGGTTTCATAAAGACGCATCCCTTCCTCTTCATCCAGGAACCCCTTTATTTGGTCAATCAGAGACTGGTCCGGCAGCATTTCAAACCCCCGCGGTTAAACTTCCATACGTCCGCAGAATATAAGATATGGGGCAGGACTGTCAATGAGGTCTCTCTTACCGTTTGCCTTGCCGTGTGTGCAACATGCGCAAATTCTTGACAGAATGTATGATCAAAAGTAGGTTTTATTGTAACTACTCAGGTTCAGGGGTTCAGAGTTCAACGTTCAGGGTTAAGGACAAGGACGGCATTGAAGACCCGATATTGTCTAACGAATTCAAAGATGTCTATGAACAGGCGAGACGAACACGTGCCGTCGTTCGTGGTTTCATCAACTATTTCAAGAAATATGAGGAGTGAAAAGCGAGCAACCGTGAACCCTGAACCGTGAACGCTACAACCTGAGTAGTGACGTTTTGTAAATCAGTCCGTATCTTGATTTGTGATTATTATAACGTTCAAAGGATAGGTCATGCTGGTAGATCTCAAGGGGCAGATCGAGAGGATCACATATACAAACGAGGAAAACGGCTACACCATCGCAAAAGTGAAGGTGTCTGGGCGGCCTCATAATGACCTGGTGACAGTTGTGGGAAATCTGATGGCCCCCATGCCCGGTGAGGTGATCAATTTGAGGGGGGAGTGGGCAAATCATCCAAAATATGGACAACAGTTTAAGATAGTACACTATGAAACATCGGTTCCGGCGACAGTCTATGGCATCCAAAAATATCTGGGTTCTGGTCTGATAAAAGGGATCGGCCCTGTCATGGCCAAACGGATTGTAAAGAAATTCGGGAAAGACACCCTGGACATCATCGAAAACAAGATTGAGGATTTGACCCGGGTAGATGGGATCGGTAAGAAACGGATAAGAATGATCGAAAAGGCCTGGGATGAGCAAAAGGAGATCCGGGAGGTTATGCTTTTTCTCCAGACCCACGATGTAAGCTCAGGTTATGCTACAAAGATATTCAAGCGATACGGGGATCGATCAATCCAGGTCGTCAGAGAAAACCCGTACCGGTTGGCGACCGATATCTTTGGTATTGGTTTTTTGACCGCTGATCGCATTGCTGAGAAGCTGGGTTTTGCCAAGGATTCCCCCCTGAGGGCAGAAGCGGGTGTTCTGTATGTCCTGAACCAGCTATCAGACGAAGGAAATGTCTATTTTCCTTATATCCCCCTGCTCAAGAAGTGCGAAGAAGTGCTTGAGGTGGATCAAGAGGTCATCTTGAAGGCCCTGGGCACCTTGACCTTTGAGAAATGGGTGATTATCGAAGACTTGAATGACGGGGCAGGGGAGTGCAGGGAAAACAACAAGGCGGTCTATCTTGCCCGGTTCCATCTCTCTGAAACCAGTGTCGCCGAACGGCTAAAAGCCCTTATAAAGTCGCCCAAATCCATCAGGGATATCAATTCAGAGAAGGCGGTCAAGTGGGTGCAGGATCAACTTTCTATGGTATTGGCGAAAAACCAGGTTACGGCAATAAGGCGTGCGGCAGAGAACAAGATGCTTGTCATTACAGGCGGCCCTGGTACGGGAAAGACCACGATCATCAACGCCATCTTAAAGATCTTTTCAAGGCTCAGGGTAAGGATCATGCTTGCTGCCCCAACGGGCAGGGCTGCCAAGCGGATGAGCGAGACCACTGGATTTCAGGCCAAGACAATCCACAGGCTTTTGGAATACAGTATTCAGAAGGGAGGGTTTCAGAGAAACAATGAAAGACCGCTCGACTGCGATCTCCTGATCGTGGACGAGGCCTCCATGATCGATACGGTCCTTATGCACCATCTTTTAAAAGCAATCCCCCCTACCGCCACTCTCATCCTGGTGGGGGATGTAAACCAACTTCCCTCGGTGGGGGCCGGGAGTGTCCTGAAAGACATCATTTCATCGGGTGCTGTGCCGTGGTTGAACTAAACACGATCTTCCGACAGGCCAGAGAGAGCCTTATTATCGTAAACGCACACAAGATCAACAGTGGGATTCTGCCGTCACTCACGGGTTTTGGGCCAACGGACGATTTTTATTTTATCGAGCAGGAAGATCCGGAGACCGTACTTGGGGTCATATTGGATCTTGTAAAAGAACGGGTCCCTGGACGTTTCGGGTTTGATCCGGTAAAGGAGATTCAGGTCCTGACCCCTATGCACAAAGGCGCTGTCGGGGCCGGAAATCTCAATATTGAGCTTCAAAAGGCCCTCAACCCGGAAAAACAGGGATTAACCCGAGGGAACAGGACATTACTTATCAACGACAAGGTCATGCAGATAAAAAACAATTATGACAAAGAGGTGTTTAATGGGGACATGGGCCGAATAGAGAAGATTAATCCTGAAACCCAGGAAGTGGTCATCTCCTTCGAGGAACGCGAGGTGAGCTATGATTACAGCGAATTGGATGAAATCGTCCTGGCCTATGCCATTACGGTGCACAAATCTCAGGGTTCTGAATACCCGGCAGTCATTATTCCGGTCCTCACCCAGCATTATATCCTTCTACAACGAAATCTGATCTATACTGCGGTTACACGTGGCAGGAAACTGGTCATCATGGTCGGCACAAAGAAGGCATTGGCCATCGGCGTCAACAACAACAAGACCCAGATGCGGTATACCCGGCTGAAACAAAGATTGTGCGGGATAGGGGGACGACCGTTAATAATAAAACAGCTTGACAGAAAACATCACCGGGAACATACATTGCCCCATGCCTAGAGTAGCCCGGTTAGATGCGCCCGGCCTCATGTCCCGCGTTCCGCGGGATTATGATCAGAGGCATAGAACGTAGAAAGATATTCAACGGTTATACAGACCGTGAAAACTTTGTTGAACGGCTGTCTGCTCTCCTTCCCGAAACCCAAACCCAATGCTGCGCCTAGTCCTTTTTATCGAATCACGCCCATTTTTTGTTAAGAAGTGGTCCCGCAGGTTTCGCCGCTCTGATGAGAAAATTGCTTACCGGACACGCGGTGTATTACATCAGAAGGCACAAACGCCACGGGCAGCTTTTTCAAAATAGATATAAGTGTGCGATATGCCAGGAAGATGCCTGATTGAGTATCAGCGAATACTTGAGAAGAGCGGTTTTGTAATTGTTGATTTGGCAAGGAAATTTGACCTGACGCCTGCTGCTGTCAGTTGTGCTGTTCAACGCGCGAATAATGGCAAAGGAAAAAGA
>PVMK01131151.1_pt1 | contig 105310 bp, 99 predicted proteins | sample 1853481 | NCBI WGS metagenome assembly PVMK01 (sample SAMN08533507, study PRJNA380276) | Marine sediment metagenome, whole genome shotgun sequencing project.
GACCGCCGGCACCTCGACGTGGAGGTCGATGCGGTCGAACAGGGGTCCTGAAATTTTGGCCTGGTAGTCGCGGGCGCAGCGCGGCGCGCGGCTGCAGGCCTGGGCCGGGTCGTCGAGGAACAGCACGCCCATGTGGGAGAGCGAGACCTCGCCCGGCCTGGCGCGCATGCCGCCGCCGGTGAGCGCCACCAGGGAGGCCGAATGGTGCGGGTCGCGGAACGGGCGCTGGCGCAGGATGCGTCCGCCGTCGAGCTGGCCGGCAAGCGAGTGGATCATCGAGACCTCGAGCGCCTCGACGGCGTCGAGCGGCGGCAGCAGGCCCGGCAGGCGCTGAGCCAGCATCGACTTGCCGGCCCCCGGCGGGCCGATCATCAAGAGGTTGTGGCCGCCGGCCGCGGACACCTCGAGCGCCCGCTTGGCGGTCTCCTGGCCCTTGATGTCCATGAGGTCGGGCACGGCGGCGCGCGGTTCGAGCGCGGCCGGCGCTGGCGGCTGGAGCACCTGGGAGCCCTTGAAGTGGTTGATGAGCGCCAGCAGGGTCTCGGGCGCCAGCACCTCGAGGCCGTCGGCCCAGGCCGCCTCGCCGCCCTGGCCGGCCGGGCAGACGAAGCCGTTGTCGTTGGCGAGCGCGTGGACCGCCGATGGCAGCACGCCCGCCACCGGCGTCAGCCGGCCGTCGAGCGCCAATTCGCCCAGGGCGGTGAAACTGAGCCAACTCCTCGGCCGGCAGCACCTCCATGGCGACCAGCAGGCCGAGGGCGATGGGCAGGTCGAAGTGGCTGCCCTCCTTGGGCAGGCCGGCGGGCGAGAGGTTGACGGTGATGCGCTTGGGCGGCAGCGACAGGCCGAGCGACCCGATGGCGGCGCGCACCCGCTCGCGGCTTTCGGTCACCGCCTTGTCGGGCAGGCCGACCACCGTGAAGGCGGGGAGTCCGGAGGCCATCTGGACCTGGACGTCCACCGTAATGACCTCCATGCCCAGGAAGGCGACCGTATTGACCCGCGCGACCATGGTTCTTGTGGGACCCCCCCCCGTGCGTGTTGGAGCGCCGCCGGCTGCAGTGCCGGGGGCCGAACACACTCTAACCGGGTGGTCCGGGAAGAGTCACGGGAATGGGGGTTGTGCCGCCCTACCTCGCCCCCTCGAACCCCGTTAGCACGCCGACGGCGTTGATGCCGATCGCCTCGACCGCGTAGCCGCCTTCCATGAGGAAGACCGTGGGGCGCTTTAGCGCGGCGATCTTCTCGCCGATCCGCGGGTAGTGCTCGCTCTCCAGCTTGAACTTGGAGATCGGGTCGTCCTTGAAGGTGTCGACGCCGAGGGAGATCACCAGGGCGTCGGGGCCGTAGTCGGCGATTCTAGCGCAGGCCTCGTCGAGCGCCGCCTCGTAGGCCGGCCATTCGGTGCCGTGCACCAAAGGAAAGTTCAGGTTGGCGCCCTCGCCCTCGCCGGTCTCGTCGGCGTAGCCGAGATAGTAGGGGTACTCCATCTTGGGATGGCCGTGCAGCGAGGCGAACAGCACGTCGCCGCGCCGGTAGAAGATCGTCTGGGTGCCGTTGCCGCCGTGGTAATCGACGTCGAGGATGGCGACCCGGGCCGCCCCCTGGTCGCGGAACGCCTGGGCGGCGATGGCGGCGTTGTTGAGATAGCAGTAGCCGCCGATGGTGTCGGCCGAGGCGTGGTGGCCCGGCGGCCGGCAGAGGGCGAAGGCGGCGCGAGCGCCCTCGGCGACCCGGCGCTGGGCGGTGAGGGCCGCGTTGGCCGCCGACCGGGCGGCGGCCCAAGTGCCGGCGGTGATCGGGGCGGCGCAGTCGATGGCGTAGTAGCCGAGCTTGCCGAAGATCGATTCGGGCTCGATCTGGCGCAGGCCGCGGGTTACGAAGGCCTCGGGCAGGGCATCGGCCGCGCTGCCGGTCTGGGCCGTCCAGAGCCGCCAGGCGTTCTCGATAAAATTCAAGAAGGCGTCAGTGTGGACCCGCGCGAGCGGCGCCCGGCCGAAGTCCTCGGGCCCGGCCACCTCGCCCAGGCCCACGTCCTGCACCCGGGCCAGCACCATCTCGGCCCTCGCGGGCTTCTCGAAGCAGGGCAGGAACTGGCCGAAAGTGAGCTCGTACTTGGGCGCGTGGCCCCGGTGATCCTCGCTATAGACCGTCAGCATGGCCCTCTCCCGCCGCCTGTCGCTCTCTCGGCGGTAGTCTCGCCCAAGCCGCGGCCCTGGAAAAGGGCCTAACTAGCGGCCTCCGGCCCCATCACGCGGCACCGCCTGGCGGCCAGCGCGAACAGCAGGAGGCTGCCGGCGACGCCGACCGGAAACCGGGTGAGTTCTGCCGCGACGCCCGAGAACAGCGGCCAGAACCAAAGCAGGATATAGCCTTCGCGCTCTCCCGGCAGCCAGCCCCGGCGCACGCCGTCGGCGGCGAGAATCGCCACGGCGGGCGCGGTGACCGCCAGGTCGTAGCCGAGGACGTGTGGCGCGGCGAGGAGACTGCCGGCCGCCAACAGCGCGCCCGACATGAGACACGCCCCCATGTCATGCCAGACCCGCAAGACAACGGCCAGAACCGCGACGCTCAGTAGGGCCTGCAAGGCGAGGGCGGGTTCGTTGGAGAGGCCGAGCACCCGGAGGGACGCATAGAGGCTGACCAGTTGGTTGTGGGGCAGGGCGCCGTGGGATTGCAGGGCCATGGCGATCTCCATGGCCTCGAAAAACCGCGGCCAGACCGCGGCGCCGAAGGCAAGCGTGCTTGCAGCCGCGACGCCAAGGGCCGTGAGCGTTGCCGCGGCGAAGACGCGCCACTCCTTGCCGGCGATCAGGGCGAACGGCACGAGCAAACCCAGGTGCGGCTTGAAGGTGAGGAGTCCGACGAGGATCCCGGCGAGCAAGGGGCGCCCGCGCGCCATGAAGAAAACCGCGCCGCCGAGAAGCGCCGCGGCGAGGACTCCGGTCTGGCCGAACCTGAGGATCCAGAACAGTCCGGGCGATGCGAGCAGCAGCCAAATGGCGGGCGTCCTCGGCGCAAGCGCCCGGAGCGACCAGGCCAAGCCAAAGAGTCCCCCGCCGGTCCACAGGAAAAAGGCCGGAAGATAAGGGAGCGCAGCCAGGGGCGCGATGAGCGCGAACACAGGGGGCGGATAGAACCAGGGCAAACGCACCTCGTGCTCGGGGACGAAGGCGGCCTCGGCCGCCAGGGCGAGATCGGGCAGATAAGCCTCGCTTGCGCGGCCTTGCAGCACCATGTGCCCCACGCTCCAGAGGCCCGCGAAATCGTTCCGCAAGGTGGTGATGGGGGCCTCGGCGAGCCAGACCCGAGCGGTCAGCCAGGAGAGCAGGCCAACCACGTAGATGGCGACACAGAGGCGCGAATATACGCGGAGCCGCCTCTCGTTCAGCCAGTAGCCTTTCGTGCCCATGTGCGAATACCGTTCTCGACTCGGGCGAAATGTCTGCTATGATGATCACGTTATGTTCTCACTTCTAAAGGTAGTTGCCGAGTCTATTTTTTCTACTATAAGATTCACTGTGCCGGGTGCGGCGCTGATCCTTCGCCGTAAGGAGAGGGCGCAAAGCGGCCTGTCGAGCGAGGGGCCGCTCGGAAAGGGGGATGGCGGCTCGACGAAGCCTGAAAACGCCGTAAAATGCTCTCTCCGGAATGTTAGAGAGCGCCGCCTTGGCCGAATACCGGCTGCATTGTTTTGCCCAATCGGGAAACGCCTATAAAGCGGCCCTCATGCTGCAGCTTTGCGGCGCCGACTGGGAACCGTGCTTCGTGGACTACTTCAATGGCGAAACCCGCACCCCGGAATTCCGCGCCGTCAACGTCATGGGCGAGGTGCCGCTGCTCGAACACGGCGCGCTCAGGCTGGCGCAGTCCGGCGTCATCCTCGACTATCTGGCCGGGCGGCTCGGACAATTCGGGCCGGGGAATGAGAGCGATCGGCGGGAAATCCTGCGCTGGCTGCTGTTCGACAACCACAAGCTGACCAGCTACACCGCCACGCTGCGCTTCCTCAGGACCTTCGGCGACACCCAAGAGGGGCCGGTCATCGATTTCCTACGAGCCCGCTCGAACGGCGCCTTGAGGGTCTTGAACCAGCATCTATCGGAACGAGCCTTCGCCCTCGGCGCGCGGCCGACCATCGCCGATCTCTCCCTGTGCGGCTATCTTTTCTGGCCGGAGGAGATCGGTATCGCCTGGGACGAATTCCCCAACATCGGCGCCTGGCTGGAACGGATCAAGGCCCTGCCCGGCTGGGTGCATCCCTACGAGCTGATGCCGGGCCATCCACGGCCGGATGCGGGCTGACTGACGGCGGTTCCGGCCGGCCGGGATGGCATCGCTCCTCCGTCCTAGGAAATGTCCCAAGAATTATGGTGGAAAATCGGGTAGTCTTCGCGCTCTGGACGGCAGACAATCAGGGGGAGTAAGCCCATGAACTTTCGGAATCGCGCGGAACATGCCGCCGAGGTGATCGGCGGCCTTCTTGAGACAAGCCCCAATGCGGATCAGGCCAAGGCGATCGCCGACACCATCGAGCAAGAGATCATCGAGGCAGTGCTGAGCGAGTCCGCGCGCTGCGTCGAGGTCGCCCATACCTGCTGTTCGCCGGATCTCGACAAAGCCCACAAGATCGCCGAAGAGATTAGGCAGACCCATACCGCGCTGATCGCCAACCTCTCCAGCTTGCGATAGCGCCCATGGCGGCGCCCGGCGATCGCCGCGTGCTGGTGCTGCACGACCGGCCCGAGGACTTTCGCGCGCCGCTCGCCGCCCGGTTCCCAAACCTGGCGATCGAATATGCCACCTCGGGCGAGGCGGTTCCGGCGGCGTTGGAGAGATTGCGGCCCGAAGTGGTCTTTTCGATCAAGCAGCCCAACTTCCCCCCGGCCGACCACCGCCCGGCGGTGGATTTTCCGACGGTCAGGTGGTTCCAGGTCGGCGGCTCGGGATATGAGCACATCCTGCCCTGGGATGGCGAACGCCTGACGGTGACCAACTGCGCCGGGGTGCTCGCCCGCTTCCTGGCCGAAACCGTCACCGGCGCGATTCTCATGCTGAACGGCGGCTTCCTGCGCTACCTGGACCAGCAACGCCGAGCCGAATGGCGGCAGCACTATTTCCGCCCGCTGGCCGGCCAGACCATAGCGGTGATCGGCCTCGGCCAAATCGGCGGCCATGTGGCGGCGAACGCCCAGGCGCTCGGCATGCGGGTGCTGGGGGTGCGCCGCAGTGAAACGCCCCACCCGGCGGTCGACGCACTCTATCCGCCGGAAGCGCTCCACCAGGTTCTTGGCGAGGCCGACGCCGTCACCCTGCATCTGCGCCTCGACGAAAAGACCCGGCACCTCATCGATCGGGACGCGCTTGCCGCCATGAAGCGGGGGGCCCTGTTGATCAACACTGCGCGCGGGCCGGTCGTCGACGAGGCCGCCGTCATTACGGCTCTGGAGGAGGGGCACTTGGGCGGCGCTTATCTCGATGCCTTCGAGACGGAACCGCTGCCCGCGGACAGTCCGCTCTGGGGTCTGAAAAACCTCATCCTGACCCCACACGTGGCAGATTCAGTGCCCGATTGGCCGGCGCGGTTCGCCGCCTTTTTCGCTGACAATCTAGAACGCTGGCTGGCCGGCGAGCCGCTCGAAAACCTGGTCGAGGGCTGAGCGCGCGGCGCCGGAGCCTTTCCGCTTCGCTGTGTCACGCTTCCGGCCCCGCGCAAAGCACTCGGGCTGCGCCCGCGCACCGGGAGGGGGCGCCGTAGACGGGCGCTACGCGAGGGCCGGTGCGGAGACCTATCAGCTAGATCGCGGCGCTCCCTACGCCTCGCGCTGGCGCACGTGCTCGGCGGCGGAATGTAGGCTGGCGAAGCGGGCCTCAATGGCGTCCCAGATCTCCGTCTCGAGCGAAACCTCGTCGAAGCGATTGATTTCCTGGATGCCGGTCGGCGAGGTGACGTTGATCTCGGTCATGTGGCCGCCGATCACGTCGAGGCCGACGAAGGTCAGGCCGCGCTCCGTCAACGACGGCCCGATGGCCTCGCAAATCTCGTGATCGCGGCGATCGAGCTCGGCTTTCACGGGGCGGCCGCCCACGTGCAGGTTGGAGCGCGCCTCGCCGGCCGGCGGGATGCGGTTGAGCGCCCCGGCCGGCCGGCCATCGATGAGGATGATCCGCTTGTCGCCGTCGCGCACTTCGGGAAGGTACTTCTGGACCATGACCGGCTCGCGGTAGAGGCTAGTGAACATCTCCATCAGGGCGTTCAGGTTCTCGTCGCTGGGCGGGATGTGAAGCACGCCGGCCCCTCCATTGCCATACAGCGGCTTGACGATGATGTCCTCGTGTTCGGTCCGGAACGACAGGATCTGCTCCTTGTCGCTGGTGATCAGCGTCGGCGGCATGAGGTCGTTGAAATGGGTGGCGTAGAGCTTCTCCGGGGCGTTGCGCACATGAATGGGATCGTTCACCACCAGGGTGTCGGGGTGGATGTGCTCGAGCAGGTGGGTGGCCGTGATGTACGCCATGTCGAAGGGCGGATCCTGACGCATCAGCACCACATCGACGCCGGCCAGGTCGATCGTTTCGGGCGTGCCCAGCGAGAAATGATTGCCGAGCTCACGGCGCACTTCCAAGGCCTGAGCCCGCGCCGTCACCCGGCCGTCGCGGAACGTCAAGGCCTGGGGCAGATAGTGGTAGAGGCCATGGTTCCGGCGCTGGGCCTCCAAGGCAAGCGCGAAGGTGCTGTCGGCCTCGATGTCGATGGCGTCCATCGGGTCCATCTGGATGGCTACCGCAAGGCTCATGAATTCCGGCTCCTTCGTCTCTCCGGCCAACAGCCGGCGCGACTATAACCGCTTTACCGCGCCCCGTCGCGGCCTACTCCGGACCGTTTCAGCAGTGGTCTAATGCAGGCGGCGGCGGAACCGCTGCAAGAGGTCCGTCGCCTCAACGGACTCCGGCGGCTCGAGGCCCAGTTGGAGGCTGTGTTGGAGGCTCACGATGGCGGCGCGCAGATTGCCGAGCTCGCCCTGCAACCCACCGGCTTCGCGCCACAGATGGGCGTTGGCGGGCGCAAGCATGACCATGGTATCCAAGACCTCCAACGCCTCGCCGGTCCGTCCGGCCGCCAGCAGGCGCAGCTTGATGTTGTTCTGCAAGCGCAACAGCAGCTCTCGGCGAGCGACGGCGGCATAATGTCGTGAGGACAGTTCGGCGTCCGCGCCGCCGTAGGTCTTGAGCATGGCGCGGAGATGGTTCGTCGTCCGCACGATACCGCCGTTGAAGGGGTCGAGGATCACGGCGTCTCGGTCGAGCTTCAGACGAATCATGAAATGGCCGGGAAAATTTATGCCAGAGGCGTCCCAACCTTGTTGTTCTGCAGTGTGGACGTATAGCAGGCCGAGGGCCACAGGCAGACCCCTGCGGCGGTCGATCACCCGCGCCAGGTCGGCGTTCTGCAGATCGTCGTAGGTTTCCCGGTCGCCGGCGTAATCGTAGCGTTCGGCTAGTATGGCGCGCAGCGCCTCGGCGCGGGCCGAGACCGACTCCGCGGCGGTCAGCCTGCGTCCCATGTCGGCGGCGTCGCGGGCCAGCAGGCTAAGGTGGTGCCGGTAGCGGTCGAAGTCGAGGTCCGGTTGGCGGTAGGCTGCCAGCAACAGGGCGGTCTCGGCCAGATCGATCTCTTCATCGGGCCGCTTGCCGATGTGCCGGAGGCGTGCTTCCAGTTCGGCGCTATCGGCGAAGACCGCCTTGTCGCCGGACTGGGTCATGAGCCCTCGGTCGAGCTTGTCTTGAGCGCGACGTAACTCACCACCCTGCGGACGTAGGGCACGTTCTTCGCGTGGGCGATAACCCGCGTCAGCTCGTCCTCGCTATGGGCAATACCGATCAGATAGACCGATTGATTGACCGACTCGATGGAGATGTTGAGCGAGTTGACCGCCCGATCGGTGAGCAGCTTGGCGCGCAGGCGCGTCTCGATCCAGCGGTCGCGCGCATAATCCGCAAAGGAACCGTCGTCGCTCAGCTCCATTTCGTTGATCACTTCGCGAACGTCGTCCGACAGCCAGGCGATGCGGACCGCATCGACCCGCGCTTTAGGGTTGGGGACCGCGCCGCTTAACAGGACGCGGCCGTTCTGCACTTGAAGGTGCACGTCGAGGAAAAGGTCGCCGCTTGTCGCCAGCAGCCGCTGATTGATCTCCGCCCGAATCCAGGTGTCGCTAGCCGCGCCATCGATGCCGCGGTCCTGCACCGCGGTGGCGCCCACGGTTGCGCCAGCCCCCACGGCCACCGTCGTCGGCGAACAGGCGGCCAGCGCCACGGGCGCCGATGAGCGCCAGGACAACCATCACGGTGGGACCAGGCTTCATGTCGATCAAGACTCTAACCCGCACGATCGGGACGCCAAGCATCCAATAGGTGGCGCGGAAGATGGCCTGGCGCAATAAGGATCACATCGAATCTGACGGACAATTGTCCCAAATGGGGGCGTTGCTGCAAATAGGCCTGGGTCGCACGGACGATTCGCGCCCGCTGGCGAGCCCCCAAAGCCTCGCTCGCGCTGACCAGATCGCCGCGGGTCTTCACTTCCACCATCGCCAGGATTGCACCGCGGCGCGCGATCAGATCGATCTCGCCGGCGCCGCTGCGGAAATTGCGCGCCAGGAGGCGATAGCCCTTGAGACGCAGCCAACAGGCCGCCAGGCCTTCGCCGCGCCGCCCGCGCAACCAGGCCCGCCGCCGGCGCGGAGCGGTCATTCCTCGTCACCAGCAGCGACAGGCTCGTCGCCCGTGTCGGAGAGCGCGAGGGCCCGCCGATAAACCAACTTGCGCGGCAATCCGGTGGCGGCCGCCACGCGGCTCACCGCATCGCGTAGGCTGGCCCCTTTCAGGGTCGCCGTCAGCAGGGAGTCCAGGTCGCCAGCGTCGACTTTCGCATCTTTCACGGCCCCGGCCACGATCAACGTCACCTCGCCCTTCGGCGGGCCCGCCGCGGCGATCCCGGCCGCCAGCTCTCCGATGGTGCCGCGGCGCACCTCCTCGAACCGCTTGGTCAGCTCCCGGGTCAGCGCCGCCGGGCGGTCGCCGAGCACCTCCGACATGGCGGCGAGGGTCGCTGGCAGGCGGCGCGCCGACTCGAAAAACACCAGAGTGGCGGGAATCGCGGCCAGCTCACCGAGCGCCCTACGCCGCGGGCCCGCCTTGGCCGGCAGGAATCCGGCGAAGAGGAAACGGTCGCTCGGCAGGCCGGACACTGTCAGGGCCGTCAGCACCGCCGAGGGGCCGGGGATGCTGGTTACCGGCAGGCCGGCCTCCTGGGCGCCGCGCACCAGCTTGAACCCCGGATCGGAAATCAGCGGCGTGCCTGCGTCGGAGACCAACGCCACGCTTTGGCCATCTCGCAGCGCTTGAATCAGGCGCGGGCGAACCTTTTCGGCATTGTGTTCATGGTAACTGACGAGCGGACGGGAGAGATTATAGGCGGTCAGCAGCTTTCGCGTCACGCGGCTGTCCTCGCAGACGATCCGATCGGCCGCCGAGAGTACATCGAGGGCCCGCAGCGTGATGTCGCGCAGGTTTCCGATGGGTGTAGCGACCAGATAGAGGCCGGGCTCGATCTTCGGGCGTTTACTTGGGTCACGTGGCTCGCTAGGCTCTGCCGGAACAAAACCTGAGCCCGATGCCGCCGCGTCTGAAAGTGTCTTGCGTGTCATCCGTAATCAATCGTGACCGGAGTCCGAAGCCCGGCGTGCTCGCCTTGGCGTGCGTCTTCGCGCTGGCGCTCGCGGGTTGTGGTTCGGACAACGTAACCAAGACCGAGCCGGCGACGCAATACATCCCGCCGGAGCCCGTCCCGGTGGTGGTTGAACCGGAGCCCGAGCCATCCAGCCCCTATGAGAACTACCAGGCCAGCCTAGTTCCTGCGCCCGGCGAATTCCCGATGACCCGCGCGGCTTTGCTGTTGCCGCTCAGCGGCCGACATGCCGCCATCGGCCAGGCTCTGCTCAACGCAGCTCAGCTGGCGCTGTTCGATGTCGCCGACGAAAGATTCGCCCTGGTCGTGCGCGATACCCAGGGCACGCCGGAAGGCGCCAGGCTCGCCATCCGCTCGGCCCTGGAAGAGCGCGTCAACGTCGTGCTGGGGCCCCTGTTCGGCGCCGCCGCCTTCGTGGCGGCGGCGGACACCCGCCAGGTGGGCCTCAACATGCTCACCTTCTCCAACGATCGGGCCGTCGCGGGGAACGGAGTCTTCATCGCAGGCATGCCGCCGGGCGAGCAGGTCGACCGGATCGTCGACTACGCCACCCGGCAGGGCTTGCTGCGCTTTGCCCTCCTGGCGCCACAGACAGCCTATGGTTCAGCCGTCACCCGAGCCTTCCGCGAGGCTTTGTACGAACGTGGCGCGGAGCTGGTGCGCAACGTCTCCTACAATCCGGCCACCAGCGACATCACGCCGGAAATTCGCGTGTTGGCGCAATACGACGAGCGCCACCAGGCGCTGGTCGAAGAACGCGAGAAGTTGGAAGCGTTGGAGGACGAGGCCTCCAAGCTGGCGCTCGACCGGCTGGAGAACCTCGACACCCTGGGCAAGCCGGATTTCGACGCGGTGCTGCTGCCCCTCGGCGGGCGCAGCCTGCTCTCCATCGCCCCCTCGCTGGCATTCTTCGATGTCGATCCGGCTGAGGTCAGGTTTCTCGGGACCGCGCTCTGGAACGATCCAAGCCTGGGAAGCGAACCGACACTCCAAGGCGGCTGGTTCGCCGCGCCTTCGCCGGTGCTCTGGGAGGGCTTTCTACGGCGTTATCGTAACGCCTACGGCGCGACACCGCCGCGCATCGCGACCCTGGCCTACGACATGACGGCGCTGGCGGCTGTCCTGGCGCGGGCCACCAGCGGTCCCGGCCAGGCGCCCGACTTCACCGTCGGACGGTTGATCGATCCGAGTGGGTTTTCGGGGATCGACGGACTTTTCCGCTTTTCCGAGCAGGGCACGGTCCAACGCGGCTTGGCGGTCTTGGAGATGAATGACAGGTCCTTGCGCGAGATCGATTCGGCGCCCCAGAGTTTCGAGGGCCTGTTCAACTGACGGCGGCGATCGAGGTTTGAGCTAACAGATATCCGCACAAGGCGGTCAGGCGTTGGCGCCCGGCGGCGGTAGCCCGGACCCCCTCGGTGTCGATCACCAGATAGCCGGCCTCCCGCAAGGCCATCAGCCGGCCCTCGTCCAGCAGGATCTCCGGTTCCTCGCCGGTTTCGCGCCGGAAGGCCGTGCGGGAAACGCCCGCGGTGAGCCGCAGTCCCATCATCACCAGCTCGGCCAGCCGCTCGTCCGCCGTCAGGCGGGTGCGGCCGCGGGTGGCATGGCCATCCTGCTCCACCGCCGCCAGCCAGGCCTCGGGCGCGCGGTGCTGGCGCGTGGCCCACTTGCCGCCGGCCAGGGTCAAGCGGCCGTGGGCGCCGGGGCCGACGCCGACATAATCCTCGTAGCGCCAATAGGTCAGGTTATGACGGCATTGACCGCCCGGCCGGGCGTGATTGGAGACTTCGTAGGCGGGCCGGCCGGCTGCCTGGAGTATCTCCTGGGTCGTCTCGTACAGCCCGGCGGCCAGTGACTCTTCCGGCGGGATCAAGTCGCCCCGGCGCCAGGCCGCATGAAACGCGGTCGCCGGTTCGATGGTCAGCTGGTAGACCGATAAATGCTCGCCGGCCAAATTGAGCGCCGATGTCAGCTCGTCCTGCCATTGGCTTAAAGTCTGATTCGGCAGGGCGTAGATCAGATCGAAGGACACCCGGGCAAAGAGGCGCTGGGCGGTTTCCACCGCCGCGATGGCCTCGGCGGCGCTATGGGTCCGCCCGAGAAAGGCGAGCGCGGCGTCATCGAGCGCCTGCACGCCGAGCGATACGCGGTTGACCCCGGCCTCGCGGTAAGCGGCGAGGCGTTCGGCTTCGACGGAGGTGGGATTGGCCTCCAGGGTGATCTCGGCCTCCGGCTCCAGCCCCCATGCGTCGCCCGCGGCGGCGATCACCGCGGCGACCGTCTCCGGCTCCATGAGGGACGGCGTTCCGCCGCCGAAGAAGATCGAGGTGACCCGGCGGCCCGGCGTCTCGCCGGCATAGTGCCGTAGTTCGCGGACCAGCGCGTTTCGCCAGCGCGGCTGGTCGATTGCCGTGCGCACGTGGCTGTTGAAGTCGCAGTAGGGGCACTTCGACAAGCAGAACGGCCAATGGACATAGAGGCCGATGCCTGGCGCGGCCGGCGTGCGGTCCGCATTGCCCCTGGGGCCGGTAGGCTCAGAGTGGCTCATCGGTCGACCAGGCAGTCTGCCACCAGCTTGGCGAAGGCGCGGGCGCGGTGGCTCATGGCGTGTTTTCGCGCCGGTGCCATCTCGCCGAAGGTGAGGGTCTCACCCTCCGGCAGGAAGATCGGGTCATAGCCGAAACCTCGGTCGCCGCGCGGCGGCCACACCAAGGCCCCGTCGACCCGGCCTTCGAAGCTCTCGCGGTGTCCGTCGGGCCAGGCCAGCGCAAGCGCGCAGAGAAAATAGGCGGAGCGGTCCTCGCTGTCGTCCAGTTCCTCTTCGACACGCGCCATGGCCCGGGCAAAGTCCCGTTCGGGCCCCGCCCAGCGCGCCGAATGGATGCCGGGGGCGCCGGAAAGCGCCGGTACAACCAGGCCCGAATCATCAGCTAGTGCCGGCAGGCCTGCCCCCTCGGCGGCCGCCAGGGCCTTGAGTTCCGCATTCGCCTTGAAGGTGGTCCCCGTCTCCTCGGGCGCCGGCAGGCCGAGGCTGCCGGCCGTGACCGCATCGACGCCGAAAGGCGCCACCAGCTCTGCGATTTCGCGGAGCTTGCCGGCATTGTGGCTGGCGATCACGAGCCGGCCCTTCCGCAGTCGCCGCGCCATCGCTTGCCGCTCTAGAGGCCGAGGGCCGCGCGCTGAATGCCCGACAGCTCGGCCACGCCCTGCTCCGCCAAGGCGAGCATTTCGCCAAGCTGTGCTTGCGTGAAAGGTTCCTGTTCGGCCGTGGCCTGGATCTCGACGATGCCACCGCGCCCGGTCAAGACGAAGTTGGCGTCGACTTGTGCGCTCGAATCCTCCTGATAGTCGAGGTCGAGCAAGGCCACGCCCTCGCGAAGGCCGCAGGACACGGCCGTGACCTGGTCCGACAAGGGGATCGCGCCCAGGGCCCCGAGCTCGACCATGTGGCGGAAGGCGGCATAAAGCGCGACGTAGCTGCCGGTGATCGCGGCGGTGCGCGTGCCGCCGTCGGCCTGCAGGACGTCGCAGTCGATGCGAATCGAACGCTCGCCGAAACCGCTGAGATCGGTCACCGATCTGAGAGAGCGGCCGATCAGGCGTTGAATCTCCATGGTGCGGCCCGTTTGCCGGCCGCGCGCCGCCTCGCGGTCACCGCGGGTCGTCGTGGCCCGCGGCAACATGCCGTATTCGGCGGTAACCCAGCCTTGGCCGGATTTACGCAGGAAAGGCGGCACCTTGTCGTCGATGCTGGCGGTGCACAGCACATGGGTGTCGCCGAATCGCACGAGGCAGGAGCCTTCGGCGTGCTTGTTCACGTCGATCTCCAGCGTAACGGGGCGCAATTCGTTCGGCGCGCGGCCTGAGGGTCGCATGGCTTAGCTGCTATCCGGCTTCCGCGGCGAGACAGGTGCTCGCCTGTTTTTGTTCGATGGGCGGCAAGCTAACCGAACGCGCAAGACGCGTCCACCGGTGCCCCATCGATTTGCCATCGATTCGCCGTCGATTCGCCCTCGATTCGGCAGTGGATTTTCCACCGGGTCTCGTTCCTGCCGCGCGTTGACGCCCTGGGCGGCCGTCACTACATTGCGCTTGCCGCGACAGCGAGGCCGGAGTCCCGGCCCGGGTAAGTGTAGGATCATGAAGCCCCTGAACGAGAAAACACAGGAGAGGCCGGGCTTTCCGACGACGCTCGAGCAATTGAACGAGCGATCGCGGAACGTCTTGCGCCTGATCGTCGAGGCGTATGTCGAGACTGGCGCCCCGATCGGCTCGCGCACTCTGTCGCGGCAGTTGGGCCTCGACTTGTCGCCCGCGACGATCCGCAACGTGATGGCGGACCTGGAGGAGCTGGGGCTGCTCTTTGCCCCCCACACCTCGGCCGGTCGCCTGCCCACGGAATTCGGGTTGCGGTTGTTCGTGAACGCGCTTTTGGAGCACGGCAACCTGACCGCGGCCGACCGGCTTCACATCGAAAGCCAGTGCGCCGCGTCCGGCCGCAGTCTGCCGGAGGTGCTCGAAGAGGCCAGCACCATGCTGTCCGGGCTGTCGCATTGTGCCGGGCTGGTGGTGGCGCCGAAACTGGAAGAGCCGCTGAAGCACATCGAGTTCGTCTCGCTCGGTCCGGGCCGTGCCCTGGTGGTGATGGTCACCAGTTCCGGCATCGTCGAGAACCGGGTCATCGACGTGCCGGCCGGGCTGCCGCCGTCCTCGCTGGTCGAAGCCTCGAACTATCTTTCGGCGCGGCTGGTCGGCCACTCCCTGGACGAGGCCGCGGCCGATGTCCGGCGCGACATGGTGGCCCAGAAGGCCGAACTCGACAGTTTGACCCAGAAAGTCGTCGAACAGGGCCTCGCGAGCTGGGCGGGCGAGGACCGGCACGGCGCGCTCATTGTGCGCGGTCAGGCGCAGCTTCTCGAAGACGTGAGCGCCGTGGAGGACCTAGAGCGCATCCGCCAACTCTTCACCATGCTGGAGGCCAAGGAGACGCTTCTCAATCTCCTGCAGATGACCGAAACGGCAGAGGGCGTGCAAATCTTCATCGGCGCGGAGAGCGAGCTGTTCGGCTTGGCCGGCTGCTCGGTGATCATCGCACCCTTCAACAACAGCCAGCAGCAGCTGGTCGGCGCGGTGGGCGTGATCGGCCCAACCCGCATCGACTATGCCCGCATTATTCCGATGGTCGATTACACCGCAAAGGTGATCGGCCGGCTTATCAGATAACCCAACTCCAATGGACCAGAGCTGACGAATTGATGTCGAACGGAAAGCAAGACCCAGGGCACGACGAAGCCGAAACCGCCAAAACCGCCGAAACCGCCGAAACCGCCGAGGCCGACGAATCCACCATGGCCGCGGCGGAGGAAAGCGCCGAGGTGGAACCGGCCGAAGAAGAAATTGAAGACGAGGCCGCCCGGGCGGCAAGGCTCGAGACGGAAGTGGCCGAGCTTCACGACCAGCTGCTGCGGGCGCTCGCCGAGACGGAAAACCAGCGCCGCCGCAGCCAGCGCGAGCGCGAGGAGGCCGTGCGTTATGCCGCCGCCCCTATGCTCCGTGATCTCCTGGCCGTCGCCGACAATCTTCAGCGCGCGCTCGAAAGCGTGCCGGGAGATGCGGCAAATCAGGACGGCGCGCTCAAGATCCTGCTCGAGGGCGTGCAGCTGACCGCGCGAGAACTGCAAACGGTGTTCGAGCGCCACGGCATCGTCAAACTCGATCCCATGGGCGAGCGGCTCAATCCGCATCACCACGAAGCCATGTTCGAAGTGCCTGATCCGGAGCAGCCCAGCGGCACCATCGTTCAGGTCGTCCAATCCGGATACCTGTTGCACGACCGGCTGTTGCGTCCGGCGCAGGTGGCCGTGGCCAAGGGCCAGCCGGCGGCAAAGCCGGCAGCCGAGTCCGACGAGGGTGCGGGGACGGCTGCCAACGATGACGAGGCCGCCGATGGCGCGGCCCCGAACGGCGGTGAGCCAAGTGGCCGGGCCGACACTTCGGCCTGAAATAAACGTACGACTCTCTTAAGCTTGTATCCGGCGGTTTTCTTTGACCCCGGCGTTGCCTTCTTCTGTGATGGTCGGCGATTCTCCTGGCGGCGCCAGGAACGCGCTGTTGGGCTCGTGCGCCCGATAGCGGCGTTTGGCGATCTCCGGGCGGCGCACCGCATAGCAGTAGACGCAGCCGTGCGGGCAAGTGTCGTAGGCGCCAACATCCTGGGCCCGCGCGCAGCGGCAGCCGGGCCGGTTTCCCTTGGTTGCCGCGGCAATCGGCCGGCCGGCCAGATCGGACAGCCGTGCGGCATCGATGCAGCGCGCTTCGCCGAGGCCGGGACCCAGCAGCTCCGGCTGGGCGCAGAGGCTGGCGGCCAAGCCGGCGCCCTGGGCGATCTCGCCCAGATCTTGCAGCAAGGCCTGCTTTTCCTCGCGCGCCGGATCCCACCAGGTGAACCCAAAACGCTGCGCGGCGCGATCGCTATTGGCCCGGGTCTTGGCGTAGACCTGGACGAACGACAGCACCACTTCGTCCGTGCAGTCGGCCAGGTTTCGCGCCAGGCGGGCGAAGCTCTCGCGATGCCAGTCCGCCGGTGTCAGCGACGTCAGCATGACCGGGTCGTAACGCCAAACCAGGGCGCGCGGGCCATAACGCCGGGCGATCCGTCGCATAGTCTCGATGGACGCCTCGACCGAGGCGACCGAGCGTTCCAGCGGCCGCGGATAGCCGGTCAGGGTGTAGTGCACCACGAAGGGATAACCGGCGGCCGCCAACTGCTCGAGGCCGGCGAGGAAAGGCGCGGCATTGCGGGTCCAGAAGACGATGGCGTCCACATGATCGCGGTCGAGCCGGACCTCGTTGACACGGCCGTTATAGGGATTGACCGTGCGGCACTGGCCCTCGGCCACCCGGCCAAGGAACCAGTCGCCGTAGAAGGCGGGAATATCGGTGCGATAGCTGGCCGAGATGATCACGGCTCTTCGCCGCCGCGATTTCCGGAGCCGTCGTCGGATTCGGGCGTTTGCTCTGCGGCGCGCGACCGCTTGCGCGCCTCGCGGGCGCCCAACACCCGGAAAAAGACGTATGCTCCGCCAGAAGCGATCACCAGCCAGATGCCGGCCTGGCTCAGGCCCGGACTGTGCCAGACGAGATCCCCGGCGAGCGCGAGCACGGCGCCGGCCAGGAGGCTCACCACCAACACAATCAGGATCGTCCGGTAGATACGGTCATCGGGCAAATGCGGCGTTTGGCGCGGCATGTCGGTCGAATCGCTTCGAATTTAGCGGGGCCTGCAAGGATCGAATTCGGGCGCAGTCTGGCGCTTTCCGACCACGGGCGACAAGCCCGGCACAGCCGACGGCCGCCGGTTTCCCTGCCATCAAAAGCACCGAATCCCGAGGAATTGCGGCACTTTGCGCCTTGCAGGCTGCGCACTGTTGCTTATATATCCCGGCGAGCCTCACGATTCCTTGAGGCCCTGAAATTTAGAGACCGAATGGGCGGTGCTCACCGCTTCCGGAGGCTGCCCGAAGGGTCTGCTATGAGAAAGGAAAGACCATGAGCAAAGTCATCGGCATCGACCTGGGGACGACGAACTCCTGTGTGGCAGTCATGGAGGGCAAAGACCCGAAGGTGATCGAAAACGCCGAGGGCGCCCGTACCACGCCCTCCATGGTGGCGTTCACGGATTCGGGCGAGCGCCTGGTCGGCCAGCCCGCCAAACGCCAGGCCGTGACCAACCCGGAAGACACCCTGTTCGCTATCAAGCGGCTGATCGGGCGGCGTCACGACGATCCGATGGCGGAAAGGGACAAGGATCTGGTGCCCTACCAGATCGTCAAGGCCAAGAACGGCGATGCCTGGGTCAAGGCCCGGGGCAAGGACTACAGCCCCTCGCAGATCTCCGGGTTCATCTTGCAGAAGATGAAGGAGGACGCCGAATCCTATCTCGGCGGCGAGGTCACGCAGGCGGTCATCACCGTTCCGGCCTATTTCAACGATTCCCAGCGCCAGGCGACCAAGGACGCCGGCAAGATCGCCGGGCTCGAGGTGCTGCGCATCATCAACGAGCCGACCGCCGCGGCGCTGTCTTACGGGCTCGATAGGAAGGGCAGCGGAACGATCGCAGTCTATGACCTGGGCGGCGGCACCTTCGATATCTCGGTACTGGAGATCGGCGACGGGGTGTTCGAGGTCAAGTCGACCAATGGCGACACCTTCCTCGGCGGCGAGGATTTCGATAAGCGCGTCATCGACTACCTGGCCGATGAGTTCAAGAAGGAGCAGGGAATTGACCTGCGCAGCGACAAGCTGGCTTTGCAGCGCCTCAAGGAGGCGGCTGAGAAGGCCAAGATCGAGCTGTCGTCGGCGGTGGAGACCGAGGTCAATCTGCCGTTCATCACGGCCGATCAGAACGGCCCAAAGCACCTCAATATGAAGATATCGCGGGCCAAGCTCGAGGCCCTGGTCGACGATTTGGTCGCCAAGACCATGGGCCCGGTGAAGGCCGCCATCAAGGATGCGGGACTCTCGGCCGGCGAGATCGACGAGGTCATTCTGGTGGGCGGCATGACCCGCATGCCCAAGGTGTTCGAGACCGTGAAGGCCTATTTCGGCAGGGAACCGCATCGTGGCGTTAACCCGGACGAGGTGGTGGCCATGGGGGCGGCGATCCAGGCCGGCGTGCTCAAGGGCGAGGTCAAGGATGTGCTGCTGCTCGACGTGACGCCCCTGTCGCTCGGCATCGAGACTCTGGGCGGCGTCTTTACCCGCCTGATCGATCGCAACACAACCATCCCCACCAAGAAGAGCCAGATTTTCTCGACCGCCGAGGACAGCCAGACAGCGGTTACCATCCGGGTCGCCCAGGGCGAGCGCGAGATGGCCGCCGACAACAAGCTGCTCGGCCAGTTCGACCTGGTCGGGTTTCCTCCGGCGCCGCGCGGCATTCCCCAGATCGAGGTGTCCTTCGACATCGACGCCAACGGCATCGTCAACGTCTCGGCCAAAGACAAGGCGACCAACAAGGAACAGACGATCCGCATTCAAGCCTCCGGTGGCCTCGGCGAGGAGGACATCGATCGCATGGTCCGGGAGGCGGAGGAGCACGCCGAGGAGGACAAGAAGCGCCGTGAGTTGGTGGAAGCCAGGAACCAAGGCGAGGCCTTGATTCACGCCACCGAAAAGACGCTGTCGGAAGCGGGCGACAAGGTCGACGACGCCGAGAAGGAGGCGATTACCACGGCGATCGAGGATCTCAAGACTGCGCTCGCGAGCGAGAGCCTGGACGAAATCCGCGGCAAGTCGGAAGCGCTTGCCCAGGCCTCCATGAAGCTTGGCGAAGCGATGTATGCAGCCAGTCAGGCCGAAGCCGATCAGGGTGCCGAGGAAGGCGCCGGCGACGGCGAGACGCCAGCAGCTTCCGAGGACGACAAGGTGGTCGATGCCGACTTCGAAGAGGTCGATGACGACCGCAGGGACAAGACGGCCTGATTGCCGGTCGGCGATGGGTCGGGGCGCAGAGGTCCGGACGAGCCTGATGGCCGCCGACTTGCCGTGTCCTGACCAATCTAGCGGGTACTGATCGAGGACGACGGGCGGATTGATGGCCAAGCAGGACTATTACGAGACCCTGGGCGTCGGCCGTTCGGCCAACAAGGACGAGATCAAGCGGGCCTATCGGAAGTGGGCCATGCAATTCCACCCGGACCGCAATCCGGGCGATGCCTCGGCCGAGCACAAGTTCAAGGAAATCAGCGAGGCCTATGAGGTCCTGAGGGACGAGGAGAAGCGGGTGGCCTACGACCGCTTTGGCCACGCCGCCTTCGATGGCGGCCCCGGACCGACAGGTCCCGGCGGGTTCAACTTCACCGGCGGCTTTGCCGACATCTTCGACGAGATGTTCGGGGAATTCATGGGCGGCCGCCGCTCCGGCGGGCAACGCCGCGGAGCGGATCTCCGCTATAACCTGGAGATCAGCCTCGAAGAGGCCTTCCAGGGCAAGTCGACCCAGATCCGCGTGCCAAGCAGCATCCTCTGCCAGGAGTGCGAGGGCAGCGGCGGCGAGAAGGGCTCCTCTCCGGTGGCCTGCCAAACCTGCGGCGGACGCGGTCGGGTACGCGCCCAACAGGGTTTTTTCACCATCGAGCGCACCTGTGCCGCTTGCGGCGGTGGGGGGCGGGTGATCGAAAAGCCGTGCCGCTCGTGCAGCGGCTCGGGGCGGGTTCAGAAAGAAAAGACCCTGCAGGTCAATATCCCGATCGGTGTCGAGGACGGCTCGCGCATCCGCCTGGCCGGCGAGGGCGAAGCGGGTCTGCGGGGCGCGCCGCCGGGCGATCTCTACATTTTCCTCACCCTCAAGTCCCACCGCTTCTTTCAGCGCGACGGCGCCAGTATCTACTGTCACGTACCGCTGTCGATGACCACCGCCGCCCTCGGCGGTAACATCGAAGTGCCGACCATCGACGGCAGCCGGGCGCGGGTGAAGATTGCGGCCGGCGCTCAGACCGGTCAGCGGTACCGCCTCAAGGGCAGGGGTATGACGGTGCTGCGCTCCACCACCCGCGGCGACATGTACATCGAGATCGCCGTGGAAACGCCGGTCAACCTGACAAAGCAGCAACAGGAACTGCTGCGGGAGTTCGAAGGCGCCGGCAAGTCCGGCAAGACCAGTCCCCAGTCCGAGGGCTTCTTCGCCAAGGTCAAGGAGTTCTGGGAGGATCTGACGGAGTAGCGGCCTGCGCCGGTCCGTCACCCAGGCCTTTGCCCAATGCCAGATAGTCCGCGCGGCTCAGGCGGAAGACCGCTACCGTCTGGCGGTAGTGAACGGCATCGGCCCGGCGGGCCAGGCCGATTTTCCGCAAGACGCGGTGCGAGGCCCGGTTTTCCGGGTGGCTGATCGCCACGATGGGGTCGAAGGCGAAGTTGCGGAAACCGCGGTCCAGCACGCAAGCGGCGGCCTCCGTCGCAATGCCCCGGCCCCAGGCTTTCGGCAGATAGCGGTAGCCGATCTCGATCAGACCCGTCTTCTCCAGCGGAAACAGCCCGCACCAGCCGAGGAATCCGGGCGCCGCCCGTTCCTCGACCACCCAAATGCCGCCTAACTTGGGCCAGCCGTCGGCGAATCGCGCCCGCAGGCCCTGGCGGTGTTTTTCAGCATCCGGTGGCGCGCCCCAGATGAACCGGGCGACCGAGGGGTCGAGATCCATAGCGAGGCAGCCGTCCAGGTCCGCCGGCCGGCGAGGCCGCAAGGCGAGGCGCGGGGTCTCGAGATCCGGCAGCATGGCGCCTCAGTCCTGCTGCGGCAGGTAGGTGTCCGACCACTTGAGCACCAGGTTGAAGGAGACGCTGACCCGCGGGTCGTCCGACAGTGTCGGGTGCACGAAGTGAAGCAGGAAGGCTGGCCACATGAGGATCTCGCCGGCCTCGGGCCGCAGCGTGTATTCCGCCTCGATCTGCGGGTCGTCCTTGATTGCCGACATGTTGACCGCGCCGCGCGGGTCGTAGAAGGAGATGGCGCCGGGGCGCAAATCCTTGCGGGTTTCGCGCATGTCCGGCTGCTTGGGAACGCGGACGTAGTAGGTGCCGCTCAGGTAGGCGTGGGGATGGTTGTGGGGGTCGTGATAATCGCCGATGCGGTTCACGTTGGCCCAGCCCTGCAGGCTCCAATTGACCGGGTAGTCGAGGCCGACCCGCCGCAGGTAGTCGATTGCCGTCTTGTTGACGCAGTCCTTGAGCCAGCCGGCGGCCTGGTGCTCGAACGCCAGGATGTTGGTCTCCCGATAGTCCGTCGTCAGGTCCCGGTTTTGGGTTTCGAGGCCCTCGATAAGCTGGAGCAAAGCCTGATTTGCCGCCTCGTGGCCGGGGAGATGGCGGCGGAGGAAAAGCGTCGGCCAGAGTTGGGTGAAGCCGTCGTCGTCGCGCTCGGGGTGGTTGTCTTTCATGGCCGCCAGCTTGGGTCGCCTTTGCTCTTCTGGCAAGCCATGCTAAACGGGCTGGACGGGCCCAAGGGGAGGGCTTTAGGGGAGGCCCAAGGGGAGGCTGTGGATGGAGTCGCTCGGGATCGGGATCGTCGGCTGTGCCGGCCGCATGGGCCGCATGGCGGCGCGCGTCATCGACGAAACCGACGGCTGCGCGCTTGCCGGCGGCACGGAATTCGCGGGCGCCGCAGCGATCGGCCGGGACCTCGGCGACCTCGCCGGGATCGGCGCCAAGGGCCTCCCGGTCGGCGACGACCCGGCGGCCCTGTTTGCCGCGGCCGACGCGGTGATCGATTTCACCACGCCGGCGGCGCTCCTCGTCCATGCCGGCCTGGCGAAAGCGACCGGGACCATCTACGTGGTCGGTACCACGGGCCTGGAAGCCGAACACGAGGCCGCGCTGGTCGCCGCCGCCGCCGAGACGGCCGTCATGCAGGCCGCCAATATGAGCCTCGGCGTCAACCTGCTGTTGGCTCTGGTGGAGCAGGTGAGCGCGGCGCTCAGCCCCGACTACGACATCGAGATTCTCGAGATGCACCATCGCCACAAGGTCGATGCCCCCTCGGGCACGGCGCTGGCGCTCGGCCGGGCCGCCGCCGCGGGGCGGGGTGTCGAGCTGGACGCAGTGGCGCAGAAGGTGCGCGACGGGATGACCGGGCCGAGACGCGCCGGCGATATCGGTTTCGCCACCCTGCGCGGCGGCGACGCGGCCGGCGAGCACAGCGTGATCTTCGCCGCCGAGGGCGAGCGCTTGGAACTGACTCACAAGGCCGGAACCCGCGAGATCTTCGCCCGCGGCGCGGTCCGCGCCGCGCTCTGGTGCCGCGGCAAGCCGGTCGGGCGTTACACCATGCGCGACGTGCTCGGGCTCGCTGGCGGCTGAGGCGCGCTGGGACTGCCGATAGCCCTGTCGTCTAGGCGGTCAGCTCGTCGAGGCAGGCTTCGTAGACCGACAGGTAGAGATCGATGTCGGCGTCTTCGGCCGCGAAGGAGACCGCCGGACTCTGGCTGGTGATGGCTTCCCAAACGCCTCTGTTGGCCATGTAGACGCGCATGAGGTTGCGCAGCTCGGGATCGTCGGCGGCCTGCGCTTCGGCCGTGGTGCGCGGCAGCCTTTCGGCGAAGTGGTAACCCGAGCGGCAGTAGAGCCGGTGGGCCGACCAGCCAAGGCCCCGGTTTTGCGCCCCGCTCTCGATGCCTCGGGCCAACCGCTCTCCGAGCCGCGCCGCCTTGGCGTGAGCCTCTTCGGTCAGGACATGGTCCAGGGTCGCGCGGATGGCCGCGATCTGCAGGGGGTTGCCGAACAGGGTGCCGCCCATGGCGAGATCGGGTAGATAGCCGCGATCGCCTTCTTCCAACACGGTTTCGACGAACGCCGCCAGCTCCTCGCTTAGCCCATAGAGGCCCGCCGGGATACCGCCGGCCACCGCCTTGCCGAGCACCAGGATGTCGCAGTCGAGGTTCCAGGCGCGTTTCAGCCCGCCGTAAGCGCAGACATGGGTGTGCGCTTCGTCGATCACCAGAAGACTGCCGAAGCGCCGCGCGATCTCGCTGAGGCCATCGAGGAAGCCGGCCTTGGGCATGAGGACGCCACCGATATTGGTAAGGGCGGCCTCGACCAGCACGCAGGCCGTTTCCTTGCGCTCCAGAACCCTCTCGGCCGCCGCGAGATCATTGTAAGGCACGATGTCCGTGGCTTCGCCCGCGTTCCTCGCCAGACCGCGCATTTCCGGTTCGAGGCCCTGCTCGCCCAGCTCGTGGCTCGTCTCCTCGAGCATCCCGTGGTACTTGCCGTCGAACACCAGCACGCGATCGCGGCCGGTAAAGGCGCGGGCGATCCTGATCGCCTCCCCGTTGGCCGCGGTCGCCGACAGGGTGAACTGCCAGCGCGGCAGGCCATAGCGTGCGGCCAGCGCCTCGGTGACGGTGATGGTTTCCTCCGTCGGGAGCAAGTACTGGCTGCCGCGCCGGAAGCGGGAAATCACCGCCTCGCCCACCACCTCCAGGCCGTAGCCGCAGGCCATGCTGGTATCGGCCAGGTTCATGTCGAGATAGCGGTGCCCGTCGACATCGGTGATATAGGTGCCCTTGGCTTCCTGGATGAAGACGGGGGCGTGCGCGTAAAGGCTCACCATCCAGGACATGGGGACGCCGGCGGGCATGCTGGTCCGGGCCCGTTTCAGCAGTTCCCTGCTGCGCGGCCGCTCGTCTACGAAGCGCGTGTCCTCGCGCGCCCTCAACTCGGCAATCTTTCGGCGCTCGATGGACATCAGAGCCGACTCCAAGGGGTTACCCTAGCCGCCCTGCGGGACGCTCCGCGCCTCGCCAAGGGCGGCTGTGAGGGCGTTGGCGAGGCCGCGCCGCTCCTCGGCCGTTAGAAAACCGCCGATCGCCAGCGACTTGCCGTGGGAGCGCAGGGTGAGCGGACTGCCGTGGGCGGGCGGGTCGTCCAGCAGGACCCGCAGCCAGGCCGGCTTGAACCGCCAGTGGTTCTCGCCGCCCCAATGATCGACCCGGCGCACGGTGAGCGCATCGCGGGTCAAATGCAGAGTCTCGTACATGCGCGCCCGGCGATAGTTGATGCGGAAGGCGATATAGACCAACAGCACGTCGAGGCCGAGAAATCCGACCACCGGCCAGGCGCCGACCAGGAAAAAGAACACACCCGCCGTGAAGCTGACGACGGAGAGCGCGATCATGAGGACGAGAAAGCCCCGCGGCGAGAGGCTGCGATGGGGCGTCAGGATTGCATCGAACAGAACCCTGTCTTCTCCGTCATCTGCGTTTGAATTCCGAGACATGCCCGCGATCTTAGGTAGGCGCGCTGCGAGCGTAAAGCCCGGGGGCGCTCTCGCGCATTGGCGCGGCGGACATCGGGGGGTAGAGTTCGGCCATGAAAAAAGTCGATGTCGCCGCCTTCTTCGACCGCTTGGCCGAGGCCATCCCGATCCCGAAAGGCGAGCTCGAATACATCAACCCCTATACCCTGCTGGTGGCGGTGGTGCTCTCGGCCCAGGCGACCGACGTGGGCGTCAACCGGGCGACGCGGCCGCTGTTCGAGAAGGTCCGCACGCCGGAGAAGATGCTCGCCCTCGGCGAAGCCAAGCTGAAAGACTACATCAGGACCATCGGTCTCTATAATTCGAAGGCCAAGAACATCATCGCGCTTTCGCGCATTCTGATCGAGCGGCACGCAAGCCAGGTGCCGCCCTCGCGAGAGGCGATGGAGACCCTGCCGGGGGTCGGCCGCAAGACCGCCAATGTGGTCCTCAACATCGCCTTCGGCGAGCCCACCATCGCGGTCGACACCCACATTTTCCGGGTCTCCAACCGCACCGGGCTGGCCCCCGGAAAGAACCCGCTGGAGGTCGAAACGCGGCTCGAACGGGTGGTGCCCGATGAGCGCAAGATGCACGCCCACCACTGGCTCATCCTGCATGGCCGCTATGTCTGCAAGGCGCGCAAGCCGGACTGCCCGGCGTGCGTGGTGCGGGAGCTTTGCGCCTACAAGGCCAAGACGACTTTAGAGTCCGCTGCGCCCGCCATATCCAAGCGACGCAAGCGGGCGTGACAGGCCTGGAGGTTCAACCGGCCGAGCCGTCGTAGCGCGCGCGGAGCAGCTTGTTGAGGCAGGTTCGGGGGGCCATCTTTGTCGCGCCGTCCTCGCGCGCCTCCAGATAGGTCACCTTGTCGCCGCCGCGGTCCGGATAGAGCACGACATCGAGCACGCAATCGTCGGCGCGGTATTGCCAGAGGCTCGCCGGCGCCTCCCGGCGGATCAGCTCGGGCGCGCCCAGGAAGGCGTTCAAACTGGCCGGGCCCATGCCGATCAACTGCTGAGGATCGTCGTTGATGGCCGGATCCTGCGGCAGGGCGGCCAGCGTGCTGGCCTGAGGATCCAACGTGTCCGGAGGCTCGGCCGAGGCTGCCGACTGTCCTGTCGGCTCGGAGTCCGAGGAGATGATCTCGACCGCCTCGCCGGGCTCGCCGCTCGCCTCGCCGCCTTCCCCCAGCCGGTCCGGGGCAACCGTATCGCAGGCCGAAAGCGCCAGGACCGCCGAGATCAGCAGGGCGGTGAAGACGGTTTGGGTTTTCACGGGCGTTTGGCGCGCGCCGATCGCGATCCTGGGCATGGCGTCTTTCGTTCCTTGGCGAGTCTTACTGGGCGAGGGCCCCGGCGCGCCGCTTCAGGCCCTCGAAGACGTGAACCATGAATCCGGTCGCCACGATGGGGGCGAAGAGATTGACGATGGGGATGGTCATCATGACGGCGATGAGGATTCCGGCCAAGAACAAACGCCCGCGACAGCGCAGCCGCAGGCGCTTGGCGTCGATTGGATTCTGTCGGCGCAAGGCGACGATCTCGAAATACTCGCGGCCGAAGAGATAGCCGTTCACGCCGTAGAAGAGGATGAGATTGAACGGCGGCAGGAAGATGAGCAGCAGGTAAAACGGCAGCGCCAGCAGGTTGATGGCCACCGTCATGGCGGCAAAGGCGAGACCGGAGCGCAGCATTTCTCCGATCGGCTGCGGGCGGGCCGGCGGGAGGCTGGGATAATGGCGCCCCTCGACCGCCGCGGCGATCTCTTCCAAAAGGAAGCTCATCACCATCACCATGACGGCCGGAAACAGGATGAAACTGGCGAACAAGACGCCGCCGACGCCCGCCGCGCCGAACACCACCTCCAGAACGTCCTGCCAGACCCCTTCCGGCTCGATCCAGTCGAGCAGCCAGCCGCCGCCCCAGGCCAGCAGCGCTCCGGCGACGATCCACAGCAGGACGAATACGGCGAGCGATAGGCCCACCGCGCGCAACAACACCCGCCGGAAGGTCGGGTCCGAGCATTGTTGGATGGCCTTGGACAGCGCGGCAAACATAGCGGCCCTCCATGTAGCGTGGCCCGGACTCCCAGACAAGCCAAGAGAGTGCCGCCCCGGAGGGGATACGGCCCGGAAAAGGCGTTGCTTGGCCTTGGTTTGGCCGGCTTTCGGGCGTAGCTTTACGCCGCTTCGAGGGCGGAACAAAAAGTGGGAACTGGCATGCCGGAGTCGGGGTACGACGTGGTCGCGATCGGCAACGCGATTGTCGACGTGGTGGCGAGCGCCGAGGAGGCGTTTCTCGCGGCCGAGGGCGTGCCCAAGGGCGCCATGACGTTGATCGATGCGCCGCGCGCCGAGGAGCTCTACGCGCGGATGGGACCGGGGCTCGAGATGTCGGGCGGTTCGGCGGCCAATTCCATGGTCGGCCTGGCGGGCCTCGGCGGGCGCGGCGCCTTTATCGGCAAGGTCTGCGACGACCAGCTCGGCGCGATCTTCCGCCATGATATCCGCGCCGCCGGCGTCGGTTTCGACACGCCGGCCGCGCCGGCCGGCCCGCCCACCGCGCGCTGTTTGGTATTCGTCACGCCGGACGCCCAGCGGACCCTCTGCACCATGCTGGGCGCCTGCACGGAGCTGGCGGCCGACGACATCGACGAAACCGTCGTAGCGGCGGCCAAGGTGACCTATCTGGAGGGCTATCTGTGGGACCCGCCGCGGGCCAAGGAAGCCTTCTTGAAGGCCGCGGAGGTCGCTCACGGGGCGGGGCGCGAGGTTGCGCTTTCGCTCTCCGATCCGTTCTGCGTCGACCGTCACCGGACGGAATTCCGCGAGCTGGTCGATGGCCATGTGGATCTGCTGTTCGCCAACGAGGTGGAGGTCTGTTCGCTCTATCAGGCGGAGACGTTCGACGAGGCGCTACAGGCCGTGCGCGGCCGCTGCAGACTGGCCGCGCTGACCCGCGGCGAGAAAGGCTGCGTGATCCTGGCCGGCGACGAGGTCCACGTGGTCGACGCCGAGCCGGCCGACCGGGTGGTCGATACGACCGGCGCGGGCGACCTTTTCGCCGGCGGGTTCCTCTATGGCCACACCCAGGGCCGCGGGTGTTACGACTGCGGGCGGATCGGCGCGATCGCGGCGGCCGAAGTGATCTCCCACTACGGCGCGCGGCCTGAAACACCGCTTGCCGATCTGATCGCCCAGCGGCTCGGATGATCGCGCGAAAGAGTCCTCCATGACCAAGACACGCGAACTGCGCAATCTGGCGATCATCGCCCACGTCGATCACGGCAAGACGACCCTGGTCGACCAGCTGCTGCGCCAGTCGGGCGCGGTGCGGCGGAACCAGCCGTTGATGGACCGGGCGCTCGACAGTCACGACTTGGAGCGCGAACGCGGCATCACCATCCTCGCCAAATGCACCTCGGTCGAGTGGGCGCCGGAAGGCCGCGAAGCGGTGCGCATCAACATCGTGGACACGCCCGGCCACGCCGACTTCGGCGGCGAGGTGGAGCGCATTCTCTCCATGGTGGACGGAGCGCTCTTGCTGGTGGACGCGGCCGAGGGGCCGATGCCGCAGACCAAGTTCGTGCTCATGAAGGCGCTCGCCCGAGGCCTCGCGCCGATTGTGGTGGTGAACAAGATGGACCGGACGGATGCCCGGTCCGAGGCGGTGCTGAACGAGGTCTTCGACCTTTTCGCGGCGCTCGACGCGACGGAACAGCAGCTCGACTTTCCCACCGTCTTCGCCTCGGCCAAGGAAGGTTGGGCGAGCGCGGACCTGACGGGGCCGCGCGAAGACCTCGGCCCCCTGTTCGAGGCGATCGTGGTCCATGTGCCGCCGCCAGAGACCGACCTGGAGGCGCCCTTCGCCATGCTTGCGACCACGCTCGAATCCGATCCCTACCTCGGGCGGGTGCTGACCGGGCGGGTGCACACGGGCCGTGCGCGGCTCAACATGCCGGTCAAGGTCCTGTCGCGTGACGGCACGCTGGTGGAGGAAGCGCGGCTTACCAAGCTGCTGTCATTCCGGGGCCTGAAGCGGGTTCCCATCGAGGAGGTCGAAAGCGGGGACCTGATCGCCGTGGCCGGCTTAGCGCGTGCGACCGTGGCCGATACGATCTGTGCGCCCGAGTGTTCGACCGCCATCGCCGCCGCGCCGGTCGATCCGCCGACTTTGGCCATGACCTTTTCGATCAACGATTCTCCCTTCGCCGGGCGCGACGGTGGCAAGGTGACCAGCCGGATGATCCGCGACCGCCTCCTGCGCGAGGCCGAGGGCAACGTCGCCATCCGGGTCTCGGACAAGGGCGAGAAGGACGCCTTCGAGGTGGCGGGCCGTGGCGAGCTGCAGCTCGGCGTCCTGATCGAGACCATGCGGCGCGAGGGTTTTGAGCTGTCGATCAGCCGGCCGCGGGTGCTGTTCCGGACCGATCCCGAAAGCGGGCAGCGCCAGGAGCCGATCGAGGAGGTTCTGATCGACGTGGACCAGGCCTTCGTCGGCGTCGTGGTCGAGACCCTGAGCAAGCGGCGCGGCGAACTCACGGACATGCGGCCCTCGGGCGGTGACAAAACGCGACTCGCCTTCCTCGCCCCGACCCGAGGGCTGATCGGCTACCATGGAGAATTCATGGGCGCGACCCGCGGCACCGGCGTGCTGAGCCGGCTGTTCCACGGCTATGCGGCCCACAAGGGCGCCATGGCCGGACGCCGCACGGGCGTACTGATCGCCAACTCCCAAGGGCCGGCGGTGGCCTACGCGCTGTGGAACCTTGAGGAGCGCGGGGTGCTCTTCGTCGAGCCGGGCGTCCAGGTCTATCCCGGCATGATCATCGGCGAGCACAGCCGCGGCCGGGACCTGGAGGTGAACCCCCTCAAGGGAAAGCAGCTCACCAATATCCGTGCGGCCGGCAAGGACGAGGCGGTGCGGCTTACCCCGCCCCGGCGGATGTCGCTGGAGCAGGCGATCGCCTATATCGGCGAGGACGAGTTGGTCGAGGTGACGCGATATGCGATTCGCCTGCGCAAGCGCTACCTCGATCCCCACGAGCGCAAGCGCCAGAGCAGGATCAAGGATGCCGGCTGAGCCCGCCCAGGAGCCCGCCCAGGAGCCCGGCAGGAAGAGCTGGCGCGAGGCGCTGCTGGTCTATCGCCATCCCCGCGTGCTCGCCATGTTGTTCCTCGGATTTTCGGCGGGCCTGCCGTTTCTGCTGATCTTCTCCACCCTTTCGATCTGGCTGCGCGAAGCGGATATCAGCCGCACCGAGATCGGCTTCTTCAGTTGGATCGGCATAATGTTTTCCATCAAGGTGGTCTGGGCGCCGATCATCGACCGCACCCCACTGCCTGTGCTGACCCGGCTGCTGGGCAAGCGGCGCAGTTGGATGCTGTTGGCCCAGATCGGCATCGCCGCAGGCCTGCTGGCGCTTGCCGCCAGCGACCCGGCGACGGACGTGGTGCGGGTCGCCCTTTGCGCCCTTTTCGTGGCCTTTTGTGCCGCCACGCAGGATGTCTCGATCGACGCCTATCGGATCGAGGCTGTGGCCGAGGAGCTTCAGGGCGCCATGGCGGCGACCTACCAGCTCGGGTATCGCCTGGCGCTTCTGGCGGCGGGGGCGGGTGCGCTTTATATCGCCGATTTCGTTTCTTGGCCGGCGGCCTACACGGCGATGGCCGCCTGCATGCTGGTTGGCATTTTCACCGTGTTTCTCATCCGAGAACCGACGGTCGAAGTCACCCAGCAAACCCGGGAGCGCGAGGCGCAACTGGCGGAAACGCTGGAGTCGCGCGCCCATGTCTCGCCGCGTTTGCACGAGGCCGCGCAATGGTTTTCGAGTGCGGTGATAAGCCCCTTCGTGGATTTCTTCGCCCGCAACGGTCGGCTCGCGCTGGCGATCCTGGCGCTGATCGCCCTCTACCGGCTCAGCGACATCACCATGGGGATCATGGCCAACCCGCTTTATGTCGATCTCGGCTTCAGCAAGAGTGATATTGCGACCGCGTCCAAGACGGTCGGCATTCCACTGACCATCCTCGGCGCCTTCCTCGGCGGATTTCTGGTCATCCGCTTCGGCCTGATGAGACCCCTGCTCTTGGGCGCGCTACTGACGGTCGTGACCAATATCGCTTTCGCTTACCTCGCTACTTCGGACGCCCAGTTCGGCTTGTTGCTGGTGACCGTAAGCGCCGACAACCTGGCCGGCGGCTTCGCCGGCTCGGTCTTCATCGCCTACCTGTCGAGCCTGACCAACACGGCCTATACGGCGACCCAATACGCGCTTTTCAGCTCACTGTTCACCCTGGCGGGGAAATTCCTCGGTGGATTCTCCGGCATCATCGTCGATGCGACCAGCTATGTTCACTTCTTCATCATCACCGGATTGCTCGGCATTCCGGCCATCGTGCTGGTGTTGTTTCTCATGTCTCGGGAAACCCGCGAGGCGCCGGTGAAGCAGGCGAGCTAGTTGGGTTTCGCCCGGTTTTGCTCGTAGGCGGCAAGGGCGCGCTCCGGTGCATCGCTGATCACGCAATCGACCGCGGCGTCGTAGAACGCCATCGCCCGGCGCTTGTCGTTGACCGTGAAGGTCGCCACCTGGCGCCCGGCGCCGTGGATCAGCGACACCAACTCCCAGTCGAGCACCTTGTGAAAGACGTGAAAGGATTGGCAGTCCAAGGCCTCTAGGGCGGTCTGCCAATCGGCCGGGATCTTGAAGGTGATCAGCGCCCGGGGCCAATCCGGCCGCAAGGTCATGGCCGCCGCCAAGCTCATTCGGCTGAAAGAGCTGACGAGCGGCGGCGGACGCTCCGATGGCCAAACTTGGTCCGCCACCTCGAGCGCCGCGATCGCGGTCTCCACGTCGCGGCCGGGCGTCGATTTGATTTCCATGCTCGGGTGAAGACCCAACTCGAGCATCAGCTCCAGCGCCTGGCGCAAGGTCGGCACGCCTTCGCCACGGAATTCCGGGGCGAACCAGGCTCCCGCATCCAGCTTGGCGACGCGCGCCAAGGGTGTTTCAGCCATGAGACCGGGTTCGCCGGTGACGCGCTCCAGGGTATCGTCATGGAACAACACCGGCACGCCATCGCCAGTCAGCATGACGTCGAATTCGACCCAGCGGACGCCGGCCTCGGTGGCTCGGCGGATCGAAGCCAAGGTGTTCTCCGGTGCATGGGCGGCCGCGCCGCGGTGGCCAATGACCGGCGGAAGCCGGAAGGCCTTCCGGCCGTCCGCACGGGTCTTCCGGCGACCATCCTTGCTGCCCGCCATGGCTCCTGACGCCGTCCTTCCCCGCTCGCATCAAAACGGGCGGCCGAATCGCAAAACCGATCGTGGCCGCCCGAGAAAAAACAGCAGAGTATCTTTAACTTGTCAACGTGCCTGCATGACACTCAAGGGTCGTGATCAGCTTGCCTTGGCGGCTTGCTGCAGGTCGTCGCCGGTCTCCTGGTCGACGACCTTCATCGACAGCTTGACCTTGCCACGATCATCGATGCCGATGCACTTCACCTTGACCATGTCGCCTTCCTGGACCACATCGCCCACGGTCTTGACCCGCTGGGGCGCCAACTCGCTGATGTGCACCAGTCCGTCGCGCGAACCCATGAAGTTCACGAAGGCGCCGAAATCGAGGATCTTGACCACCTTTCCGGTATAGATCTCACCCACCTCCGGTTCAGCGGTGATGGATTTAATCCAGTCGACCGCGGCTTGGCCTTGGCTCTGGTCGACGGCCGCCACCTTCACCGTCCCGTCGTCGTCGATATCGATCTTTGCGCCCGTCGTCTCGGTGATCTCGCGGATCACCTTGCCGCCGGTGCCGATCACCTCACGGATCTTCTCGCGCGGGATGTTGATCACGGTGATGCGCGGCGCGTGATCGGAAACGCCCTCACGGGCGTGGTCCAGGGCCTTGCTCATCTCGCCCAGGATATGCAACCGGCCCTCGCGCGCTTGGTCGAGCGCCTCGGCCATGATCTCCTTGGTGATCGAGGTGATCTTGATGTCCATTTGCAGCGAGGTAATGCCCTTTTCGCTGCCCGCCACCTTGAAATCCATGTCGCCCAGATGGTCCTCGTCGCCCAGGATGTCCGAAAGAACGGCCACGCCGTCATCTTCCTTGATGAGGCCCATGGCGATCCCGGCCACCGGGCGGCTGATCGGCACGCCGGCATCCATCATGGCGAGCGACGAGCCGCAGACCGTCGCCATGGAGGAAGAACCGTTCGATTCCGTGATCTCCGAGACGATCCGCACCGTATAGGGGAAGTCCTCCGGTGAGGGCATGACCGGCTTGAGCGCCCGCCAGGCCAGCTTGCCATGCCCGATCTCGCGTCGGCCCGGCGGGATCATCCGCTTGACCTCGCCCACGGAATAGGGCGGGAAGTTGTAGTGCAGCATGAAGTGCTGGCGATAGTCGCCATCGAGCGCATCGATGATCTGCTCGTCCTGGCCGGTGCCCAGGGTGGTGGTGACCAGCGCCTGCGTCTCGCCCCGGGTGAACAGGGCCGAGCCGTGGGTGCGCGGCAGGACGCCGACCTCGCCCAGGATCTGCCGCACGTCGCGGGTGCCGCGGCCATCGATGCGCTTGCCGGTCTTAAGGATGCTGCCGCGGACGATACTGCTTTCCAGCTGCTTGAGCACGGCCGGTGCGAGCGCCAGTGCGGCCTCGTCCTCGCCGAGCGAGTCCACCGCGCGTGCGCGGACCTCGTCGACCAGCTCGCGGCGGCGCATCTTGTCCGGTTCCTGATAGGCGGCGGCCAGGTCGCCGCCGAACTCCGATTCCAGCTTGCCCTTGAGCTCTTCGAGCCCCTCCGGCGGCGGCGTCAGCTCGCGCGGCGCGCGTGCGCAACGCTCGGCCAGTTCGATGATCGTGTCGATCACCGGCTGCATCTGCTCGTGGCCGAAAACCACGGCGCCCAGCATCACCTCTTCGCTGAGCTCACGGGCCTGGGATTCGACCATCAGCACGCCGTCGCGGGTTCCGGCGACCACCAGATCGAGCTCTGAGTCGGCCACCTCCTCGACAGCGGGGTTGAGAATGTAAGCGCCGTCACGGTAACCCACCCGGCAGCCGGCGATCGGTCCCAGGAACGGCAACCCGGAGAGGGTCAGCGCCGCCGAGGCGCCGACCATCGCGACGATGTCGGGGTCGTTCTCCAGGTCATGGCTAAGTACGGTGCAGATGACCTGGGTCTCGTTCTTGTAGCCCTTGGCGAACAGCGGCCGGATCGGCCGGTCGATGAGGCGCGAGGTGAGCGTCTCCTTCTCGCTGGGCCGTCCTTCGCGCTTGAAAAAACCGCCGGGAATCTTGCCTGCGGCGAAAGTCTTTTCCTGGTAATTGACCGTTAGAGGGAAGAAATCGATGCCCTCCCTGGCCTCGTAGGCGCCCACGGCGGTGCAGAGGACGACCGTGTCGCCATAGGAGACCAGGACCGCGCCGTCGGCCTGGCGGGCGATGCGCCCGCTTTCCAGGACCAGGCGTCGTCCGCCCCAGTCCAGCTCTTTACGATGAATTTCAAACATGATCCTTCTGTCCTTCCAGCATTGGCCGGTAGATTACAGCCGGACCCGCGCAAGCGGCGGCGAGGGCGCGCCCGGCACACCAGCGTCTGGCTGGCGTCCAGGAGCGAGGGCTCCGCCGCTTACGTCGGCCCGGCTCGTGTCCGACATCGCCCCGGCCAAATCGCGATGCCATCAGATGTGTCTTGAGAGCGTTCATACCTTGCCCGGGGGCCGATGCATGGTGGTCAAAGCGACCACCCTCGGACCCGGAGTCCAGCCTGCGCCGGCCTAGCGGCGCAGCCCGAGGCTCTTGATAAGCGTATCGTAACGACCGGCTGCCTTTCGTTTCAGATAGTCCAGCAACCGTCGGCGCTGACCGACCATGATCAGCAGGCCCCGGCGGGAGTGGAAATCCTTCTTGTGTGTCTTCAGGTGCTCGGTCAGGTTCAAAATTCGCTCGGTCAGGATCGCGACCTGGACTTCGGGCGAGCCTGTGTCGCCTTCGTGGGTCGCGAATTCCGTTATCAGTTCGCCTTTGCGCTCGGCAGTGATCGACATCGGTTCGTCTACTCCATTTACGTGAGGGCCAAACTCGGCTCCCGAAGGTCGAGCGCCTCTATGGGTTCAGTGGCCTCTAAAGGTTCAGGACCCTAATGGGGCGAATCTCGCCGGCCTCGTAGCGGGCCAATGCCACCGGCGTATCCGCCGCCATGGCACAGACCACAGCTCCGTGTGAGAGGTGTTGGACCCGTTCGCGATCGGCGCGTGCCAACAACGATACGGTTTGCCCACACCGTAAGCGATTGGCCTCGCTCACCGTCAGGTTCAGGGCCGGGATGTCGTCCAGCGCCGCTCCGATGGGAAGCAAGTGCTCAAAAGCGGCGGCACTATGCCCGAGAGATTCTAGACTTTCCAGGGAAATCGCGTCATTCTCCTCGAACGGTCCAACGCGGATACGACGTAAGGCCGCGATATGCCCACGGGTCCCCAGCGCCTCGCCCAGATCGCGCGCGAGCGCGCGCATATATGCCCCCTTGCCACAACCGACCTCGAAGACCGCATGGTCCGCATCGGGACGGCTGAGAAGCTCGAAGCGGGTGATGGTGATGTCGCGCGCCTCTAGCTCGAACTCGGCTTGGGCCCGGGCCAGGTCATAGGCGCGCCGACCGGCAACCTTCACCGCCGAGTAGATGGGCGGCACCTGGCTCAACAGCCCGGTGAAGTCGGGCAAAACGGCGCGGATTTCAGCCTCGTCGGGCCGCTGAGGGCATTCCGCCGTCACTGTGCCTTCGGCGTCGTCGCTGTCGGTCGCCTGGCCCCAGCGCACCGTGAACCGATAGGTCTTCTCGGCGTCCATCACGTAGGAAACCGTCTTCGTCGCCTCGCCGAGGGCGATCGGAAGGAGCCCGCTGGCCATGGGATCGAGCGTGCCGCCGTGTCCCGCCTTCTGGGCGTCGAAAATGCGCCGTACACGGCCCACGACCTGGGTCGAGGTCGGACCGGTCGGCTTGTCGACCACCACCCAGCCATGAATTGGGCGGCCGCGGCGTTTACGCGCCATCGTCTCCGGCCTCCTCGCGGTCTTTGCCGCTCTCGTCGGCCCGCTCCAGGTCGCGACGGACCCGCGGGCTGCTCAGCAGGCGTTCGATTTCGTCCGCGCGATCGAAGGAAAGATCGGGCTCGAAGCCAATGCGCGGCGTGTAACGCAATTGGATCTCCCGGCCCAGCTGGCCGCGCAGGTAGCCGGCCGCTCGGTTGAGCGCCCGGACGATCTCGTCCGATTGGTTGCCGCCGAGGGGCACGACGAAAGCGGTCGCGTTTTGCAGATCCGGACTCATCTCGACCTGGGTGATGGTGACGTTGGCCTCGCAGAGCAGCGGGTCACGGAGATCGCCCCGGTCCAGCACCCGCACCAAGGTATGGCGGACTTCTTCGCCGACACGCAATTGCCGTTGGCTCGGAGGCTTACTCCGGCTTGCGCCCATGACCGATCCTCATCTGATGGCCAGTACAATTCCGCTTCGCTAAGCCGCGGCGCCGGCCCACTCCCCCTCCCGGCCACCCACGGCATCGTAAGCTAGGGGCGGCCGGGAGGGGGATTGGGCCGGTTAAGATCAACACAGAACCGCCTTAACACCAAGCGGTTGCAGACGCCCGTCGTCCCACGGGCCCCGGCCCTAAAGGGTGCGCGCGATCTCCTCGACCTCGTAGCACTCGATCTGGTCGCCGTTCTGAATGTCTTGGTAGTTCTCGAAGGCCATGCCGCATTCGTAGCCTTCCTTGACCTCGCGGACCTCGTCCTTGAAGCGGCGCAGAGTCTTCAGCGCCCCGTCGTGGACGACCACGTTGTCGCGCAGCAGGCGCACCTTCGCGCCGCGCTTCACCAGGCCGTCGGTGACCATGCAGCCGGCGATTTTGCCGGACTTGGAAACGCTGAACACCTCGCGGATTTCGGCGTATCCGAGGAACTTTTCCAGCCGCTGCGGGGCGAGCAGGCCGCTGAGGATCGCTTTGATTTCATCCACCAGGTTGTAAATGATCGAATAGTAGCGGATGTCGATGCCGTCTCGGCGCGCCAGTTCGCGGGCCTGCGGATTGGCGCGCACGTTGAAGCCGATGACACTGGCCTCCGTCGCGCCGGCCAGTGTCACGTCGGATTCGTTGATGCCGCCCACCGCCGCGTGGAGGATGCGCACCTTCACCTCGTCGGTGCCAAGCTTCTCCAGGCTGCCGACGATGGCTTCCAGTGTGCCGTGCACGTCGGACTTCACGATGATCGGCAGCTCTTTGGCCTCGCCCTCCTGGATGCGGCTGAGCATCTGCTCCAGTGAACCGCGGGCCCGGGCCGCTATTTGGCTTTCCCGCTTGGTGTGGATGCGGAACTCCGCCACCTCGCGGGCGCGGGCCTCGTTCTCGGCCACGATGAACTCGTCGCCGGCGACCGGCGTTCCGGTCAGGCCCAGGACTTCGACGGGGACGGAGGGCCCGGCGCTCTCGATGGGCTCGCCGCGGTCGTTCACCAGCGCGCGCACGCGGCCCGACTCGCTGCCCGCGACGAAAACATCGCCGACATTGAGTGTGCCGCGCTGGACCAGGACGGTCGCAACCGAACCGCGTCCGCGCTCCACCTTGGCTTCGATGACCACACCTTCGGCCGGGCGGTTCGCATTGGCCTTGAGTTCGAGCAGCTCGGCCTGAAGCAGAATCGTCTCTTCCAGCTTTTCAAGGTTGAGATTTTCCTTCGCCGAGACCGGTACGGCGAGAATCTCGCCGCCCATGTCCTCAACGACCAGATCGTGCTGCAGGAGCCCTTGCTTGACCCGATCGGGGTCGGCCTCGGGTTTGTCGATCTTGTTGATCGCGACAATGATCGGAACCCCGGCGGCCTTGGCGTGATTGATCGCCTCGACCGTTTGCTCCTTGATGCCATCGTCGGCGGCGACCACCAGAACGACGATGTCGGTGACGTTGGCGCCGCGCAGGCGCATCTCGGTGAAGGCGGCATGGCCGGGCGTGTCGATGAAGGTGATCTTGGCGCCGCCATGGAGCTCAACCTGATAGGCGCCGATGTGCTGGGTGATGCCGCCGGCCTCGTGCGCGGCGACGTCGGTCTCGCGCAAGGTATCGAGAAGCGACGTCTTGCCGTGGTCGACGTGCCCCATGATGGTGACCACTGGTGGTCGCGGGGCCATTTCTGTTTCCAAGTCCGGATCGCCTTTCAGGCCGAGTTCGATATCCGCCGCCGAGACGCGCTTGATCCGGTGGCCGAATTCCTCCACCAGCAATTCCGCTGTGTCGGCATCGATTGTCTGATTGATCGTCGCCAGGACTCCCATTTTCATCATGGCTTTGATCACCTCACCGCCCCGTTCGGCCATGCGGTTGGCCAATTCCTGAACGGTAATCGCCTCCGGTACGACGACCTCGCGGATCACCCGCTGCGGCGGTTGATGGGCCTGCTTCTCCTGCAGCGCCCGCAAGCGCTCGCGCTGGCGGCGGACCGAGGCAAGAGAGCGCACCCGCTCCCGCTCATCGCCCTCAAGGGCCTGTACGATGGTTAGCTTACCGCGCCGGCGGCGCGGCTCGCCGCGGCGCGCGGCCGGCCGTGGCGCGCCGGGTTTGCGGCGGGATTTGGCGGCTTGACCCTCTTCTTCGGCCTGGGCCGGGCGTTGTGAAGGTTTTTCCGGCTCGGGTATGGCAACGGGCTGCGCGGTTGGGTCGGCGACGTTCGGCGCCCCAGGCGTCGAGGGTTGTTCGGATGCGCCTTGGGCTGCCGCTCCGGTTCCTTCTTCCTGGCTTCGCCGGCGCGCTTCCTCTTCCACCTCGGCTGCGCGCTGGGCCTCTTCTTCGGCGCGGCGCTCCGCCTCCAGCTCCGCTTCCTTCTTGCGTCGGTCCTCTTCCTGCCGGGCGGTTTTCAGCGCCTGCAGGCGCGCCGCCCGTTCCGCATCGGTCAGGTTGGCCGCCGGTTCCGCTTCCAGGTCCGAGAAAGCTTTCGCCGCCAGCTCGGCGGCGGTCGCCAGGGCACCCTCCTCGGGCTCGGCCTCGACGGTCACCTCGGTCATGCGGCCGCCCTCGCCCGGGGCGAAGGTACGCTTGCGCTTCACCTCCACCATCACCGACTTGGAGCGGCCGTGGCTGAAGCTCTGGCGGACTTGGCCGGTTTCGACGGTCTTTCTGAGCTCGAGCCGACCGGGCCGGTTGAGCTTCAACGGCTTCTTCTTGTCGTCTTTACTGGTCGTCGTTTCGCTCATTAACTCAGACTCGGTTCCTTCGACACGATCCCGCTCTCGCCAACGAGGCTCTGCATCCGACGGGCCTCCACTTCGAGGCGTTCAGCCAAGCCGCCCGGCAGCACCAACAAATGGACCACGTTATCCCGGCCAACCGCGCGTCCCAGCTCTGCGGCCGTAAACAAGGTCACGATCGGCAGATCCGGATGCCGCGCCCTGGCCAAGCCAACAATCTTCCGCCGTCCGTCCTCGGCCGCATCCACAGCATGGACCAGTAGCGCCGCCTCGCCAGCGGCAAGCCGGTCCCTGACCTTCTGAAAACCGGCAACCGCTTGGCCTGCCCGATTGGCGAGCCCAAGGAGCTCCAGAAAACGCCGGCGAAGCGCGCCTTCCGTCTGCCCCAGCAAATCGTCCGGCAACCGCACGGATGCTTTTGCCGCCTTGGCGAACAGGTTTCGCGCGCAGGCCTTCTCTAACATATCCCGGCGCGGACTCAACCACAAACCACGTCCCGGCAGGCGTCCGGCCGGGTCGGGCACTAGGCGGCCATCAGGGTCCACGACGAAACGCAGGAGTTCATGCTTGGCCCGCACCTCGCCGCTGGCAATACAGCGGCGCTGCGGACCGTGGCTGACCTGATCGACCGGCGGGTGAGGAACGGCGTGGTGCATAATGGTTCGACCTCAAACCTCTGCCGGGCCCAGTTTCTTGGCCTCGGCCGCCTCTTGGTCAGCTTCCGGGGCTGCCGCTTCAGTGGCCTCTTCCGGTTCACCGGCCGGCTCCTCTTCACCGGCTGGCTCCTCTTCACCGGCCGGCTCCTCTTCACCGGCCGGCTCTTCTTCACCCGTCGACTCTTCTTCACCCGTCGACTCTTCCGGGGTCGTTTCGCCCTGATCCTCGCCTTCAAACCAGTGGGCCCGCGCCGCCATGATGATCTTGTCGGCGACCTCCGGCTGCGGTGCGTTCTCGCCGAACAATTCGATCAGTTCGTCGCTTGCCAGATCGCCCAGATCGTCCAGGGTCTTGATGTTGTTCTGGCCGAATAGGACCAGCATGCTTGGCGAGACGCCCTCAATGGCCGCCAAATCGTCGGAAACACCGAGCTCTCGACGCTCCTCTTCGAATCGGCGATCCTGCTCCTCCAGGAAGCTGCGGCCTCTGGCGCGCAGCTCCTCGGCGACGTCCTCGTCGAAGCCTTCGATCTCGGCTAGCTCCTCGATCGGCACGAAGGCCACCTGTTCGAGCGTGGTGAATCCTTCGGCCACCATGAGATGGGCGATGACATCGTCCACGTCGAGCGCATCGATAAACAGCTGCGAGCGGAAGCGCATCTCTTCCTGGCGACGGCGGGATTCCTCGTCCTCGGTCAAGATGTCAATTTCCCAGCCTGAGAGCTGTGAGGCCAAGCGTACGTTTTGCCCCCGACGGCCGATGGCCAGCGACAGCTGATCGTCCGGCACCACAACCTCGATACGGCCCTGGTCCTCGTCGATCACCACCTTGGTGACCTCCGCCGGCGCCAAGGCGTTCACCACGAATGTCGCGGTATCGGGCGACCAGGGAATGATGTCGATCTTCTCGCCCTGCAGTTCGCTGACCACCGCCTGGACGCGGCTGCCGCGCATGCCGACGCAGGCGCCGACCGGGTCGATCGAGGAATCGTGGGAAATCACCGCGATCTTGGCGCGGCTGCCCGGGTCGCGGGCGACCGACTTGATCTCGATGATGCTGTCGTAGATCTCGGGCACTTCCTGCGCGAACAGCATGGCCATGAACTGCGGATGCGTGCGCGACAGAAAGATCTGCGGGCCGCGCAGCTCCTCGCGAACATCGAAGATGTAGGATCGCACCCGGTCGCCGGTCCGCAGGGCCTCGCGCGGCAGGCTTTCGTCCCGGCGCATCAGACCCTCGGCCCGGCCGAGATCGACCGTGACGTTGCCAAATTCGTTGCGCTTGACGATGCCATTGACGATTTCGCCGACCCTGTCCTTGAACTCCTCAAACTGGCGTTGGCGCTCGGCTTCGCGGACTTTCTGGACGATCACCTGCTTGGCGGTCTGGGCGGCGATTCGCCCGAGGTCGATCGGCGGCAGGTCTTCGACCAGGAAATCTCCCACGCCGAGGCCGGACTCGCGCGCCTCGGCTTCGTCCAGCGCCATTTGGGTGAATTCGTTCTCGATTTCCTCGACCACCTCGCGGAACCGGCGCAGATAGATCTCGCCCGTCCGCCGGTCGATTTCCGCCCGGATATCATGCTCGTGGCCGTATTTGGCCCGGCCTGCCTTGCCGATCGCCTGTTCCATGGCATCGAGCACTTCTTCGCGCTCGATGCTTTTTTCCCGCGCCACGGCATCCGCGACCTGAAGAAGCTCCGTTCTCGAAAGCGCCGTTGTCTCCATCATTCCTATCCAACCCGTCTTATGCCACTCGCGGCCTGTCTTGGCTCGCCGCGATCAGGTCATCGGTCAATACAAGTTTTGCCTTCTGGATGTCGTCGAAGGACATCTCGATTTCCTCTTGATCCATCTCCAGGCGGATCCTTTCATGATCCACACCTAGAAGGCGGCCGCGAAAGCGCCGCCTGCCGTCCACCGGAACACGCAACTCAACGCGCGCCACGAATCCAGCAAAGCGTTCGAAGTCCCGGAGCCGCGTCAACGGCCGATCGATGCCCGGCGAGCTGACTTCCAACACATAGGCGCCAGAGACCGGGTCCTCAACGTCCAGAATGGTGCTCACCAAGCGGCTGGCCAGCGCACAGTCGTCCACGTTCACGCCCTGACCGTCCCGGCGCTCCACCATGATCTGGAGCTTGGGCCGCTGATCGCCGGAGAAGATTACGCGCACGATGTCGAACCCTTCGGCCTCTAAAGGCGCCCTCACTAAACTTTCGATCGTCTCGGCCCGGCCTTCGCTAGTCAGAGCTGGCATCCTTCACCTCTCAGACGGAGGTCTCGCTCAACAGGCGTCTCCTGCCTTGTCAGACGGGATAAAAAAAGTGGGCCGGTGGCCCACCTTCAGAGGAGCCTGATGCGCCACTCAACCGAGCACCACATCGCACCCATTAGGATAGCGCACTCTACGCTCAAACCCTGGGAGCTCGCAAGGCCTTTCCGCCCTTCGGAGTCATCCTCAAGGGTTGCGGTCTGGGCCTCCCGAGGCCGTGCCCCGAACCCGCCGCCGGAAACGCAGAAAGGCGGGGCGGCGACCGTCCTCGATCGCCTTCTGTTCATATCGGGTGGGCGGCCAGTCGGCCGGCCGCGCGCGCCAATCGCCTGGGCCGTCGGCCAGCCAGCAGAACGACGGATGAGCCGCCGCGCGCTCCAAGATCCAGCCTCGATAGGCCGGATCATCCGTGGCGATGCGCAACTCAGCGCCATCGGTCATGAGCGTAGCCAGGCGCGTCAGGGTCTCATGCTGAACGATACGCCGCTTTTGGTGGCGCGTCTTGGGCCAGGGATCGGGAAACAGGATGAATATGCGCGTCAGGCTTGCCGCCGGCAGGGCATCCATAAGAACGCGCGCGTCACCCGGCAGAATGCGCACGTTGCCGAGACCGCGATCTTCTATCTGTCGCAGCAGCGCGGCAACGCCGTTCACGAAATACTCGGCCCCCAGGCAACCGATGCCGGGATTGCGCTCCGCCTGCCAGGCCAGATGTTCACCGCTGCCGAAGCCGATCTCAAGCCAAATAGCCTCCGGCCTTTGCGCGAAGAGCGCTGCGGGATCGAGCGTCCCGCCCGGTGGCGGTAGATCGATGCGAATTCCGGGTAGCAGTTCCCGCAGTAGGCGCCGCCCCCCGGCGCGCAGGGGTCGGCCCTGACGTCGGCCATGCAGGTTTCGCCGGACGGGGCGTCCGGACCTGCACCCTTGGGCGGAAGTGTCGCGTTCGCCGATCATGGCCGGCCGGTCGAAATGTCAGGCGTTGAAGGCCGATCGCAACTGATCGACCAAATCCAGCCGCTCCCAGGAAAACCCTCCGTCGGCCTCCGGCGACCGGCCGAAATGCCCGTATGCGGCTGTACGTGCAAAGATTGGTTTGCTGAGGGCGAGATACTCGCGAATGCCGCGCGGCGACAAATCGATAAGCTCGGACAGGGTCGCCGACAAGCGGTCCTCGCTAACTTCTCCTGTCTCGTGGGTGTTGACATAGACCGACAAGGGCTTGGAGACGCCGATGGCATAAGCAAGCTGGATCGTACAACGCGCGGCCAGCCCCGCGGCCACCACGTTCTTCGCGAGATACCGCGCGGCATAGGCCGCCGAACGATCGACCTTAGTCGGGTCCTTGCCGGAAAAGGCGCCGCCGCCGTGGGGCGCCGCGCCGCCATAGGTATCAACGATGATCTTTCTTCCGGTCAGCCCGCAGTCGCCATCGGGGCCGCCGATCACGAAGCGGCCGGTCGGGTTGACATAGAATTCCTGCTCATCGCACATCCAGCCTTCGGGCAAGACGTTCACCACGTGGGGGCGCACGATGGCTCGAATCTCGTCCTGGTCGAGCGCCCCGTCATGTTGGGTCGAGACCACGATCGAGGTGGAGCGCAGGGGCCGATCATCTTCATATTCGAGTGTAACCTGGCTCTTGGCGTCCGGCCTCAAGCCTGGCTCGGCCCCGGAATGGCGGGCTTCGGCCAACGATTTCAGAATGTTATGGGCAAGATAGATTGGCGCGGGCATCAGTTGGTCGGTTTCCGAACAGGCATAACCGAACATGATGCCCTGATCGCCGGCGCCTTCATCCTTGTTGCCGGCCGCATCAACGCCCTGGGCAATGTCGGCGGATTGCTCGTGGATGTGGTTTTGGATCTCGGCGGTCTGCCAGTGGAATCCTTCCTGCTCGTAGCCGATCTCCTTGACCGCGTGGCGGACCACGTCCTCGATCATGTCGGAGGTCAGCCCTTCGGGGCTACGCACCTCGCCGGCAAGGATGATCCGGTTGGTCGTCGCCAGGGTTTCCACGGCGACCCGAGAATTGGGGTCGTGGGTGAGGAACGCATCCAGGATCGCATCGGAAATCCGGTCGCAGACCTTGTCCGGATGCCCTTCGGCGACGGATTCGCTCGTGAAGAGGTACTTTCCCTTTCTCACCACTCACCCCCGTTCAAGATTTCTTTCGTCCCTTGCGATGCCTCCGCGACCATGGATGGCCGGTCCAGCCATGTGAAGCGTGTGAGGGTGGCCCATACGTGCAAATGGGCGATCTCGTGGCGCCCCGGACGTTCTTGTAGCCTGCGCGTGGCCCGCGTCAAGCCCAATCGGGACGCCCGAACCGCTGTGCCGGGGGTAATGCCAAGGGCCTTTGGGATCAAGGGACGAGACGCACAAAACCACCCGCCTCGCGGATCAAGGCAATCCCCGAGTTGCGGCCAGCAGCAATGAGTCGGGCTTAGTCGCCCCGGAACAGGATCTCCCGAGGCTAGTCCTTATGCTGGCTGAAGGCGGCGAGCGCCTTCGTCATCTCGAACAGGCGCTTGCGAACCCGTGCATCGGTGATTCGGTAATACGCCCGTACAAGCTCCAATGTCTCTCGTTTGGCCATTGGATCCGGTTCATACGTGGCTTGCTTTTCGGCCATTCCCCTGATCTGGCGGGGTGACCGGGCCGCAACGTCATCGGACATTTCGTCGAAGAAAAACCCGATGGGCACATCGAGAACCCGCGAAAGGTCGAACAAACGGCTGGCGCCAATTCTATTTGCCCCCCGTTCGTACTTTTGCACCTGTTGGAACGTTAAACCAATCGCTTCACCGAGCTTTTCTTGGCTCATTCCCAACAACGTTCGTCTGAGCCGGACTCGGCTCCCGACGTGAATGTCGATGGGGTTTGGTCCCCCAGCGACTCTTCCACGACCACGGCCAGAGCCACCGCTTCGTTTCATGTTCGAAGTTCCTCCCTTACGGTTTCTATCACTATTTGTGCGGATCGCTCGCCGTCTAGTTTTTCACATCTGGGTTGTAGAAGACCCAAACTCTCTCCTGCGTGCATAGTTATGCAAGAGAAATTTCTTTTTTTCGTTCCGTTTCGCTCAAGGCAAACGGCGAACGATGCGAGCGAGACTAAATGTAGCGATCAACAAGATCAATAGCGACCAGGACCCGAGACGCGCAAAGAGCGTTCTTTTTTCAAGTGCTTTGGGTAGCGGCGCGTCGATCACACCGCTGAGATTCAGCCCGAGGCGCGCGACGACCCTGCCATAGGAATCCACAACCGCCGAGATCCCGGTATTCGCCGCCCGGACCAGCGGCAACCCCTCCTCGACCGCCCGCAAACGCGCGGCGGCGAAGTGCTGATAGGGCCCGCTACTGGTGCCGAACCAAGCGTCGTTGGTGATGTTTAGCAGCCATTTCGCGGTGCTGCCGGCGTCGACCACGCGGCCGGGAAATATGACCTCGTAGCAGATCAGCACACTCACTTCCGGCAGTCCGGAAAGGCGCAAGGACCGTGCGCCGTCGCCCGGACTGAAATCGCTGCCGCCCTGGGTCAACTTGTCCAAAGGGAGGATCGAACGTAGCGGCACGTATTCGCCGAAGGGCACCAGATGGCGCTTGTCGTATACGGCAGCCACGTCCCCCCGCTCGTCGATGGCGAAGAGACTGTTCCATAGCCGGGTCTCGCCGCCCACTTCGGCGCGGCGCGGCGCGCCGGTCAACAACAGTCCGCCCGGGGGGACGATATCTCTGACCGCCTCGAGGACCTGCGCCATATCCGGCAACAGAAAGGGGACGGCCGTTTCCGACCAAATGACGTGGGTCACGGCTTGGGATCCAGCGCCCGCGGAGAGGGCAATTTGGTCCGCCACGTGCTTGGCGCGCAGGTTCGACTGCCATTTGATGCGCTGATCGATATTGGGCTGCACTACCCTCAGGCGAATTCCTGGCACGCCGTCGGCGTCGACGTCCGGCGCGGCCGCCAGGCGCAGGGCGCCGAAGCCCCACAAGGCAGCGGGTACGAGAAGCGCCAGAATCAAGACCACCGAGCGGCGCCACCCTCGGGTCCCGCCATCGGCCAGACAGCTTGGCGCCGCGGCCGAGAGGATTGTCGCCAGGCTTAGACCCCAGACGCCGGCAACCGAGGCGAACTGCAGCGTGGCGTCCGAAAACGCCCAAACAGTGCCGATCAGGTTCCAGGGAAATCCGGTGAAGGCCCAGGCGCGCAGCCACTCGCTCGCGAGCCAGGCAGCCGCCAAGAGGAACACGCGCGCCAGGCCTCGGCTCTTGCCCAGCCAGACCACCACCAGCGCCAAACCGGGGAACAGCGCCATGCCCGCAGCCAGTGCGCCGACGGCGAACGGCATGAGCGCCCCAAAACGCTCGGCGTCGACCAAAAAGGAATGGCCCACCCAGTAAAGTCCGGCCGCGAAATAGCCCAGGCCGAAAGCCCAGCCGATGAGGAACGCGCGCGGCCAGCGCCGGGCCCCGTCGAGCAGCCAAAGCAGGCCCGAAAAGGCGATCCACAATAGGGGAAGAGCATGGAGCGGTGGCAAGCCTCCGGCCGCCAGAACGCCAAGGGCCGAGGCCATCGCGAGGGCGCGCCACGCGCCCAGACCGGCCAGAGCCCCGGCGACGCGGTCGAGCCAAGGCGGCGCCTGCGCTTCGGCGGCCGCCGACCGATCAGCCATCAGCCGCGGCGTCCTGTGCGGCCGCGGCATCTTGGGCGGCCGCGGGAAGGTTGCGGATCCTCAAGCGCCGAATGCGCCGCGGGTCGGCCTCCATGACCTCGAAGGAGATCCCGCTGGGCGGATGGATCACCAGCTCGCCCCGGGTCGGCACCCGCCCGGCCAGCGAAAACACCAGGCCGCCCAGGGTGTCGATGTCGTTCTCACGCTCTTCATCCGACAGCACCAGACCGACCAGCTCTTCGAAGTCCTCGACCGTCGCCCGGGAATCCGCGACCAGCGATCCGTCGCGGCGAAACACCAGCTTGGGACCTTCGGACACATCGTATTCGTCCTCAATCTCGCCGACGATCTCTTCGACCAAATCCTCGATCGTGATCAGACCGTCGATGCCGCCGAATTCGTCGACCACCAGTGCCATGTGCACCCGCGACTGACGCATCTCGAGAAGTAGGTCCAGGACCGGCATGGAGGGGGCGACGAACAGGGCCTCGCGCAGCGTCGTGCCGAGGTCGAACTGACCCTTGCCGCCGACATAGGGCACCAGGTCCTTGATGTGGACGAGGCCCAGAACATCATCCAAGGTACCGCGATAAACGGGCACGCGCGAGTGACCGGCCTTACTCATGATCCGCACCAGGGGCTCCAGTTCCTTGCGCACGTCCACCGCGACGATGTCGGCGCGGGGAACCATGATGTCGTAAGCCGTTTGGTGGCGCTGTTTGAGGATGTTGGCGAGCATCGCCTTTTCATCCTCGCTGATCCGGCCGGTGGCCTCGTCGTCGCTTTCGCCCTCGCCGATCTCTTCGAAGATTTCTTCGAGCGTGTGGCGCAGGCTCGAATCCGCGCCCTTGAACCCGAGTCGTTGCCGCAGCCACGGCCAGAAACGCCTGGCGCCCGAGCGGTTGCCGCTTCGCTGACCGCCTTTGTCAGCCGTCGCCCCGCGTACCGCCCTCTGTCCGCCCGTCTCGCTCATGACGGCTCCGCTTTCACGGGCGCGCCGCTGTAAGGGTCCTCAATTCCGATTGCCGCCAGGATCGTGACCTCGAGGGCCTCCATCTTCTCCGCCTGGGGCGTCTCGTCATGATCGAAACCGAGCAGATGAAGAAGGCCGTGCACGACGAGGTGACTCATATGCTCGGCGACGGACTTGCCTTGATCCCGTGCCTCGCGCAGCACCGTCTCGCGTGCAAGGATCACATCGCCCAGCAGGCAAGGGCCATTGACGCCCTCCAGTTTGCCGTCATTTGGGAAAGACAGGACGTTGGTCGGACGATCCTGCCGGCGGTAGGTCCGGTTGAGCTCGCGGACCAGGGCGTCATCGGCCAGCACGATGCTTGCTTCCACCGGGCCGTCGAGCCCTCGGCGGGCGGCGTCATGAGAAAACACAGCCTCCGCCGCACGACGCGCCAGGCTCTCGAACCGCGGTTCCGAGTCGCGCCACAGCGGATCGCGCGCAATCACCGCGATTTCCAAGTTGGTACTTCCGGGGTCTTCGCTCATGTCAGGTCGTGGGCGGGCTCTACTCGGGACGATCGGCTGTCGTCGATTTCGCCGTGCCACTTGGCTTCTTCCGGGCTCTGGTCGTAATCCCGCCTTCGCCGTTCGCCCGATCGCGTGCCTCGTAGGCCCGCACGATACGGGTGACCAGCGCATGACGCACGACATCGGCGTCAGTGAACTTTACCACAGCAACCTCTTCCATGTCAGACAGCAAGTCGATCGAGTCGTGCAGTCCGGAGGGCTGGCCCTTGGGCAAATCGACCTGAGACGGATCACCTGTGACCACCATGTTACTGTTTTCGCCCAATCGGGTTAAGAACATCTTCATTTGCACCGGAGTGGTGTTCTGCGCTTCGTCCAGAATAACGGAAGCATTGCTGAGCGTCCGTCCCCGCATGAAAGCGAGCGGCGCGACTTCCACTTCTCCATTGGCGAGGTACTTCATAACCTGCTCGGCCGGCAGCATGTCGAATAAGGCGTCATAGAGCGGCCTGAGATAGGGGTCCACCTTGTCGCGCAAATCGCCGGGCAGAAAGCCCAAGTGCTCGCCGGCTTCGACCGCCGGCCGCGACAGAATGATCCGATCGACTTCGCCCTGCAGCAGGCGCGACACAGCCATCGCGACCGCCAGATAGGTCTTGCCGGTGCCTGCCGGGCCGATGCTGAAGACCACGTTGTGGGTGGCGAGCGCCTCGATATAGGTCAACTGGCCAGGCGAGCGCGGCGTAATGCGCCGCCGCCGGGTATGTATGATGAGACTCTCCGAATGCACCGCGTCCACGGCCGCGTTGCCATCTGCGCCCGGCCCGCTCAAGGCCATGCGAACCACTGCATCGACTTCCGCGTTGGTGACCGGAAGGTCTATCTTCAGCCGGGCGTAAAGCGCACCAAGCGCGAGCTTGGCGGCATGCGCCGCGTCGGGCGGTCCTGAGATCGCCAAGCGGTTGCCGCGCGATACCAGAGAGACTCCAAGCTGGCGCTCGATACGCGACAGGTGTTGGTCGTGCTCACCGAACAGCATCGGCAGCAAGGTGTTGTCGTCGAAATGCAGCAAGGTCGGCTCGTCCGCCTCGGAGGTGGGAAGGTCGCTCACGCGGGGCCCTCGCTCAAAGACGGCGTTTTGGACGCTTCCTGTGCAGGCGGATCAAGGACGGTGCGTGCCGGCATGCCGTCGCGCCTCGTCGTCGGCTCCAGTTGACCAGAAAGACTGTTGGGGTGCGCCTTGTCTATGCGCACCTCGACCAGCTTTCCGAGCAGCCGCGCCGGGGCCTTGACGTGCACGGCCTGCATGTAGGGGCTCCGTCCCGCCATTTGACCCGGAAGGCGACCCTCCCGCTCGAGCAAGACCGGGAGCCAGCGCCCCACGCTTGCCTCATTGAATGACGCCTGCTGCGCGCCGAGCAGTTGCTGCAGCATGGCCAGGCGCTCGGCCTTCACCGCGTCGGCGACCTGCGGCAGGTTGGCCGCTGGCGTGCCCGGCCGCGGCGAGTATTTGAAGGAGTAGGCTTGGGCGAATCCCACATCGGTCACCAGGCTGAGCGTCGCGGCGAAATCCTGTTGGGTCTCACCGGGGAAGCCGACGATGAAATCCGACGACAGGGCGATGTCGGGGCGCGCGGCGCGCAAACGTTCGACGATGCGGCGATAGTCGTCGGCGCCGTGCCGCCGGTTCATGGCGCTCAGCACGCGGTCGGAGCCGGACTGGACCGGCAGGTGCAGGAACGGCATCAGGGCCGGCACGTCGCCATGGGCGGCGATCAGCTCGTCGTCCATGTCGAGCGGGTGCGAGGTGGTATAGCGCAGGCGATGAAGCCCATCGATCTCCGCCAGCTGGCGAATCAACCGGCCGAGACCCCATGTCTTCGCACGGGTCTTCGCACGGGTCTTCGCGCCGGTCTTGGTGCTGGCCGGGACCCCCGTCTCCGCCTTGCCGTGATAGGCGTTGACGTTCTGTCCCAGGAGTGTGATCTCGACGGCGCCGGCTGTCACCATGCGCTCCGCCTCGCCCATGATGTCGGCGACCGGGCGCGAGTACTCCGCCCCTCGGGTGTAGGGGACGACGCAAAAACTGCAGAATTTGTCGCAGCCTTCCTGCACCGAGAGAAAGACCGAGGGGCCTTGGTTGCCGCCCCCATGGGCGCGCTCTTCGGGCAGCAGGTCGAACTTCGATTCTGTGGGAAACGATGTATCCGAGAGGCGCGTTCTCGCCTCCGACCCGGTCACCTGTTCCACCAGTTCGGGCAACCGATGATAAGTCTGCGGCCCGAACACCAGGTCGACATGGGGTGCCCGCTTGAGAATCTCCTCGCCCTCCGCCTGCGCCACGCAGCCGGCCACCGCAAGCAGCATGCGCCCCCCGGCCGCCTGCCGCTCGTCTTTGAAGCGTCGCAGCCGTCCAAGCTCCGAAAAAACCTTCTCCGAGGCCTTCTCGCGAATGTGGCAGGTGTTGAGGATGATCATGTCGGCGCCGCTGGGGCTATCCACCGGTGCGTAGCCGAGCGGCGCCAGGACATCCGCCATGCGGGCGGAGTCGTAGACGTTCATTTGACAGCCGTAGGTCTTGATGAAAAGTTTTTTGGCCAAGATCGCGTCAGTTGCTCCGGAAGTCCATCCACTGATCCCCCGCCCGGCGAGCGGGCATCGGTGTCATTCGCACACTTGGCAGCATGATGCAGTCTACCACCGCTTTGCTCGTTCCGACAATCTCAGCTCCCAACCTCAGGCTGGCGGACTTTCATCGGACTCCTGCCCTGCCTGCTCTCGATCCGGACTGTCCGCCACGTTGCCGGGAGCCAGCGCTCTCACGCTGGTGCCGAGAGCGGCCTCTTGGCGAGGCCTGAGCGTTTGGCGCCGTCCGGCCAGGGCTTCCGACATGCCGCGAGAAACGACCGCGTAGCAGTGTTCGCTCAGGACCTTGCGCGAGCCGAACCGGGCCAGCGTCACCGGTTCGTGAAACCGAACGACCACGGTCAAGCGGCCTAGACCCGCCCATTGCCATAAATGGCTCACCATGTCCATATCTCCATACCAGGCAAAGAACGGTCGCAAATAGCGTCCCATCGGCAGGCCGTCGAGCATGGTATAGGCGATCGACACCGGTTGTACGGTCAACGGCTTCCCGCCCGGCTCCAATTCGGCAACGGAAAACAGGCCGCTCCTGAATGGCAGCACCCGATTGCCGTCGCTGCTGGTACCCTCGGGAAACAATATGAGGCTGTCGCCCGCCTCCAGACGCGCCGACATCTCGTCGCGCTGCTTGACCGTCCGGAAAGATTGCCGATCGACGAAGACAGAACGCTGCAGCTTGGCCAGGGTGCCGAACAACGGCCACCGCGCGACCTCCGCCTTGGCGACGAAGGAGGCCGGGACCAGCGAACCGAGAACGGTTATGTCCAGATAAGAACAATGGTTCGACACAAACAGGACCGGGCCATCTTGCACCGGCTTGCCGCGCCGCACGACACGAAATCCCAGCAGCCGGCAACAGCGCCGGTGATACCAGACGGGCAGGCTGACCTGCGCCCGCCATCCCATGAGGACCAAGACGGCCTGAATTGGGATGAGCGCCACGGTGAAGAAGCCATAGGCGCAGATCCGGCTTAAGGCGCGCAGAGGCGAACCGAGGCTATCGGAAGACATCGCCGTCAAGCCATCCGTTGCTTGTTCGGGCCCGACCGGGCGTAGTGCCGGTAGTACTTCTTCGTCACCAAGTCGGTCTTGACCACAACACAGACATCGGTCGTCCCAAAGTCTTTGTCGATGACCGCGCCATCGCCGACGTAACCGCCAAGGCGAAGATAGCCGCGGATCAACGGCGGCAGCCGGCGCATCGCTTCCCGAGCATCGAATGCCTCGGGCGCCAGACGATCCATGGCAAGATAGCGCTCGGCGACCGCGCGGGGCCGCAGTTCCGGCGGCGCCAAGTGATAGTGGCAAAGGTAGGACAGAGGCTCATTCAGTTGTTCCGGCTCGACGCCCGGAAGGCTTGCGCAACCGAACATCACATCGACGTCGTAGTGGAAGACATATTCCGCGATGCCGCGCCACAGCAGTTGCATGACGGCGCCGCTTCTATGGTCGCTATCGACACAAGAGCGCCCGAGTTCCATAATCTCTCCGGGACGGTTCAGCAAGACGGATAAATCGTATTCGTCGGAGCTGTAAAACTGTCCCCGGCGGGCAGCGGCGGGGCGGCGCATCAAGCGATAAGACCCGACCACCGCTTCCGCCCCTTGGCCCTTGGCTTCATCGAACACCAGCAAGTGATCGCAGAACTCGTCGAAGGAATCGAACTCGCGGCGGACCACGGCCATCTCGCGGCTCGCTTTGGCGTCCATCTCTTCGCAAAAAACGCGAAACCGCAATTTTTGGGAAGCCGCAATCTCGGCCGGCGTTTCGGCCAGGCGGATCAACAAATCTCTGGCTCGAACGTCCACGGGCCGCGTCATCCCTTGGTCGGTCATGGCCATTCGTTCAGTCGTTCCCGGAATGGACCGAGATCTTTGGCCATACGTCGACAGCTTTCCGGCAAGCGGCGCTCAACGCGAACCTCCACCCTTGTCGCTCCCGTCTTTTGACGGTTGCAGACGAATACCGAACAGCTCGAGGCGGTGTCCCACAAGCCTGAAGCCAAGCCGTTCGGCCACCTCATTCTGCAGGCGCTCGATCTCCTCATTGGAAAACTCGATAACTTCTCCCGACTTGATGTCGATTAGATGATCGTGGTGAATCTCGGGCATTTCTTCATAACGCGCGCGTCCATCGCCGAAATCATGGCGCTCCAGGATGTTTGCTTCTTCCCAGAGCTTCACCGTTCGATAGACCGTCGCGATCGATATGCGCGGATCTGCCGCGGCCGCTCTCTGGTGGAGTTCCTCGACATCGGGATGATCGGCGGCCTCGGACAGGACCCTGGCGATGATCCGCCGCTGGTCGGTCATCTTCAGGCCCTTTTCAAGGCAAAGCCGCTCGATACGGGACGTCATGGTCTTGCGAACGCGCCGTTGATCGTTGGCGCCATGATAGCAGCAATGCTCGGCCCGCGCCTATGGTCCCGTGGAGCCACGTGGCGCGGCGCTCGTGCTCTCGTCAGGATTTGCGCCGGCGGGCCCGCGTCCCCAAACCAATCTGTTTGGCCAGTTTGCTGCGCTGTTTGGCATAGTTCGGCGCGACCATCGGATAATCCGAGGCTAGCCCCCAACGCTCCCGGTATTCCTCCGGCGACATGTTGTAAGCCGTTTTCAGGTGCCTCTTCAGCATCTTCAGTTTCTTGCCGTCTTCCAAGCATACGATGAAATCCGGCGTCACTGACCGCTTGATCGGAACGGCCGGCGTTGGCCGCTCAGCCTGCCGTTCGCCACCACTCTGCACCGACGATAAGGTCTCGTACACATCACGAATCAATTGTGGAAGATCCGATACGGCTACCGAATTGTTCGACACATGTGCGGACACGATGTTTGTTGCGAGCGACAGTAACTCGCCTATCTTGACAGTATCAGACATTTCTCTTGAATACCCCCCACTCCCAAACTTAGAGATAACAGCCATCTGTTATTGGTTTTATCACCATAGTCGAAGACAATAAAGTAAAAAATGAATTGGCTTAGTCTGTCTCCATTCAGGCCGCAACTATTAGACTGTTGATGTGAATCAAATAGCCAATTAGACCAAATAGCAACCCAAGACTTCGGCCAAAAGATATAGTTTTCATATTGTGGGTGCCTTCGCAGTCATCAAGCGATTCACTAACGATTGCACCATTCATGCCTCGCCGGGCTCGAGTGCTTTCTTGAATAGCAAAGCATCGCACGCCTCGCCATCGCGACCGCTCTCATTATTATCACCCTTTGGTATAAGCTGCCCGCCGTCCGTGCGCCGAGGCTTATCGGCTTTCGCGGGGCGGTTTGCGGCAGACTGTGCCCGATTCCCGTGCGGCGCCAGAATGGCATTATACCAAGTCTTGATGATACTGACTCATAGGGACGTCTTTTCAGAGCTTTCGGCTAGGAGCCTGAACCGCCGCGATGCGGGGCATCGCAAGGGTCGGGCGACGCGGTCCGAAAGCTCTGAAAAGACGCAAGTTCTGTCGCCCCTGGGACGCGTCGGAGGGCGTCAGCAAGCCTTGGAGATGACCCGCATCGCCGGCGCCTTGCTTCCTACCCGACGCGTCCCAGGGGCGATCCCTATGGGTCAGTATCATCAAGACTTGGTATTACGGCGCGCCACAAGATCTCGCACTCGTCTGCCGCCCCGCGCCCTAAGGACCGGTCCAGCGGCGGCTCCCTGCCGTGCGGGCCGGCAGGGCGAAGCGCCCTGGCGCATCGAGCAGGCGTTCCCTGCCCGGCGCGGACCAGTTGGGGTCTTCGAATAGATCCCGGCGTTGGCCGGCCATTGTTTTCATATCGGCGGCATCGAGCTGTGGCAGCGCGTAGCCAGGGGCATCTCGCGCCGGCGATTTCATGAGTGGCGAACCGCCGCATCTTTGGCCGGCGTCGCGTCGGGAGGCCGCAAATATAGCGGTTCGACAGGCTTCGCTCCGGCAATACCGAGATCTTCCGCCGCCACCAGCTCGGCGAGCCGGGCCGCATCGACCGCGCCAAGCGTTTTGGAATGCGTGACGCGTCGGCGGGTGGCCTCCAAGAAGGGTATGGCTTGCTGGGCCCCGTCGCCGACCAGAACTAGCGGCCCCGGTGGTAGGAAGTCCGCCAGGTCCTCCGGCAGGATGGAGGCGGGATCGGTTCGTGGCCGCAGGTCTGACGCGAAGGCCTGAACGTAGAGATCGTGCCGCTTGGCGTCGATTACCACGGCCAAACACCCGTCCGGCGGGGCCTCGGCCTTGGCGGCGGTCGCGAGGACCTGGAAGTTGCTCACGCCGACAAGCGGACGCCCACAGGCAAGGGCAAGGCCGCGCGCAGTCGCTAGGCCGATCCGCACGCCTGTGAACCCGCCGGGACCAAGGGTGACCGCAAGACAGTCGAGATCGGCGTATGCCATGGCGCCTTCGGCCATGACCGCCTCGATCATGGGAACCAGCCGCTCGGCATGGCCGCGCCGTAGGAGTTCGAAACGACTCGCGACCACCTGCCCATTGCGCCAAAGCGCGGCAGAACACGCCCCGCCGGCTGTGTCCATGGCAAGTATAGACGAGGTCACATTAAAGCTCGCAGCCATAAAAGGCGCATGCCGGCACTCGAACGCCACTCTCGCCAGCCGCCGTTCCTGACCCGATGCGAGACTTCGCTCGAGGCCGGCTCATCGCACCGGTCTATAGAACGGCGCGAACCTCCATGACTTCCGGAATGTAGTGCCGCAGCATGTTCTCGATACCCATCTTCAAGGGTGGCGGTCGAGCTGGGGCAGCCCGCGCAGGCACCTTGCATGACGAGATATACGACGCCCTGATCGAAGCCGCGGAACACGATGTCGCCGCCATCCTGCGCGACGGCGGGACGCACGCGGGTGTCGAGCAGTTCCTTGATCTGGGCCACCACCTCGGAATCTTCCTCGGAAACGCCCTCTTCCGGCGCCGCGGCCTCGTCGCTGGCGTGCATCACCGGCCGTCCGGCCGTGAAGTGCTCCATGATAACGCCCAGGATGGCGGGTTTCAGAAGGTACCACTCCCGGTCCTCCGCCTTCGTCACGGTCACGAAATCCGATCCGAGGAAAACGCCGGTCACGCCCTCGATCCGGAACAGCCGTTCGGCCAGCGGCGATGCCGACGCGCCCTCCGGGTCACGGAAGTCCGCCGTCGACGCGCCGAGAACCTCGCGTCCGGGATGGAACTTGAGCGTTGCCGGGTTGGGCGTCTGTTCGGTCTGAATGAACATGTCACCTGGCTCCCGCCATTGAACATTGCATCTCGTTCATGTGGTTCGGCGATCGTACCACGTCAAGCCTGCCACTGCAGGCCCCCATGTTATACGTCCGCCATGTCATGCGTCCCCCATGTCACGCGTCCGCCGGCCATTCAGGCGATCTTGTCGACCTCTTCGTCGCTCAGGTGGCCCGGAACGATGGTCACCGGCACCCGCAGCTTGCCGACGAACTTTCCCGTCAGGGCCGAGACCAAAGGGCCCGGCCCGCGGGGCCCTGTGTCGGCGGCAAGCACCAGGATCGAAATACTGGGCTCCTCGTCGATCAGCTCCATCAGCTGGCTGCGCCGGGAGCCTTCGCGCAGGTAGAGGACCGGGAGCGAGCCGGTTTGCTCCGAGACCTGGGTGGCGCAGCGTTGCAAGATCTGCTCTCCCTCGCTGCGCGCTTCCTCGCGCATCAGGTCGCCCACCGACATCCAGTGCTGGAACTCCGAGCTTTCCATGACGTAAAGAAGTGCGACACGGCCGTGCGTATGGGCGGCGCGCCGGCAGGCGTAACGCAGCGCCACCCTCATTTCTTCCGTACCGTCGACCACGACCAAGAAAACGCGGTCGTCGTCTTTTTCGGTCGTTGTTCCTGTTTCGCTCATCTAAAACTCAGTGCCGTCGGAACGCTACATGCGCCAGCCATCCTGCCACCAGAGCAACAAGAATCGCAATCAGGCCGTAAAAGGCGGAATAATTGTGCGCAAAATCATAGACTTCCGCTTCAAGCCCGATCTTGCCGACGATGAGCGGGGTGGTCTGGGCGCTGACAACCCGTCCGTCCCTCAGCAGGTAGACCTCGATCTGATAGGTCCCGGTCGGCACGTTCGCCGGGAATTCCACGAGAGTGCGAAACAGACTCTCTCCGAGGAAGATCACCTGACCGACCTCGCGTGCGTAATGCCCCTGGCCCTGCTTGTTACGGATCAGGGCGTCGCGCCAGTTGCGGGCGACGTTGGCCGACGCCTTGGCGTGCGGCAGCGGCAGGTTGAGCCGCTCGACACCCATCTCGAGCCGGGACAAGACGAGATCGTTGGCGATCTCGTCCAGCGAACGGGAGCTGGCGACAGAATAGAAGCTGGGCACGCGCTCGAAAGTCATCTGGGCCGTGTTGATCCAGATCCCGGCGATCCGGCTTTTGCGGTGCATCACCACCTCCTCCGGCGGTCCCCAGACGATCACCACCACGTCCCCCGGCTCGTCGACGGCCCCGAACAGCAGAACGTCGGTTCCTGCAAAACCGGTCGTGATTGCAACCAGATGCTTGGAAAGGTCGGCGACGAGCGGCGCCGCCCTAAGCGGGCCCGCCATCGCCAAGCCAAGAATGGCGAGGGCGGCGAGGCCCAGCGCGGCGGTCTTGGCGTGCCGGCCCGGACGTCTCATTCGCTGAGCCCCAACGAGTAGATGTCGGCCGGTGTAATCGTCAGGTCGTAACCCAGCTTCGCGCAAACCGCCAAAACCATGATGGCGAGCAGGATGCGAAGCTGCTCTCCGCGCAGCAGCACACTGGCCTTGGCGCCCAACTGCGCTCCGATCACCGCGCCGGCCAGCAGCAGCAGGGCAAGCACCACATCGACGGTCTGGTTGGCGTAGGCCTGGAGAAAGGTGACGTTGGCCGTGACGAAGATGATCTGAAAGAGCGAGGTGCCGACCACCACCGAGGTCGGCATCCCCAGCAGATAGATCATCGCCGGCACCATGATGAAGCCGCCGCCCACACCCATGATCGCGGCCAGGATGCCGACCAGGAATCCGATGGCAAGCGGCAGCAGTGCGGAGATGTAGAGCTTGGAGCGGCGGAACCGCATCTTGAACGGCAGGCCGTGTACCCAGGTATGCTTGTGCAGCTTGGCGCGGCTGGCGCCCGCGGCGCGCCGGCGCCGCATGGCGCGCAGGCTCTCGACGAACATGAGCGCGCCGATAGTGCCCAGGAAAGTCACGTAGGACAGCTTGATGACCAGGTCGATCTGCCCGACGGAACGCAGGAACGCGAAGAGCCAAACGCCGAAGGTCGAGCCGAACAAACCGCCGATCAGCAAGACGAAGCCCATCTTGAAGTCGACGTTGCGCCGCTGCCAGTGGGCGAGGACGCCGGACACCGAGGAGGCGACGATCTGGTTCGCCTCGGTGCCGACGGCGACCGCCGGCGGCACGCCGATGAAGATCAGAGCGGGTGTCATGAGAAAGCCGCCGCCCACGCCGAACAGGCCGGACAGAAAACCGATCAGCCCGCCCAGCCCGAGCAACAGGAAAGCGTTGAGCGAGATCTCGGCGATCGGGAGGTAAATCTGCATTTGAGCGCTCGGAACCCGACAGTCGGGTGTAAATCAACAGGTCCGCGCCGGCCTCGGCGGCGACAAACTGGGCTGACAACTCGGCGCACGAGGGGGACTCGGAAGCCGCAGCTTAGCGCCAGCATCAATCAGCGCAATGGCTTGGCGTGGATTAAAGGCAAATAATTCCCGATTCGATCGGCTGCGGACTCCGGTCCGGCCGGCGGGCCAATCAAGCGCGCAGGAATCCGACGATGTCGTGGACCTCGTGGAGAATCGGCTGGGTAATCTCGCGCGCCCGTTCGGCTCCCGCCTTGAGCACGCCGTCTACATAGGCGGCATCGCCGGTGAGGCGTTTCATGTCCGTGCCGACCGGGCCGAGGACCGCGACGGCGAGGTCGGTCAGCACCTCTTTGAATTGCGAGAACTGGGCGCCGTCGAACTCGCCGAGAACCTCCGGCAAGGGACGGTCGGCAAGCGCCGCATAGATACCCAGCAGATTATAGGCTTCGGGCCGCGCCTGCTCGATCTCCGCGGGCACTTGGCCGTCGGCATCCAGGACGCCGGGGCCCGGCAGGGGGGTCCGGGTCGGTGCGGGCCTTGCGAATTTTCTTCGCAATCGCGTCGGCCTCATCGGTCATGTTGATGCGGCTCATGTCCGAAGGATCGGATTTGCTCATCTTGTTGCGGCCGTCGCGCAGGCTCATCACCCGGGTCGCCGCGCCGAAGATCAGCGGCTCGGGAATCGGGAAGTAGTCGGTGTCGTAGTCGCTATTGAATTTCTGGGCGATGTCGCGGGTGAGTTCCAGGTGCTGCTTCTGGTCCTCGCCCACCGGCACATGGGTCGCTTTGTAGGCCAGGATGTCGGCGGCCATCAGGTTGGGATAGGCATAGAGGCCGACGCTGGCGTTTTCCTTGTGCTTTCCCGCCTTCTCCTTGAACTGGGTCATGCGGTTGAGCCAACCGAGGCGGGCGACGCAGTTGAGCACCCAGGCGAGTTCGGCATGGGCCGAAACCTGGCTCTGATTGAAGATGATGCACTGATCGGGATCGACCCCGGCGGCGAGATAGGCGGCCGTGACCTCGCGGGTGTTGTGGGTGAGTTCGGCCGGATCCTGCCACACGGTAACGGCGTGGAGATCGACGACGCAATAGATGCAGTCGTGGTCCTGCTGGAGCGTGACGAAATTCCGTATCGCGCCCAGATAGTTCCCCAGATGCAGATTGCCGGTGGGCTGAACGCCCGAAAAGATGCGCCCCATCGGCGGCTCCCCGTTTCACTGGCTGTTGGCCTGGCGACTGGACTCACGGAATTTCCTGTTACCGGCCGGCCGCGCGGGGTTATCGCTGCTCCTCCCGCCCCGGTCAAGGGCGCCCCCTGCCGTCAGGCGCGCTTGAAGGTCGCCCTGATTTCATCGATCCGCACGGCGCCGAACAGCAGCGCGCCCGCGCCGTAGAGCAGCCCTCCACCGCCGACGAGCAAGAGAAGGGCGATGATCCGGCTCAGCAGATCGCCATAGAGCCAGTCGTTCAGGAGCTCCTGGGCGAGCCAGAGCGCCACGGCCATGATCAGGCTTGCGAGGGCGATGCGCGGCAGCCGGGCCCTGCAGCGCCGGTCGAGCGCGAAGAAGCCGCGCCGTCTCAGCCCCAGCGCCAGCAATCCGGTGTTGAGCCACATGGCAAGCGAGGTGGCGAGCGCCAGGCCGACGTGCTTCAAGGGCCAGAATAGGGCCAACCCCAAGACGATGTTGGCGATGACCGAAATGACCGTGATCTTGAACGGGGTCTTGGTGTCCTCGCGCGCGAAAAAGCCGGGCTGCAGCACCTTGACCAAAACGAACGAGGGTAGGCCAAGCCCGAAGGCGGCCAGCGCGGCCGCCGTGGCGTCGGCCGCCGTGCGGTCGAAGGCGCCGCGCTCGAACAACACGACGATGATCGGCAGCGGGATCACGACCAGGGCAAGGGCGGCGGGAAGCGTCAGCAGCATGGCGAGTTCGAGCCCACGGTTCAGGCTCGCTGTAGCCGCCTCGCCATCGCCGCCGCGGATCTTGCGGGTCAGGTCCGGGAGAAGGACGACGCCCAGGCCGATCCCGATCAACCCGAGAGGCAACTGGTAGACCCGATCGGCGAAATAGAGAAAGGAGACGGCGCCGGCCTGAAACGAGGCGATGATGGTCGCCACCATGAGGTTCACCTGCATGGCGCCCGCGGACAAGATCCCCGGAATCATGAGGCGCAGGAGCCGTCGCACGCCCGGCGTGAGCCGCGGCCGTGGCAGCCGCAAGCTCATTCCCGCGCGCGCCGCGGCCGCGTGGAGCATAAGGAACTGCGCGATGCCGGCAGCCGCGACAGCCCAGGCCATCACATGACCAGGCGCGCCGGCGAGCGGTACGATGATTGCCAGCGCGGCGATGAAGAAGATGTTGAGCAGGACCGGCGCCGCCGCCGCCGCGGCAAAACGGTAGAGTGAGTTCAGCACGCCGCCCAAGAGCGCCGCCAGGGCTACGAACAGAAGGTAGGGAAAGGTGATCTCGCCGAGCTCGACCGTGAGGGCGAATTTTTCCGGGTCGTCGGCGAAGCCGGGCGCTAGTACATGAATAACCCAGGGCATGACGGCCATCGCGGCGGCCGTCAGGGCCAACAGGCTGGTCAACAGAACCGCCAGAGCCTGTTCGGCGAAGGCTTTCGCGGCGATCTTCCCGCCTTCCTCCAGGTGACCGGCGAACAGCGGCACGAAGGCCGCGTTGAAGGCGCCCTCGGCAAATATCCGGCGAAACATGTTGGGCAGGCGGAAGGCAACGAAAAAAGCGTCCGCCACCATTCCCGTGCCGACGAAATAGGCGATCAGGATTTCCCGGACGAAACCCAAGATGCGGCTCAGGGCCGTATAGCCGCCAACTGTAGCGAAGGAGCGAATCAAGGCCATATGGTATTAATGATCCTGGGCAAGACGGTCGCTGGACCGGAACAGTGTCCTCGAAAGGGGGCGGGATCTATTCGGCTGGGGTGTCGGCCGGCGAGGGCGCCTTTGGTTGCGTGTGCGATGGCGTCGGCGAAACCGGCTCGCGATGTGCCGTGGCGGCGGCTCGTGATTTCGCCGGACTGGGCGCATTGGCCAAGACCTCGAGGAGACGGCTACGGATCCTTTCGAGTTCGTCCGGATCCTCGATCTTCCGGCCCGCGGCATCCTGGAGATAGAAAACGTCGACCACGCGTTCGCCATATGTCGAAATCTTGGCGATGCGGATGGTGATATCGAGCTCGCTCAGAGCCTGGGTGAGGCGATAAAGCAAAGCCGGGCGGTCGCGGCCGTTCACCTCGATCACCGTGTGGCCGGCGCTGGCCTTGTTGTCGACCAGGACCCTCGGTTGCACCTGGAAGACCGAGTAGCGGCTGGGAATCGGCGATACCCGGCGCGCCAGCTCCTCATCCGTCTTCAGCCGCCCGGCGATGGCCTGCTCGATCCTCGCGGAGAGGCGCGCCAATTTGTCCGGCCGCGCCAAGGGGCCGCCGGTGATGTCGCGGACATAGAAGACGTCGAGCGCCATGCCGTTGGTCAGCGTGCAGATCTTGGCCGCGTCGATGGTGGCGCCCGAAACCGCCAGGGCCCCGGCAATCTTGGAGAACAAGCCCGGCTGATCGGGCGTGTAGACGGTGACTTCCGTCACCTCGCGGTAGCTGTCGATCCGCGTATCGACGATCAGACCGCGCCCCGCTTTTGCGGCCTGGCGCACCAGGCCGGCGTGGCGCAGATGGGCCGCTTGGTCGAAGGTCAGCCAATAGGCCGGATCGCCGCGCGACAAGTAGTCCTCCAGTTCGGCCTTGGGCCAGTCGTCGAGCGCCTCGCTGAGCAGGGCTTTGGTGCGCTCGACCCGTTGTTCCCAAGCCTCCGTCGCGAGGCCGCCGCTCAACACCTCCTCGCTGCGCCAGTAAAGCTCGCGCAGCAGCGCCGCCTTCCAGCTGGTCCAGGTCTTGGGCCCGACGGCGCGAATGTCGGCCACGGTCAGGACCAGGAGCAGGCGCAGCCGTTCCATGGACTGCACCAGTTCGGTGAAGTCGCCAATGGTCTGGGGATCGTCGATGTCCCGGCGGAAGGCGGTGTTGCTCATGGCCAGGTGATGCAGCACCAGCCAGGCCACGGTTTCCGTCTCCTCCGCGCTGAGGCCGAGGCGCGGGCAAAGCTTTTGCGCGATCTCGGCGCCGGTTCGCGAATGATCGCCCGGCCGGCCCTTGGCGATATCGTGGAACAGGACGGCGAGATAGAGCACGCGCCGGCTCAGCACCTTGTGCACCACCTCTGTGGCGATCGGCACCTCCTCGCCCAGCTTTCCCTGCTCAATCGCGTGCAGAATGCCGATGGCGAAGATCGTGTGCTCATCCACCGTGTAGTGGTGGTACATGTTGTATTGCATCTGCGCGACCACGCGGCCGAAGTCGGGCATGAAGCGCCCGAACACCCCGGCCTCGTTCATGCGCCGGAGCGCCGTCTCCGGGTTCTTCTCGGACGTCAGGATGTCCATGAAGAGGGTATTCGCCTCCGGGTCCTTGCGAACGGGCTGATTGATTCGGCGCAAATTGCGCGTGATCCAATGCAGCGCCCGGGGGTGGACGTCCAGATCGTGGGCCTGTGCCACCCTGAAAATGCGCAACATCTCGATCGGATTTTCCTCGAAGGCCTTGGCGCTGCGCACCGTCAGGCGGTTGCCCTCGAGCGGAAACCCGTCGATCCGCCGGCGGCGGGTCAGGATCGCAAGGCTAAGCTTCGACGGCCGTTTCTCGCTCGGCTTCGAGGGCGGCGCAAAATATACCGGTGAGCGTACCCACGTCCTTGGCGACGAGGAAATAATGCTTCATCAGGCGCTCGACGTCCTGGGTGCCGGCGTGCGCCTTGTATCCCATGCGCGGCGCATGTCCTTCTGAAGGTCGAAGGTCAAGCGCTCTTCCGCGCGGCCTGTCAGGTAGTGCAGATAGCAGCGCAGCGTCCAGAGATAGTTCTCTGCCTTTTCGAATCGCAGCATCTCGCGCCGGGTGAAAACGCCGCGCGGGACCAGCTCCGCGATATCGTTGACGCGGTAGATATATTTCGCGATCCAGAACAGAGTGTGCAGGTCGCGCAGGCCCCCCTTGCCTTCCTTGATGTTGGGTTCGAGCAGATAGCGCGAACCGCCTAGGCGCTCGTGCCGCCGGTCGCGCTCGGCCAGCTTGGCGTCGATGAAGTCGATCCCGGTGCCGCCCTGCAGCGCCTTCTGATAGCGCTGCCAAAGTTCCTGAAACAGCTCCCGGTCGCCGCAGAGAAAGCGCTTCTCCAGCAGATTGGTGCGGATCGTCATGTCGGCCTTGGCTTGGCGCATGCAGTCGTCGACCGAACGCACTGCGTGACCGACCTTGAAGCCCAGGTCCCACAGCAGGTAGAGGGTCGATTCGATCACCTGCTCGCTGCGCGGCGTCACCTTGTAGGGCATCAGGAACAAGAGATCGACGTCCGAATAGGGCGCCAACTCTTCGCGGCCATAGCCACCGACGGCAACCAGCGCCAGACGCTCGCCGGACGACATGCTGCCCGGGGGGTAGAGGTGCTCGCTCGCGAAGTCGTAGACGGCCCGCAGAATCTGATCCACCAGATAGCAGCGCTCGCGTGCCGCCTGGGTGCCCGACAGCACCGTCTCGAAGTGCCGGCGGATGGCCTCGTCGCCGCGGGTCATCGCGGCCTTGAGCGTCGCGACCAGCCGGGCGCGCAGCTCCTCTGCCGGCAGATCGGTGGCTATAACCGCCGCAAGCTCGGCTTCAAGGTCGCGCAGGTCGACGATCGCCCGCTTGTCGCGGGTTTCGCCGTCACCGTCTCGTCTGCTTCGCGACCCTTCCATTCCGTCTCACGTCATGGCGGCGAATGCCCGCCGGTTATGGTCACTCCCGCCAAACATTATGCCACGAAAGTGCCGCCCTTTGGTATTAGCCGACTTTGTTGTGCAGAAGGCTGCGGAGTTCGTAAAGGATCTCCAGCGCTTCGCGCGGCGACAGCTCGTCCGGCTGCACCGCGGCGAGCCGCGCCTCGATCTCCGAGGGCTCCACCGTTTCTGCCGCCGAAGGCGGCGCCGGGGCGGCGGCGAACAGCGGCAGGTCGTCGACCAGGCGCGCCAGGGCGCCGGCCTGTTCGCCGCGCTCCAGGCTGTGCAGCACCTCCTGTGCGCGGGCGATCACCACCCCCGGCAGGCCGGCAAGCTGCGCCACATGGATGCCGTAGGAACGGTCCGCCGTTCCGGGCGCCACCTCGTGCAGGAAGATCACCTTACCCTGCCACTCCTTGACCCGCATGCTATGGCACGAGAGGGCCGGAAGCCTCTGGGTCAGGTTGGTCAACTCGTGATAATGGGTCGCGAAGAGGGCGCGACAGCGATTGACCTCGTGCAGGTGCTCGACACAGGCCCAGGCGATCGACAGGCCGTCGAAAGTGGCGGTGCCGCGGCCGATCTCGTCGAGGATCACCAGCGAACGCTCGCTGGACTGGTTGAGGATGACGGCGGCCTCGACCATTTCGACCATGAAGGTCGAGCGGCCGCGCGCCAGATCGTCGGCCGCACCGACACGGCTGAACAGGCGGTCGACCACGCCGAGATGGGCTGTCTCCGCGGGCACGAAGGCGCCGATCTGGGCGAGCACGGCGATCAGCGCGTTCTGGCGCAAAAAGGTGCTCTTGCCCGCCATGTTGGGACCGGTGACCAGCCAGATCCGGCTGCTCTCCGCGAGCCGGCAGTCGTTGGCGACAAACCGGCCTTCGCGGCCGGCGGCGAGGGCCCGCTCGACTACCGGATGGCGGCCGCCAACCACCTCGAAGGCGGTCGAGCCATCGACCAGCGGGCGTTGCCACCGTTCGGCGGCGGCCAGCTCCGCCAGGGCGGCAGCCACGTCGAGCTCGGCCATCGCGCGCGCGGCGCGGGCGGCCTCTTCGGCGCGGCCCGTCACCTCGCCCACAAGGTCGTCGAACAACTTGAGCTCGACCGCGAGAGCCTTGTCGGCGGCCGAGGAGATCTTCTGTTCCAGATCCGCTAATTCGACCGTCGTGTAACGCACGGCGCTCGCTAGGGTCTGGCGGTGAACGAAAGGATCCTCCGGCCCGTTCGGCAGCTTTTCGGCCTGGGTCGGGGTGACCTCGACATAGTAGCCGAGCACGTTGTTGTGGCGGATCTTGAGGGAGGAGATGCCGGTCTCCGAGACGTAACGGCTTTGCAGGTTCGCCACCAGCCGGCGGCTTTCGTCGCGCAGGCCGCGCAGCTCATCCAGCTCCGGCGCGTAGCCCGGCGCGATGAAACCGCCGTCGCGGGCATGAAACGGCAGCTCGGGCAGGAGCGCGCGGGCCAGGCGGTCGACCAGGACGTGATGCGCGCCGAGATCCTCGCGGGCCCGGCGGATTTCCTCCGGCGGCGGCCCGAAGCGCGTCTCGTGCAACAAGGCCTGCAAATGCCCGGCCGTCTCCAGTCCCTGACGGACGACGGCCAGATCGCGCGGCCCACCGCGGCCCACCGTCAGGCGCGACAGGGCGCGCACCACGTCCGGCCCGCGCCTGAGGGTCTCTCTGATCGCCGCGCGCAAATCGCCCTGGTCGACCAGATATTGCACCGCATCGGCGCGGCCGGCGATCTCATCGGGGTCGGTCAGCGGCGCGGCCAAACGCTCGGCCAGCAGTCGACCTCCGGCGCCGGTCACCGTGCGATCGATGGTCTCCAGGAGACTGCCCTTGCGGCCGCCTGAAAGCGCCTGGACCAGCTCGAGATTGCGCCGGGTGGCGGTGTCGATCTCCATGACCGCGCCCCGTGCCAACTGCACCGGGGGCGCCAGTCGCGGCAGACGGCCCTTCTGGGTCAGCTCGACATAGTCCACCACCGCGCCGGCGGCAGCCAGTTCGGCTCGGGTGAACTGCCCGAAGGCGTCCAACGCCTGGACGCCGTAAAGCGCCTGCAGGCGACGGTGGGCGTTATCGCTGTCGAACCGCGGCGCGGGCAGCGGGCTCAAGACCGCTTTCCACTCGGCGAAGGCCTCGAACAGCGCCTGGTCCTGCAACAGCGTCTCGGAGAGCAGCAACTCACCAGGCCGCAGCCGGCTCAGGGCGGCCGCCAGGTCGGGGGCTGCCAGGGCCTGCGTGTGGAACTCGCCGGTGGAAACATCGAGCCACGCCAGCCCCAGTTCGCCACCTGCCCTGGCGAGGGCCGTCAGATTGTTGTGGCTGCGAGCGTCGAGCAGCTCGTCCTCGGTGATGGTGCCCGGCGTCACGAGACGGACAACCGCCCGCTCGACCAACGATTTGGGTCCGCGTTTCTTCGCCTCCGCCGGATCCTCGACCTGCTCGCAGATCGCGACCTTGAAGCCCTTGCGGATCAGGCGCGAAAGATAGCCGTCGGCACTGTGCACCGGCACGCCGCACATGGGAATGTCTTCGCCGAGGTGCTGGCCGCGCTTGGTCAGCGCGATGTCGAGGGCCTCGGCGGCCAGGCCGGCATCATCGAAGAACAGTTCGTAAAAGTCGCCCATGCGATAGAACAGCAGGCAGTCCGGGTGCGCCCGCCTGATCTCCAGGTACTGGGCCATCATCGGGGTCATCGCGCCCGGCGTCTTTGCGCCGGACTTCGCCGTGGCGTTCTTGCGGCCGCCGGCGCCATCGGGGCCGCCGGCGCCTGCGGCGCGGGCCGAATCCTCGACGACCTCGCGGGACGCCGGCGAGGCCTTCTTCGAGATCGAGTCCGGGCTCACGTCGGTCACGACGGGGCGGCTTGTGTCTGTGAAAGAACCATTGCGGCGGACCTTATCATGCCGCCTTCCGCCTGGCAGTGATTTTGCAGCCTCTAGGCAAGACCGGCGGACCGGGGCACAATACAGGCTGCGAGCGCAGATGAGGGGGTGGTTTAGTGTCGGACAGCCCGCCGGTCGATCAACAGGACGTAGGCCAAACCGCGGCTCCAGAGGTGGTGGGGCGGTTTGCCGAGCGTGAAACCTTCAAATCTGCCGTAGAGGAATTACGCACCGCCGGTTTCGAGCGCAGCGATCTTTCCGTGCTGGACACGAGAGAGTCGCTTTCGGCGAGCGAAAGCGCCGGCGATGCCTGGGCGCAGACCCTGGCGGGTCTGATCGGCGAGGTGAAGTACCTCGGACCGCTGACCGCCGCCGGCCTGATCATGATTGCCTCGGGCCCGGTCGGCGCCGCGGTATCCGGTCTCGTTGCCGCCGGCATCACCGGCCTTGCTCTGCGCGAGCTGCTCGACGATATCAAAGCGACGCCCCATACCGAGGCCTTCGCCCGGGCGCTGGAACACGGCGCCGTGTTGCTGTGGGTGCGGGCGGCGACCGACGAGCGCCAGACTATTGCTCGCGAGGTGCTGGCCAGGCACGGCGCGGCGGACGTCCATTTGCACCTGCGCGAGACCGCCATCTGACTCCACCGCCACGGCGCCGAACTGGCGCGCGCGTGGAAACCCCGGCGGACGTCGCCGATCGAGACAGGGGGCCGAGTCCAATCTGGAAGACCGTATGGAAATGACAAAGAAATCAGGGACGGGCGGCAAGAGGCTCAGCGTAACCGAGGAGGAAGCCCTCAACCTGCACGCCAGCGGGCGGCCGGGTAAGCTCGAGATCCACGCCACCAAACCTTTGACCACCCAGCGGGACCTAGCCCTTGCCTATTCGCCGGGCGTGGCGATCCCCTGCGAGCGCATCCACGCCGACCCCAGTACCGCTTACGATTACACGGCCAAGGGCAACCTGGTTGCCATCGTCAGTAACGGCACGGCGGTGCTCGGCCTGGGCAATTTGGGCGCCCTCGCCGCCAAGCCGGTCATGGAAGGCAAGGCCGTTCTGTTCAAGCGCTTTGCCGACGTCGACGGCTTCGACCTTGAGGTCGACACCGAGGACGTGGACGAGTTCGTCAATTGCGTGCGCTTTCTCGGGCCCTCATTCGGCGGCATCAATCTGGAGGATATCAAGGCGCCGGAATGCTTCATCATCGAGCAGCAGCTCAAAGAGCTGCTCGATATTCCGGTGTTTCACGACGACCAGCACGGCACCGCGATCATCGCCATCGCCGGCCTGCTGAACGCCCTGGACCTGACCGGGCGCGAGGCCTCGCAGGTCCGCATGGTGATCAACGGCGCCGGCGCGGCCGGCATCGCCTGCGCGGAACTAGGCAAGGCCGTCGGGCTGGCGCCGGACCGGGTCGTTCTCTGCGACACCCGGGGCGTGATCTACCAGGGCCGGCAGGAAGGGATGAACCAGTGGAAATCGGCTCACGCGGCGCCGACCGAGGCGCGCAGCCTGGCCGATGCCATGGTCGGCGCCGACGTCTTCTTCGGCCTTTCGGCGAAGGGCGTGGTCACCAAGGAGATGGTGGCGAGCATGGGCGAGAAGCCGATTATCTTCGCCATGGCGAACCCGGACCCGGAGATCACGCCCGAAGAGGTGGCGGAGGTGCGCGGGGATGCCATCATGGCCACCGGACGCTCGGACTATGGCAATCAGATCAACAACGTCCTCGGCTTTCCCTATATTTTCCGCGGCGCCCTCGACGTGCGCGCCTCCACCATCAACATGGAGATGAAGGTCGCGGCCGCCGAGGCGCTGGCGGCGCTGGCGCGCGAAGACGTGCCCGACGAGGTGTCCCGGGCCTATGCCGGCCAGCGACTACGATACGGACCCGAATACATAATCCCGGCGCCGTTCGATCCGCGCCTGATCGTGGTGGTGCCGAAGGCGGTGGCCGCGGCGGCGGTGCAAACTGGCGTTGCCCGGCGCCCGATCGAGGACATGGACGCTTACGAGCAGGAACTGCTGGCACGACTGGACCCTACCGCCGCAAGCCTGCAGAACCTATTCGAAGAAGTCCGCGCCAAGCCGCGGCGCGTCGTCTTTGCGGAAGGCGAGGAAAGTAAATCGATCCGCGCGGCCCTGGCCTTCCACGGCGCCGGCTACGGCACGCCACTGCTGGTCGGGCGCGAGGACCGGGTCCGCGAGACCTTGAACTCTATGGGTTTGGAAAGCGATTCGGTCGAGGTGCACAACGCCCGCCTGTCCGACCACAATGCCGCCTACACCGACTATCTCTTCAAGCGGCTGCAGCGGAAGGGGCACCTCTATCGCGACTGCCAGCGCATGGTGAACCAGAACCGCAATGTCTTTGCCGCCTGCATGGTCGCGCAAGGTCACGCGGACGCCATGGTCACGGGATTGACTCGCAGTTTCAGTGTCGCCTTCGAGGACATCCTGTGCGCCTTGGATCCGAAGGAGGGGCACAGGGCCTTCGGCCTTACCATTATCTTGACGCGCGGTCGCACGGTGTTTCTTGCCGACACTACGGTTCACGAACTGCCGGACCCGGAGCAGCTGGCCGATATCGCGATCCAGAGTGCCGACCAGGCGCGTGCCATGGGCCACGAGCCTCGGGTAGCTTTCCTGAGCTTTTCCAATTTCGGCAATCCCATGCGCGAGAAGGCGAAGCGCGTTCGCGACGCGGTGACGGTGCTGGATTCGCGCGTGGTGGATTTCGAATACGACGGCGAAATGCAGGCCAACGTCGCCCTCGACGGCGAATTGATGAGCGAGCTCTATCCTTTCTGCCGCTTGTCCGGTCCAGCCAATGTGCTGATCATGCCGGCGCTGCATACGGCGAACATTTCGGCCAAGCTGTTGCAGATGCTGGGCGGCGGCCACGTAATCGGGCCGCTCCTGATCGGCATGTCGAAACCGGCGCAGATCGTCCCGCTGGGCGCCACGGTCAACGATCTGGTTACGATGGCGGCGCTGGCCGCTTACGACGCCATCACCGAATCAACTCTGCTTTGAGAAGTTCGCGGCCAAAGGCGCGGCCCATCGAGCGACGACGATACCGGGCGGGCGAGCCGCGTCTAGAGCAGTTTCCGACCAAATTGAACCACGCTGACGGAGCGATTTTGGCCGGACGTTAGGCCAGGGATCAATGTTTGGGACGATGGACATGCCGAAGCATATTCCCAAGGGATTTTCGAGGACGAGCGACGCGGCGTCCGGCCAAAAGCGCCCGTCCCGCCAGGGTTGCTCCATGGGTAACTGGGGGCTGGCCCGCCGCGTCGTTGCGAACATCGCCCGATGCGCCCGGAATCCATGGGGCATCGCGCTTCGGCCCGCGCCTAGCGGCCGGACACAGCCCAGAGGCAACAGCGTTGCTTCAATCTGACCCAAACCCGCTCTAGCGCCCCAGCGCTTGGCGGTAGGCACGCTCCACCTCCTCGCCGAAGACGCAGAAAATCACCCGCTCCAGTCCGTCGTTTTCCGCGAGCCATGCGCTGACCGTGTCGACGGCGACCCCGGTCGCTTGGTCGATTGGGTAGCCGAAGATGCCGGTCGAGATGGCCGGAAACGCGATACTCGTGAGCTTGGCCTTCCTGGCCAGGTCGAGGCTCATGCGATAACAGCCGGCGAGTTGTTCGGCTTCGCCCTCCCCGCCACCGTGCCAGACCGGGCCGACGGCGTGGACAACGTGCTTCGCCGGTAGTTCGTAGCCGCCGGTAATCCGGGCCTCACCGGTCGGACAGAGGCCGATCGCGGCGCATTCCCGCGCCAGCTCCGGACCGGCTGCTCGGTGGATCGCGCCGCAGACGCCGCCGCCGGGCGCGAGACGGCCGTTGGCGGCATTGACGATGGCGCCGACCTCGATCTTGGTGATGTCGCCGGCAAGGATCTCGAGACGGGGATCGCTCGTGGCTGCCGCTCCCTTCATGGGGTTTGGGGCAGGCTAGGGCAGGTCCTTGCTGTCGATTTGATCGGGCGACGGGATGCCGACCAGATTGTAGCCGGCGTCCACGTGATGCACGCTCCCGGTGACCCCGGCCGAGAGGTCCGACAACAGGTAAAGTCCGGCGTTGCCTACCTCTTCCAGGTCGACATTGCGCCGCAGCGGCGCGTGCCGCTGGCTCCAACGGAACACGAAACGGGCGTTCGCGATGGCCGATCCGGCAAGCGTACGCATAGGGCTGGCGGAGATTGCGTTGACTCGGATCCCCTGGGGTCCCAGGTCGGCGGCAAGGTAGCGCACGCTGGCTTCCAGCGCCGCCTTGGCCACGCCCATCACGTTGTAGTTGGGCGTGACCCGGGTCGCCCCGAGGTAGGTCAGCGTGAGCAGCGATCCGCCGTTCGCCATCAGTGGTACCGCCTGACGCGCGATCGCCGTGAAGGAATAACAGGAGATGGCAAGCGTCCGGGCGAAATTCTCGCGGGTGGTGTCGAGGTACCGGCCTTTGAGCTCGTCTTTGTCGGAAAACGCAATGGCATGGACCACGAAATCTAGACTGCCCCAGTGGTCGCTCAAACCTTTGAAGAGGGACTCCAGATCGCCCGCATTGTCCGCATCGCAAGACCGCATGAACTCGGAGCCAAGGGATTGGGCGAGCGGCATCACCCGCTTTTCGAAGGCTTCGCCCTGGTAGGAAAATGCGAGCTCCGCGCCCTGAGCATGCAGGGCCTTGGCGATTCCCCAGGCGATCGAGCGGTCGTTGGCCACTCCCATCACCAAGCCACGCTTGCCCGCCATCAGAGGCTCGGTGGCCCCGCTGCGCCGGGCGTCCGTCTCGCCATTCGGCTCTGGCACGCTCTGCAGGCCGGGTTTTTCCATGCAGGGATTCCGCTTTCTGGAGCCTTGGGTTATGCCTCGTAACGCTTGAAGGCGAGCGTGGCGTTGGTGCCGCCGAATCCGAAAGAGTTGGAGATCACGCAGTTCATGTGAACATCGTGCTCGCATTCGCGGACGATGGGCATGCCTTCGGCCTCGGGATCCAGATCCTCGATGTTGGCCGAGGCGCAGACGAAGTTGTTCTGCATCATCAGTATGGAATAGATGGCTTCATTGGCGCCCGCCGCGCCCAAGGCATGGCCGGTGAGCGACTTGGTCGAATTGATCCGCGGCATCGAAGTCCCGAAGACCTCCTTGATGCCCTTCAGCTCCATGGCGTCGCCAATCGGGGTGCTGGTGCCGTGGGTGTTCACGTAATCGACCGGCGTGTTGCCAATCCCTTGCAGCGCCATGCGCATGCACCTGACCGCGCCCTCGCCGGACGGCTGAACCATGTCATAGCCGTCCGAGGTGGCCCCATAGCCGACCAGCTCGGCATAGATTTTGGCGCCTCGGGCTTTCGCGTGTTCCAGCTCTTCGAGCACCAATACGCCGCCGCCGCCGGAGATGATGAAACCGTCGCGTCCCGTGTCGAAGGCCCGCGAGGCCTCGGCCGGCCGGTCGTTGTATTTGGACGAGAGGGCCGGCATGGCATCGAACAGCACGGTGATGGTCCAATGCAGCTCTTCGCCGCCGCCAGCGAAGACAATATCCTGCTTGTCCCATTGTATGAGTTCGGCGCCATGGCCGATGCAATGGGAGCTGGTCGCGCAGGCCGAGGTGATGGTGTAGTTCATGCCCTTGATCTTGTAGGGCACTGCAAGCGTCGCGGTGTTGGTGTTCGACATGGTGCGCGGCACCATGAAGGGACCCACCCGGCGCGCGCCCTTCGCGCGCATCGTGTCGAAGGCTCGCAGCATGTTCGAGGTCGAAGGGCCCCCGGACCCCATAATGATGCCGGTGCGCTCGTTCGAGACCTCTTTCTCCGTCAGTCCCGAATCCTCGATGGCGTCGCCCATGGCCAGATAGTTGTACGCCGCGCCATCGCCCATGAAGCGGCGCAGCTTGCGGTCGAGCACGTCCTCGATGGTCAGTTTGATCGAGCCGTGGACGTGCGAGCGGAATCCCAGCTCCTCGTACTCGGCGCAATACTCGATGCCCGATCGGCCATCCTTGAGGGATTGGACGACTTCATCCTTATTGTTGCCGATGCTGGAGATGATCCCCAGGCCCGTGACGACGACCCGTCTCATAGCCGGACCTTAAGCCGCCTCTGAGGCCGTGAACAGGCCGACTTTGAGATCCTTGGCCTCATAAATGGTCTCGCCGTCAACCTTCATGATGCCGTCGGCGATACCCAAGACCATTCTGCGCATAATCACCCGCTTGAGGTTCAGGTGATAGACGACCTTTCCTGGCGGTCGGCAGCACCTCGCCCGGTGAATTTAACCTCGCTGACGCCGAGCGCGCGACCGCGCCCCGGCGCGTCCCAGCCAACCGAGGAAGAACCCAACCAGCTGCCAGAGCGCATCCAGACCGAGGCAGCCCGGCATCACCGGATCGTTTTCGAAATGACAGGCGAAGAACCCAAGGTCCCGGCTTGATGTCGAGTTCGGCGATGATCTCTCCTTTGCCGTGGGTGCCGCCCTCGGCGGAAATCTTCGCTATGCGGTCGACCATCAGCATCGGCGGCAGGGGCAACTGAGCGTTGCCCGCGCCGAACAGCTTGCCATGAGCGCACTCGACAAGCTCCTGATAGGTGAAGCTATTCTTTCGTTCCGTCACGACCCCACCTCTGCGACCCGCTCGCCGGCCGCGCCCCTGCGCTTGCCGTCGGATGCCATACCGCGCGGAATATAACATAGCCGCGCTTCGTGCAAGCAATCGTCATGCTGCGGCGCGGCGCGGAAATCGATTGTCCGCGGGAGATGGGCGGGCGATGGCTTGGCCCTAGGTGCCGTTCCGAAGTAGCTTGCTCGCGGCCTCAGGTGTGGTTTTAAATGAATTCCAAGAAGCTACGCAATCCGTTGTTTTTCACTCTTTAAACGGATAAATATGGGACTATATTGCGGCTATGACCAAGCAACGCTCATATAGCGGCCTGATCGCTCGCCTCAAGGCAGAGTGCGTCCGACCCGTCAGCGTCTCGCATTGGCGCGGCTGCTCTTCGAGACAGAGGACCGCCATCGTGACCGCCGAGCAGCTTCATGGCGAGGCCCTGGAGGCCGAGCGTCAGGGTGTCGGTCGCCACGGTCTACAACACGCTCCATCATGTTCACCAAGGTCGGCCTTTTGCGCGAGGTCGTGGTGGAGCCCGGGCGCTCCTACTTCGATACCAATGTGGACGATCATCATCACTTTCTACTTCGAATCCACAGGCGACCTGCAGGACATTCCAAGCGATCAGCTGCACGTCGCCGAGGTGCCCGAGCCACCCCGAGGCACGCGAATCGCGCGCGTGGACGTGGTCGTCCGCGTCCAAGACCTGGATTCCTGATCCATCTCAAAAAATAGCCGCTTGAAAAAAAATAGTTTGGAATCGTTCTAAACTATTGACAGGGCTGAGCCTCAAGTCTATCTACGGAAGAGGGCGTGACGCGCGCCCGGTCCCGTGGCCGCGTCCGGCCAAGGCACCTCTCAAACCAACGCAGTTTCAAGCATCCAACGCCACTAGGGGAGATACCAATGCCGGCACTCAAGGGATCGAAAACCGAGAACAACCTAAAGGACGCTTTTGCGGGCGAGAGCCAGGCCAACCGCCGCTACCTCTACTTCGCTCAGAAGGCGGACGTCGAGGGCTTCAACGATATCTCCGCGGTCTTTCGTTCCACCGCCGAGGGCGAGACCGGCCATGCGCACGGTCATCTGCAATATCTCGAAGAAGTCGGCGACCCGGCGACCGGTGAGCCGATCGGCGATACCTCATTAAATCTGAAGGCCGCCATCGCCGGCGAGACCCACGAGTACACCGACATGTACCCGGGCATGGCGCGCACCGCCCGCGAGGAAGGTTTCGACGAGATTGCCGACTGGTTCGAGACCCTGGCGAAGGCGGAAAAAAGCCACGCCGGCCGGTTCCAGAAGGCGCTCGAGACCATCGTCGACTGACGCGCCGCCTACCGCATCCTATTCACCTCTAGTACGGCTAGTGAAGCGGCGGTGGGTTGAACTCCCGGCCAGACGGCCGGGGCAACCGGCTTAGGGCTTGGGTGCGGTAAGCTAGAGTAACGACGACCGCACCCCGGCGTTCCGGCAGACACACGCCCGCGCCCGTTCGGACTCCCGTGCCTGCGCCATAAGAAACGCCTCCGGCGGGAAGCCTAGCGGCCAATGAGGAGCTTTTGACATGCGCGAAGGCAGTCTGGAAGCCCCGACACGGCACGCCATCGATTGGAACGATCCGGCCTTTTACGATCATGAGAAGATCGACGCCGAATTGCGCCGGGTGTTCGACATCTGTCATGGGTGCCGTCGCTGTTTCAATCTCTGCGACTCCTTCCCGCGGCTGTTCGACCTGATCGACGAGTCCGAAAGCGGCGAGCTCGACACGGTCTCGAGCGCGGATTTCAAGCCGGTCGTTGATGCCTGCACGCTCTGCGACATGTGCTTCATGACCAAATGTCCCTACGTGCCACCGCACGAATTCAACCTCGATTTTCCGCATCTCATGCTGCGCTACCGGGCCGCCGAGGCGAAGCAGGGCAAGCTGGACTTTCGGGTCAAGCAACTGACCGAGACCGACCGCAACGGCCGCTTGGCGGGCCCGGTGGCGGGCCTCGCCAATTGGGTGAGCGATACCAAGAACAAGCTCACGCGGCCGCTCATGGAAAGCGCCGCGGGCGTGCACCGCGAGGCGGCGCTGCCCAAATTCCACGGCAAGACCTTCGCCATGCGGGCCAGGACCGAGGTGCCGGAGGTCAATCGCGAGGCGCCGGCTTTTGGGCGCAAGGCGGTCATCTACGCCACCTGTTTCGCCAACTACAACAATCCCGACATCGGCTTGGCCGCGCGCGCGGTGCTGGCCAAGAACGGGGTCGAAACCGAAGTGGTCTATCCCGCCTGCTGCGGCATGCCGCAACTCGAGCACGGCGAGATCGCCAAGGCGGCGGCCGCCGCCAAGCGGGTCGCCGGGGCGCTTACGCCGTGGATCGACAAGGGTTACGACGTGATCGCCCTGGTGCCGTCCTGCACCCTCATGCTGAAGTTCGAGTGGCCGCTGATCCTGCCCGAGGACCCTGAGGTCAAGGCCCTGTCGCAGGCGAGCTACGACATCAGCGAGTATGTGGTCGACATCGCCAGGAAAGAAGGCCTGGCCGAGGGTCTCGGGCCGTTGCCCGGCGGCGTGGCGGTCCACATCGCCTGTCACGCCCGGGCCCAGAACATGGGCCACAAGGCCGCGGAAATGCTGCGCCTGCTGCCCGAGGCCGATATCGCGGTGATTGAGCGCTGTTCGGGCCATGGCGGATCCTGGGGCATCATGAAGGAGAACTTCGAGGTCGGCCTCAAGGTCGGCCGGCCGGTGGCGCGGCGGGCGGCGGAAAGCGGCAAGGCCTTCATCGCCTCGGAATGCCCGCTTGCCGGCGTTCATATCCTGCAAGGCATGGAGCGCCTGAAGGACGGCGATGTGCGCCCGGCCGAACCCGCGAGCCACCCGATCGAACTCTTCGCCCGGGCTTACGGCGTGATGGTCTGATACCAAGGAGCGCCGATAGGAGGAATACGAGGACTGCGATGATCGCGAGCAACACGAGCAACAAGCGTGAAGTGACGCGCGACGACATCCTGCCGATGGAGGTCTACGCCGCCGAGCGCGGGGACTGGCGGCGCAAGCTTGCGGAGGTGAAGCGCGACCGGCGCGTCGCGGTCGGGCCGGACGCGACCTTCTATTTCGAGACCTATCTGACGATGTGGTACCAGATCCACGAGATGCTGTTCATCGAAAAGGGCGGCGAGGCTCAGATACCCGAGGAGCTCGCGGCCTATAACCCCTTGGTGCCCAAGGGCGACGAGTTGGTGGCCACGGTGATGTTCGAGATCGACGATCCCGAGCGGCGAGAACGGTTTCTCGCGGGCCTCGGCGGGGTCGAGGAGACGGCCTTCTTGAAGATCGCCAGCGAAAGGGTCGGGGGCGTTCCCGAAGCCGACGTGGACCGCACCTCGGCTGCCGGCAAGGCCTCATCGGTGCAGTTCATCCATTTTCCCTTCAAGCCTGAACAGGCGGCCGCCGTCAAGGCGGAGGGCGCGGAGGTCGTCCTCGGCTTTTCGCACCCGGCCTACGCCCATATGACAGTGCTGCCGGAGCCTGTGCGCGCCGCGCTCGCGGCGGACCTGGACTAGGGCCCGCCCGGACTTCGCGGACCCGGATCGAGGGTGTCGCGATCGAGGGCGCGGATGTCTGGTTTTGGGGCACCTACATCGACCGAAACGTGCGGTATCGCATCGTTGAATAACGGCGCGGTTCCGCCGTTCCGCCCCACCGGCCGCGCTCCTTAAGAGGTCACCTCAATTCTGCAGATCCCCTATGCGCAATCTGCTGTGGCGCGCGGAGGCCTTTGGCGCGTCAAATCCAGTCCAGGTCAGATCGTTAGACTTGGCAGAGCGTAGGGGGGGAGCATGAAACTAATCATGGCTATCTGCATAGGATTCTCCGCGGCAATCATGACCGCCGTTATCATCGGTTTCTGTATCGGAATGGTGTTTCCTTTGGCCAATAGCTCTCCGGTGTTTTATGCGGCTGAGTTTGCCGGGGTCGTTATTTCGATGGCCGCTTTCTACTTCTCGGTCCGGCAATGCTATAGGCGCCAGAGACGTAAGGAGTTGCAGTACACCGAGCGGCTCGCTTGAGAGGGCATGGCCGCGGCCGTCGCCGTGCGCCTTTGTCGTCTTCGGGGCCGTGACAAACGAGCTCGAGACCTCTCGCCTGCGTCTGCGCGCCTACAGCCGTGAGGACCTAGACCTTTTGGCGGCGCTCTACGCAGATCCCGAGGTCACCGCCTTTACCAAACTTGGGTCCCTCTCCCGCGCCGCAGCCGAGGCGACGCTCGACGGCTATCTTGCCGACTGGCGCGAGAGGGTTTTCGGCATGTGCGCGGTGTTCCTCAAAGCTCGCGGCGAGTTCGCCGGCGAGTGCGGCTTTTTCGTCTTGGAACGGTCCGGCGAGCTGGCCTTGCGTTATGCTTTTCACAAGCGCTTTTGGGGACAGGGCCTCGCGAGCGAGGCCGCCCACGGTGTCATCGACCATGCCTTTCGGCGACTGGGCATCGAGTGCATCGTCTCGTTCGTCGAGGCGCCCAACAAGGCGTCCCATCGTGTCATGCAGAAACCGGGACTTTGCGTGGAGCGCATCGAACGGCTGCCCAAGGTAGAGCTCCACGTCTACGCCGTGACGGCGGATAGGTGGCTTGGCCGACGGACCTAATCGTCGGCGGTGGTGCCGAAGATCTCGCTGCGGTGCAGCCAGCCGTCGAAGCCCTGGGCCTCGATTTGGCACCAGGCCCTGCGGCAGTCCTTGAGATCCGCGATGACGCCGGCCTCCAGATAGACCAGGCCCGTCGCGGTTGGCTCGGGCTTTCGGCGCAAGGTGCGAGTCTGCCCCGTGATCAAAACGGTGCGGCGGGAGACCAGCATGAAGCGATGGACCCAGCCCACCGTGCCGTCGTGATCGCGCACCCGGCGCCAGTCTTCGAATTCATCGATGATTTCGACCGGCAGGCCGCGCCGTCGGTAGATCCAGTCGATCGGATAGCGCTTACCGGGGCCGGTCCGCAGGTTGACCTCGCCGGACTTGAGCGACACGAAACGGGGCAGCGGCAGCCCGCTCGTGCCAAGCCGGCCGTCCTGAGCCGCCAACGCAGGTTGGGCCGAAAGTCCGGCGATCCAGAGGCCAGCGACCCAAAGGATCATGACGCAACCCGGGAAAATGCATCGTATCGGGGCCATCACGGAGCTATCTGGTGGCTGAGAGGGATGGAGTAGACTCGGCTCGATCGCGACGATGGTCCCTCCTAGCCGCGCCGGGGAGGCTGGTCAAGCCGGTGCTTGGACCATTGCTGCTGCTTTCGGCCCGCGCTCGGCCCGACACGCCCTAGACCCGACACGCCCTAGACCCGACACGCCCTAGACAAGGGCCGGGCGCTGCTGCTAAGCCAAGGCTCATCTGGTTTTCGCCCCTCGAGACGAAATGATGCCCGCGAAAAAACCTCTTGTCATTGTCACCCGACGGCTACCCGACGCCATAGAGACTCGGATGATGGAGCTGTTCGATGCGCGTTTGAACCTCGAGGACGAGGTGATGAGCCAGTCGGAGTTGATTGCCGCCGTCAAGGAGGCCGACGTCCTGGTGCCGACGGTGACCGACCGGATCGATGCCGGTGTGCTCTCCCACGCCGGGGAGAGTCTGCGGCTGATCGCCTCCTTCGGCACCGGCGTCGACAACATCGACCTCAAGACGGCACGCCAGCGCGGCATCACGATCACCAACACCCCGGGCGTCCTGACCGACGATACCGCCGACATGACCATGGCACTGATCTTGGCGGTGCCACGGCGCCTCGCCGAGGGCGAACGCCTGGTTCGCTCGGGCGAATGGCACGGCTGGAGCCCGACCTCCATGCTGGGTCACCGAATCACCGACAAGCGCCTGGGCATCATCGGCATGGGCCGCATCGGCCAAGCGGTGGCGCGCCGCGCCCGCGGCTTCGGATTGTCGATCCACTACCACAACCGCCGCCGGGTGCATCCCGAGGTCGAAGACGAGCTGGAGGCGACCTATTGGGAAAGCCTCGATCAGATGCTGGCCCGCATGGACATCATTTCGGTGAATTGCCCGCACACGCCGGCGACCTTCCATCTGCTGTCGGCGCGGCGCCTCAAATGCCTGCAGCCGCATGCCTACGTGGTGAACACCAGCCGCGGCGAGGTGATCGACGAAAACGCGCTCGCCCGCATGCTGGAGGCCGAGGAGATTGCCGGGCGCCGGGGCTCGACGTCTTCGAACACGAGCCGGCCATCAATCCGCGGCTCCTGAAGCTGGACAACGTTGTGCTGCTACCGCACATGAGTTCCTCCACGATCGAAGGCCGCCTCGCCATGGGCGAGAAAGTTCTCATAAATATCAAGACCTTCGCCGACGGCCACGCCCCGCCCGACCGGGTGATCGAAGCCATGTTCTGAGGCGGACTTCCGGGCCGACCGCAGCGAGTTTACGCCGGGCCACAGACCAGGTTTACGAGATTAGAAATTCGCTATGCCGCGCAGATCCGCGCGTTTTCGCCATATTCCACGTCGCTGAGGGCGTGCAGGCTCGCCTCAGGGCCGCACAGCGGGCAGGCGGGATCGGCCTGGACCTTCACTTCGCGGAACACGCTTGCCAGGGAATCGTAAAGCAGAAGCCGGCCCGACATACTTTCACCGATGCCCAGCAGCTCCTTGATCACCTCGCTCGCCTGCATGGCGCCCAGGGTCCCGGCGAGTGCGCCCATCACGCCCATATCGGCGCAGCCCTGTTTCGGGTCCTCCGGCTGGGTCGGGAAGACGCAGCGCTGGCAGGGATGGGCCGTGGGGTCCTCGGGCCCGCGCTCATGGGCCTTGAAGGTGGTGATCTGGCCGTCGAAGCGCATGATGGCGGCGGAGACCAGGGGCCGCTTGGCGAAATAGCAGGCATCGTTCACGAGATAACGGGTCGCGAAGTTGTCCGATCCGTCGGCCACCACGTCGTGCGCCGAGATCAGGTCTAGCGCCCGGTCGCGGACCAGGCGTTCGCGGGTGGCTACGACGCGGACGTCGGGGTTGATCTCGGCGATCCTGTCCCGGGCGCTTTCCACCTTGTCGCTTCCGACTTTGGAGGTGTCGTGGATCACTTGGCGCTGCAGGTTGGAGAAGTCGACCACATCGTCGTCGATCACCCCCAGGGTGCCGACGCCGGCTGCGGCCAGATAGAGCAGCAGGGGCGAGCCGAGGCCTCCGGCGCCGACCACCAGGACCTTGGACTCGAGCAGCTTTTCCTGGCCCTCCTCGCCGATTTCCGGCAGCACGATGTGCCGCGCGTAGCGTTCGATTTGTTGGTCGGTGAGTTCCATGGGTCCTACATGCCTTCGAACAGGTCGGTGGTCAGATAACGCTCGGCGAAGGACGGCAGGATGACCACGATCATCTTGTCGGCCATAGCCGGCCGGGCGCCTATTTCGAGCGCGGCGGCCAGCGCCGCGCCGGAAGAGATGCCCACCGGCAAGCCTTCGAGCGCGGCTGCCTCGCGGGCGAGGGAAAGGGCCGTATCGTTGGCGATTCTCAGCACCTCGTCGATCAAGTCAGTGTCGAGGATTTCCGGTATGAAGCCGGCGCCGATCCCCTGGATCTTGTGGGGTCCGGGTTGTCCGCCGGAAAGCACGGCGCTGTCCTCGGGCTCCACGGCGACCATCCTGAGGCCGGGCTTTCGGGCCTTCAGGGCCTCCCCGATGCCGGTCAGGGTTCCCCCGGTCCCGACGCCGGAGACCACCACATCGACCTGTCCGGCGCTGTCGGCCCAGATCTCTTCCGCCGTGGTCAGGCGGTGGATGGCGGGATTGGCCGGGTTCGAGAACTGCTGCGGCATGACGGCGTGCGGCAGCTCCTTCAGCAGGGCTTCGGCCCTATCCACGGCGCCGCGCATGCCGAGCGAGCCGTCGGTCAGCACCAGTTCGGCGCCCAGCAGGCGCAGCATCTTGCGGCGTTCCACCGACATGGTCTCGGGCATGGTGAGGATCAGGCGATAGCCCTTCGCCGCGCAGACGAAGGCCAGCGCGATGCCGGTGTTGCCGCTGGTCGGCTCGACGATCACCGTCTCTGGCGTGATCCTGCCCTTGGCTTCGAGCGCCTCGATCATGGCGAGCCCGATGCGATCCTTCACCGAGCCCAGCGGATTGAAGAACTCGCACTTGGCGACCACCTCGGCCCTGACGCCGTGCCTTGCTGCAAGGCGCGACAGACGAACCATCGGCGTGGCGCCAATGGTCTCCAAAATGCTGTCGTACACGCGGCCGCGGAACTCGCCGTGAGCCGAAAGACGAGCCGCCAAAGCGGCGCTGGTCATAGAACGGTCTCCCTCAAATCTTGGCTTTTCTCTTGCAGCGCCTTCAAATGCTGAAATCCGGAACCTTCACGGCCTCGCTGGCGATGTCCAGCTTGCGGGCCTGGTTGCACAATTCCTCGATGGTCAGCTTGTCGAAGCGCTCCAGCATTTCCTGCTGGGCGTTCTGCCACAAAGGCCGCACGACCTTGAGCCCGATCTCCGAGCCGTCCAATTCGGCGACCGGATCGCCGGCGCCTTCCAAATCGCGCACGATGCGCACGATCTCGCCCACGGTGATGCGGCGGCGCTCGCGCGCGAGCCGGTAGCCGCCCTTCGGGCCGCGCTGGCCGGCCAGAACGCCGTTGTGCACCAGGTGTTGCAGGACCTGTTCCAGATAGCGCCGCGGGATTCCCTGGCGGCGGGAAATATCGATCGATCGCACCGGACCCGGCCCGGTGTGGTAGGCGATGTCGACCACGGCCTCGATGGCAAACAACAGTTTTTTCGATAGTCGGAACATCGTTTGGCTGAGGTCTCCCGGGGCTAATACCAAGTCTCGATGATAATCACCCATCTCACGGGGCGAAGCGGTCCGCCGTGTCGGGATCGCGCTTTCGCCCGTCGACGCCGGTCGATCCGAAGCCGCCGGCCCCACGGGCGCTGGCGTCCAGGGCTTCGGTCGGCTGCCAGGCGATCTGTTGGCAGGGCGCCACGACCAGTTGCGCGATTCGGTCGCCCCGGCGCAGCGTCACTGGCGCCTGGCCCAGGTTGATCAGAATGACTCCGACCTCGCCGCGATAGTCGGCGTCGATCGTGCCCGGCGCGTTGAGGACGCTGATGCCGTGCTTCAAGGCCAGGCCCGAACGCGGGCGTATCTGCGCCTCGGTACCGGCCGGCAGGGCGATCGCCAAGCCGGTCGGGATGAGCCGGCGCTCGCCGGGGGCCAGCGTGACCTGGTCCGCCACGGCGGCCAGCAGGTCCATGCCGGCACTGTCGGCCGTCGCATATCCGGGCAGCGGCAGGTCCTGGCCGTGGGGCAACTGCTGTACGGGTACGCTAAGTTTCGTCATGCTGCGGTTTCCCCACGGCGCATCGCGGGTCGCTTGCCCGATCCGGCGGCAAGATGCTCCGCGATCCGTTCCGCCAGCTCAGCGGCGACGGCGGTCTTGGTCATCTCCGGCCAGGAGTCGACGCCCCGATCATCGATCATGTGGATCCGGTTCTTGGCGCCGCCGAAGGTGCCGGTCGCGGGGGCGACGTCGTTAGCCAGGATCCAATCGCAGCCCTTCTTGGCGCGCTTGGCCTTGGCGTGCTCGATCACGTCTTCCGTCTCGGCGGCAAATCCGATCACCAGGGCCGGGCGCCGGTTGCCGGCGGCCGACAGGCAGGCCAGGATGTCGGGGTTGTGCGCCAGTTCCAGGCGCGGCAGGTCGCCATCCTTCTTGAGCTTCTGAGGATTGGCGGACTTGACCTTCCAGTCCGCGACGGCCGCCGCGCAGACCGCCACGTCGACGGGCAAGGCCGCCTGGCAGGCCGCCAGCATGTCCTCCGCCGATTCGACGCGGACGACCCGGACGCCCGCGGGATCGGCAAGATTTGTCGGCCCGGAGATCAGCATCGTCTCGGCGCCGAGGCGCGACAGGGCGTCGGCTATGGCGTGGCCCTGGCGTCCCGATGAGCGATTGGCGATATAGCGGACGGGGTCGATCGCCTCATAGGTCGGCCCGCTGGTGACCAGGGCGCGCGTACCCCTTAGGCGGTCGCCGCGGCGAAAAAAACCGGCGATGGCCGCCACGATCTCCTCGGGTTCCGCCAGCCGACCGAAGCCGAACTCGCCACAGGCCATCTCGCCTTCCGAGGGGCCCACGCTGAGGACGCCGCGCTCGCCCAACAGCGCCATGTTTGCCCGGGTCGCGGCGTGTTCCCACATACGTACGTTCATGGCGGGCGCCACCAGGATGGGTTTGTCGGTGGCCAAGAGGGCCGTCGTCGCCAGATCGTCCGCTTGACCCGTCGCCATCTTGGCCAGCAGATCGGCGCTGGCCGGTGCCACCACCAGCAAGTCTGCGTCGCGGGAAAGCTCGATATGTCCCATCTCCGCTTCATCGGTGAGGGAGAAGAGGTCGTCGTAGACCTTGTCGCCGCTGAGCGCCGCCAGGCTCAAGGGCGTGACGAACTCCGCGCCGGCGCGGGTCAGGACGCAGCGCACGGACGCACCACCCTCGCGAAGGCGGCGAATCAGTTCCAGGCTCTTGTAGGCGGCGATGCCGCCGGTGACGATCAGCAGGATGCGTTTGCCAGAAAACATCTTTCTCTCTGCGCAATTGAAACAATTTCACGGTGTTTCGCCGTAGATAATCTAGGGTGCCCGGGCCGCTCTGACAAGAACCGAGAAAACCTTTTCTAAATCAGAGCGATAACGGCCGCGACCAGAGCCACCGCCGCGATCAACAGGGCGATCCTCGATCCCCGGTCACGGCCGGCTGAGCCGAAACTTTTGGCAGAGTCCGGGTCGAGACGCAGGCCGTCTCGGGCGATTTGGCCCGAGGCGCGCTCCACCTCGGAGAGGAGGCGCGGCAGGCGCTGCAGGCTCTCGCCCAGATCCTGAGCCGCATCTTTGAGCCGGGCCTCGGGGCCCCGGTTCTCGCGCACCCAGTCGACGATCAGCGGCTGGGCGAGGACCCAGATATTGAGGTCTGGATCGAGGCTGCGGCTGATCCCCTCGGCCATCAGCATGTTCTTCTGCAGCAGCAGAAGTTGGGGCTGGACCGGCATGTCGAAGGATTCCGTGAGTTGCAGGAGCTGGGCCAAGAGGCGTGCGAAGGAGATCTGATTGAGCGACCGCCCGAAGATCGGCTCGCAGACCGACCTGAGGGCCTGGGCGAAGATATCAGGCTGATGGCCCTGCGGCAGGTAGCCGGCCGCGACATGGACTTCGGCGAGGCGGCGATAGTCCCGCGCCAGGGTCGCCAGCAGCATGTCGGCCAAGAAGTAACGGGTGCGGCGCTCGAGCCGACCCATGATACCGAAGTCCACGGCGACGATATTGCCGTCCGGATCGACCCACATGTTGCCGGGGTGCTGATCGCCATGAAACAGCCCGTCGCGGAACACCTGCTTGAAGAAGATGGTCGCGGCCTTGGTCAGAACCTCGGTGAGGTTGTGGCCGGCGGCGGTCAGCGCGTCGCGGTCGTCGAGCGGAATGCCGCCGACCCGCTCGAGAGTCAGGACGCGGCGCGAGGTGAGCTGCCAGTCGATGGCCGGAACGTGATAGTCCGGATCGTCGGCGAAATTGGCGCGCAATTCGGACGCCGCCGCCGCCTCCATGCGCAAATCCATCTCCAGCTTGACCGTCTCCTCGAACACCCCGACCACCTCACGCGGTTTCAGGCGGCGCAGCTTCGGCTGGGTGCGCTCGACCACGTCGGCCACCGTGTAAAACAGCTCCAAATCCCGGGCGAAGGCTTGCTCGACGCCAGGCCGCAGCACCTTCACGGCGACCTCTCGGCCGCGCCAGTCCTCGACGGGATCCATGAGATCGCCCAAATCGGCCGCGCCGGCCGATGCTGCGGAGGCCTCGGGCGCGCTCGAGTCACCGATGTTCTCCGGGGCGTTCTCCGGGGCGTCCTCCGACGGCCGGTCGTCGTCTTTGACCACGGCGAGGTGGACTTGGGCGATCGACGCGGCGGATACCGGCGAATCCTCGAAGCGAGAAAAAAGTTCGTCAATCGGGCGGCCCAGCTCGCTTTCGATGGTGGCGCGGGCGTCGCGGCTGTCGAAGGGCGGCAGCCGGTCCTGCAATTCGGAGAGGTCGGCCGCCAACTGCTCGCCTAGCAGATCGGCGCGTGTCGAGAGAAACTGACCGAGTTTGATAAAGGTAGGCCCCAGCTCGGTCAGGGCGCGGGCGAGCTTCTGTCCCGGCCGGCCAGCGACGTCGCGGCGCGATCCCAGGCGCACAAACCAGAGCAGGCTGGGCGCCACCTGCAAGACCTCGAGCGCGGCAAGGGCGTCATGTCGGGCCAAGGTGCGGGCGATCACGAGCAGCCTGAAGAGGGTGCGAATGGGGCGCAGCATCGAGTTTATACCAAGGAGCGCCGATAATGACCCATGGAGACGGCGTCCAAGGTTTTCGGCTAGGCGCGCGCGGCGTGGCGATGCAGGACATCGCAAGGCGCGCGCGACGCCGTCCGAAAGCCTTGGGAAGCCGCCGTTCCGGTCGCGTGGGCGAACCGCCGGAGGGCGTCGGAAAGCCTTGCCGATGTCCCACATCGCCCGCGGCTTCCCTCCTACCCGGCGGTTCGCCCACGCGATCTCTATGGGTCATTATCGGCGCTCCTTAGGTATTAGACGCGCCAGGCCGAATGAAGGGCCGCGATGCCGCCGGAAAGATTGCGGTAACGCACCCGGTCGAAGCCGGCTGATGCAATACGGCCCGACAGCTCGTCCTGCGGCGGGAACCGCCGGATCGACTCGACGAGATAGCGATAGGCGTCGCGGTCGCCGGCAACCCACTCGCCGAGAGCCGGAAGCACCTTGAAGGAATAGAGGTCGTAAAGCTCGGAGAGCAGCGGCACGGCGACCTGGCTGAATTCGAGACAGAGGAAGCGGCCGCCCGGTCTCAAAACCCGCCGTGCCTCGGCGAGCGCGGCATCGATCCGCGTGACATTGCGCAGACCGAAGGCGATGGTATAGGCCTCGACACTGCGATCGGCCAAAGGAAGCGCTTCGGCGTTGCCGCAGAGCCAATGCGGGCTGCCTGGATGGCCCGACAGGATCCCCTGATTGATAGCGCGGTCGCGCCCAACCTCCAACATCTCGGGCGTCAGATCGCAGACGACGGTCTCTCCCACCCGCTCGATGCCGAGCCGCGCGATCACCCGAAGCGCGATATCGCCCGTGCCGCCGGCGACATCCAGCAGACGGATACCCGGACGCGGCGCCAGCCAGTCGATCATGGCCCGCTTCCACAAACGATGGACGCCACCCGACATGAGGTCGTTCATCAGGTCGTAGCGGCCGGACACGCTCTCGAAGACGTGGCGCACGCGCCGCGCCTTCTCGGGCTCCGGCACCGTTTCGAAACCGAATGAGACGACCTCCTGCGTGCTGGAGGCATCGTCGTCGGTCGGATGTGAGGTCTTGTCAGGACTCATGGCGCGGACCATAGCGCGCGCCCCGGCTTCGCGCTACTCTGCGCGCGGCCGCCACCGATCTGCCGGCAACCGCTTGTTCTCGGACGCCGATCCGCAAAGGACCTCACGATCTTGCCCGAGCTTCCCGAAGTCGAAACCGTTGTGCGCGGACTGCGGCCCACCTGGAAGGCCGCAGGCTGGTGCGCGTACTACAGCGCCGCCGGACCTGCGGTTTCCTCTGCCGAAAAATTTCGCCGCCAGACTTCAAGGGCGCCGGGTGTTGGGCATCGATCGTCGGGCCAAATACATTCTCGTGCGGCTGGACGGCGAGGAGACCCTGTTGTGTCACCTCGGCATGTCGGGGCGCATGGTGTTGGGGCGCAACGACGGCGCGCCGCTCGAGACCCACGATCACGTGGTGTTCGAAACGGACGCCGGCGATGTGATCCGGTTCAACGACGCCCGGCGATTCGGGATGATGGACTTGGTGGCGAGCGACGCCCTGGCATCACACAAGCTGTTGTGCGATCTGGGCCCGGAGCCTCTGGGCAACCGGTTCGACGGCAAGTCTCTGGCAGCCTCACTCAAGGGCCGGCGTACGCCCATAAAGGCTGCGCTGCTGGATCAAAAAGTCGTTGCGGGACTGGGAAACATCTACGCTTGCGAGGCGCTGTTTTTTGCCGGACTGTCGCCGCGCCGGCAGGCCTACACCGTGCAGGGCGGCCGTGCGGAGCGTCTGGCCTGGGCCGTACGCGACGTCCTCTTGCGGGCGATCGATGCCGGCGGTTCGAGCCTGCGCGATTTTGTCCGGGCCGACGGTGAGTTGGGTTACTTCCAGCACCACTGGGCGGTCTACGGTCGCGAGGGTGACGCTTGTCCGGACTGTGATTGCGATCATCGAAAGCGGGGCGGCGTTCGCCGGCTGGTCCAATCTGGACGCTCCACCTTCTATTGTCCGACACGCCAGCGATGACCCAACCAGTTCCGCTCCCGGGAGCTCGAACCGTCGATATCGAGCATCCCTGATCAATTGCGGCGGGAGTCGCCTTGACGACGGTGAGGTCCACCGCTATAAGCGCGGCGATTTCTCGGGTTAAACGCAGGTCGATAAAAATGGCGCAACATCAATCCGCCAAGAAACGGATCAGAAGGAACGCGCGTAGCGCGGTCAGCAACCGCTCGCGGATTAGCCGCGTTCGTACTTTCGTCAAGAAAGTGGAAACGGCCATTTCCGCCGGGGACAAGCCGGCGGCACAGGCAGCGTTTAAGGCGGCGCAGCCCGAGTTACAACGCGGCGCAAGAAAAGGCATTCTTCACCGCAACACTGCGGCGCGAAAGATTTCTCGACTCAGTGCCCGCGTCAAACAATTGGGCTGAGCGCTTTGCCGCGGGCAGGCCGGCCCGCAAGACAACTTCAACCACGCAAGCCATGAGCCTGTCGAGGCTCGATTTTCAAGGACCGCCGGGACGCTCGATAGGATCGTTCCACGCCGTCCTCGCCGATGTTTCCGTGGCTGGGCGGCCCACACCTATAGATTGCATAACATGCGGGTGTCGTTGAGGCCGCTCTGAAAAACCCTAGCGTTCTGCTTTCGATCCGCTTGCCACGAAGGGGACTTGCGAGGTAAAGTGCGAGTTCCAGTGGGGGCCTGAAAAAACTAAGTATTCACTAGAATACATAAATAAAACGGCTTCTCATTATTTGCGAAATTCTCGCAAAGTTGTAATTCGGGGTGGGTGTGAAAGTGCGACGATCCCTCGTGTCCGACTCTTACGGTTTGTTCGAAGTTGCCGGACAGGGAACCATCCGAATACAAACAATAGTTGTTCACAAATCCTTCTGAATCAGGAGACGGGGAGCGATATGACCGCCACATTTCTTCCCCTCTTGGAGCCGGATGGGGCGACCGTCGGACACGGCGGGATGGTCAAAGCGGGATCCGCGTCAGGTCGCTGGCTCTTATTGGGGAAAACGATCGGAGGACACGTTGTAGCTACATATGGGGGACATGGGCATGCATGGCGCTGATCTCGATCCCTTGGTGCAGGAACGCTGGGCGCGGGTGCGTGGACGGTTGCGTGCCGAGGTGGGCGAGGCGGCGTTCCGCAGCTGGCTGAAGCCGTTGACCCTAGTCAACTCCAAGATGGGCTCTGTGCGCATGGCCGTGCCGACCCGCTTCATGCGCGATTGGGTGCAGAGCAATTATGCCGATCGCATCCGTCTGCTGTGGGTCGAGGAGGATGAGAAGGTCAACCGTGTCGATATCGTGGTGCAGGTGGCGAACCGCCCGACTGCGCAGCGACCGGGACAAGACGGCGCCGCGCGCCTGGGCAATGGTGCGGCCAGCGCCGCTGCGCCATCTCAGTTCGGCAACCGCGCGCGCAATGGCCGCGACGACGGCGACAGAGCCGCTGCGGTGGCTCGCGACATCAGTGCGCCGCTCGACCCGCGGTTCACCTTCGAGAACTTTATCGTCGGCAAGCCGAACGAATTGGCTTACGCGGCGGCCCGGCGGGTGGCCGAAGCCAATGTGGTGCCGTTCAATCCGCTCTTCCTCTATGGCGGCGTCGGCCTCGGCAAGACTCATTTGATGCACGCGATCGCTTGGCAGATCCGCAAGCGCGGGCCCAACCGAAAGGTCGTTTATCTCTCGGCCGAAAAGTTCATGTACCAGTTCGTGCGGGCGCTTAGGACAAAGGACACCATGTCCTTCAAGGAAGAGTTCCGTTCGGTCGACGTGTTAATGATCGACGACGTGCAGTTCATCGGCGGGCGCGAGGCGACGCAGGAGGAATTCTTCCATACCTTCAATGCGCTGGTGGATCAGAACCGCCAAGTGGTGATCTCCGCGGATAAGAGCCCGTCGGATCTCGAGGGCGTCGAAGAACGGATGCGCTCGCGTCTCGGCTGGGGGCTGGTCGCCGATATTCATCCGACGACCTATGAGCTGCGCCTCGGCATTCTGCAGTCGAAGTGCGAACAGCTCGGCGCGGAAGTTCCAGAGAAGGTCCTGGAGTTTTTGGCGCACAAGATCACCTCCAATGTTCGCGAGGTCGAAGGTGCGCTGAACCGCATCGTGGCCCACACGACGCTGGTGGGCCGGCCGATCGCCCTCGAAACCACGACCGAGGTCCTGCACGATCTCCTGCGGGCCAACGACCGGCGGGTGACGATCGAGGAAATCCAGAAGCGCGTGGCCGAACACTTCAATGTCCGCATCGCCGATATGCACTCGGCGCGTCGCGCCCGTGCGGTGGCGCGGCCACGTCAGGTGGCCATGTATCTGGCCAAGCAGTTGACCTCTCGCTCATTGCCCGAAATCGGTCGCAAGTTCGGTGGGCGCGACCACACCACGGTGATGCACGCGGTGCGCAAGATCGAGGAACTCAAGACAACCGACAGCAGCTTTGCCGAGGACGTCGATCTGTTGCGCCGGATGCTGGAGAGCTGAACCAGCTTCCGCCCGCCGACGCCTAGCCCGAGATAGCCGCAGACAGTCAGAAGCCCGCCGAGAACCATCGGCGGGCTTTAGGGTGGGCGGCGAGCGCAATTTGGATTGGGCGCGGGCCCCTTCGAGAGAGACTTGATGGGCTTGCCAAATAGGCCGAAAAGGCTTACCTAACCGACTGCTTGTGCTATTGTGTTTTACCGTATCGCGTGGGTCGATTCGCGCGAGTCTTCCAGCGTTGCGGGACGGTTGGATAACAACCGTGGAAGGCGTCGGCGGTTAGGCCGCGCAGGCGCCTTAATTCACCCTTGCACAAGCCCCGACAAACTTTGAAAACACGTCCCTCGAAATTACGTCTCTAAACCGATGAAGCTGACCATTGAACGTGCGTCTCTGCTGAAGTCGCTCGCACATGTCCAAAGTGTCGTCGAACGGCGGAATACCATTCCCATCCTCTCGAATGTGTTGCTCGAGGCTGGATCGGAAAACCTCCGCCTAAGCGCCACGGACATGGATCTGAGCGTGGTCGAAGGTGTGAGCGCCGATGTCGAACGGACCGGCGCCACCACGGCGCCGGCGCATACGCTTTACGACATCGTGCGCAAGTTGCCGGAGGGTGCCGAGGTGTCTTTCGAGGTCGCCGGCGACAACGCTCGCATGACCCTTGCCGCCGGGCGCTCGAACTTCGCCCTCACCACCTTGCCGAAGGAGGATTTCCCCGCCGTCGGCGACGGCGTGCTGCCCCAGAGCTTCGCCATGGCGGCGTCCGAGCTCAAGAATCTGATCGACCGGACCCGTTTTGCCATCTCGACCGAAGAAACCCGCTATTATCTGAACGGCATCTATCTTCACGCGGCCAGCACCGGCGATTTGGCCGTGTTGCGGGCCGTGGCGACCGACGGGCACCGTCTGGCCCGCTTCGAGATGCCGTTGCCGGAGGGAGCCGCGGACATGCCGGCGGTCATCGTGCCGCGCAAGACTGTCGGCGAGCTGCGCAAGCTGATCGACGAGATCGGCGGATCGGTCGAGATCTCGCTGTCGGAAACCCAGATTCGCTTCGCTTTCGCCGATACCGTCCTGACCTCCAAGCTGATCGACGGCACCTTTCCGGACTACGAGCGGGTGATACCCTCCGGCAACGACAAGGTGATGGACGTCAACCGGAAGTCTTTCTTCGACGCCGTCGACCGCGTGTCCACCATCTCGACGGAGAAGAGCCGGGCGGTAAAGCTCGCCCTCGACAACGGGGCGCTGACGGTTTCCGCCACAAGTCCCGAAAGCGGCAGCGCCGAGGAGGCGCTGGAAGTCGGCTATGGCGGCGAAGCGCTGGAAATCGGCTTCAACTCGCGATATCTGCTGGACATTGCCCAGCAGATCGAAGGCGAGGACGCTCAGTTCGTGCTGGCCGATTCCTCTTCGCCGACGATCGTGCGGGACCGGGCGGATTCGAGCGCCCTCTATGTGCTCATGCCCATGCGAGTATGAGCATGGCTGAGCGAGACCGCCTTTGGTGACACCGGCAATTTTGAGCGAGAGGGTCACGCCTCCCGCGCGACCGGCGGTGGCCTCGGCGAGCCGCAACGCCCGGCGTTTGGCGGCGTTGCAGGCGCCAACCGGCTGTTGGGTGACCCGACTCTCGCTCAGCAACTTCCGGTGCTACGAGGCGGCCGAACTGATGGTGGACCACCGTCCGGTCGTGCTGGCCGGCGCGAACGGGGCCGGCAAGACCAACCTGTTGGAGGCGATTTCATTCCTCGCGCCCGGCCGGGGCCTGAGGGGCGCGCGATTGAGCGAGATCGACCGGCGGCCCCAAGGGACCACCGATCGAACCGCTGATCGAACCACCGATCGGACCAACGGTCCTGCCAGTCCGGGCTGGTCGGTTGCCGCCCAGGTCATGACGCCCGAGGGGCTGCGCGACCTGGGAACCGGCCGTGAGGCCGACGCCGTTCAGGCCGAGGGCGGCGAGAACGGCGAAGCCCGCGAACGGCGGGTGATCAAGATCGACGGTGCCTATGCGCGGGGCCAGCAGGCTCTTGGCGAGGTGGTCCGGATGGTCTGGCTGACCCCGCGGATGGATGGTTTGTTTCGCGACGGGCCGGGCGGGCGGCGGCGATTTCTCGACCGGCTGGTGACCAGTTTCGATGCCGGACACAGCGGGCGTTTGGCGGCCTATGAGCAGGCCATGCGGCAAAGGGCGCGCCTGCTCAAGACCGGCGCGCAAGATGGCGACTGGCTTTCGGCGCTGGAGGATACGATGGCGCGTCATGGCGTCGCCATCGAGGCGGCACGGCGTGGTTTCGTTGCCGAGCTCTCGCGGGCCTGTGCCCAGGCGGAAGGTCCTTTTCCGCGCGCCCGGCTGGATCTCGATGGCGAAGTGAATACGAGGCTGGCGGCTGGACCCGCCCTCGAGGCCGAAGACGACATGCGCGCGCGGCTGGCCACGGCGCGGCGCCAGGACGCCGAAACCGGCGGCGCGACGGTGGGGCCGCATCGCAGCGATCTGAAGGTGACTGAGGTCGAGTCCGAGCGGCCTGCGGCCGAAGGGTCGACCGGCGAGCAAAAGGCGCTGCTTTTGTCCATCGTCCTGTCGCACGCTCGACTGCTGGCCGCCGAGCGCGGCACGGCGCCACTGGTTCTGCTGGACGAAGTGGCGGCCCATCTCGACCCGCACCGCCGCCGCGCCCTGTTCGAGGAGATCCTTGCCCTGGGCGCGCAGGTCTGGCTGACCGGAACCGAAGCGGGCTTGTTCGCCGAATTGGGCGCGGCCGCACAGGTCTTCGCCGTAAATGATGGACGTCTTGCGCCGCTTGCCGGCTAGCCGGCCGGCGATCGGACGGAATGTGGCCGGAATGCGCCCTACGAACACGATTGAACAGCTCAAGCGACCGCAACGAAATGACTGAGACTCCAAGCAAATCAGATCTCGATCAGGACCCCTCCGAGGACCCGAGCCGGGCATACGACGCGGAGTCCATCAAGGTCCTGCGCGGCCTGGAGGCGGTGCGCAAGCGACCCGGCATGTATATCGGCGATACCGAGGACGGCTCGGGCCTGCACCACATGGTCTACGAGGTGGTGGATAACTCGATCGACGAGGCGCTGGCCGGCTATTGCGATTTGATCGAGGTGGTGCTGAACGGCGACGGGTCGCTCACCGTGAACGACAACGGGCGCGGCATTCCGGTTGATATTCATGCGGAAGAAGGCGTGTCGGCGGCGCAAGTCATCATGACCCAGTTGCATGCCGGAGGGGAAATTCGACCAGAACTCCTACAAGGTTTCCGGCGGCTTGCACGGGGTCGGCGTCTCGGTGGTCAACGCTCTGTCCGAATGGCTGGAATTGCGCATCTTCCGCGAGGGCAAGGCGCATTTCATGCGCTATGCCGACGGCGAACCCGAGGACCCGCTGGAGGTGGTTGCGGACAGCGACGGGCGGACCGGCACCGAAATCACCTTCCTGCCGTCTCCCAAGACCTTCTCCATGGTGGATTTCGACTTCAATACCTTGGAGCACCGGCTGCGCGAACTGGCATTCCTAAATTCCGGCGTTCGTTTGATCTTGCGCGACGACCGCCATGCCGAACCGCATCAGGTCGAGTTGTGCTACGACGGCGGGCTCGAAGCCTTCGTGCGCTATCTCGACCGGACCAAGACGCCGCTGGTGGAGCCGCCGGTCGTCCTCGGGGCCGAGCGCGACGGGCTCACCGTGGAGCTGGCCCTGCAATGGACCGACAGCTACCACGAGAACGTGCTCTGCTTCACCAACAACATCCCGCAACGCGACGGCGGCACGCATCTCGCGGCGTTCCGCGCGGCCTTGACGCGGCAGGTCAACGCCTACGCGGCAAACTCCGTCCTGGGCAAGAAGGAGAAGATGCAGCTGACCGGAGACGATGCCCGCGAGGGGCTTACCTGCGTGCTGTCGGTGAAGATCCCGGATCCGAAATTCTCCAGTCAGACCAAGGACAAGCTGGTTTCCTCCGAGGTGCGGCCGGTGGTCGAAGGCGTGGTCAACGACAAGCTGCAGCAGTATTTCGAGGAGCACCCGGCGGAGGCCAAGAAGATCGTCGCCAAGGTGGTAGAGGCCGCGGTGGCGCGCGAGGCCGCCCGCAAGGCGCGTGAGCTGACCCGGCGTAAAGGCGCTCTCGACGTGGCGTCCCTGCCGGGCAAGCTGGCCGATTGTCAAGAACGTGACCCGGCGTTGGCGGAACTCTTCATCGTCGAGGGCGATTCCGCCGGTGGATCGGCCAAGCAGGGACGCGACCGGCGCTTTCAGGCCATTCTGCCGCTCCGAGGCAAGATCTTGAACGTCGAGCGGGCGCGCTTCGACAAGATGTTGGGCTCCGTGGAAATCGGCACCCTGATCACTGCGCTGGGCACCGGCATCGGGCGCGAAGAGTTCGACATCGCCAAGCTGCGCTACCACAAGATCATCATCATGACCGACGCGGATGTCGACGGCAGCCACATCCGCACCTTGCTGCTCACCTTCTTTTTCCGGCAGATGCCCGAGTTGGTGGAGCGCGGACACCTCTATATCGCCCAGCCCCCGCTCTACCGCGCCAAACGCGGCGATTCCTTGCGCTACCTGAAAGACGATCGCGAACTGGAAAACCACCTGATCACCAACGGCATCCAGGACAGCGTGCTGACCTTGGCCGACGGCACGCAGATCGCCGGCCAGGACCTGCGCGACCGGGTGGACTTGGCGGTGCGGGCGAAGCATCTGATGGAGCCTTTGATCCGCAAGGTGGACAATGCTCAAATCGTCCAACAGGCGGCCATACTCGGGACCCTCAACCCGGAAATTCTAGGCCCGGGCGCCCAGGCCCAACAGGCGGCGGACTTCATTGCCAAGCGCCTCGATGCTCTCGCGCCCGAAACCGAACGGGGCTGGCAAGGCAGCGTGGCCGCGGACGGGGGGCTGGCTTTCCAACGTACTTTCAGGGGCGTGACCGAGCGGCACGTCCTCGACGGCCCGCTCATTCGCTCCTCCGAAGCGCGCCGCTTGGACGCCATGGCCGGCGAACTCCAGGAAACCTTTGCCCAGCACAGCGAACTCAAGGGCAAGGACGACTCCTACCGCATCACCGGCCCGGTCCCGCTGGTCGACGCGGTATTTCGTCTCGGCCGCAAAGGCATCACATTCTCGCGTTACAAAGGCCTCGGCGAGATGAACCCCGGTCAGCTGTGGGAAACCACGCTGGATCCGGAGGCGCGGGCGCTGCTGCAGGTGAGGGTTTCTCATGCCGACGAGGCGGCGGATATCTTTTCGACCCTCATGGGCGATGTGGTGGAGCCGCGCCGCGAGTTCATTCAAACCCATGCCCTCGAGGTCGCCAACCTCGACGTTTAGGCCGGGTCTGGAGGACGGCGGGCGGAAAAACATGTCACAGAAAGGCAAGACCGGCCGGGCCAAACCGAAGGGCTCGCGAGGTAAGGCCGACAAGAGCCGCAAGCGGCCCCCGCGCTCGCTCAGCCTTGCCGGGCGCGTGACCCGATTGTTTCGCTGGTCGCTGATCGCCGCCATCTGGGGCTTCGTGCTGCTGGGCTCGGTGCTCGCTTGGTACGCTTACGACCTTCCCGACATCGAGGGAGTCGCCAGGGCCACGCGGCAGCCGAGCATATCGCTGCTGGCGGCCGACGGCAGCCCGATTTCGTCGACCGGCGAGATCTACGGCCGCACCGTCAAGGTTGCGCAGTTGCCGGCGGTGCTGCCCGATGCTGTGCTGGCGGTCGAAGACCGGCGATTCTACCGCCACTGGGGGATCGATTTGCGCGGCCTCGCGCGCGCGTTCTGGGTCAATCTGCGCGCGGGCGGAATCATACAAGGCGGCTCCACCATCACCCAGCAGCTCGCGAAGGTGCTGTTCCTGACCCCCGAGCGCACCTTGAAGCGCAAGATTCAGGAAGCCCTCCTGGCCATGTGGCTGGAGACCAAATTCACCAAGGACGAGATCCTGTCGCTTTACCTCAACCGGGTCTATCTGGGCTCGGGCACGTACGGAGTCGACGCGGCGGCGCGGCGCTATTTCGGCAAGCCGGCGACCAAGGTGACCCTATACGAGGCGGCGCAGCTTGCCGGACTGCTGAAAGCGCCGTCGCGCTACAATCCGGTTAGCGATTACCAGCGCGCCGGTGCGCGTACGCGCGTCGTACTCAACGTCATGGTGGACGCGGGCTTCATCTCCGATGATGAGGCCAGGCAAGCGATGGCGACCAAACCGGGCCGGCCGCGCTTGGCGAGCCGCCGGGCGCGCTATTACGCCGACTGGGTGATGGGTCAGATCGGAGACTTCGTGGGGCGTATCGATTCCGACCTCACGGTGGTCACGACCCTGGATCCACGCTTGCAAACCATCGCCGAGGACGAACTGACGGCGATGCTCGCGGATACCGGCGCCCAGCGCGGCGTCGGGCAGGCGGCCTTCGTCGCGCTGTCTCCCGACGGCGCCGTGCGGGCCATGGTCGGCGGCCGCGACTATGGCGAGAGCCAGTTCAACCGGTCCGTACAAGCGCTCAGACAGCCGGGTTCCGCCTTCAAAGTCTTCGTCTATCTGGCGGCAATGGAATCCGGCTGGCGGCCCGATGACCGGATGAGCGATTCACCGGTCGCCGTCGGCAATTGGCAACCACGAAACTACGGCGGGCGCTACTACGGCGATGTCACGCTGCGCGAGGGCTTCGCCCGCTCGCTCAATTCGGTGTCCGTGCGCTTGACCGAAAAAGTCGGCCGTGAACGGGTGGCCGAGGTGGCGCGACGTCTGGGTATTACCAGCGATCTCGCGGTCGCGCCCAGCTTGGCGCTCGGGGCTTCTGAGGTCACCTTGCTGGAGCTGACCAACGCCTATGCCACCTTTGCCAATCACGGGCGCGGCGTCTGGCCTTACGGCATTCTGGAGATCCGCGACGTAACGGGCCGAGTCATCTACCGCCGCCGGGGCGAGGGCTCGACACCCCTGGTCGGCGCGCACAACGTCGATCAGATGACCGATCTAATGACGGCGTCGGTGGAATGGGGCACCGGAAAAGCCGCTAAAATCGACCGCCCGGCCGCCGGCAAGACCGGCACCAGCCAGGAATTTCGCGATGCCTGGTTCGTCGGTTTCACCCGAGAACTTGTGGCCGGGGCCTGGTTCGGGAATGACGACGGCCGGCCCATGACAAACGTGACGGGCGGCGGCCTGCCGGCCAAGCTTTGGGCCAGAATCATGGTGCGGGCGCTGGAGAATCACGCGCCCCAGCCGCTTGCCGGCGGCGGCGTCGAGATCGCCGTGACCGATCAGATAGAGGGTTTCCTCGACCGGCTCATAGGCCGGCTGACCGGCACGTCCCCTAGCCGATCCTCGGAGGAGAATCAGCCGAGGAGCTCCAGCTTTCCCACCAAGCGTAGAAACGAGGATTAGGTCGTGCGCCCGCGAGCCAAACCCTTGCGAAGCCTGTCGGGCGCGGAGGCGACGCCATGAAGAAAAGCACCAAGACACCTTTCATGCCGGCCGAGGACTATGGCGGCAGCCTCACCGGTTTCAACGTCAACCTGGTGGTGCGGGAGGTGGCTCCGGTGTTGCGCTTCCTAAGGGAGGTTTTGGAGGTCGAGCTGGTATACGACGACCCCGATCTCGCGATCCTGCGGCACGAGGGCGTGGACTGGATGATCCATGCCGAGCATACCTACGACGACCGGCCCATGCTCGCGCGCACCCGCGCGGCGAACCTTCGTGGCGCCGGCTGCGAGCTCAGGCTTTACAACATCGATCCCGATGCGGCCGAAGCCCGGGCCCGGTCGGGCGGCTATGAGGTCTTGGCCGCGAGCGAGGACAAGCCGCACGGCCTGCGCGAATGCTATTTGCTGGATCCGGAAGGCTATGTGTGGGTGCCGGGCCGGCCATTGCCGCCCGAATAGATCACCCGCGGGCACCCGACACACCAAGTTGTGCCATGGGTTTTATGCCGGCGTTGGGTCAACGGCAAAACCGCGCCGATATTCCGGCGCGCGGATCCTATTCACCCTGCTCGATCGGAAGATTGGCTGAAAGAAAGGCAAATGGGGGTGGGGCGAAGGAAAACGCCCGATATCACCCCCACACCTCGACGGAGTTATCCGTCTCCAAAGTGCGGCCGGCCTCGCTCAGCCGCCGGCGGCGCCGGGAAGCGCGCCCGACCCCGCGTTGGACATGGTGCCGAGGCTGTTGCCCATGGCGGTCAGGGCGCCGATGGCGGCCACCGAGACCAGGGCCGCGATGAGGCCGTATTCGATGGCCGTGGCGCCGTCCTCATCTCTGACAAACGCGATCATCTTTGCAAACATTGTGCTCACTCCATTGGGGTTCTTGTTCGTAATACCGATGCATCATCGGAAGAAAACTTTAATTCTTGATTAAAACCGTAAAAACGGCAATTTGTTTAAGTAATTATTTGAATAAATCTAAATTCAATTTATGTAAAATTCTCTCTATCCTTATTTTTTTTACATCTTATATTGAATTTGATCATGGAAATCCTGTCCGGATACGCGACAAGCGCCGGGGATTGCGTTGCACTTCGGGAGCGGAGGTGAGCGGTGGTCTCACCCGTAGCGGTGCAGCTCGTGGCCGTGGGCCTTGAGCCAGCGTTGCGGGCCAGCCACGCTGGGCGTGAGTTCGCTCACCAGCCGCCAGAAGGCCCGGCCGTGGTTTTGGTGCACAAGATGAGCTACCTCGTGGGCGACCACGTAGTCCAAGACCTCCTCGGGCGCCAAAATCAGGCGCCAGGAGAGACTGATAGTCCCGTCGGAAGAGCAGCTGCCCCAGCGGGTGCGCGGATCGCGCAGGCCGACATGGGCGACGGGGCGATCGATGCGCTGGGCCTTGTCGTGGGCGCGGGGCAGAAGAATGGCTCGGGCTTCTCTTTTCAGGTGGTCCCTCACCCGGCGCGCCACGTGCTCGGCGAGGCCGCAGGCGTGGATTGCGCCGTTTTCGCGCCACACGCCGCGTCGTACCAGCGGTTCATGGACGATCAGGTGCGGCTCTCCGAGAAAGGGCACGATCGCGCCCGGCGCGAAAGGCACCCTCGGCGGCAGCTCATCCAGGCGAGCGAGGATCCAGCGGCGCTTCTGGGCGGCGAACTCGAGCCCCTCCTCGGCCGAAATTCCCTGAGGCAGGGTGAGCCGGAACACCCCTTCCGCGGCGTCCAAACTCAAGATCATGTGGTGGCTACGCCGGTTGCGGCGGCACCAGATCTCCACCTCGCGATTCCCAAACCGCAAGATCTTGGGTTTTTTTGCTTTCCAGCTCACAGATTTTGTATATCGACCGACAGACCGGCAGGCAAGCGGCGCGCGACGGCACCGCCTACGACCGCGCCTATCCCGATCACCTGAAAAGAACAATTTGTTGACGCTTGGCGCGGCCCGGCGCCGAGTCCTGGCGAAGCGGAAATGCGTTAGACTGGAACCATGCGCGCGCTCTTCCTTGCCCTCCTGATGCTTGCCTGGTCCGGCCCCGCTCAATCCACGGGCGCCGCCCAATCCACGCTGGATCTTGCCGAGCGGGCCCAGGTGGTCGAGGTGATCGACGGCGACACACTGCTGCTCGACGACGGGCGGTCGGTGCGTCTGGTCGGCATTCAATCCCCCAAGCTGCCGCTGGGGCGCGCCGGCTTCGAGGCCTGGCCGCTGGCCGAGGAGGCCAAGGCGGCGCTGTCCGAACTCACCCTCGGGCGCGAGGTGGGCCTCGGCTATGGTGGGCGCCAAAACGACCGCCACGGCCGCGCTCTGGCCCACCTCTATCTGCTCGATGGGGCGGGCGAGGCGGGCATCTGGGTCCAAGGCGCGTTGCTTGAGGCTGGGCTGGCGCGGGTCTATTCCTTCGCCGACAACCGGGCGCTGGTCGCCGAGATGCTGGCGCGCGAGCGCCAGGCGCGCAGAGGCCGTCGCGGCATCTGGGCCGATCCCTTCTATGCCGTGCGCACGCCGGAGTGCGTCGAAGGGCACGCCGGCAGTTTCCAGCTCGTAGAAGGTATTGTGTTGCAAGCTGCGAAGGTAAAGGGACGCATCTATCTGAATTTCGGCGAGGATTGGAAAAGCGATTTCACCATCACCCTGGCCCCCGCCGTCCGGCGCGTCTTCGAGGCCGAGGGGATCGATCCGATCGGCTACGGCGGCAAGCGGGTGCGCGTGCGCGGCTGGATCAAATCCTTCAATGGTCCCATGATCGAGGCGAGCCATCCGGAACAGATCGAGGTGATCGAAGAATGATGCGGCGGTTGGCGCGAAAACTGAGCCTGCTCCTTGCCGCTTGCGGTTTGGCGGCCGCCCTGGCGCTGCAGGGTTGCGCCCAGTCGCCGGCGACCGGGCGGAACATCTTCACCGGCGGCCTGTCGCCTGAAGACGAGGTGAAGCTGGGCCGCGAGCAGCATCCGGAAATCGTCGGCGAATTCGGCGGGGACTACGACGACCCGGAACTGCGGGCCTATGTCAACAGCCTCGGCCAGTTGCTGGCCCGGACCTCCGAGCTGCCGAACCTGGACTGGCACTTCACGATCCTGGATTCGTCCATCGTCAACGCTTTCGCGCTGCCCGGCGGCTATGTCTATGTGACCCGCGGCCTTCTGGCGCTGGCCGACAACGAGGCGGAACTGGCCGGCGTGCTGGCGCACGAGATCGGCCACGTCACGGCACGACATTCGGCCGAGCGCTATGGCCAGTCTGTGCTGGGCACGGCGGCGGCGCTGGGCGTCGGGCTGCTGCTCGGCAGCGAAGCGGCCGCCCAGGCCACATCCAGCGCGGCCCAGCTCGCCGTGCTCGGCTATTCGCGCGACCAGGAATTCGAGGCCGATACCCTCGGCGTGCGCTACCTGGCGCGCACCGGCCACGACCCCAACGCCATGGCGACCTTCCTGCGCCGGCTGTTGGGCCACAGCCGCTACGAGGCGGAACTGGCCGGCCGGCCCGAGGCGGCCGACGCCTTCGACATCACCCAGACCCACCCGCGCACCGCGGACCGGGTCCAACGCGCGATCCAACAGGCCGGCGGGCGCAACGTCGACAATCCCATCGTCGCCCGCGATATTTATCTCGATAAGATCGACGGCATGGTCTTTGGCGACAGCCCCGCCCAGGGCTACGTGCGCGGCCAGCGTTTCATACACCCGGAGCTCGGCTTCGCCTTCGAGGTGCCCGAGGGTTTTGAGCTCGCCAACACGCCCAAAAGGGTGGTCGCCCAGAACCCGAACGGCGCCGCCATTCTCTTCGACGCGGCCAAGAAGCCGAGCGCGGCGCGGATGACCCGCTATCTCGCCGAGGACTGGGCCCGCGATGTGCGCCTACAAGACCTGCAGGCGATCGACGTCAACGGGCTGGAGGCGGCCACGGCCTGGACCCGCATCGATACGCGCCAGGGCGAAGCGGATTTCCGCCTGGTGGCGATCCGGGTCGACCGCAATGCCATCTACCGCTTCCTGTTCGTCACGCCGTCGAAATTGAGCGCCTCACTGAGCGCGCCCTTGCGCCGCACCACCTACAGCTTTCGGCGACTGAATTCGCAAGAGTTGGCCGAGCTGCGGCCCTACCGGCTCGACATCTACCGGGTGAAGAGCGGCGACACGCCCGGCCGGATCGCCCGGCGCATGCCGCTCGGGGACCAGTCCTTGGACCAGTTCCAGGTGCTGAACGGGCTGCGCGAGGGCGAGCCGCTCCGCGCCGGCCAGAGGGTGAAGATCGTTACCGAGTGAGCGCGGGCGGCTCTGGCGATTGGGCGCCCTCGATCCGCGACTCGTCCAGGAAGGCGTTGACGTGGACCAGGGTCTGCTCGCGCCCTAGCAGGATCACCCCATAGGCCGGCGGCTCGCGGGTCTTGGGCACCGGCGAAACGGTTTGAAAGTCGAGCGCCACCTGGTGCGCCGTGCTGGGCAGGGCGGAAAAGGCGATGCCGCGCCAGGATCCGCTCAGCGGCCGGTGGACGTGTCCGAAGAAGATGTGGCGGATGTTGGCGTGGGTCTCGATGGCCGCCACGAAAGGACCCGGATCGTCGAGCCTCATGCGGTCCAGCGAGGGAAGCCCGATCGGGAAGGGCGGATGGTGCATGAAGAGGTAGACGGGATCACTGGCGGCGGCCGCGAGCTGATCGCCGAGCCAGGCGCAGCGCCGGGGGCAGAAGCTGCCGCCGTGGGAGCCCGGCTCCACCGTATCGAGGACCAGCATGCGCCCCACCGGGGTTTCCAGGGCATATTGGACGAAACCATTGGAATCCCGCGGAGCTTCGGGAAATTCCGCAAGCAGGGCGGCCCTGTCGTCGTGATTGCCGGCCATCAGGTGATAGGGCACCGCGAGCCCGGCCAGGATCTCCCTGAGGACGCGATAGGCGCCGGGCGTGCCCTCGTTGGTCAGGTCGCCGGAGAGGACGCAGAACCGGGCGTCGGCGTGATGGGCGTTGATATGGGCGACGCAGGCTTCCAGACGCGCCGCCGGATCGATGCCGTAAATCGTGCCGCCGTGCTCGACCAGATGGGTATCGGTGACTTGCAGGATCTTCATGGCGTAACCTATTCCCCCGGGCGGTGCGCGCGGCGGCCCACGTTAGCCCGCGCAAGCTTCGGATAGAAGGGGCCCAGGCTCATGGCTATATCCTCATTAGAAACGAGCCATAGAGGACCCTTGCCATGGACGCGCAGATGACCGTGCCAGAAGACAGCCGCCCACCCAAAATTAGCGGCGACAAGCGCACGAGTAACGCCGCCGCCCCAAAGGCCGCGAGTGACAAGCAGGTCGCCCTGGTGCGACGGGCCTGCGCCACTATAGACGAGCGGGCCGGCGAGCGCGTCACCCTGAACGAGCTGGGCGATGAGCTGGGCGTCAGCCCCTGGCACTTGCAGCGGCTCTTTCGCAAGGTGATGGGCGTCTCGCCGCGCGACTATGCCGACGCCCGGCGCAGCGGCCAGTTCCGCCGCCAGTTGCGTCAGGGCGATTCGATCGCCGGGGCCACCTACCAGGCGGGCTACGGCTCCTCCAGCCGGATCTACGAGGTCGCCAGCCAGCAGCTCGGCATGACCCCCGCCACCTACGCCCGCGGCGGCAAGGGCGCGCGCATCGTCTATGCCGTCGTCGACTCGCCGCTCGGCCGCCTCCTGGTGGCGGCGACCGAGGCCGGCGTCTGCTTCGTCTCCCTCGACGAGCGCGACGGGCCGCTGGTGGCGGCGCTCGAAAGGGAGTTTCCGGAGGCCGATTCGATCGAGCGCGACGACGACCGGGTCGGCCCGTCCCTCGACGCCCTGGTCGCCTACCTCTCGGGCGAGATCCCCCACGTCGACCTGCCGCTCGACATCCAGGCGACCGCCTTCCAGCGCCGGGTCTGGCAGGAGCTGATCGCGATCCCCTGCGGCGAGACCCGCAGCTATTCCGAGATCGCCCGGAGTCTCGGCCTGCCGAACGGCCAGCGCGCGGTCGGGCGGGCCTGCGCCACCAATCCGGTGTCGCTCATCATCCCCTGCCACCGGGCCCTGCGCGAGGATGGCGCGCTCGGCGGCTACCGCTGGGGCCTGAAGCGCAAGCGCGCGCTCCTGGAGCACGAGATGGCGCTCGCCGAAGCCGGGTAAAACCGTTCGGTTTTCATTGGTGGGCGCTTCGCGATAGGCTCGCGGCCGGGGATCTTTCCCTAACCCGAACCACCCATCCCCCGCGAGGCGCCCGCATGAGCGAAGAGCCGCTCTATCCCCCGATCGAGCCCCTGGAGACGGGCAGCATCGCGCTCGACGGGCGCCACGTCATGTACTGGGAGGTCTGCGGCAACCCGGCGGGCCGGCCGGCCCTCTTCCTCCACGGCGGCCCCGGCGCCGGTCTCGCGCGCGACCACCGGCGCTTCTTCGACCCGGCGCACTATCGCATCGTGCTGTTCGACCAGCGCGGCTCCGGCCGCTCGACGCCGCTCGGCGAACTCGAAGACAACACCACCCAGCACCTGATCGCCGACATCGAGACCCTTCGAGAAGAGCTCGCCATCGACCGCTGGCTGGTGTTCGGCGGCTCCTGGGGCAGCACGCTCGCGCTCGCCTACGCCGAGGCCCACCCGGAGCGGGTGAGCGCCCTGGTGCTGCGCGGCATCTTCCTCGGCCGGGCCCATGAGACCGACTGGTTCTTGAACGGCATGGGCCGCTTCTTTCCGGAGCATCACCGCCGCTTCCTCGAGGCCCTGCCCGAGGCCGAGCGCGGCCAGCCGCTCGCCAACTACTACCGCCGCATCGCCGACCCGGACCCCGAGGTGCACCGGCCCGCGGCGCGCGCCTGGTCGGTCTACGAGGGCGCCTGCGCCACCCTGCTGCCGAGCCCGGAGACGGTGGCCGCCTTCGCCGCGGACACCATGGCCTTGGGTCTCGCGCGCCTCGAGAGCCACTACTTCGTGAACCGCTGTTTCCTGGAGGACGGCCAGCTCTTGCGCGATCTGCCGCGCATCCGCCACCTGCCGGCGGCGATCGTGCAAGGCCGCTACGACGTGATCTGCCCGCTCGCGACCGCCCAGGACTTGGCCGACGCCTGGCCCGAGGCGGATTTCCAGATCGTTCCCGACGCCGGCCACTCGGCCATGGAGCCCGGCATCAAACGGGCGCTCGTCAAGGCGACGGATGGGATGAGGAATCTGTAAGCCGTGGATTTGCAGGGTAGGGCCGCCCACTGAAAACTTGGGCCAGTCCATGGAAGAGCATATAAGGGGCACCGGAAGCGCCCGTAGCTCAGCCGGATAGAGCACCTGATTCCTAATCAGGGGGTCGCAAGTTCGAGTCTTGCCGGGCGCGCCAATTATTTCAATATGTTATGTTGTTACCCGATTTTTTAATACGGTGTAAGTCACCAATAAGTCACCAGATGAAACACGCGTTTATTGGCGTTCGAACGGTCGCTGACGCGTCATTGATGGCTCGTTCGGTTGGAAGGTTCACAGCTGATCGAGCTGCGTGGAGTGGCTGTCGAGTCGTAGTTTGAGTACTTGTCTAGGGTCGACCGAGAATCTGAACCTTCTTTGTCAAGCTGCGAATAGTGGCCACGCCACGCAGCTCGCTCAGCTGTG
>PVMK01132744.1_pt1 | contig 105273 bp, 97 predicted proteins | sample 1853481 | NCBI WGS metagenome assembly PVMK01 (sample SAMN08533507, study PRJNA380276) | Marine sediment metagenome, whole genome shotgun sequencing project.
TCCCTGTAACTGCAGAATCCCCGGCTATCGCCGAGGACCCTGCGGGTAGTCCCGTACCCTTTTTCTCGTAGTGCTCCCGATCGCTGGGCACTGTCACATGCTCTATGTCCGGGACCGACCAGACCCTTCAACAATGAGGGAGAGAGAAATCTGCAGCATCTCATGAGATCTGGACATAGAGTTGGTGAAGGCACGAGTGGAGATGTGAGTGCGAGTTCCCACTGATGACGCACGATTTCAGAGCATGTACACAGCGCATAGAAATGCGGTCTGGTCCTACGTCCTGCGCCGCACCCCGAGAGACAACGTGGACGACGCCGTTGCCGAAGTGTTCACCGTGGCTTGGCGAAAGATCGACCGGTCCCCAGCACCAGACGAACAACTGCCCTGGCTCTATGGCATCAGCAAGAACGTTGTGAGAAACGTGAACCGATCCTCGAATCGTCGGCAGCGGCTCTGGAAGAGAGCCTCAGCGGTCCCACCCGTTGACGTTCCGGGCGCAGACGTCCAGGTCGTACGCCACCTTCAGGAGAGTGAACTTCTCACAGCTGTCGCCAAACTCCGACCGGTCGACCGCGAGCTTCTCCGACTTCGTACGTGGGAAGAACTGCCGATCAAGGACATCGCGATCGTTGTCGGCATGTCGCCCAAAGCGGTCGAATCCCGCCTCGTGCGAATCCGAAAGAACCTTGCGCGGATGCTCGCTGTCCCCTCGAGCCCGTCGCAGATGGTACGTCCCGGCCATGCAACCGAAGGGGGTGGACAATGACCATCGATCTTTTCGAGAGATACGCAGCACTCGATCCTGCAAAGGAACCAGAGACGCGACCTCGTTGGAGCACGATGACATCAGTCGCCCTCTCGACTGAGAACGGGAGAGAGCCAACCATGCAGACCCAACAACAGGTACCAACCGAACCCGAATCTCCAGAACCCAAACGTCCAGGTTGGCTCGTCGCCGCAGCCGCGCTCGTGCTGATACTTGTCGTCGGCGCCGTGGTGCTGTTCTCGAACAGTACCGACGAGGAACCTGCTCCGGCCGACGATGCGACACCGACAACCGCAGCGACCGAAGCTGTCGACGCCGTCGTGGAGCCGGCGTTCACATCAGAAGAGGCTCTTGCCGTGAGCGCCAGCTACTACGCGGCGATCAACGATGGAGCTGTTGAGCAAGCGTTGGCTTTGTTCACGTCGGACGCGGTGCTGACCGACAGCTACACATCAGGGAATCGCACGCCGGCAGACGAAGAAATGCAGTATGTGTGGAACGATGCGCAAGGCACAAAGCTCGACTCGGGCGCCTGCGTAGTCGACCAGGGCGAGAAAGACGCCACTTTGACCGTGACCTGCGAAAGCCAGAATCGAAATGCGATCGCCCAGGCCACTGGAGCGGCACCCGTCCCCGTTCGAATCGCGATGGTGGTGTCGAGGGACGGAATCATCGAACTTCACGAAGAGTACGGATCTCCCGACCACAACGTGACGCAAGGACCATTCGAAGCGTGGATGAAGTCGAGCAACCCTGACGACGCCGAAAAGGCGAGTTTCGGAACTTGGACCACGATCGAAGAGGCAGCCGAATATGGAGCGATTGTCGCCAAGTACGCCGAAGAGTGGGCAACGTATCTCGTCACCAACGGCTGCGTGTACAAGAACCCATGTGTTGAGCTACAAGCGAGAACGCCGAGCCAGACGATCTCGGCGTATGTGACCGCCTATAACGCCCACGACATCGACGCAGTGATGGCCTTCTTCACGGAGGAATCGGTGGTTACCGACCACCCGTTCGCAGTTGAGGCTGCCGGTCTCTCATCGATTCGAATTCTCCACAGCCAGGATATCCGTTCCGCCGCAGAATCCAACGCCTACAGGATCTCAAACGTCGAGGTTACCGGCGACACCGTGACATGGGACCACGTGTGGACGAACGACCAAGGCGAGAAGTACTGCAAACAGGGTCAGAGCGCGATCATCGAAGATGGGACGATCTTGGTGTGGACGTGGCCGGCTGAGGATTTCAGCTGCAGCTAGACACGCACAACGTTCGCCAAGCACATGAGATGTGCCGCCTTCGGCTCAGTGTCGAGGGCGGCGCCAACTAGCGGTCTGTCGCAGAGAGAACGGGCTCTGCCTGGTCCTCCAATGCCTTGCCGAAGACGATGTCGCGGTACCCGGCGAGTTTGGGGAGGATCAGGAGACCTGCCGCAATGATGAGCACGAAGTTCTCACCGAGGCGCGAGAGCGGGCCGAACCAGGTTTGTGCGAGTGCCATGAACCCAGCGGATACGGCGTAGGCCACCGCGTTGACGCCGAAGAACGACACGGTCTCACGGCCTGAAACCTTGCCGTCCTTGAGGTCGAACGGCCATCTGCGGTTGAGCAGATAGGAGACGAAGGTCGTGAGACCAAATGGGATGGCAAGGGACCACTGCGGGGAGGCTCCCATCATCCTGAATACGTTGAACAGGCTGAACGACACCACGGTGTTGAACACGCCGACGATGCCGACCTTGATCGCCTGGTTCATCGATTCGCGATTTGCAAAGCTCTCTGAGGTAGCTCTTCACGCGTTCGCTTTCTTGCGACGTCGATACACGATGGCGTAGCCACCGAGCCCGACGATCGTGACGATGGTCAATGCCATACCAAGGTTCTCGACCCATCGGTTCTTGAACTGAAGCGTTACCTCGTTCTGTGTGGGAACCACCAACATCAGGGACGGCGCAACGCGATACACGCCCTCAGCCCCTCGACGGTCCAGTTCGGGAAATAGGAGACCTTTACGAGATGGGGAACGCCGACCGCAGTGGTCGTGAACGAGACCTCGTGATCCTCGAACGTCGTGACATGACCACCTCACCGCTCGAGGCGTATGGCTTCTGGCCCACAAGACGATCATCGACCGATGTCACCCTGCGCCACTCGGCCGGCCCATCCTCGACGAGCCACGAATCGAGGTTCTCGACGTCGTCGTACCACTCGAGAGCCGCATCCACGAAATCCGCTTCTCCGCCCACACGACAGGCTCCATCGAGGCAACGTCGATACGATCGGCATCAGGAAGCGCAAAGATGGTCCATGGATCGGCTGTCGCGAGGACATCCAAGCCCTGTTCCTCGGCCGCGAGACGCGCGTCCTCTGTGAATGAGACGTAGTAGTCGACGTCGTACACAGCAAGATGCTTTGTCCCACGGTCGAAATCCATCGAGTGATACTTCAGACCACGCACCGGATTCGATGGCTGCTTGGACACCTCTGAAGCGTTGAGGAAGTGGAAAGGAGTGGTCAGAGAGCTCTCGAAGAACAGGCCCTCCATGGACTGGTGACCCTCGGACCAGTACGAGAACAGCATCAGGGACATTGGAGTGCCGTACTTGTTCATTTCGGAGTTCGCTTCCCACATGATGCGGCCGTCAGGGAGCTCATCCATGGTTTGCATGAGATTCTCGTACTCCGTCCACGCCGGTTTGCCCTCGTACCCCTCGTAGTTCCACTTGACCCAGCCGGGGAGGTCGTGCATTGACAGAGCTGCTGCGCCAACCATCAGTACCACCGCAACGCCACCGGCCAGAAGGGTCGCCTGCTGCCGATTCGAGAATCGCCTGCCAACCGCAGCCGCAAAGAACGCCACGGTAATTCCTGCGAAGATGAACAGGCCGAAGAACCAGTAGGGGAGGAGCCTCGCGTTGTACAGCATCGTCAGCTCGAAGCGGGCGATCAGGAAATACCCTGCGAGAGGGAACAGCGTCATCCAGATCGCAATACCGACATGGTCTCTCCGAAGCACCGTCCACACCATGCCGATGAGCCCGAGCACCAGAACGGGCACGAGTTCGCCGGGAATCGGTGAGCCGGGATTCTGATAATTTCCAATGATGGTCCTGACTGGTGCCCACCCCATGTCGGACGTCATCCCCGTCAACACGTTCACGCCAAGCGCGAGCGACCAGAACGCTGACAGGCCGAAGCCGATCACCCAGGTCGACATGACCCCGAGGGCGCCGGCGCCAGCAGAACGGGCCCGTTTGCGATCGACGAGCAGCAAAGCAACCGGTGCAAGCACGAGTGGCAGTACCGCAACGACAGCAACGATGGTCGTGATGATGTGGCTCAGCGCGGTAAATCCGAGCACGATTCCCGCCCAGACATCGATCTTCCGCCGTCGACGGTAGGCGCGCACCACCATGCCGATGTAGAGGATGGACAGCGCAAAGGACCACCCAAACGAGAATTCGCCAGCCAGGGTCGACTTGATGTTCGCACCGAAGATCGAATAGCTCTCCATGAAAACGAAGAGAGACCCGGCAACACCTGCAACAGCCGCTACGTATCTCGTGAATCCGAGGTGCTTGACGAAGAAGTACGAGACGGTGGGCAGAGCGACAAGACCAACGATCGTGACAAGCTTGAACGCAATGCCGTAGGGCAGGAACATATCGAGAAGAACCGTTGCAAGTGCTGGCAACGGAAAATAGAAGTAGAGGACGGGAAAACCGGCGTACCAGTCCATGCTCCAGCCGAGAATGCGGCCCGACGCGAGCGTGTCCTCGAGCAACACCTTGGGAAGAAGCACGTGGGCACCCATGTCCCCTCCGGTCGGCGTGTTCGCCACAAGCAGATACGGAAGCCGCCACAATGATTGGCCGTCGCGCAGGATCGGGCCGAGGACACCGGACATGGTGAGAAGAATGAGAATCGTCGGGGCAGCGATGAGCGCTGCGACATACCACTTGGAGACGCGTCTCTGCGAGGGGGCCACAGGGGGCGGATCGGGTGGGGGTGTCGCACGCGGAGGTGCTTCAGGTGGGGCGGCAGCAGTCACGGGGCGAAGCGTAACGAGTTACACGATTTGAGCAACGGGCTCAGGCCGGCTCAGCCCTCACCAACGAGGTCGATGATCCCATCGACTGCAATGGTTTCGCCTTCGCGGTTCCACCACTTGGCCTCACACACGTGACACGAACAGAACACAACTTCAGTGCCGTCAGGCAGCGTCATCTCGATCTCTATGACGGAGGTCTCTCCGCACGACGTGCAGACAAGTCCCTCAACAGATGCCTTCTTCACCGATCCTCCATTCGTGGGTCGTCGCCCGACAACCACCATTGGCATGGTACCCGTGCCCGTCCGGTTTCTATGTCTCTCGAGTTTCGGGTAAGTCGTCCTTGCGTCCGAGATACTTCGATCGCTGCCTTCCGTCTTCGTGCCAGTAGGCATATACGTACGGGCCGTGAGGACAGGTTGTGCATGATTCCTTGCCGCACCTGACCATCTGCTCTCGGATCTTGACCTCTGGGCCCAGATCGGGGAACTCGTGGCCCCGCCGCTCGAGTCTTGCCCTCGTCAACATGAACAAGCGTCTGAGTTCTGGTTCATCCATCTCCCTGACCGCCTCGAGAACCTCCCTGTCGATCGGCATGCGTCAGCTCCCCTCGCCAGAGAAGAGCCGAGGGTCTGCCCTTCGTCGGTCGGTGGTCTGCCAGCCAACGGGTGCCACAAATCGGCCAGCATGCTCCTCACACAGCATCATTCCGTCATATGAACGTTCGTGGCCGCGAACATCGTCGAGAAATGCGTGCGCTCCGGCATGGTCATATGTGAGCATCGTTGTGGCTCTTCCCGAGCAGCGGATACAGGCAACCATCATGGCCGCTCAACGGTAGGGCAGCGTGGCGGGCAGACCAAGGACTTCATCATCGAATCTCGATCCCCGCAGTTCGCACCGCGCGTGTCAACGTCTTGCGACCCGGCACACCGGATATCGCATCGACAACGTTCCCATCTCCGTCAACTACAACCGTCAACGGCACCGCAAGAACATCCCAGGTCTCGAAGCGATGGGGCTCGAGGTCATAGGTCACCTCTCTGAAAGGGATCGACGCACTTTCGAGAGTCGCTATCGCCTCCTTGCAGTTGCTGCAATCGGTGGACGTGAAGAGCACCACTCCCGGCCGATCGCCGACCTCGCCGACCGTGACTTTCGGATGGACGGGCTTGGCCAGTTTGCGAGCAACGTACGCTGCAAGGATCGCAACGGACACAACAGCCAATACAATCATCAACCGCAGAATCTGGTCACTCACTGGTCAGGAATCCCTGCGACCAGGACAGCGCCACGCTCGCCTGACATCTCCCAGGCCACCGACACCGGGCCATCAGCGACCACGTGGTAGCCGAAGACACCGATGCCGACATCAACCTCGATACCGGCTATCGAACCCGGCCCCACCACAATCGTCTTCTCTCCGCCGTGGAACTCCACCTCGCCAAGAGGCTCGACGTCGACTGTGACGTCACCACCGCCCGGGTTCAGAATCCAGAGAGTGGTTCGATTGTCAGGAAGCGTGTTCAGAGGGACTATCCAGCTCGAGGAGGGCGTTGCTATGCCGACGCTGCCAGCAAGACCTCTGATGAATTGCTCCTCGACGCCCTCTGCCGTGGTCGTGGAGGCCTCCGTGGTTGTCGTTTCCACGATCTCGTCGAGGCCTTCACCCAGATCGCCCTCTCCGCCGTCGACCTCTTCGCTCGGAGTGACAGCAAAAACGGATGCGGCAATCAGATCCGTTGCCCTGAGCCTGACTCCAAAGGGAGGCAGAGCGAGATCGGCGAGAGGAATAAGCGTCGGAACCGATGAGTCGACGTTCACCTCTCTCGCGTTTCGGAGCACGCCGTCCTCGGTGAGTATGTCAACACTGACGAGAACATCGTCCTGGGCCGCCGCCAGCACGGAGATGAACGGTTCGAGGCCGCCTGTCGTCACGATTGGGAAGTCCCAGGTCTCCGATGGCGCCGATCCCGGCCACATTCCCTCGCCACGATCGTCGGTGCGAATGAGGGCGGGAATCACCAAACCGCTCGATGTCGACACGGTGAACGCAAGCTCATCGCGGAAGGGAAGAAACGGTTCCATATCGATCGTGGTCCATGAGCGGCCTGGCACATCGAGACCATCCAGGTCAGCAACGAGGTCGACACCGAATTCCGAGTACGCGGTAATAGTGACTTCTGCGTTGTCCGCAAACGGGTTGAACAGACGAAGCTCCGTGAACGTTCCGGTCTTCGTCGAGCCACCGGTGAGATACCACACCTTCGGCACGGATACGATGCATCTGTCACCCGAGAGAAGAGAGTCGCCCCATTCGAGTGACGCGGCAGCGGCGGGTCCGTCCGAGATCTCGACGAGAGCAGGAGATTCGCCACGGCGGAGGATCAACCCTGTGTCGACGCCAGCAGCTCCAGGACCGATGATGCTGGACTCAGAAACACTCGGCTCCTCGTTCGTCAACGGATCCAGGAGCGTCAACCTCACATCAACATTGACATCGGTAGCAACCATCACGTCGGTGTCCACCACGTCACCCGCCTCGACCCATGGGCAATACCAGACGCTTGGGCTCGACACAGCGCCATCAGGCTCGACAATGTCGACGATTCCGAAGTCAGGCAGGGCGCGAGGAGGCGGTTCGGTCTGGTTCAGACCGACCACGGCCACCAACCCGGCAAGTACAAGCAGGATCAATCCTCTCATCGCATCTTCCTTCCCCACACCGCTACGCCCGTCAAGAGCACGACGGCACCGAGAACAGCGAACGCCTGAGTACGTTCGCTCGACGCCTGCGCAAATGTGGCCGAACCTGTTTCAGCCGATATCTCGTTCAAGGAGTCCGTGGTCACGCGCGGTCCAGGTCCCCACCCGTCATCGGGATTCTCGGCCACAAACACCCGTCTCCCCGGCTCAGGATCACTCTCGTATTTCCAACCGTTTCGAGGCCATGAATTGCCTGATGTCGTGAGTGCTCTTGACACGGGGTGGATGTCGGTGATGAACACGGTGTTGTCAACAGTCGCGGTGAGAGGCAGAAGGTCGAGCTGGCCTGCGAACACATCGCGCCACGCACTGGACTCCTCCTCGGCGCCGGACCCGCGGCTATCCCCCATCACGACGATCCACCGTATCCCGAACCGCGCGAGCTCTCCTCCAACCCTCTTTGTTTGGCCTGAGATCACCGTCGCAAGCGTATCGGCAAGCGCTTCATCGAGTTCGAGGGGATCGGACAGCCACACCTCGCCAATGTCGGGTACCGGTGCAGAAACCACGCGATAGGAGCCCCCGTCGATGGTCCGGGAATCCCCGGGCAGCAGATGAGGTGGCCCAACCACCAAGATCCGCGACGTCTCGGCGTACCCCTCGGTCGCGAGCGTGAACTCAAACGCTGAGTTGAAGCGATCGCCAGGGAGGCCTATTCGTCCACCAAGAAGGATCGTCATGGAAGCGACCACGAGTATCAGCACACCCGCCGCACCGGCGCCGAGTACGAATCGTCGCCATCCCGCGCCATCGCGTGATGTCACCGATTGTGCGACCACGCCGATGGCGATCGCCACCCCAAGACCGACGGCGGCCAGGCCAACCGACTCCGTCTCGACTCCATATCCGAAGTTGCCCGAACGAGAGAGGAGGAGACCGATTCCTGCGATAAATGCACCCCATCCCGCAATCAGGCCCAGATTTCCCTTGGCACCAACAACGCCCGATACGAGGACAACGGCACCAGCGACAGCAACGACAGGAGAAAGATACCAATAGGCATATCCCGCAGTTGCGATCCCTTCGAAGTCCGACGACCAGATCCATGGGCTGAGTAGAAGCGCTCCACCCGCCGTACCGACGAAGGCAAGGATGAGGGCTCTCCACGCATCGCTATCGCTGAACCGCACGACTGCATATATGGCTGCCACAGGAATCGGAACCAGTAGCAGCAACGGGGCGAACGCACCCAGCACGCCGAAGGTGAGAATCGTGCCCGCGATCCGCGTGAAAAGCGCGACAGAGCCATCAGGAACCGGTTTCAGTACCAGCCGTAGCGCCCAGGGGAGAACTCCGAGTCCGAGAAGGGTTCCGAGATCTGTGTTGCCTGCAATGCCCTGCGCTGCTGGACCGGCGACGTAGACGACCCCCGCAATAAGGCCAGGAGCTGCAAATATCGACCACGTGCGCAGCAGGCGCATCATGCCCCAGATGCCTGCGAGAAGCGCGCCAGCTCCCAGGGCGTATTCAGAGAAGGACGTTGCGTTGAAGGTGACCGCCTTTGCGAACCCAGCAATGGCAATGAGTGGCCGGAGCGCCTCGGTACTGCCCAGGCCTGCTGGGTTCCAACCCCCTGCGTAGGCCGACAACGCATCGCCGCCTACAGCAGGAAACGGCAGTGTGTAGCCAACCGCCGGGAATCCATCCGACCACAGGTTGCGCGACGCAACGAGCACAAACATGACGGCGAGCACTCCAATTACGAAGGCCGGTTGACGGATCTCGTCTCCAATGACATCCACGTTGAATCGATCATCCCCCGGGAGTCTCGAACGCAGAGCCTTCGACGACGCGCTCGACATCCGAACGAGCTTGACACTCCCCCTGCGTTGGTATCTGAACAGTTCCTCATCACCAACGACACGACCGGATCGAGCCGCGTGCCGCGACTTGATCGTGCTCGGCAGATGGAAGAGATTCCACGCCCAAGCCTTCACGAAGTCGAACCCATACCACTTGCCCAGGAAGATCGACACAACCACTTCGATCAGTCCGAGCAGGAAATCGATGGGGACCGCCCACAGGAGTGTCAGCGGGCTGTACACCTTCATCATCGCCCTGATGCGGCCCGCTTCCTCACGCCACCGAACATCGTGTCGCGTGTCCACGTCGTAGCGAACCTCTGAAGCTGGGCTGACGACGATCCTCGCCCCTTTGAGCCGCGCTCGCTGGGCAATATCTATGGCAGCGGCCTGGGGGGCCATGATCGGATCGATACCTCCGAGGCCGGCGAGGAGGTCGCGCCGTATGAGCAGCGCCCTTCCCGACGCCGCCGCGACATCCCTGACAACGTCGTACTGCCCCTGATCGACTTCGGAACTATCGAGCCCCGAGTACGACACGCCGAAGGCATCGGTCACAACGCCAACAGAAATCAGCGCATCATCGGCTCCGATGATCTTCGATCCGACGATGCCAGCTTCCGTTCGATCAGCATCTGCCACCGCGGCCTTCAGAGCGTCTGGCATCGGGACAGCACCCTCTGTCAGTATCCAGAGGTACTCCGCCGTGTCACCCGCGGCATCGATTGCGTCAGCAAGATTCGGACGCACAGCTGTGACCACGCTCTGGTCGAGCGCGCCAACTGCCGATTCATCGCCCACAACAACGGTGCCCGCGAGCTCGTACACTTGCTCACTGATGGCGGTGGCCGTGGCCTCAAGCCTGCCGGAACCGTCAGCTATGACAATCGCAGCGACGCTTGCCCTCAATATTTGCGTCATGGACATGTGGAGTGCATCCCGGAGCCAATTCGGAGATACGGCAATCACCGCGTGACCCTGCTCGCTGGCGGAGTCGGCGGGGCCAGAATGGCACGTGCCTTGCGTCATGTGCTTGATCCTGGCCATCTCACCGTCGTCGTGAACGTCGGTGACGACACCGAACGATACGGCGTTTATGTAGCTGCCGACCCCGATACGGTGCTCTACACGCTGGCTGGCGTCGTCGGTCCTGGCGGCTGGGGTAGGGCAGACGACACGCACAAAACCATGGAATCCCTTGCTGCCATGGGGTTCGACACGACGTTCACACTCGGCGACAAGGATCTGGCCCTGTGTCTGGCGCGGACTGAGATGCTTGAAAGCGGCATGTCGCTTTCGGACGTCACGGCGGTGCTACAGCTTGGCCTTGGACTTGATGACGTAGCAATCCTGCCGTCGTCCAACGACTTGCTGCGCACGTTCGTGCAAATCGAAGGCGGCGAGTGGCTGGAGTTCCAGGAGTATTTTGTCGACCGATCCCATGCAGACCAGGTGCACGCCGTGGCATATCACGGTGCACCGGAGGCAGCGGCCGCGCCTGGGGTGGTTGATGCCATCGAGTCCTGTGACACGCTCATAGTCGCTCCGTCGAATCCACCTCTGTCGATCTGGCCGATGCTGGCGGTCGACGAAATCGATGCTGCGGTACGGCAGCATCCTCGCCGAGTAGCGGTGAGCCCTCTGTTCTCCGGCGCGGCGCTCAAGGGTCCAGCCGCGGAAGTCATGTCCGGTCTCGGGCTTGCGGATGGAACAAGGGGCATTCTTGAGGCGTATCGCGGGTTCATCGACGATCTGTTCATCGACAGCGCTGATGCCGACGACATCGCGCTCGGCCCAGAGTTCGATGTCGCTATCCACGCCGGAGATACGCGGCTTTCGGGAGCGGATGATGGTGCAACCTTTGCCGCACAGATCGTCGAAACGGTGACCGCGTGACCGTTCTCGAGATCAGACCGGTGAAGGGCATGGCCGAAATCCAACAAGGAGACGACCTTGCCGGGCTGATCGTCGAGGCGATTGCGATGGACGGTTGGAGTCTCGCGGACAAGGACATCGTCGTTGTCACCCACAAAGTGGTCTCCAAGCAGGAGGGTCGCATCGTGGCGATCCCGGATGAGGACACCTACCGTGCGCTGGTCGAAGAAGAAGCAGTGGAGATCATCCGACGCAGGGGCGACCTCGTGATCGCCCGCACCAGGCACGGTTTCATTTGTGCGAACGCTGCTGTGGACAGGTCGAACGTCGCCGAAGGTTTTGCTCTGCTGCTCCCTGTCGACCCCGATCGGAGTGCACATCGCCTGCGCAGGTTCATCGAGCGTGCAACAGGTACATCGATCGGAGTCGTCATCACCGACACCTTCGGAAGACCGTGGCGCCGCGGCCTTGTCGATGTGGCGATTGGCGTGTCAGGCCTTTCATCGATCGTCGATCTCGTTGGGACATTGGACGCCCACGGCAATCAACTCAACGTGACGGAGATCGCGATCGTGGACGAGATCGCAGCCGCCGCAGATCTCGTCATGGGGAAAGCATCTCAGATCCCAGTGGCGGTTCTCCGTGGACTCAGCCTCGAAGGGTCGGGCCGAGTCGCTGATCTGATCCGGCCGCCTGAGGAGGATCTCTTCCGCTGATGCCAGAACTCCCCGAGATCGAAGCCTATCTCCACGCCCTCCGACCAAGAATCGTCGGATCGACGATCAAGGACATTCGAGTCGCGAGTTTCTCCTTGCTCAAGACGTATGACCCGCCCGTTGAAGCGCTCGTGGGCAAGGCCGTGGCAGGCGTGCACCGCATAGGAAAGCGAATCTCGATCGACTGCTCCGACGGGCTTCACTGTGTGATTCACCTGATGGTTGCCGGCCGATTCAGGTGGAGCGAGGCGCCGAAGCCGATACCAAGGCGTGGTGGACTCGTGGCCATGGACTTCTCGACGGGTTCTCTTCTCCTCACCGAGGCGGGAACCAAGCGCAGAGCCTCGATGTCCGTTCTGCGCGACGAGAATCTCGATTCGATCGATCCCGGCGGTATTGAGATCGGAGATGCGACTCTTTCGGGGTTCGCTTCTGCGCTCAAGACGAATCGCCACACCCTGAAGCGGGCGTTGACGGACGCACGGTACCTCTCGGGGATCGGCGGTGCGTTCGCGGACGAGATCCTGTTCCGCGCAGGCCTCTCGCCAACGCAGATGAACACGAACCTCTCGGATGACGAAATTCGGACGCTCTTCGAAACGACAAGAACAACCCTGTCCGAATGGACGACGCTGCGGATCACAGAGACAGGTGACGGCTTCCCTGAGAAGGTGACTGCGTTCCACCCAGACATGGCCGTCCACGGTAAATTCGGAGAGGAGTGTCAAGTGTGTGGCGCGCCGATACAGAGAATCGTCGCGGCAGGGAGAGAAACCAACTACTGCCCCGGATGTCAGACCGGAGGTCGAATTCTCGCCGACAGATCACTCAGCAGATTGTTGAAGGACGATTGGCCGAAAACCATCGATGAATTATGAGGTGCTCAGACCCCGATGCCTCTGAACCATGCAACGGTCTCATCGATGCCCTGGGCGAGGGGCGTCCATGCTTCCCATCCGAGGTGCTCCTGAGCAGCCGAGGCGTCCAGACAGGATCGGAGCTGTTCTCCGCGTTTCGCAGCGGCCATGATCGGTGCGATGTCCGCGCCAGTTGATTCGACGACGTATTCGTAGAGCCGCGCAACGGACGTCTCGACGCCCGTACCGATGTTGAGATATCTGGAGCCTCCAACGCGAGCACCTCGCACGAGGGCGTCGGCAACGTCCTCGACGTACACGAAGTCCCTGGTCTGGTTGCCGTCTCCGAATATCGTCGGTGTTCGACCACCGAGGAGATCACCGATGAAGATCGCCACAACACCAGCCTCACCATGAGGATCCTGTCTCGGCCCATAGATATTCGCGAAGCCGAGGGACATAAAGTCGAGGTCGTAGGTGTCGTGGTAGTAACGGAAGTACTCCTCGACAACGAGCTTCGACACGCCATAGGGCGACGCAGGTTCCCGCTTCTGGGATTCAGGTGTGGGGATATTGAAAGTGTCGCCGAACGTGGCACCACCCGAACTCGCAAAGACGAAACGGTCCGCGTTGCCGTGCCGGGCTGCTTCAAGCATGTTGATGGTTCCCAGAACATTGATCTTCGCGTCATAGACGGGATCCGCGACGGAGCGGCGCACATCGATCTGTGCCGCGAGGTGAAACACGTTGTTCGGCTGGAACGATCGCACCAGGTCAACAACTTCTGGGGACACGACATCTATCTGATGGAGGACCACGGACCCCCGCCGTCTGGCATCGGTGAGATTCGCCAGCGATCCTGAGCTCAGATCGTCGATGACGAACACCTCGTGACCGTCATCAACGAGACGGTCAACCAGATTCGACCCGATGAATCCTGCCCCTCCTGAAACTACGGACTTCACGACATCAAGTCCTTTTTGGTAGCTCGCGACTGAAGAACGCGATCAATCGATCAACGGTATCGGTCGCAGCCTTCTCGTCGAAGCCATCAGCATCGTCATTCCAGAATCCTTCGTCTGCATCGGGATACACCACGAACATCGTTCGGGGCAGGGACTCGCTCTGGGCAACAGACAAGTCGACATCAACCGAGGAGTCGGACCGCGAGCCGATCCACAAGCCAGGAACTTCGGCACGTGACAGATCGGTGCCAACTGTCTCATCGATGGTCGCCGCAACGGAGGCTTCGGCAACAACACTCGCGTCGCGTGCCGCCAGCCGTGCAGTGTCATAGATGCCGTACCCGAACCCGAGAACACCGTATCCAATATGTGCATTCGACCAGTCACCATTCGCTGCGGAAACGAACCGTGCAACCTGGGACGCGATCACCGCGTTCACGTCGTAGTCCTCAGTCATCTCAGGGGCAAGCATCGCTATTCCGTGCCGTGCGAACACACGGCATATGTTCTTGACGGATGACAGGGGCGAGGACTCAGGTCCAAACGCCAGCACAGTAGGCCAGTCGCCTTCGCCATCCGGGCGTGCCAGATATCCGCCCAGGGTCTGGGCTCCCGCGGGGATGCTGATCGATCCATAGATGATCTCCATGGTGCCTTCACCCAGTAATACGGTCACACGATCCTCTCCTGTTTCTCGAGATGAGGCTAGCGCTGGTCACGTGTGTGCACCTCTCCCGAGTGAAGAATCACATCGACGCCGTGCTTGTCGACGATGAGCGCACCATCGACAGCGATGGCCATTGCGCGACCCTCTCCACCTTCCCAGTACACGTTGCGCGAGAGCGTGACGCATGCCCTCTCGTACTCTGCGCGAGGCCAGGCTCGCGGCCCATCCTCGAGAAACGCGAGCAGCAAGCCCGCCCAACGCTCAGCCAATCTCGATGCTGCATTGCTCCCTGGATCTTCATCAAGGAGCGAGGCCGCGCCATCGACCGGATCCCCCCACCAGAGGTTCATTCCACAACCGACCACGACCTTCCCCCCGCTCGACTCGACGAGTATCCCACCGACCTTCCGTCCTTCGAGCATGAGATCATTCGGCCACTTGAGATCCAAGTCGACCGCGAAACGATCCACCACGGCCGTCCGCACCGCAACCGCTGCTGTCAGCGGAATCAGCGTCAGCTCCGACGGCGCCCAGTCGGAGACAAAGGCGAGAGAGGCGAACATCCCGCGATCGGGCTGAGTCCACGTCCGCCCCTGTCGACCTCGGCCTGAGATCTGCTCTGAAGCAACCACAAGGGAGGGGACACCTCTGTCGGCCGCGAGATCACGAGCCTCGTCCTGGGTACTTTCGACTGTCGCCAGTCGGAAGATGTCGTATGGTGTAGCCATATCACGTTCTAACGAGTCGAAACATTGCTTGATAGCTGGCGAGCCTACCGGGAGGACCGGTGAGTACAGAACAAAGAATTGAGAAGCTACGCGAACTTCGCGAGCGATCTCTGGCGCCGGACGACCAGCGCGCCATTGAACGACAGCACGACGCGGGCAAACTCACCGCGAGGGAACGAATCGAGTTACTGCTCGACAAGGGCTCCTTCCAGGAGATGGACCCCTTCGTCCAACATCGAGCGACGGGCTTCGGCATCGAGAACAGACGCCCTTTTGGTGACGCTGTTGTCACCGGCTGGGGGACGGTCGACGGCCGCAACGTCTTCATTTTCGCTGAAGACTTCACACGTTTCGGTGGATCTCTCGGAGAGGCTGTGGCCGACAAGATCTGCAAGGTCATCGACCTCGCCATGGACACGGGAACGCCAATCGTCGGCCTCAAGGATTCAGGTGGAGCCCGGATCCAGGAGGGGGTCGTGGCGCTCAACGGGTATGGCCGGATCTTCGAACGGAACGTACAAGCGTCTGGTGTGATCCCTCAGATCTCGGTGATCATGGGGCCCTGCGCCGGTGGCGCCGTGTACTCCCCCGCACTGACTGACTTCGTCTATCAGGTCGACGGAAGCTCGCACCTCTTTATCACTGGTCCAGATGTCATCAAGACCGTGACCGGTGAGGAAGTGACGATGGACGATCTCGGTGGGGCGCATGCGCATGCGTCGAAGTCGGGCGTCACCCACTTTGTTGCCGAGGACGACCGCGAGGCGCTCGACGAGGTCAGGTACCTGCTTTCGTTCCTTCCCCAGAACAACACGGAGGTGCCACCGTTCTTCACAACCATGGATGCCTCTGACCGGATGGATGAGGACCTCACCACCATGATCCCTGATTCGCCGAACCAACCGTACAGCGTCATTGAGGTGATTGAGAGCATCGTTGACGATGGCGAGTTCTACGAGGTGCACGAGCATTGGGCAGGCAATATCGTCGTGGGCCTTGCGAGGCTCGACGGGTACACCGTTGGCGTCGTTGCCAACCAGCCTGCCGTCCTTGCGGGAACACTCGACATCGAGGCATCCACAAAGGCTGCTCGATTCGTCAGGTTCTGCGATGCGTTCAATATCCCTCTTATCACCCTTGTCGATGTTCCCGGCTTCCTCCCCGGCGTTGATCAGGAACACGATGGCATCATCAGACACGGAGCGAAGCTGCTCTATGCATTCTCTGAGGCAACGGTTCCCCGCATCACTGTGATCATGCGTAAGGCATATGGCGGGGCGTTCCTGGTCATGAACTCGCGGGCAATACGAGCTGATGTGGTGTTTGCATGGCCGACGGCCGAGATTGCAGTGATGGGCGCACAGGGCGCCGTCAACGTGATTCACCGTCGAACACTCGCGGCTGCCGATGACCCAGAGACCGCCAGAGCTGAGCTTGTTGCCGAGTATGAGGAGAAATTCAACAATCCCTACATCGCGGCAGAGAACGGTCTCGTGGATGACGTCATCGAGCCGCGCGAGACACGCCCTCGCCTGATCCGCGCTCTTGACATGCTGCGAGACAAACGCGAAACACTGCCAGCAAAGAAGCACGGCAACATACCCCTGTAGCCACCTCGTAACGCTGCGCACGGACCAAGGGTCGTACCTCACAGGACAGCGAGACGCTTCGTTGTCAGTTACATGTCCCCCTATAGGATGCACACCGTGGAATCCATCCTTATCGCAAATCGTGGCGAGATCGCTGTTCGTATCATCCGCGCCGCGCGGGATCTTGGCATTCGGACGATCGCCATCTATTCAGAGCTCGACCGCGAGGCTGTCCACACGGCCATGGCGGACGAAGCCTGGAACGTGGGGACCGCTCCTGCGGCCGATTCGTATTTGAATGTGGACCGCATCCTCGAAGTGGCACGCGAATCCGAAGCCTCAGCAATCCATCCCGGCTATGGGTTCCTCGCAGAGAACGCCAGCTTCGCGCAGAGGGTCATCGACGCTGGCCTTATCTGGATCGGTCCGCCACCGGCTGCAATCAACATGATGGGCGACAAGATCGAATCACGTCGTGCGGCTGAAGCAGCTGGTGTGCCTGGTGTCCCTGGAACCAACGAGCCGCTCACATCAGCCAACCAGGTCGCAGAGTTCGCCGAGGAGTATGGTTTCCCTGTCGCCATCAAGGCCTCAGCGGGTGGTGGTGGCCGAGGCTTGAAGGTCGTTCGGGATCCCGATCGGCTCGACGACGCATTTGAAGCAGCCGCCAGGGAGGCGGAGGCATGGTTCGGGAATCCAGCGGTCTACGTCGAGAAATACCTCGAGAACGCACGACATATCGAAGCTCAGGTGCTGTTTGACTCCCACGGCAACGGTGTCTTCCTCGGCGAGCGCGACTGCTCGATGCAGCGCCGACATCAGAAGCTGATCGAGGAATGTCCAGCACCCGGGCTCACGGATGACGAGCGATCTCACGTCGGTGAGCTCGCTCTTGCTCTCGGACATGCATCCGATTACGAATCTGTGGGCACCGTCGAGTTTCTCTACTCAGGTGGCGAGTTCTATTTCCTGGAGATGAACACGCGCATCCAGGTCGAGCACACGATCACAGAAGAAGTCTTCGGTGTCGATCTGGTAACTGAACAGATACGAGTGGCCAACGGAGAAGAACTCTCCATCACCACGACACCTCAACCGATCGGTCATGCAATAGAGTTCAGGATCAACGCGGAGGATCCCGCGCAGGGCTTCAGTCCAAGTCCAGGGACACTCGTGAAGTACACAGAACCCGGTGGCCCAGGGATCCGGATCGACTCCGGCGTCGTTCAGGGGTCCGAGATAAGCCAGTACTACGACAACATGATCGCCAAACTCATCGTGACGGGCAAGAACCGTGACGAGGTGATCCAGAGAGCTCAGCGCGCGCTCATGGAGTTCGAGATCGGTGGAGTCGACACTACGATTCCGGCGCACCTCGCCATTCTCACCAACGAAGAGTTCCTCAGGGGCAGGGTTTCGACTCGCCTCGTCGAGGACGGCATCGATTTCAGCCACCTCGAGCGAACGACCGCCCCAACACTGCCTGAGGACGAGGAACTCTCGGAACGGAACCTCACAGTCGAGGTGGGTGGTCGCAGATTCACAGTCAAGTACTGGGCGAAGGTCATGACAGCGCCCGGTTCGGGCAAACGTGTTGCGCCACGGCGAAAGGCACCGAAACTGTCCAAGGGCGGCGGTGGCTCCAGCGGTGAAGGTGTCGTCTCGGCACCGATGCAGGGAACCATCGTCAAGATCCACAAGAAAGCAGGCGAGTCTGTCGAGGCTGGCGACCCGGTATGTGTTCTCGAGGCGATGAAGATGGAGAACGAGATCAAGGCTGAAATCTCCGGAGAGATTGTTGACCTGAAGGTCCAGGTCGGAGATACGGTTTCTTCCGGATCGCCGATAATGATCATTCGCTGAACAAGGGGACGCAGGCATCGCCGAGAGCATGTGGCATAGACCCGTCCTGAGAGGTGGCACGGACGGGCACCGCCAGGCGACGTGGGCGGAACTCTTCTTCGACCTCATCTTCGTCGTTGCCGTTGCGCAGCTGGCGGTACTGCTGCTCGGGAATGTGACCTGGCGCGGAGCGATGATCTACGTCTTCGCCTATGTACCCGTGTGGTTCTCCTGGGTCGCCGCAACGTTCTATTCCAACCGCTTCGACACCGATGATCTCGGCCAGCGGCTGATCACCTTTGCACAGATGCTGACGGTGGCTGGTATGGCAGCAAGTGTTGCCGAATCAGCAGCGATTCCGTTTGCGATATCCGTCGGCCTCTTCCGTCTCCTGATCGTCGCATCGTACGTGCGAGTGAGTAGGTCCCTACGTGAGGTTCGTCCGTTCGCGACCCGGATGATCGTCGTCATGACGCTGAGTTCCCTGGTCTGGTTCTCATCCGTGTTCTTCGTCGGAAACGCCAGGCTCGCCATCTGGGCGGTTGCCATCGGCCTCGAACTGGGAGTGGCCCTGCTCCGATCCACACGAGAGCGAGCGGCAGCCATAACACTTCAATTCGGCCATCTCATCGAACGTTTTGGGCTCTTCACGATCATCGTGCTGGGTGAGACCGTCCTGGCCGTAGTCGCAGGAGTTGCGCACGCTCATTGGGTTGCCTCGGCTGTCATCTTCGCGGCAATCGGCTTGACAATGTCGTTCTCGCTGTGGTGGATCTACTTCGAGGTGGTGACCGGGGATCCACTGAAGAATATCGGCGGCTACAGACCCATCGTGTGGGTGTACACCCATGCGCCGCTCGTGATGGCCATCACGGCTCTCGGCGTCGGTATCGAGATAGCCGTTTTCACCGATTACGGCCAGCAGCTCGAGACCCGCGACGCGGTCGTCCTTGCGGTATCCCTTGCCGTCGCGCTCCTTGCGATCGCTGTTCTGCTCGCTGCAGAGTCGTCGCAAGATGTCCGAGTAGTGGCTCTGCTCAAGAGACTGCCGGCGATCCTTCTCGTCCTACTTGTTGGCATGGCGCCAATATCGGCACAAGCGGTGATCGTGGGCCTCTCCCTCATCACCGGTGTCCAGGCAACCATCGATGTACGTAACCGTCGAAAAGTCCTAGCGGATGTCTAGTGTCCTGAGTCAGAAGTTCGGCCGATACCGTCCAAAGATCGGAACCAATGTCGCGGTGATGTCGCCGATCGTGGCACCAGCCACGAGCGCAGCCTTCATGGGATACAACACATTGTCGTCCCCACTCGCTGCCATCGACAGCGCCTCGAGCGCGGTACCCACCGCTCCACTGTCGCGCTGCCTTCTCACCTCGTTGAGGGAAGCGCGTTGGTTCGCCTCGAGCTCAGGATCGATGTGCAGCATCTCAGGCTCTGGCTCCTGCTCCGCGACAAATCGGTTCACGCCAACAACGGTTGCGTCGCCGCGATCCACTGCCCTCGCCTGGGCGTACGCCGCTTCCTCGATTTCGCGTTGCTGGAATCCCTCCCCGATCGCGGCTGGGGCGCCACCCAGCTCGTCGATTCGAGCGATAAGGTCCATGGCGTCCGCCTCGATCCGATCGGTGAGTGATTCAACGAAGTAGCTTCCCGCAAGCGGATCGACAGTGTCTGGCACGCCAGTCTCGTAGCCGAGCACCTGTTGAGTACGCAGAGCCAACAGGGCCGACTCATTCGTGGGGAGTCCCAGTGCCTCGTCGTAGGAATTGGTGTGGAGAGATTGCGTGCCTCCAAGCACCGCTGCAAGTGCCTGATATGAGGTGCGGACCACGTTTGCGAGTGGTTGTTGTGCAGTGAGCGTCGAACCGGCTGTTTGGGAATGGAACCGCATCCGCCACGATTCGGGAAGCCTCGCTCCCATCCGGTCGCGCATCAGGCGCGCCCACAGCCTCCTGGCCGCCCTGAACTTTGCTGCCTCCTCGAAGAGGTCGTTGTGCGCGTTCCAGAAGAATGACAGCCGTGGGGCAAACGTGTCGACGTCCAATCCTGCTGAGCTTGCTGCTTCAACGTAGGCAAGGCCGTTCGCAATGGTGAAAGCGACTTCCTGGGCTGCGGTCGAGCCCGCTTCGCGAATGTGGTACCCCGAAATCGAGATCGTGTTCCAGTTCGGCATCTCCGCTGCGCAGTATGCAAACGTGTCCGTGATGATCCGCATCGAAGGATCGGCTGGATAGATATAAGTACCCCTCGCAATGTACTCCTTCAGGATATCGTTCTGTACGGTGCCCCGAAGACCGGCCGGATCCGCTCCCTGCTCCTCGCCAACGATCTGATACATGAGAAGGAGGACAGCTGCGGTCGAGTTGATCGTCATCGATGTGGACACCTCACCAAGCGGGATCCCGTCGAACAGGACACGCATGTCCTCGACCGAGTCGATCGCAACGCCCACCTTTCCAACCTCCCCCGCCGCAAGAGGATCATCTGAATCGAGGCCCATCTGGGTCGGCAGGTCGAACGCGACAGAGATTCCTGTTTGGCCCGCGTCGAGAAGGGATCGGAACCGAGCGTTGGTCGCTGCTGCGTCGCCGAAACCCGCGTACTGGCGCATCGTCCAGAGCCGACCCGTGTACATCGAGGCATACGGACCTCGGGTGTAGGGATAGAAACCTGCATCCCCTAGCTCATCGCGGGGATCCCACCCCTCGAGGTCCTCCGGTCCGTACTCGATCTGATCGCCACCCTCATCGTTCTCTGCCACCTTTGTCCAGCGCTCCTTTTGTGATAGCTGCCTGCTGACCGTTGATACCAGCCGTATCTGAGTTGCGTTCCTAACCTGATTATCGCGAACCGATTGTACCGGTAGGACCTATCGGGAGTATTCGTTCGTTACTTGTGGGAACTATGGAACCTGAGATACGCACTGTCGAGAAAGCGGAACGCAGCCGCAGACGTATCCCTGCCCTGCTCGGGCTCGGGGTCATCGTTGTCGCGTCCGCAACCTGGGTCGGTCTATTCGGCTTCCTCAGCGCCAACACGGCACACGGATCCGTCCAGTCGCTCTCAGATGAGTATCTCTGTGACACATCCCAGATCGACCTTGAGTTCCCGAACCTGTCGATGCTCTCCACCGTGCATTCGGCCGACGGAGTGACACTGGGCCAGCTCACCGAGAGAAACTCACGACCGGTGAGCCTCGATGAGATGCCCGACATTGTCGTTGCTGCTCTGCTCTCCGCCGAGGACAAGTCCTTCTACGAACACGAGGGAATCAACTTCATGGCGATCGCTCGCGCAGCGATAGGAAGGATCTCGAGCAACGCAGCCGGCGGTGGATCGACAATCACTCAGCAGGTCGTGAAGCAGAACTTCCTTTCAGCCGACTACACCATCGAGCGAAAGATCTGTGAAGCCGTGGTCGCGGCAGAGCTCGAGCGGCGCTACACGAAGGATGCGATCCTCGAATTCTGGGCGAATTCGGTCTTCTTCGGTTCCAACGCTTACGGAATCAGGGCCGCTTCTCTCGAGTATTTCGGGAAGGAACTCGACGAGCTATCGCTCTCCGAGGCAGCGCTGCTGCCGATTCCCATCAGAAACCCCACGTTCTATCACCCACGCCACAACGCAGAGAACGCGATTGCAGCGCGGAACCGTACGATCGACAGGATGGTCGCCAACGGGTACATCATCGGCGCGGACGCGGCATCAGCAAAGGCTGAGCCACTCGGCACCATTGCCCAACAGGAGTTTGAATCTCTCTCGCCCCAGGTCATGATCGCCGTGCGTCAGGAGCTGCTGCGAAGCAACAAGTACGGGCTCGGAGAGACGTACTCAGAGAGAAAACGAGCCATATTCGGGTGCCCCGCCGCAGTCACAAACTGCAACGGCGGTGGAGGGCTGACCATAGACATCACGCTCGATGTCGACCTTCAGGACGAGGCGAACAGGATCCTCAGGGCGTGGTTCCGCCCAGAGTTCGACGGGCCGACCGGTGCCATAGCAACGGTGGACAACAAGACCGGTGCTATTAGGGTGCTCGCTTCGGGCCTTGATTTCGGAACTGATATCGAAGCGGGACAACGTCCCTATGACCTGGCAGGCCAGGGAGCCCGCCAGCCAGGCTCGGCGTTCAAACCTTTCACGCTTGCTGCGGCACTCGAGTCAGGGGACCTCGCTGGGAATCCTGTAACGCTCGGTTCCTACTGGGACGATTCAAGCCCTGCGGTCATCGAGTGTGACAACCCATGCTCAGCCGACGGGAACTTCTGGACCGTCAACAACGCGGGAGGTGCTTCGGGGAAAGGCCTCCGTACGCTCGAGTCTGCCACCTACAACTCTGTCAACACCGTGTACGCGAGGCTCGTCGATGCAATCGGCCCAGAGGTCGTTGTCGACATGGCCCAGAGACTCGGCATCGAGTCGCCGCTCCAGCCGTATCCGTCGATAACGCTCGGAGCACTCGGCGTTTCACCACTTGAGATGTCTGCGGCATACTCAACATTCGCCAACTTCGGATCGAGGGTGGAGCCGTATCTCATCGAGAGGATCACAACGGCCGATGGAACTCTCCTGTACCAGCATCAAGTTGTCCCCCGCCAGGTGATTTCGGATCAGGTCGCTGCAGCGGTTGTCGGCGCCATGGAGAAGGTAGTGACCAGCGGTACGGCGAAGCGAGCGAACATTCCCGACCGCCCCCAAGCAGGCAAGACCGGCACCGCCACCAACTACCGCGACGTCTGGTTCGTTGGGTACGTTCCCCAACTCACCACAAGCGTTTGGGTCGGGTACGCCGACGCGCAGATCCCGCTTGAGGGATTCACCGTGTGGAACGACCTCGAGGGGCAGGAGCAGTTCTATCGCCGTGCGTTTGGCGGATCGTTGCCTGCCCCCATATGGAAGCAGTTCATGACCTACGCAACCAGAGACCTGGCTCCAGTTGACTTCCCCGAGGATCCTCCAGGGACCAATCTGTACCGCCAGACCCCGTTCACATCCGTTCCGCGCTTCACAGAGTCCCTCGGCGATACCGTCGACGCGTTGTTCTCTGTCGGGCTCAGGGCAGAGATCGTTGAAGTGAACTCGGTCATCCCAGCCGATACCGTGCTGGGAACCATCCCGCTGTCAGGCACGGCACTGAGGCAGGGGTCAACAGTCACAGTGGAAGTCTCAAGCGGCATCGCTCCAGTGATCTCGATGATCGATCTGCGCGGGCTACCAAAGCATCTGGTGGGCGACCGCGTCTCAGAATTCGCAATCGACAGCGGCATCTCTCTCACCTGGTCGATAACCGACATCGAAACAGCGAATCCCGAGCTTGATGGCCTCGTCGTCATCACAACTCCGGGACCGGGCGAGCCGGTTGTCGACGGTCAGAACGTCGTTGTGAAGATTGGAAAGAATGGGTAGACAGTGAACGGTACGTTCGCTGTCGCTCACTTACGGTAGACCGTACTGGCGACTGACCACGGTATACCGTCTACCGTCTACTCGATGAAACCGACTTCTCCACTTCGCCGTTTGTGGCGTTATGGCTCCGCGTACCGCGGGCAGATCGTTCTCGCCTCGATCTTCTCGTTTCTGAACAAGGCGTTCGATCTCGCCCCTCCATTTCTCATCGGTCTCGCGGTCGACGTGGTCGCCAACCAGGGAGACTCCTTTCTTGCGGGTCTCGGCATCGAGGACCCCAAGATGCAGATCGTCGCGATAGCGATCGTCACATTCATCGTGTGGGGCTTCGAGTCGCTGTTCGACTACCTCGCTGAGGTCAAATGGCGAAATCTCGCTCAGGCGATCGAGCACGACCTCAGGGTCGACACGTACGAACACCTCCAGGAACTCGACATCGAGTACTTCGAGAACCGCTCCACGGGCGACCTCATGGCAGTTCTCAACGATGACGTAAACCAGTTGGAGCGTTTTCTTGATGTCGGTGCCAATGAGGTCATCCAACTTGGCACGACGGTCATACTCATCGGAGCTGTGTTCTTCGCCATCGCGCCTTCGATCGCACTGCTGGCGTTCCTTCCCATCCCCTTGATCCTGTGGGGCTCGATGTACTACCAAAGGCGTATCGAGCCCCGTTATGCGGCCGTTCGGGAAGAGGCGGCCGCCATCAACTCGCAGCTCTCGAACAGTATCGGCGGAATTTCGACGATTAAGGCTTTCACTGCCGAGGGTCGTGAGGTCGAACGCATCGCCGTTGCGTCTGACCGTTACCGATCGGCGAATCGTGCAGCGATCAGACTCTCCGCATTGTTCGTACCGCTCATCCGAATTGCCATCCTCATCGGTTTCACTGCCACGCTTGTGTGGGGCGGGTTTCTCGCACTCGACGGCGATCTGAATATCGGTCTCTACTCCGTGCTTGTGTTCCTCACCCAGCGTCTGCTGTGGCCATTGACGAGGCTCGGCCAGACCGTCGATCTGTATCAGCGGGCCATGGCATCGACAAGGAGGATTTTCGTCGTCCTCGATGCGAATCCGACGATCATTGATGGCGTTGAGTCCGTTTCGACGGAAGCGTCGCGAGGGGCTATCACATTCGACACGGTGAGCTTCTCCTATGACGAAGGGCACCCCGTGCTCAGCGATGTCTCGATCACACTCGAACCATCCCAAACGACGGCCTTCGTGGGATCGACGGGTTCAGGGAAGACGACGATCGTGAAGCTGCTGCTGCGATTCTATGACCCGGATTCAGGGACGATACGCATCGATGGGACCGACATCAGCACTCTCGAGCAAGCCGAACTGCGACAGATGATGGCGTTGGTGAGCCAGGACGTGTTCCTCTTCTACGGAACCGTGGCTGAGAACATAGCCTACGGAGCTCCTGATGCCCCAAAGGAGGCCATCGAACAAGCTGCTCGTGCTGCCGAGGCACATGACTTCATCACGTCCCTACCGGACGGATACGAGACGATCGTTGGCGAACGAGGGCAGAAACTCTCCGGAGGCCAACGTCAGCGTCTCTCGATCGCAAGGGCTCTGCTCACCGGCTCGCCGATCCTCATTCTCGACGAGGCCACGTCAGCCGTTGACAACGAGACAGAAGCGGCCATACAGCGGTCTCTCGCCCGGGTTGGGCACAATCGCACCATGGTTGTGATAGCGCACCGTCTTTCGACCATTCGCCACGCGGACATCATCTATGTCGTTGACAACGGCAGCGTCGCACAGATCGGTACGCACGATGACCTCATCGCGGTCCCCGGCATCTACCAGAACCTGTGGAACGTCCAAACGGGGGAACGACAAGCAATCAGCGACTGACTGTTTGTTTTCGCGAACCGAAACAAGGTACTTGTATCTACTTGTTGTTACTTGATACAAAGTGTCCATGTCATCAATCAACTCTCCGCGAACGCCCGGGACTGGTCCTCACCAGGTCCGTCCTCCCTGCTCAGAGGCCCATACCTCACACCCGGGCGTCGCGGAACCCGTTGAGGTCAGGCCTACGGCTGTGCGCAGGAGATCCGTCTCCCCCGTGATCGAACCAGGTACCCAGCAGGGACTCGATGCCACGCACGTCTACGTCCGTCGGTACTGGATACCGATCATCGGGCCGGGAGCGGTCGCAGACCTGCTTCGACTCACCGCCGCCGCACACAGCGGCCGCTCCCTACCTGAGCCGATCCATCTTCGCTCGCTGCTCAGGGCGAGACTCGTTCGAAGAGACGCTGACACCCTCATCGTGCCTGACACTGTCCGCCCTCTCGACACGAGCCTCGTCAAGCGACTGCCTCCGTCGCTGCGTAGAACGCATCCGACCCGGGCACTCGCCTAGCGGTGCACTAGCCTCCCGTCCATGACGGACAGCAGTGCAAGTATCCAGTCGATCGAGGCGAACAAGGCCAACTTTGATCTCGTGCTCGATATCCGGCCACACGCCGGATCGACACCCACCGTTTCTGGTGCTGTCGCTGTGACGGCTGATCGCCTCCTGTCGAACCCATCCCAGTTCATTGGATCCAACGACGACCTAGTGCTCGTTGTCTGTGATATCGGCCTTCGTTCAGCGATAGTCACGGATCAGCTTCGTTCGATTGGATATGGCTCAGCGATCTCCCTTGAGGGAGGAATCGAGTCCTGGATCGCGGCTGGCCTGCCAATCACATCTCCTCAGGGTCTGTCCATCGACGACTACGCCCGCTACGACCGGCCGCTGAAACTCCCTGCCTTCGGGATTCCCGGGCAACAGGCGCTGGCCAGCGCTCGAGTCGCCATCGTTGGCGTTGGCGGTCTGGGATCTCCCGTACTTGGCTACCTCGCAGCGGCGGGTGTCGGGCATCTGACGATCATCGACTCGGACAACGTCGAATTGTCCAACCTCCACCGTCAGCCGATCTACACGACAGGTGACGTGGGAAGAGCCAAGTCGGAGGCCGCAGCATCCTATGCCGCGGCGTTGAATCCCCACGATCGAGATCACGGCATCCACCGCACGCATCGAACCCTCCAACGCCGAAGCCATCCCTTCGTGGCCACGACGTCGTTGTCACGTGTACCGACAGCTTCGACACAGCACACGCGATCAATGGAGCTGCGGTGCTGCTCGGGATTCCCCATGGTGTTCGGGTCCGTGTACCGAACCGAGGGTCAGCTGGCGGTGTTCGATGCCAGATCAGGACCTTGCTATGCCTGTGTGTTTCCGGCACAGTCGACCGATCCAGGCCTGGACTGCTCGATCGTTGGAGTCCTCGGTCCAGTAACGGGCGTGATCGGTTCCATGCAGGCCACGGAGACCATCAAGGTGGTCATCGGCAGCAGCAACGCCAACACTGGGGCACTCGTCTTGTACGACGCGGAGTCACAATCGATCGACAGGCTGTCCCTTCAGAAGGTGGCCTCGTGCGCCACATGTGGCGACAGTCGGGTGCCGAGTATCAGAGTTTGAAGATCCGCCAGCCAACAACGAGGTGAGAGGGGTTCGGCTTCAGCAGCTCCTGTTGAGTTACAGCGGTAACTGCCTCAGCCACTGAAACGACAGTCGTCGTCGTTGCCGACGGCTGGGTGGTCGTTGCAGCCACCGGTGCTGTTGATGTGGTAGGAGTCGCCGCCGCCGGTTTCGGCGCAGGTTTCGTCGTTGGAGTCACTACGGGCGGCTCGGTCGTGGTGGTCGTAACCGGAGGTGCGGTCGTCGTAGTGGTCGTGGGTGGCACGGTTGTCGTCGTACCCCCACCGTTCAGTCCGGGCGCAGCCCTCATGAATACGACCGTTACCCAACTCACTCCGGACGCATCGGTCTTGACACCGACGCCTACATAGTTGTAATCGCCAAGGATGTTCGCTCTGTGGCCAGGAGAGTTCATGAACGCGTCGTGCATTGCGTTGAGGTCTATGCCCATGCCGACGTTCTCACCGAGCGCTTGCCAGACGCTGGTCACGCTTCCGAGAGACGGATTGTGATAGATCGAGCCGCGATCCATCATCCGCGCGCTATGTGCCCGAGCGTCGTCCGTGAGATCCCAGTAGGTCTCGAGAGGGGCCAACCCGTTGGCTGAACGACTGGAGTTGATCCTGCTGAAAAGGGTGCCCTCGGGTCCTGCCTGAACAGGAACAGCCAGACCGACGACCATGATGGACAGCGCCAGAAGCATGACCAGATATCGATGTGAAGTTCGCATGTCGGAGACATCTCCCACGGAGAGCATTCATTCTGCTTCTCTCCGTATCGGAGCCACGACGGCGCTGGTTTAGCAATTAGAGGAACGCGAACCCAGGGTTCTAGACCCGACTGAGTGGGGTCTAGAACCCTGGGTTCGTTTCGAGATGTGGGGGTTACGAGGCCGCTACGGCTCTCGCGACCTCAACCAGGGTTCCCACACCGAAGCCGGTGCCGCCCTTGGAGATGTAGTGATCGTTCTTGTCTGCCCGTGCGGGTCCCGCAATATCGAGATGGACCCAGGGCACATCACCGACGAACTCCGAGAGGAGCAACCCCGCGGTGATCGCACCACCCCAACGTCCCGCGATATTCTTCATGTCAGCAATGTCCGATTCGATCATCGGTTTGTACTCTGCTTCGAGCGGCATGCGCCACATCTTCTCCCCTGCTGCCTCGGCAGCAGACAGGACGAGTTCGGCTGCTTCATCGTCAGATGCGAACAAACCGCCAATCAGCGGACCGAGGGCGACCTTCGCCGCTCCCGTCAATGTGGCGATATCGACAATGAGATCGGGTTCGGATTCAGCCGCAAGCGCAAGACCGTCGGCGAGGACGAGCCTTCCCTCTGCATCTGTGTTGAGCACCTCGATCGTCTTGCCGTTGTAGGCACGCATGACGTCGCCGGGTTTCTGCGCCGACCCACCCGTCAGGTTCTCCGTGAGGGGCGTGATCCCAATGACATTGACCACAAGACCGAGTTCTGCAATCGCTTTGACCGCTCCCATGACCGCCGCTGCGCCAGCCATGTCGGTCTTCATGGTCTCCATGCCCGCCGCCGGCTTGATCGAAAGACCGCCAGAATCGAACACGATCCCTTTGCCAACGAAGGCAACAGTCTTCTCCGCGCCAGCAGGGCTGTACCGCATGACGACCATCCTGGCGGGACGATCAGCGCCTAGGTTCACTGCGATAAGACCGCCGAATCCAGCTTCAACGATCTCGTCCTCGTCGTATACCTTCACCTCGACCTCGACTGAGAGTCCCGATGCGACCTCTGCCAGCGCCGTCGGCGGCGTGTCAGCTGCGGGGCGGTTCACGAGATCTCGTGCAAGGACGACGCCATTGGCGAGGCTCAACGCCGACGCGATCTCCTCGTCCGACATGTCGCATGAGACAAGGGTGAGTGAGGTGATCTTCGATGTCTTGGGATCTGACTTGTATTCATCGAACGAGTAAGCACCAAGAACGGTGCCGATGGCCGCAGCATCTCCTGCGCCGTCGATGTCAACGCCTCCCATCAACGTGGCAACGGAGGCGTAGCCCTTGGTCGCACGTGCAGCCACTCCGGCAGCTCGGCGAATCGACTCGACGGTCACATCGTCTCCCAAGCCGACGAGGAGCACCTCGGGAGCTGGCCCATCGGGCGTCTGTACGAACAGCGTCTGGCCGCTCTTGCCCGAGAAGTCATGCGCGTCGAGCAAAGCATCGATGGACTCCAGGTCCGGGCCGTATTCGGCACCTGCTGCGATGATCCTCTCGGCAAACACGGGAATCACGACGATGTCGGCATCCGCCGCGTCACCTGTTCGAATCTCCATCACTCTCGGACCTCTCTTGTAGTCGTCACTCTTGAAGTGCGGCGGCGATTCGCCGCGCAACCGTCTCGGCTTCGAAACCGAAGCCCTCGGCGAGCCTGCTCAGCGGAGCGGATGCCCCGAACCTGTCGATGCCGATCGCTTCACCACCGTGAGCAGTGAACCGTCGCCAGATCTCTGTCGTGCCTGCCTCGATCGTGAACACCGGTATGTCCGTTCCAATCACGCTCCGCTGATATTCGTTGGATTGGCTGACAAAGCACTCGACACACGGCATCGACACAACTCTGAGCGAGACGCCCTGTCCCGCGAGGTCGTTCGCAGTTTCCTCGGCAAGACCAACTTCTGAACCCGTCGCTATCAGAACCGCATCGTCACCTGGGCGCCTGATATAGCCACCGGCCGCGACTGCGTCCCGTTCGGGGAGTGTTGCAGGTACGGGGAGTCCCTGCCTCGTGAGAATGAGCGCGGAGGGCCCTTCAAGGCGATTGATCGCGTGCTCCCACGCAACCGCTGTCTCCGTGGGGTCGGCAGGCCGTATCACGTGTAGGTTCGGGATCACCCGCAACGCCGCAAGATGCTCGATGGGCTGATGGGTTGGTCCATCCTCGCCGAGGAAGATCGAATCGTGGGTCCACACATAGACCGCAGGCACTCCCATGAGCGCTGCGAGGCGAACAGAAGGGCGCATGTAGTCGGAGAAGACCAGGAAGGTGCCTCCAAAGGGTCTGACTCCGCCGTGCACCGTCATGCCGTTGAGAGCCGCGCCCATGGCGTGCTCTCTGATGCCGTATCGGACATTTCGTCCAAGACGATCCTTGGCGGAGAAATCCGTCGAGTCAGCGATCAGGGTGTTGTTCGACGGTGCAAGGTCTGCTGAACCGGACATTACATCTGCTCGCTCTGCCGCTAGTTGCTGGATGACGCTCTCGCTGAGGTTTCGCGTCGCGATGCTCGACCCCGGCTCGGCAGGAGGGGCATCCAATCGCACGGGATCGGGGGACCACACCGCGTCCCAGCTGGCAGCCCGCTTCGGGTCGTCCCTTGAAATCTCTCGATAGCGCCCGTCCCACTCGCCACGCGCATCGATTCCCCGCTGCATCGCTAGCCCGAAGAACCCGTAAACGGCATCCGAAGCCGTGAACTCGGGAAGCTCCCACTCGATCGACTCCTTGAAGCCCGAGATCTCATCCGGGCCGAGCGGGGAGCCGTGGACGGAGGATGTGTCCTGTTTGGTCGGCGAGCCGAATCCGATGTGCGTCTTGGCTGAAATAAGCGTCGGTCGTCCGTCGTCCGCCAGGGCTGCATCGATTGCGGACGCGATCTGGTCCCTGTCGTGACCGTCAACCGCGATGGTCTGCCAGCCGTACGCGTGGAAGCGTGCTGGGACGTTTTCGGAGAATGCCAGGTCGGTTGACCCATCGATCGTGATCGAGTTGTCGTCGTAGAACACGATCAGCCGACCGAGACGAAGGTGACCGGCAAGAGACGCTGCCTCCGATGAGACTCCCTCCATCAGGTCACCATCACCGCAGAATACGTAGGTGTGGTGGTTGGTGAGATCTTCACCGTGGACAGCTCGGAGATGTTCCTCCGCCATTGCCATGCCAACGGCGGCTCCAAAGCCCTGTCCGAGGGGTCCGGTCGTGGTCTCGATGCCAAGTTCGGGTGCGTACTCTGGGTGGCCGGGAGTTTCAGATCCCCACTGGCGGAACTGCTCGATGTCCTCCATGGTGAGCGGGAATCCTGAGAGATGGAGCAGGCTGTATAGCAGCATCGAACCGTGGCCGTTGGACAAAACGAAGCGATCTCGGTCCGGCCATGTCGGATCGGTTGGATCGATGTTGAGGTACTTCGACCACAGCACCACCGCAATGTCAGCCATCCCCATCGGCATGCCCGGATGCCCCGAATTCGCCTTCTGGATTGCATCGATCGAGAGAACCCTGATCGTGTCTGCAGCCTGTTGCTCGACTGGTCTCGTCATCAACCCCTCCTCAGGGGAGCAGGGTAACGTCGAGCCGTTTCCTCGGAACGCCGCCGTATCACAACCGACACGTCCTCGGATAAGCTTCCACAATGGCCCCAGCACTCCAAGAGTCCACTCGTGGCTGTCTGCTGATCGCGGACATCACGGGTTACACCGACTATCTCCGCGACACTGAACTCGAACACGCCCAGGATGTTCTCGCCGATCTCCTAGAAACGATCATCGCTGGAATCGAGCCACCTTTCACGCTTTCGAAGCTGGAGGGTGATGCTGCGTTCGCATACGTGGACTCAGACGTCGTGAGTGCGCCCATGCTGTTCGATACGGTGGATGCAACGTATTTCGCCTTCAGACGCCGACTCAGGGACATCGTTCAATCAACCACCTGCGAATGCAACGCGTGCGTACTCATTCCCCGACTCGATCTCAAATTCTTCGTCCACGAGGGCGAGTATGTCATCCGAAGGATCGCGCGCAGCGAGGAACTGACAGGATCCGATGTCATCCTCCTTCACCGCCTCCTGAAGGGCGCGGCAGGTCAGACGGTCGGCTCGAACGCATATGCCGTATACACCAGCGGCACTCTGGAAACTCTCGGAGTAGATACGGACACACTCGGGTTCGTCCCGTTCACCGAGACCTTTTCCGACATGGGTGATATCGCCGTGTTCGTCCAGAACCTCGAACAACAATGGGTGAGGGAGCAGGACAGAAACAGGGTATTCGTCGCTGAAGCCGAAGCGCTTGGGCAGGTCGAGTTCGTGTTCAGTGCGCCACCGCCAGTCGTTTGGGAGTACTTCACCGACCCTCAGAAACGGCTTGAATGGCAGCTGGGCCTCACCTCTATCGACGAAGACGTCGATGGCCGACGGGGGGTCCACACCGTCAGTCACTGCGCTCATGGCTCTGACACCAACATCCAGAGAGTTGTGGACTGGCGCCCGTTTTCCAGCTTCACACTCGTCGACGAGACCGAGAACTCACCATTTGTTCTCACGTTCACAAACGATTTCGCTCCCGCGGAGGGAGGCACGCTCGCGACACTTCGACTCCTGACCGATCCACCTGAGATGTGGTCGGCGGTTGCCGACGAGCTGCTTCACGTTCTTGTCGAGAGTTCAGAGGCACTCGAGCGATTGCTCGTCGATCAGCCCGCTGCGACCGTTACACCGTAAGCGTTACAGAGTCGAAGTCCTTGAGGTTGACGAGTTCGATGTCGTCGTCGAAGAACCCTGCAACGGCGAGACCGTACATGAAGTCCCTGCCGCCCTCAGAGATGAACCAGTCGTGGATAGGGATCACGTACTGAGGCCCGACAAGCCGTGTTCGGTCAACGCCTCCCACCAGTGATCCCCAGGGTGCGGCGAACGGCATTGCCAGGATCGGCATCGTCTCTACGAAACTGTGGCTGTCTCCCGGGTGACTGATCGCCCCCTCGACATGGAAGCCGACGTTCTCTGGTCCGGGTCCAGAGGGAATCATCTCGTGTGGCGCTACGAAGTGAGGCGTGCCCTCGATGACAGAATCAATGTTCTGCTCACCAAGAATCCGCCTGAGCGAAGGAGTCGTCTCGACCTCTGCATCGTTCGAACGCTCCAGCACGGCCTCGACGAGGTTTGCGTTGACATGGTCGGCATGCTCATGCGTAATCAGGATCCGATCTACGCCTTCGACCATCGAGACGTCGAATCGTTCGTCCTGCCACGTGAATATCCCCGGATCGATAAGGATTCGTTTTCCGTTGGTCTCCACGAGCAGACATGCGTGCACGAGTTTCGTGATGGTGACATCCATGTCCCAACCATAACCCCTAATCGATGACGCGGTACGCGCGGTCGGTGCAATTCAGGCGCTCGACGCCATCGTCGGTCACGACGACGATGTCTTCGATGCGCATGCCCCACTCCCCCGGGTTGTAGATACCTGGTTCGATCGAGAATGCCATACCGGTTTCGAGCGTCTGCGCGTTGCCCTCGACAAGGTACGGATGCTCGTGGGTGTCCATCCCGATGCCGTGGCCGGTGCGATGGATGAACAGGTCGCCGTATCCGGCATCCGTGATGATCTCCCTGGCAACAGCGTCGACAGATTCGGCTGCTACGCCCGGCTTCACATATTCGACCGCTGCGATCTGGGCCTGGAGCAGCACCTCGAATGCGCCATCGAATCCGTACGGCGCCTCACCAATAACGAACATTCGAGTTGTATCAGAGGCGTATCCGTTCAGGTGGCCCCCAAAGTCAACCACCACGGCATCTCCATACTCGACGACTCGGTCGCCCGGTTCGTGATGGGGCGAGGCGCCGTTTGGTCCCGAGGCCACGATCCAGAACTCCATCGTCTCGTGACCGGCTCTCGTGGATAGCTCGATGATCTCCCGAGCGATGTCGCGTTCCGTCCTACCTGAGAACCTGACATCTTCCAATTGGCCGACAACATCATCGACAGACGCTGCTGCGGCCCGGAGCCTTGCGATCTCCTCCGGCGATTTCACCATGCGCAACTTGGCCATGAGATCGGACGCTGTAGCGAACGAGCGACCTGTATTCGCGTCCTGTAGCTCAATGAGGAACCGCGACCACGTCTCGTCACCGACGAGCAGATCGGCTGCATCAGCGAGGAGTCCATCGACGATGTCTATCGGGTCCTCAGTCTCACCCCAGCCCTGCACGGCGAATGGCGCATCCTGGGTCTCCACTCTCGGCGCTTCGAGTTCAGGGACAACGATTGTCCCCATGCCGTCGGCTGGTAGCACGAACATCGTCAGACGTTCGAGAGGCATTGCCTTGTACCCGGTCAGATACGGGAGGTCAGAGCCGACGGAGAGACAGAGGGCATCCACGCCCTCGGCACGCATCACGCTCTGGGCTGCGGACAAACGGCTGACGTACTCGCTCACACCGCCGCCTCGAGGGCCTCACGGGCATGATAGGAGGACCGTACGAGCGGTCCGGACTCGACATGGCTTATGCCGAACGCTTCGCCCGCGACCTTGTAGTCGTCGAATGTGCCCGGGTGAACATATCGATCGATCCTGCGGTGACGTGCGGTGGGTCTGAGGTACTGACCGATCGTCACCACATCGACACCAACCGCGTTGAGGTCTGCAAGTGCACCGATGATCTCCTCATCCGTCTCTCCCATACCCACAATGAGACCTGACTTGACCACCCCTGAGGGATTCGCCCACTTGGCCCTGGCAAGCAAAGCGAGCGACCTCCCATAGTTCGCAGCTGTCCTGATCTCTCGTTGAAGCCGCAGGACGGTCTCCGTGTTGTGATTGAGGACTGCAGGCTTTGCACCGAGGACGATGTCGAGTGGATCAGTCTCCCCCTTGAAGTCTGGAATGAGCACCTCAACGTCGCAGAGGGGAAGCCGGGCATGGATCTCGTTGATGGTGCGAGCGAAGATCGATGCTCCCCCGTCAGCGAGGTCATCGCGGTTGACCGAAGTGAGCACGGCGTGGTTGAGCCCCATCTTGAGGATCGCCTCGGCGGCGCGGACCGGCTCCTCCTCGTCCACCTCGCCAGGCCGACCTGTGTTGACATCGCAGAACGAACATGCCCGCGTACATGTGTCCCCGAGGAGCATCAGTGTCGAGGTCCCAGAGGACCAGCACTCGTAGATGTTCGGGCAGCCGGCCTCCTCACACACGGTGTTGAGGCCGAGTTCACGGTTGAGCTTCTTGAGCTCCATGAACTTTGGATTGCTCATGTCGACCCTGACCTTCATCCACGATGGTTTCTCCGGTTCTCCTGCAAGAAGTCCGCGGATCATCACCGGGGTCTCGTGCACGGGCCTCGGGCTGAAGACCCCTGCCTCGACCATGTTGTCGACCTCGAACGACCGTCGTGCGGTTCCCCTCGCGAATGCTCCAAGCTGCGTCTCGGAGAATGGATGTCCCGTCAGGGCCATCACGTGTGGCAGAAGTTCTTCGACGACCTCCTCTACCGATACGGGACGGCCAAGCACTTCTGTGAGCGATGTCACGGATCGATCCGGGATACCGCAGGGGATGATGTTGGAGAAGTACTCCATCTGTGGGTCGACGTTGATCGCAAAGCCATGCATCGAGATACCCCGAGACACTCTCACGCCGATCGCGGCGATCTTCCCCCTGTGAGTCCACACTCCTGTGAGGCCTGACTCCGTCCACGCCTCAACTCCCATATCCGAAAGCGTCGCTATGAGCACCTGCTCGATTCGTCTGACGTGTCCAACGACGTCGAAGCCGCTTTCGAGCCGTGGCACCGCGACGATCGGGTACCCAACGAGCTGTCCTGGCCCGTGGTAGGTGATGTCACCACCGCGATCGACATCGAGCATGGTCGCCCCGATGCCATCGAGTGCCTCTTGGGAGATCGTCAGGTTGGATCCATCACCGTTCCTGCCAACCGTGTACGTGTGGGGGTGTTCGAGGAGCAGCAGGTAGTCGTCGATAGTGCGGCCCGTCGTACGCCCCTCCCAGATCGCCCGTTGGAGGTCCCACGCCTCTTCGTAGGTGACACGCCCGAGCCAACGATTTCGAAGCACACCCTCTCGCTGAAGGGTTTCGGTCACTTCAATTCCTGTTCCCAATCCCACGTCTCGAGGTTCTCCTTGATGCGGTTCAGGAACAGCACCGCGGTCGACCCGTCGAACACCCTGTGATCCCAGCTGAGTCCGAGGTACCCGATGTGGTGTATCGCAATCCCATCGGGGCCGTCAGGCATCTCCACAACGACAGGGCGCTTCGTGATCGTGTCCGTCGACAGGATCGCGGCGTTTGGCGGCGGGATGATCGGAGCAGACATGAACGACCCGAAAGGTCCAGGGTTCGTAATCGAGAACGTGAACCCATGGAGGTCATCTGGTGAGAGTTTGTTGCTACGAGCCGCATTGGCCGTAGCACTGACGGACCGCGCGACTGCCCGAAGCGTCATGGAGTCGGCTCCAGGGATGTTCGCGACGATCAAGCCCTTCTGGTCCAGGTCGATCGCGAGGCCAAGGTTGACCTGTTTGTGGAACGTGTGGGTTCCTGCTTCAAGGTTCAGCTCTGAGTTCACGACGGGGAAGGTTGCAAGCGCTTCCATGGTTGCGCGTGCGATAAACGGCAGATATGTCAACGAGAAGCCCTCGGCTTCCTTGAAAGCGCCCTTATGGGCCGTCCTCACCCTCACGACTTTCTCGTAATCGACCTCAACAGATGTCCACACGTGAGCTGCCGACTTCTTGGCAGCGACCATGTTCTCGGCAATGAGTGACCGCAGTCGCGGGATCTCGCGGACCTCACCCGCCAACGCCACAGGAGTCACAACTGTGCGGTCCCTTGCCGTACCGGGCTCGCTGACTCGCAATCCCCCCTGACTCGCAGGGAACGCAGAGCGTTCCCGCTCGCCCGTCCCCCCTGAAGGGGGGACCTCTCCTATGAAGGCCTCGATGTCCTTGCGGGTGATCCTTCCGCCATCGCCTGTGCCGGGGACCATTGCGAGGTCGACGTTGTGCTCGGCGGCCAGTTTTCTCACGACGGGTGAGATGACGCCGCGCCGTTCACGATCTACCGGCACAGGTACCGGCTTCGGATCGGGTTGGCTTGGGAGTTCGTCGATTTCCTGTGGGGGCGGTGCAGCTTCGGCCTCCTCGGTTTCCGAGAGGATGGCGATTGGGGTACCCACATCGATCGTCACTCCCGCGGCGACGAGGATCTCTGTCAGGACGCCGTGGGCTGGTGAGGGGATCTCGGTATCGACCTTGTCCGTTGAGATCTCGACAAGGATGTCGTCCTCGGCTACGTAGTCACCGATCTCCTTGACCCACGCGAGGATCGTTCCCTCCGTGACGGTCTCGCCGAGCTGGGGCATCGAAATCGTTACGGACATGGGGCAACTCCTTAGTGCAGGCCGCGCCCGGCGGCAGCCATGAGCGTCTCGCCGATTGCTTCGGAAACAGTTGGGTGAGCGTGGATGAATGCGGCGGCCTCTGAGGGCAGGGCCTCCCATCCAACGGCATACATAAGTTCGTGAATCATCTCGCCCGCGCCCGGCCCGACAACGGTCGCTCCGAGAATTGGCCCGTCTGTCTCGCTGACGATCTTGACGATGCCGCCAACCTCACCAAGGATGATCGCTCGGCCAACGCCCCGCATCCCGTGCTCGGTTGCTGTGACGTCGATACCGTCATCGGATGCATCTGCTGCGGTCTTGCCCACCCATGCGATCTCGGGATGCGTGTAGACGACCATGGGAATGGCGTTGTAGTCGACCGCCGCGGTGTGTCCTGTGGCGATGTGCGTCACGGCCGCGATGGCCTCGGCGAACGCAACGTGGGCAAGTTGGGGAGTCCCTGCCACGATGTCGCCGACGGCGTACACGTTCTCGGCGGCTGTCTGCATCGTTGCCGCATCCACTGCAACGAATCCGCGGTCTGTTGCGACACCGACCGAGTCGAGCCCGACATCGCCGGTGACAGGTTTGCGGCCAACCGCAACAAGGACGACGTCGACATCGACTGACTCATCCTTGTACGGGACGGTGACACCGGTATCGGTGACCTTGGCCGGTCCAACGCCCACACCAAGATGGGTGACGATCTTTCGCTTCTTGAACGCTCTGGCTAGCACCTTCGCTGCCTCGGGCTCCATGCCGGGGACGAGTTGTCCCTCCATCTCGAAAAGGTGCACCTCTGTGCCGATCTCGGCGAGGAATGAGGCGAACTCGGTACCGATGACACCTGCACCGATTATCGCGACACTGCCGGGCTGCTCGGTCCAGTCGAGTGCCTCGTCGGATGTGACGATCGTCTTCCCGTCGATCTCGTAGCCGGGGATCGTGGCGGCTTCGGATCCCGTGGCCACAATGGTGTTCCTCGCTTCGACGGTGGTCTCAACGCCCTCGGCATCCGTGACGGTCACTTCTCCCGCGCCGCTGATCCGACCGTACCCATCGATCACCTCGACGCCACGCTGTTTCAGAACTCCACTGAGTCCCCCAACGAGCCCTTCGACTATCTTCTGCTTCCTCTCGAGTGCTGCTGGCCATGAGAATTCCGGTGGTGATGTGACAACGCCGAACTCACCTGCACGGGCAACGGTCGAGTAGACCTCTGCGGACTGGATCCAAGCTTTGGCGGGGATGCACCCTCGGATGAGGCAGGTCCCTCCAACGCGTTCCTTCTCTATGAGCACCACAGAGAGGTCGAAGTTGTGGGCGTAGAGGGCCGCGGCATATCCACCTGGTCCCCCACCGATGATGGCGATGTCATACATGGACTAGACAGCTCCAGAGAGTCGACGGCAGTGCCGCGAGAATAGTGGTCTCACCGCACCCACGGTGGCGGCAGCTCAGTGTCGATGCCGTAGCGCTCGATCGCGGACTCGACCACGGACACGTCGATCGAACCCTCGCGGGCAAGCTGGTTGAGCACGCTGACAACGATGTCGCCGGCGCGTACCTCGAAGAATGTGCGCAGGGCCTCTCTCGTGTCGCTACGGCCATACCCATCCGTGCCAAGAGATGTGAACGGTCGCGGTGCATAGGCTGCGATCTGGTCTGGCACGATGCGCATGTAGTCGGTCACCGCGACGATCGGCCCACGCGATGCCTCAAGACGCCGCGACACGAGGGGGATTCGCGGTTCGTCAGCCGGATGTAGCCCGTTCCATCGTTCTACCTCCATGGCCTCCTCGCGGAGGCTCTTGTACGACGTGACGCTCCACAGATCCGCACCGACTCCGTAGTCGTCAAGTAGTTCATCGCGTGCCTGTCTGGCAGCGAGATGAGCCGGGCCGGAGAAGAGGATTGTCGCTGCAAGGGGCGCATCGGTTGTCGACGCTTCGAACAGATACATGCCTTCGACGATGGCATCGTCCACACCGTCAGGCTTTGGCGGCTGTACATACGCCTCGTTGTACAGCGTGAGGTAGTAGAACACGTCCACGTCCTGGCCATACATTCGATCGATCCCGTGCTCGATGATCGTCGCCATCTCGAAGGCAAACGCAGGGTCATACGCCATACAGGCAGGAATCACCGACGCAAGCACATGGGAGTGACCATCCTGATGTTGGAGACCCTCCCCCGCGAGCGTTGTTCTGCCCGCCGTGGCTCCGAGCAGAAATCCCCTCGCACCCGCATCAGATGCACCCCACAGCGCATCGCCCACTCGCTGGAACCCGAACATGGAGTAGTAGGTATAGAAGGGGACCATCGGGACGCCCCTGGTCGCATAGGAGGTCGCAGCAGCGATCCAGCTGGCGGTCGAACCGGCCTCGGTGATCCCCTGCTCAAGGATCTGGCCGTCTGTTGACTCCTCATACGACAGGATGAGATCGTGATCGACCGGCACGTAGAGTTGGCCCTCCGGTGCGTAGATCTTGATCTCCTTGAAGAGGGCGTCCATGCCAAACGTCCTGCCCTCATCGGGGATGATCGGGACAACTCTCTCCCCGATGTTCGGATCGCGCGTCAGGGCCCGCAGGAGTCTCGTAAATGCGCCGGTGGTGGAGACCTCGATCGTCCCCGAACCAGCGTCGAACTCAGCGAATGGGGTGTGGTCGGGAAGCTGGAGCGGTACGCGAATCGGCAGTCCGCGGGTTGGCACCGGACCATGGAGGTCCGCTATTCGTGCATCCATGTAGACGTACTCGGCCGAGTCTTCGGCGAACCGGATGTAGGGAGGGCGACCGTCCTCGAGGTCGGTATCTGAGATCTCATCGTGGAGGTGCAACTTGTCGCGCAGATCCTTGAGCTGGGCACCCGTCAGCTTCTTGATCGAGTGGGTGGCATTCTTGCCTGAGACATCCGGTCCGAGGGTCCAACCCTTGATCGTCTTTGCGAGGATGACCGTCGGCGCACCTTCCATCCGTGTCGCGGACCGGTATGCCGAGTAGAGCTTCCTGGGGTCGAGCCCACCTCGCCTGAGGTCCCAGATCTCGTCGTCCGTCATGTCGGCGACAAGCTCCGCCAGCTCAGGCTCGGGACCGAAGAAGTGCTCACGCACATACGCGCCTGATTCGGCCTTGAACCTCTGGTACTCCCCATCAACGGTTTTGTTCATTCTCGCCACGAGAGCACCCGTCGTGTCGCGCGCGATGATGTCGTCCCAATCAGAGCCCCAGATGACCTTGATAACGTTCCATCCAGCTCCGCGGAACATCGCTTCGAGTTCCTGGATGATCTTGCCGTTGCCTCGGACAGGTCCGTCGAGACGCTGCAGATTGGCGTTGACCACCCACACGAGGTTGTCGAGCTTCTCGCGCCCAGCAAGAGAGATGGAGCCGAGTGTCTCCGGTTCATCCGTCTCGCCGTCGCCAACGAAGAGCCAGATGCGCGAGTCACTCGTGTCGTCGATTCCGCGGTTGTCCAGGTACTTCAAGAACTGTGCCTGATAGATGGAGTTGATCGGCCCCAGTCCCATTGAGACGGTCGGATACTCCCAGAAGTCGGGCATGAGTCTTGGGTGCGGGTAGCTCGAGAGCCCGGGCTCTCCTATCTCGCGTCGGAATCTGTCAAGTAGCGTTTCGTCGATCCGTCCCTCGAGGAACGCTCTGGCGTATATGCCTGGAGTCGAATGACCCTGAAAATACACGTGGTCGCCTGGGGTCCCGTCAGCCTTACCTCTGAAGAAATGATTGAAGCCAACCTCATAGAGCATTGCGGAGGATGCAAAGGTCGACAGATGCCCGCCGATGCCCTCAGCAGCCTGGTTGGCGCGGATCACCATCGCAGCCGCGTTCCACCGGACGTAGCGCCTGATACGTTTCTCCAGGTACTCATCCCCCGGATAGTCAGCCTCTGCTGAAGGCGGGATCGTGTTCACGTAGGGCGTGGTGATCGAGCCAGGCACGGTGACTGACTCCTCGCGCGAACGTTCGAGCAGTCGTGACATCAGATACGTTGCTCGGCTCCTTCCGTCCACATCAACCACTGATTGCAGGGCATCAAGCCACTCCTCCGTCTCGACCGGGTCGGTATCGGTGAGCTGGTGGGTGAATCCGTCCAGATAGATCGGCTCGTCGGCCATGCAATGGCTCCACATGGTTGGGAAGCCACAGCGTAGTGAACGGCTGGCGGACCACGACCGCCCGATACTCTTGTGCCGTGCAGACCCGATACCTCATACTCGCGTCACTTGCTGCAGGCATGGTGATCCTCGCCGCCACGGCGATCTGGTTCTCGACCCTGTGACCACGCCCCCGATTACCACCACGGATGGAGAGCTTCTCGAGGTGATCCATGACAGGGCGGCTGGTGCCCGCGGGGTCATCGTCCTGTGTCACCCACACCCCTGAGCACGGCGGCACGATGCGGGCACCGATGCTCGGTGCCATTGCGAAGCATGCTGTCTCGGAAGGCTTCGATGTCGTACGGTTCAATTTCCGTGGAGTTGGCGAATCGACTGGCATCCACGGAGATGGTGAAGCCGAGCTGAACGATGTTGGCGCTGCGATGGCATTCGCCTCGTCGCTCGATGCCCCCCGTCGCGGGAATGGCTGGATGGTCATTCGGAGCTGCTGTCTGTCTCAATTGGCAGGCGGACACCGGCTCGACGGTGCCCTATGTCGGGATCGCCCCTCCGGTGAACAGTCCACTCACACCGCCCCTCCCGCATCCTTCGGAGTTGACCTTCGCACGACGCGGATTCGTGATCGGTGAGCGAGATCAGTTCATCCCTGTCGACGAGCTCGTTGCATATGCCGAGGCCATTTCAGCCGAGGTCATCACATATCGCGGCACGGACCATTTCTTCGTGCTGAAGCACAAGCGGCTGTCCGAAGACGTGCTGAGCCTGCTCGCAGGCTAGACAGCCCTGAAGCCGCGGTTACGAGCCTCAGGGATGTCGTCGGGGCCGAAAGATTGGAGCTGCTTGCGGTCAAGGAGGCTGTCCGCGGCTATCCGCTCGGAGAGTGTCTCTGACTGGGTGTCATCGTCCGTGTCGTAGACGCGCATGTCGTCACGCGTTGCTACATAGCGGTGTTCCTCGAAACGAGCGATTCTTGCCATGTACTTCTCCTATCGCAACCGACGATAGTCACTCACCGGGTTCGACGATGTCTCCAACGGCACCGATCGCCTCGAGGTACGCTGCCTGGAGATCCATCACGCCATAGATCTGCACCGGCTCGTACGCGTGACCCTCCTCGAGAGACTGCTCCTGTGTGTAGGCCGCTGCAGCCTCGCCTCCCACGATCGGCTGTCCGTCCTCTTTCCACAGCTCAGGCTTCTGGAGATAGTGCATCTCCCACTCGAGTATGCGCCGAACATCTGATTTCTTGAGCCCGAGTTTGTCCTCACCAAGGCCGTCCCAAATGAACTCTATGGAGTCCTCAACGCCGTAGATAGCCTCGGGTTGCCGCATCCTGCGGGACTCCTGCCAGAACACAGCGATACCGAACGCGAACACGAGCACCATCAGGGCTGCAAAAAAGAGGGGTCCGCTCATGGTGGGGAGCGTAGGCGGGTGTCAGATATCTCCGTTCTAACGATACCTTTCCACTGCCGAGTCGGCGGGGAGTCTGATGTCGTTCGAAACAATGAAACTGTTCTTTGCGATGGGTGCCATCGTTGCGAACGTGCTCACGGTGGTCCTCATCGTTATCGGCATCGCCGGGCGGAACAAGGACGAGAGCCCGTTCGAGTTCCTTCGCGGGATGACACTGTGGCTCGCGGGCGGTGTCGCGATCGCCGCGACGCTCGGCAGCCTCTACCTCTCCGAGATCGTGCACCTCATCCCCTGCAAGCTCTGCTGGTATCAGCGAATCGCTATGTATCCACTGGCGATACTCCTACCGGTCGCGGCATGGCGAAAGGACAACGGGTTCCGACTCTACGGAGCGGTTCTCACGGTGATAGGTCTCGGCATCGCGATCTGGCATCGGCTGATGCAAGCATTCCCAAGCCTCGATTCGGGCGCCTGCGCCGCTGTCGGGCCACCGTGCTCTGCTCCCTACATCACCGAATTCGGATTCGTGACGATCCCATATATGGCGATCTCGTCGTTCGTCCTGATCCTCGCCCTGTTGTGGGCGAACCATGTCAATAGCACGCGAACCGTGGCAACATCCGCGTGACAAATTTCGATTGCTTCACCTTTCACCAAACACAGAGGAATAACAATGGCTGAAAAGACCTCATCTGCGTCAAGAACCGGCATCATCATCGGCGCGGTTGGTGCACTCGTTGTGCTGCTGCTCGTGGCCGCTGTCGTATTCGGTAACGAGGAGGCAGGTGCCGAGTATGGCGAACCTGTAGTCGAGGGAACGGCGCTCACGCTCTATCCGAACACTCAGTCGATTGACTTTTCCGCGGACGGACAGGTCGCACCAGACGTGTTCGGCAAGGACTACTCCGGCAACGATATATCGCTTACCAACGACGGCACGGCCAAAGCCATTGCGTTCATCGCACATTGGTGCCCCCACTGCCAGGAGGAAGTCCCGCGAGTCCAGGAGTGGCTCAACAGCGGCGGTGGCGTCGAGGGAGTCGATCTCTACTCGGTATCGACGTCGGCGAGTTCCGGGCGTCCGAACTACCCCGCTTCGGCGTGGCTCGAAAACGAGGGGTGGACGCTGCCCGTCATCGTCGACGACAAGGCAGGCAGCGTGCATGCGGCCTACGGCTCCGGTGGCTTCCCCTACTGGGTCTTCCTCAATGCCGATGGGACCGTATCAGCTCGCACCGCTGGACAGTTGACGATCCAGCAGCTTGAGGAGCTCCTCAACGGACTCGAGAAGTAGAGATGTCTACAGAACGTGTCTTTGACGGTGCTGGGTTCTGCATCGATCGCATCGTCACGGCGCCGCTTGAGAACAACGTCTACCTCATCACGTGCACCGCTACCAAGGTGTCGCTCATCGTTGATGCGGCGGGCGACCCGGATGCCGTGATCGCTCTCGCAGAGGGCACCGACGTGAAAGGCGTCGCCACCACACACGGCCACTGGGATCACCACGGCGCGATCCCCGACGTCACGGACACTCTCGACGTTCCCTTCATGCTCCACAGCGCTGATGTCGATCTCGCAGGAAAGGAGCCTGAGTTCCTCCTCGTCGAGGGGCCACTCTCGGTAGGAGATAGTGAAGTGCAGATCCTTCACACTCCTGGGCACACGCATGGGTCCGTGTGCATCCTGCTTCCAGGTGTCGTCATCACCGGCGACACGCTCTTCCCAGGCGGACCGGGAGCCACGCGCTTCGACCACAGTTCTTTTGACACCATCATCGAGTCCATCACCTCGAAGCTGTTTACGCTGCCAGACGACACCGTCGTGCTACCCGGACACGGGGACTCGACAACGATCGGCACGGAACGGCCCCAACTGTCTGAATGGATCGAACGCGGCTGGTAGCGCTGCCGGCCAAAGGGAGAACAACATGGAACTCGCCCTCTTCGTGGAGCCCCAACTCGGGGGATCGTATCAGCGACTTGTGGAGCTCGCCCAGTGGGCCGAGGCGCAAGACCTCGCGGCGTTTGCAAGGTCTGACCACTACCTCCACGGCGAAACGAGTGCGCACGCAACCGATGCAATGGTCTCACTCGCAGGTGTGGCTTCAGAGACGGATTCGATCAGGCTCATGACGCTTGTCTCCCCAATCACGTTCCGCCACCCAGGTGTGATGGCGAAGGCAGCAACAACACTCGACGAGATCTCCGGTGGGCGCTTCACTCTTGGCGTCGGTACGGGGTGGATGGAGTCCGAGCACGAGGCATTCGGGATGGATCTTCCTCCTCTTGGCGAACGGTTCGACCGGTTCGCTGAAGCATTGGCCTACATTCGAACAGTTCTGGACGGCGGCGGCACCACAGATGGAACGTATTACTCCCTCAACGCACCCTCCGTGTCGCCGGCAGGGTCGGACGGATTGAGGATCGTGGTCGGTGGCTCAGGGGAGCTGAAGACACCGACGCTCGCTGGCCAGTTCGCAGATGAGTACAACATGTTCGTCACCGACGCAGAAAGTCTTTCTCGACGTGTTGGTGTGATGAGAGCAGCCGCACAGTCAGCTGGCAGAAATCCGGATGAGATCCTGATCTCGATGGCAGGACCTGGGTTCGTCTACAAGGACGAAGCAACCCACCGCGAGGAGCTCACAGCGAGGGGAGCGAAGAGGGACCTCTCACCGGACGAGTATGCCGCGTTCCTCGATGAGCGCAATGTGCCGCACGGGACGCCGGAGCGCGCATTCGAGGCGATCGAGCGAATGGCAGAGATCGGCGTGGATCGGTACTACGTCCAGGAGATGACATCCCTCGAGGAAGTCGACCTGGACCGGTTGGAACTCGTGTTCAGCTCCTTGAAGGGATCCTGATTCTCTCGGCCGATTACGGCCGCTCAGGGCATTAACATCATGGCCATGGTTGAAACTCCACTTCTCGTCATCGACAATCTCCACGTGTCCGTGGAAGGCACAGAGATCCTCAAAGGCGTCTCCCTCACCATCAACGCTGGGGAGACCCACGCGATCATGGGTCCCAACGGTTCAGGCAAGTCGACGCTTGCAAATGTGCTCCTTGGCCATCCGTCCTATCTGATCACCGAGGGAACAGTCACGTACAAGGGCGAGGACATCACTCACGCAGCACCCGAAGTTCGGGGGCAGGCAGGCATGTTCCTCGGCTTCCAGTATCCCGAGGAGATCCCAGGCGTCTCCGTCGTCAACTTCCTGCGCACCGCACTGTCGAACAAGACGGGCGTCGACTACACGGTGCTTGAACTCCGCCTCAAGGTCATGGAGGCGATGCGCGAGCTCGGGATGGATGCATCCTTTGCTGACCGCTACCTCAACGAAGGATTCTCCGGCGGTGAGCGTAAGCGCAACGAGATCCTCCAGATGGCGATCCTCGAACCCGACTTCGCGGTTCTCGACGAGACTGATTCCGGCCTCGACATTGATGCACTGAAGATCGTTGCCGAGGGTGTCCAACGACTCCGTGACGATGAGCGCGGATTCCTCATCATCACCCACTACCAACGGATGCTCGACTACATCACCCCCGATGTTGTGCACATCTTCGTCGACGGCCAGATCGTCGAGAGTGGTGAAGCTTCGCTCGCGGACGTCATAGAGGAAGCCGGGTACGACGAGTACCGATCTGAAGTACCGGCCTCGTGACAGATCTGCGTGCCCTGCGCGCTGATTTCCCCATCCTCCAGCGCGAGATCAACGGTCACCAACTGATCTACCTCGACTCTGCCGCAACGACGCAGAAACCACAGTCGGTCCTCGATGCAATGGACGACTACTACCGGTTCAACAACTCGAACGTCCACCGCGGCGCACATACCCTCGCGGGTGAAGCTACTGAGATGTACGAAGGCGCCCGCGCCACGGTTGCTCGATTCATTGGTGCGGAGGCTGGTCAGCTCGTGTTCACTCGGGGGACAACGACCGCCATCAACCACATTGCGTACGGGTGGGGGCTCAATCATCTCAAGCCCGGTGACAAGATCGTCGTCACGATCATGGAGCACCACGCCAACATCGTGCCGTGGCAGATCGTTGCACGTCACACAGGCGCAGAGCTTGTCTATCTCGAGCTGAACGGCGATTTCTCCGTAGATACCGCCGACCTCGACAAGATCCTCTCACCGGAAGTCAAGATCATCGCGTTCTCTGGCATGTCGAACGTGACAGGAGCCCTCGGGCCCATCGATGTGCTCGCCGACGCCGCGCGTTCGATCGGTGCACTCTCCGTCCTCGACGGCGCTCAACTCGTGCCCCATACACCAGTCGATGTCGCGAATCTCAATGTCGACTTCATTGCGTTCTCTGCCCACAAGATGCTGGGACCTACGGGCATCGGCGCTATGTGGGGCACAGCGGAACGACTTGAAGAGATGGAACCGACGGAGGGCGGAGGCGAAATGATCAACACCGTCGATCGCTACGAGTCCACCTGGGCACCAGTTCCTCACAAGTTCGAGGCGGGGACGCCACCCATCGCCGAAGCTATCGGATTCAGCGCAGCAGTCGAGTATCTGGACGCGGTTGGCATGGAGAACGTCAGGTCACATGAACAAGAGTTGACGGCCTACGCCCTCGAACAACTGTCCGAGATCCCGGACCTCACGATCTATGGCCCAACAGACGTTGCACTTCGTGGTGGTGCCGTCAGCTTCGAACTCGGCGATATCCACCCGCACGACCTGGCGACGATTCTCGACCAGGACGGCATCGCGATCCGCGCCGGGCATCATTGCGCACGGCCTCTCATGAAGTACCTCGATATCCCCGCAACAGCACGGGCATCGTTCTACCTCTACAACATCCCCGAGGAGATCGACGCCCTCGTTGTCTCGCTCCACAAGGCCCGTAAGCTCTTTGGTCTCACATGACGAACCTTGACGAGCTCTACAGAGAAGTGATCCTCGACCACTATCGCAACCCCAGAAAGCAGGGGACGTTACAAGGTGACCACGTGCACGCCGAAGGCACCAACCCTTCGTGTGGCGATGAGTTCTTCCTCGACGTAGCCATAACCGATGGGGTCATCACCGACGCTGCGATGCGGGGTCAGGGGTGTTCGATCAGCCAGGCCTCCGGGTCGATGATGATGGACAAGATCGTTGGCGTGCCAATCGACGACGTGCGCGACATCATCCACAAGTTCAAGCTGATGATGAGTATCGAAGAGGGAGAAAATCCCGTGGATCCCGACCTACCTGGTTCGGTGCTCGGAGATCTCGAGGCTCTTCAAGGCGTACGCAAGTTCCCTGTGCGGATCAAGTGCGCCGACCTTGCGTGGGCCACGCTCTCAGACGCCCTGGATCAGGCCACTACGTAGACAACCGCGTCGATGAAGTCCTCATCGGCGGGTTCTCGAAGCACCATGAGTTTGAACCAGATTGGGCCGACGATCCGTTCAATGACCACACGCGGATCAAGATCGGCATCGATCGTTCCTTCCGCCTGTCCTGCCGCGACGATCGCCGAGGCCGCATCGAGACGTTGGACCCAGAAACGCTCGGTGAGCTGAGCAAGCCGATCGTTTCCTGGCCGCGAAAGGGTCGCTGCCGCAACGGCTGCTGAAATGGGATTGGCGAGGTTCTCGGCCACCGCTACGGCCATGGACCTGAGATCGGCCAGGACGTCTCCGGTTCGTTCGAGCGGTATTGCGTCCTCTGCTCGCGCGACCACGGCATCGAAGAGCACATCGTCTGCCGTCTTCCATCGGCGATAGATCGTCGTCTTGTGCACACCGGACCGCTCAGCAATGGCGTCCACCGTGAGTCCGTCGTAGCCCTGCTCCGCGACGACGTCATAGGCTGCGGCGAGTACAGCCTCTCTGGTCCTGTTGGTTCGGCCACCCGGCCTCTGCATCTGTTCGGTCATGGAATAACCTTAACACAACTTTTAGTTGCATTAGGTATCTTGATGATGTACACTAACGCAACGAGCCATCGCATTAAGGAGCGACCATGCAGGAGATCAGCACAACGATCGACATCGATTCCCCGCCCGAGGACGTGTGGAACGTCCTCATGGACTTCAGCGCCTACGAGGAATGGAACCCATTCATCCGATCGATCGAGGGCACGCCAGCATCTGGTGAACAACTCGCCGTCGTCCTCGGTGCCTCGGGCAAGAAGCCGATGAAGTTCTCCCCCATCGTGCAGGAGAGTGAAGCTCCATCGCACTTTGGCTGGCTCGGGTCGGTGGGAACCAAGGGCATATTCGACGGGTACCACCACTTCGAACTCGAGCCGACGCACACGGGTACACGTTTCCGTCAGTACGAAGAATTCACCGGTGTGGCGGTACTGGTTCTCCTGCCAGCAATCCGCAAGTCAACGACGCGCGGATTCGAAGAGATGAACCAGGCCCTCAAGGCCCGCGTCGAGAACGGTCTCTAGCGCGCGGTCATCCGCCCTCGGTCATAGGGCGAACATCGAGCGCGGCGTCCAGTTCATCCTCTGGCAGGACATCCATCTCCAGGGCAACCTCACGTACGCCGCGGCCCTCGGCAAATGCCTTCTTGATGATCTCAGAAACCTTGTCGTAGCCGATGTGCGGAACAAGCGACGTCGCAACGATGGCGTTCTGATCGAGAAGAAATGCGGCTCGCTCGGCGTTCGCCGTGATGCCGTCGACCGTCTTCTCCTTGAGGACTCTGGCGCCCGAGGCCAATAGCTCGATGGATTCGAGCAGCGAGTGAGCCATGATCGGCATCATCACATTCAGCTCGAAGTTTCCGTTGGCACCGCCCCAGGTGACGGTGGCGTCGTTCCCGAACACGCGGGCAGCGATCATCATCACCGCTTCGGGGATCACCGGGTTCACCTTCCCTGGCATGATCGAGGAACCTGGCTGAAGGGAAGGCAGGGAGATCTCGCCGATGCCGTTGCGGGGTCCTGACGAGAGCCAACGGAGGTCATTCACGATCTTGAACATCGAGACTGCCACCGTCTTGAGCACACCAGAGGCGTTGACATACGCATCCTTATCAGCTTGTGCCTCGAAGTGATTGTCGGCTTCACGGAAGTCGAAGCCAGAGCGACGACTCATGATCTCGATCGTGCCCGCAGCGAATCCCTCCGGTGCGTTTATGCCCGTGCCAACCGCCGTGCCGCCAAGGGCGAGCTCGCGAAGCTCCGGGAGCACCGCTTCGAGCCTCATGATGGCCTTCCCGATCTGGGCGGCGTAGCCACCGAACTCCTGTCCGAGGCGTATCGGTGTGGCGTCCTGAAGGTGGGTGCGACCGGACTTGAGAATGTCGTCGAATTCCACAGCCTTCGCTTCGAGGCTGATCTTGAGGTTCTCGAGCGCTGGGACCAGATCCTCTTCGATCGCCGCGACCGCAGCGACATGCATTGCAGTCGGGATCACATCGTTGGACGACTGGCCGGTGTTGACATGGTCGTTCGGATGGACGAGCTTGGATCCGAGTTCGCCTCCGAGCATCTCGGATGCCCTGTTGGAGAGCACTTCGTTGATGTTCATGTTTGTCGAAGTGCCCGACCCTGTTTGGAAGATGTCAACGACGAATTGGTCGTCGTACATCCCCTCCATCACCTCATCGGCTGCAGCGATGATCGCGTCGGCCGTCTCGGCATCGACAAGGCCCATGGCCTTGTTCATCTCCGCTGCGGAACCCTTGATGAGACCGAGTGCCCATATGAACCGCTTGCCGAAGCGGAGATCGGAGATTGGAAAATTCTTCACCGCTCGCTGTGTCGAAGCACCGTAGTAGGCGTCCGCGGGGACCTGTACCTCGCCCATCGAGTCACGTTCGGTACGCATGAGAAGCTCCTCAGATCGCGTGCTCTGCACCTCCAAGAATAGTGAGCTTCCGAGTCGGTGATTCTCGCTACGGCACCGGTACCGGCACGCCACGCACCTCGTCCACGTCGTAGGCAAGCGCTGTTGCGCGGTCGAGTGTTCCAAGCCGCACCCACCCAGATCCGACGTTGTACTCCCCCACCCATCGGTTCATCGCAGCGATCGTGTAGAACTCGAGCGTTGGGTGACAGAGCCCACCGGAAGGGTGCTCCTCGCGGTACTGCCGTGGACACGTCTTGGTTGTGTAGGTGTGGGTCACAGTGCCATCCGGATAGGGATCTGCTCCCGAGGGGTCGAACACTGTGCGTGTGCCGTCACCCCAGTTGACATGGAGTTCTGCAACTCTCGCACGCACCTGAAGCGTTCGACCGTCAGGGAGCAGCTCGGCATAGGTGATCCCCGCTGGTACTGGCGATGCAAGGAACGTGGGGAGGCCGGTGATACCCCGGTCTAGGGGCTGGAGCGCAGGAACCGGAGGGTCGAGGGTCGACGAGCGAAAGATCTCCCACGCAGTTGCGGGGACGTCGACGGGCGGCACGACCGGGCAGACGGGGAGCAGCGCCGCAGCGATGACAGCAACGTCGTTGAGCGCGTTCCACGCATCGAGACCACCTGGCACATTGGACCAGTAGTGACAATCTCCGATCACAGGATCGGTCTGCGTGTAGATGTACTGCGGCCCCGTGCGGTCCCGCGGCCGAGGGGTCGGCCTGTCTGTACTGCCTGGAGCGGTCCCGGACTCGGTGCATTCAATCGACCCGTCGGCGACGTTGACCTCGCATGCCTCCCCTGCATTCACCGTCAGGGGTATCGAAGCGAGGCCGAGAACTAGTCCGAGAATGGATGCGGTCCGTCGCATGTCCACCCCTCTCCGACCCAACTAAGGCCCCATCCGATCTCAGAAAGCTCGACGATATGATCTCTGCCAGCAGCGACGCCTCCACCCTCAATTGCGAGAGAAGCGTCGACGACAGCATCGACCGCGATGCAGCCTGAGTTGTCTGAGAGAATGGCGACGACGGTGAAAGCTACGGCTCGCGGATCTACGACGATCAGATCATTTAGCAAAACCATGCTCCTCTCGGCGTACTCGCCGTTGGCAAAGACGGAGCGGAAGGCTTCCTCGTCCTGGTCCATGATCGCTTGGAGGCGGCGTACCTCAAGGTCCTGGAAGATGGTCTGGATCTCGGTGAGGCGGTCGAGTGTGGTTGTTGTGGCTGTCATCGTTGTTGTGGTCGAAGTACTCGTCGTGAGCGCGGCCTCGGTGATCGGCGGGGTGGTGGCTGGCGTACCGCCCACGGTGGTGCAGGGCTCCCAATCCGAGGAGGGAGGCCATCAGAACGACCGCCGAGCGTGTAAGCATCTGGTTTCAACAATACGGAACGTGGTCGCCGGTGCAAGACCCCTCTAAGCCCGTTTTTCCCAACCCACCGAAGTCGATAGCTGCAACCCTGGGTTCTGGATCCCGCTCAGCGCCGCTCACAACCCTGGGTACGGGGGTTAGGGGAGGGCGGTGGTTACGGCGGAGGGGAAGATGGTGGAGACGTTGCCTTCGATGCGGAGGGTGACGTGGATGGAGGTGTCGTGATCGGTTTCGCCACGGTTGATAATGGCGTAGGGGACTCCTCTTCGTGCTGCGAGGAGGGGGATCTCGGCTGCGGGGTACACCGAGAGCGTTGATCCGAGGGCAATCACGAGGTCGGCCTCCTCTGCTGCGAGCTGGGCGCGGTACATGGTCATCGCGTCGAGTTGCTGGCCGAAACTGATCGTTGCTGGCTTGAGCAACCCTCCGCAGTCACACAACGGGGCCTCACGTGACTCCTCGAACGCATCGAGGTGCGGCTGGGTCGGTGAACGCTCTCCGCAGTCGAGGCACGAGACCTCCATTGCGGTTCCATGGACCTCGACGAGCTTCCCCTTCGTTGTGCCGGCCGCTGCGTGAAGACCGTCGACGTTCTGGGTCACGAGCGTGTGCAGCTTCCCTGCGGCCTCCAGGTCCACGCACGCGCGATGCACGGCGCCGGGATGCGCGGCATTGAAGGCGGCTGCTGCCCTCGACTTCTGATCCCAGTACTCGACCCGAGCCACCGGGTCATCAAGGAAGTCCTGAAACATGACTGGCTGCTCCGTCTTCCACACACCCTTTGGCCCACGAAAGTCAGGGATGCCGCTATCCGTCGATACACCAGCACCTGTGACGATCAGGATCGCATCAGCGTCAGCAATGAGTTCGGCCAGTTGTAGGACGGGTTCATCCATGGTGTCCATTCTGGCACGCCAACGAGGGCGGGGATCCCGCCTGATAGACGAGATCGCCGCACGGATGGATATGAATCGTGTGTCAGCCTGTGCGTTCGAAGGTGACCTGGACAACCGGGCGCGACCATGCGTGAAGGTCGGTGAGACCACCAATGCCAGCGATTCCGCCATGGCGCTCGGCGCGAACGGAATGTGAACAAACTCTGAACACACCTCACGGAAATTTGAAGCTGTCGTACGCTCTACTCATGGCCCCAACCACTTCACTGCGTCGCAGCGTCCTTGTCGTTGACGATGAGGCAATGGTCCGCGAGGTCGTATGCGCCTATCTCGACCGCGAAGGTTTCTCAACGTCTGAGGCAATCGACGGCGAAGCTGCTCTCGAGTGCGTTGCGGAACGCGAGCCCGATCTCATCGTTCTTGACGTGATGCTTCCGAAACTCGACGGGTACTCCGTGATAACGGAACTCAGAAAGCACACTCAGGTGCCAGTGATCCTCCTGACCGCTCGCGCAGAGGAGGTCGATCGCGTTCTCGGACTCGAGCTCGGAGCGGACGACTATGTGGTCAAGCCGTTCTCCCCGCGCGAGCTCGCAGCGCGGGTCCGATCCGTGCTGCGCCGTACGAATTGCCTCGAACACAGGACAACGACGCTCGAGTTCGATGATCTGGTCATCGACGGCAGCACGAGGGATGTGCTCGTCCGGGGCAGCAGAGTCGACATGCCTCCGATGGAGTTCGATCTTCTGATGTACCTCGCATCGTCGCCTCGACAGGTCTTCTCCCGCGGTCAGATACTCGACCATGTCTGGGGATCGAGCACTGACTGGCAGGACCCGTCAACGGTAACAGTCCACATACGGCGCCTCCGACAGAAGATCGAACGGGACGCCGATGCGCCTGAGCGCATCCAAACTGTTTGGGGCCGTGGCTACAGGTTCGAACCATGAGGACGGTCCTCTTCTCATTGGCGGCGGTCGTGGTCGGGCTCGTTGTCTTTGAGTTCACCATGGCACCGTCCCCCACAGACCGCTTCGAGTTGGCAGCGATCTTCCTGTCCATGGCAGCCGCAAGCACTGCTGCGGCGCTGCTGCTCCCGCGAGTCGCAAAACGGTCGACTCGGATTGTCGTAACCGTCTTCGCTCTGTCACTCGTGTCTCTCGTGGTCGTCGTCTTCGGCCTGGCAGTCGCAGCGAACCGCATGTTCATATCTGACCACGATCTGACCGTCGTTCTCATCGTCCTCGGCTTCGGTCTCCTCGCCGCCCTTGGGTTCGCATTCTCGGCGAGCCGAGCTCTCACGGTCGATCTTCGGGCGATGGCAACAACCACCAGTGACATGGCCGATGGCGATCTCGCTACTCGTACCAACGTGACACGGTCAGATGAGATCGGACAATTGGCAGCGGGAATCGACGAGATGGCAATCAGGCTTGAAGAGGACGCCACCGCCAGACTCCTCGAAGAGGAGCAACGACGACAGTTCTTCGCTGCCGTGGGACACGATCTGCGGACGCCGCTGGCGTCGGCGCAGGTCGCGGTGGAGGCTCTCAGAGATGGCGTGGCAGCCGATCCCGATCGATACTACGCGTCGCTCCAGCGCGATCTCAAAGCCCTTCATTCGCTCGTCGACGATCTGTTCCTCCTTGCCCGCATTCAGTCAGGCGACATGGCCATCGACACGATGCCAACGGATCTCACCGATGTAGCTGACGAGGCGATCGAGGTCCTTCTCCCGGTTGCAACAAGGGAGAACGTCGAGTTGGTTCTCGATGCACCGAAGCGAGTTGTCGTGACCACCGGGCCCGAAGCGGTCTCGAGAGTCATGAGAAACCTGCTCGACAATGCAATCCGATACGCGCCGGATGGTTCCGCAGTTACCGTTGCGGTGTCCCAAAACGGAGGGGCGTCGGTCGTGGTGCGCGACGAGGGTCCTGGGTTCAACGAAGACTTCGTCGGGCGCGCCTTCGACTCTTTCACCCGACCAGATGCCGATCGCAATCGCGACACAGACGGCAGCGGACTCGGACTCGCAATTGCGAAAGGCTTTGTCACCGCACTCGACGGCGAGATATGGGCTGAACCGGGGCCAGGTGGCAGGGTCGAATTCACTCTGCCCATCGCACGCACCTGACCGAACGAACCTACTCAGCAATCTCCGTCGATTTCGCAGACTGGCATCTGTGTGGCGGCACGGAGGTTCTTCTCCATGATGCCGTCGATCCGTTCGGCCACTTGTTCGAAAGGTGCGTATCCGAGACTCAAGGGGATCGTGGTTGCACCATCACGGAGAAGTAGCGTTGGGAATCCTGTCACTCCGATCCATTGAGCTTCTCTGAAGTCCTGTTCCGCGACCGCTTGCATTTCGGGTGAACGAATGGCAGCTACGAACTCATCCGGATCGACGGGGAAGCCGACGACAAGATCTCGGTACACATCGGGATCAGTTACATCGATCACGTCGGCATAGAACGCCCGCTGTACAACAGCCAGGAATCGGAGTGCCTCGTCCGGCGCAGTCGATCGCATCACCACCACAGCGGTATCGGGCACCAAAGTGTCGTACATCCAATCCGTTCGATTCAATGCTTCGACGTCGAAGGGTTGGCCGGATGCGGCACCAACCTGGGCCCAGTGATGCTCCAGCATGGGTCGGACCCGGTCCAGCGGCTCTGCCCTGCTACCTGGTCTGAGGCCACCGACGATAACTCGCACAGGGATGTCGAATGACTGATCGATCTTCTCGATGACAGGGGCAAAGCCCCAACACCATGAACACATCGGATCGGCAATATAGAGAAGTTCGAGTGGGCTGGTCTCGTGATGTGTCATGCCTGGTGTTCAACCAGCAGCGGCCACCTGGTATGCCGTGTATCCATCAGCTTCGAGTTCCTCGGCAATCTCGGGCCCACCGGACCTCACGATGCGTCCGCCGACCATGACATGGATGCGGTCGGCTGACATGTAGCGCAAAATGCGGCTGTAGTGCGTTATCACAACGATGCCGAGACCAGGACCTCGCAACGACTCGACCATATCAGCAACCTCGCGAACGGCGTCGATGTCGAGACCGGAATCGATCTCGTCAAGGATCGCGACCTTCGGATTCGCCACCCCGAGCAGATACATCTCCGAGCGTTTCTTCTCACCGCCGGACAAGTTGACGTTGACCGCTCGCTCGCGGAACCTCTCCATACCGAGACGTTCAGATGCGGCGACTGTTCGCTGCTCGAAGCCATCATCGGAGGGATTCGAGATCGCCATCTCCGCAGTCAGGTCATCAAGGGTGACGCCTGGCACCTCCGTTGGGTACTGGAACGCCTCGAAGAGGCCAACGCGCGCCCGCTCGTCGACTGTCATGTCCATGATCTCGACGCCATCGATCGTTGCGGACCCGGAGGCCTCATATACGGGGTTGCCCATCAGGACGTGGCTGAGAGTGGATTTGCCTGATCCGTTCGGACCCATGATCGCGTGCACCTCTCCAAAGGGAACCACAAGATCGAGACCCGTAAGAATCTCAAGATCACCGATACTCGCCTTGAGGTCGCTGACCTCGAGTGCATTACTCATCACTGCTCTCCCCATCTGAAATCTCAATGAACACATTCCCGTCCCTTACCTCTGTGGCATAGACAGCAACAGGCTTGGTTGCAGGAAGCGTCAGAGCCTTCCCTGTCGTGAGATCGAACGCCGCACCATGTCTGGGACACTCGACCTCGTCGCCAAACACTTCGCCCTCCGAGAGCGACGCTTCTGCGTGGCTGCACCGATCGGCGATCGCGTGGACACCCTCCCCTACGCGAAATAGTGCTACGGCCGTCTCACCATCGACGATCCGGACACCTGAATCAATGGCCAGATCGGCAAGCGGGCCAGCATCGAGTACTTTCACACCCGACCCTCTTCCTGAGCCGCTATGTACTTCCCATTGATCCTCTCCCGAACCCACTCGGCAATCGCCTCGTCAGGAATTTGTTGGACCACTTCCTCGAAGAATCCACGCACCTGGAGACGGTCAGCGCTCTCAGGCGTGAGCCCTCTGCTCATCAGGTAATAGCGTTGATCCTCATCGAGTGGCCCAACGGTTGATCCGTGGCCACACATGACATCGTTGGCAAGGATCTCGAGGTTCGGAACCGACTGTGCCGAGGCACCGGAGGAGAGAATAAGGTTCCGGTTCGTCTGGAACGCCGAGGTCTTCTGTCCGGTTTCCTCGATCCTGATCATCCCCGTGAACACTGAGAGTGCATCATCTTCGACCGCACCCTTGAGGAACATGTCCGAGCGCGTATGCATCCCGATGTGATTCATGAAGTAGCGATAGTCGAGGGTCTGGTCCTCCTCGCCGAAGTAGGCACCGTAGATCTTGGCGGTCGAGCCGTTGCCGACGAAATTCACGTCGAGATGCAGTCGTCCGAGCTTCGCCCCGAGGCCGACCTCCGCGAGGACCAGGGTTGCGTCCCTTCCGAGCTCGATAACAGCCCTGCCGAGTGACCTCGTGTTGTAATTCCAGTCCTGGATGATCGTGAGCGTCAGTCGCGCATTGTCCGACACATCCGCTGTGACCGTTGGGACGACCGTAGCCGGTGCATCCGTTGTTGAGCGGAGACGAACGATGACCGTTGCCTCTGTCCCGCGCGGCACAGCAATGTGAACTCCGGGGAAGGTTGTTGCATCAGATGTGTTCTGGACATCCACAAGGAGTGGCTCACCAAGGTGATCACCAGTCAGGAGTGCCGCGCCAGGTGCGTATGCAGTGAAGGCCGTCGCAAACAGATGATCGTCTCTCACGAGAGCGATCTCCTCCGAGGCTTCAGCGATTGTTGGAACCCCGTCTGTGGCGATGAATCCGTCAACGATGGACACCGTGTTGCCGTGCCACATCTCGAGCACGACGTCGGTTGACCCCGCCGATCCCGCTGTCCGAGGGGCGGTCGGAAATGCGGGATCGAAGTCGAGATCGAGGTAGCGCCATATCTCTTCGCGCTCAGACGGCATAGAGAGATCGTCGAGCCGCTGAACGGCGGCCGATCGCCGCGATGCCATCCACACAGCGTCGGTTGTTCCAAGGGTTGGGGTATCGGTCACTCACAGGTCCTTCGCGGGGTCGCAGGGAGGATACCTGAGGCTGTGGGGCAAATGGCCGGTTATCACCATGGTCATGTGTGTAAATGGGTGCAACTATTCGAGGGACAGTTATACCGTTCTGGTTCGACACACAACCGAGTGAGCGCCGGTAGGACGTTGCGCTCCTCTGGGAGGTCAGAACACTCATGAAACGAACCTTGTTCCGCGCGCTATCCGCTGTCGCCATCGTGGCAATTCTCTCAACCGGCATCTGGAACTCGAGTCCCGCGTCGGCAGATACGTCAAGGGAGTGGCACTTCGGCGAATCGGCCGAGTTCTCCGTGGAGGTCTTTCCGCACGCTACGGCAACGATCCGCTTCACCGACTCTTGGGGCAACCGCCGACCAGGAGGTCGTCGCCACCAGGGTACCGACATCATCAGCCCGCGAGGCACGGAGATCCTCGCCGTGGCCGATGGAGTGGTCTCCGAGATGGCATCTAGCCGGACGTCCGGCTATTTCATTCGCATCGAACACGAGGACGAATGGACAACCTCCTACCTCCATCTCAACAACGACACAATCGGAACCGATGACGGCGATGGCGGTACGTGGACAGCTTTCTTCCCAACGCTCCAGGAGGGCGACGAGGTGATCGCCGGTCAGGTGATCGGATATGTCGGTGACTCAGGAAACGCAGAAGGCACGATTCCCCACACTCATTTTGAGATCAAGCACGACGGTGAGAAGACAAACCCCTATCCCTACCTACGCGACGCCCTGGAGCGTGAGATGCAGGACCGCTACGGTCTTCACTTCTGAGGGAGCGCATCCCTCGTGTAGTTCGCCGTGTTCGACCACAGCATCCAACCCATGCCCTCATCGCTGACGACTCGCTGAACAGCGCGTTGGTCCAGTTTTGAGATGGTCCAGGTCTGTAGCCAAGGTCTGATGTAGCCGAATCCATCCAGTTTCCCTGTGCCACCACGCAACGCCGTATCAACGATCTCGACCGCGTGGTCATCGGGGTTCTCGAAGTTCTTCCACCCGGGACCGTAGTTCGTTGAATACAGGGTCGGTGAGAGCACATCGACGATTCGCGACATCGAACCAGGGCGCTGCCCTACACCCTCGTCCGCGCTCGATTCGAGCACGATTCCGAGCAACGTCGACGACACGGTGCAACCGATTGGATGCAGCACCGAGTAGGCCCGCGTCAAGAAGGCATTGATGGAGGCCACACGAACCTCCTGGTTGTAGTCACCGTCGAATCTCGCCGTGGACACATCGCCACCAAAGGGGTACGACACATAGTCGAACTGGATCTCATCGAAGCCGCCAAGACACGCCTCCTCAGCAAGAGCGATTGAGTACTCAAACGACACGGGATCGGAAGGGTCGAGCCATGCGAAACCGTTATACGACCTCCATAGCGATCCATCCTCTTTCAGAACCGCGCTCTCCGGCTGGTCAGCGGCCAGAAAGTCATCCTGGAACACGCCGATACGCCCTATGAGATACAGATCCCGCTCATGTGCAGCCTCAACCACATCAGGGAGTTCGAAATAGCTGCTCACCGCCCCGATCGAATTGGCAACTGCGACATCTGTGCGGTACACGACGGTGCCGTCCTCCGTCTTGAGATCGATGACGAGTCCATTGACTGCGGTGGCCTCCGCCAGTGACAACAGTGACTGCCACTGACTCTGGTCCAGAAGATCCTCAGGCGAGATCCGAATGGCCTTGATCACCCTTGACTGCATCGACATGTCGTACTGATCGAAACTACCGTCCCACGAGAACTCGGCCGGCAGCCACGCTGGCCGAGCGAGGCGAATCGTCCCCGGCTCCGCTCGCTCGAGGCTGTATCGACCCTCGTTGTCCGTCTGGTCGATCGCTCCCCCAAGGGACACATTCACGCCGGGCAACGGTCTACCCGTTTCGGACGTGACGCGTCCCTTGAGCACGATCGGCTCAAGGCGCACCTCGATGAGTGCCGAGTCGGGAAAGTCCTCGACAGTGAACGTGTATGGCTGAAAGCCATCGGCAGTCGCCTCAACCTCAATCGGTTCCTTCACCCAGATGACGGTTGGGAACCCCTCGGGCGTCTCAGATACCGACTCGCCATCGATCTTCACCGTTGCGTCCAGGGCTCCGAGATCATCTGCTGCAAGCACCCTCACCTCAAACGTCGGATCTCCCAGCTCAGGGGGCACCACGGCATCGCCAGGTTGTACGCCGATACTCGCCGTACATGACGAGGCCACAACCGCCACAGCGGCGAGAAGAGAGAGGAGGGGTCGATTCATTGTTCGCTATCAGTTGGAGAAGTGGAACAAAGGGTACAAGCCTCTTGCCGAAGTGGTCGTGCAGTGATAACTTCCACCTTGCTGGAATCATGTCGCGAAATGCCAATAACGGGGGTTGTATGGCAAGCGCTACAAGGGAAGCGGCGGTCGGGGACGCCATCGGTCTGTACCTCGAGTCGGTATCGACCCATGATCTGCTCACGGCAGAGGATGAAGTTCGCCTCGCCAGGGTCATCGAGCGCGGTCAACGCGCTGTGCAGGAACTCGCAGGCGATTCGCGCATGGCCTCCGAGGAGCGGATCGATCTCGTTCGCTACGTCCGTCAGGCAGACCAAGCGAAGATCCAATTCATACGGTGCAATCTGAGACTTGTTATCTCCATTGCCAAGCGGTACACAGGCAGAGGCCTCGACCTCCTGGACCTCATTCAGGAGGGGAATCTAGGACTCATCCGTGCAGTCGAGAAGTTCGATTGGCGCAAGGGATTCAAGTTCTCAACGTACGCAACCTGGTGGATCAGACAAGCGATCACGAGGGGCCTCGGCAACAATGGTCGTACGATTCGTCTACCGGTGCACATGGTCGACATCGTGCGGACGGTTCAGGAGGCCGATCTCTCCCTCAGGGAACGGCTCAGACGCACTCCAACAGTCAGCGAGATCGCCGCGGCGAGCGGATTGGATGAGGTCAAGATCCTGGTCGCGCTGAAGGCACCGAGCGACACGGTCAGTCTCGACCGGCCGGTGGGCGACGACGGTGACGCTGAGCTGAGCGATTTCGTCCAGGATGGCGAAGCAGCGGATCCGTTCTCCAAAGTGGCCGAGCGGGCGCGGAGAGAGGAACTCATCCGAGCCCTCGAGACACTGGATCGTCGCGAGCAGACCGTGCTCGTGTTGCGCTACGGCCTAGACGCGATGCCGCCGCGAACGCTGTCAGTCGTGGGCTGCCCACCTCGGGATCACAAGAGAACGTGTGCGCCAGATATAGGCGAGAGCCCTCAGCAAGCTCCGCCATCCCTCAACGATGTACGATCTGCAGGGACTGCTCTGAGAGCGTCGCTTTCAGAACAGTCGCAGGAGGTCTGAGTCGGCACCCCTGAGTTCGTCGTAGTCGATCTCTACACACGCCATTCCACGATCAGCGGCAAGGAGCCTTGCCTGGGGCTTGATCGCCTGCGCCACGAAGATGCCGCGTACGGGCGCGAGTCTCGAATCACGATTGAGAAAGTCGAGATACCGCGAGAGTTGCTCGACACCGTCGATCTCGCCTCGACGTTTGATCTCGACGGCAACCGATTCCCCTGCCGCATCCCGGCAGAGCAGATCAACCGGGCCGATTGGAGTCGGATACTCCCTCCGCACGAGCGAGAGCCCCTCCTCGATCACGTCAGGCGATTCAGAGAGAAGTCGCTGCAGTTCGAGTTCGACACCATCCTTTACGAGGCCAGGGTCCTCACCAAGGTCGCGTGACGTCTCGAAGTGCACATCGCCGAACTCGATGATGAGCTTCTCACCCTTCGGATTGATGACGGTCCAGGTGTCCTCGTCCTCGGTGAGCGTGTTGGGTGAATTCATCCAGTTGAGTGGCTTGTAGGCGCCGCCGTCCGCGTGGACCGCAACACACCCATCTGCCTTGACCATGACGAGGCGTGTCGCCCAAGGAAGGAACGCATCGAGGCGGCCCTCGTAGCGCACGGTGCACTCAGCTATTCGAATCCTCATCAGGAGCGAGGCTAGCGGGCACTAGCCGATGGAACCTTCCATCTGAAGTTCGATGAGCCTGTTCATCTCGACGGCGTACTCCATCGGGAGTTCCTTGACGATCGGCTCGATGAAGCCAGCGACAACCATTGCCGTTGCTTGCTCCTCGGTGAGACCTCTGCTCATGAGGTAGAAGAGTTGATCCTCCCCGACCTTGGAGACCGTGGCCTCGTGACCGATGTCGATATTGGACTCCTCGACCTCCATGTAGGGGTAGGTGTCCGACCGTGAGTCCTCATCTAGAAGGAGAGCGTCGCACCGTACGAACGCCTTTGAGTTCTCAGCGCCTTCTTCGACACGAACCAGCCCTCGGTACATCGCACGGCCGCCACCCTTGCTTATCGACTTCGAGGTGATCAGCGAAGTCGTGTTCGGTGCGACATGCACCATCTTCGCTCCAGCGTCGAGCACCTGGCCCGTGTTGGCGAACGCGATCGAGAGCACCTCTCCGTGCGCCCCCTCCTCCATGAGCCACACAGCCGGATACTTCATCGTAAGGCCTGAACCAAGGTTGCCGTCCACCCACTCCATCGTCGCGTTCTTATAGGCAGTAGCGCGCTTCGTGACGAGGTTCAGAACATTGTTCGACCAGTTCTGGATCGTCGTGTAGCGGCACCTGCCACCCTCTTTCACAACCACCTCAACGACAGCGGCATGCAGGGAGTCACTTGTGTACACCGGCGCAGAGCAACCCTCGACGTAATGGCAGAACGCCCCTTCGTCAACAATGATGAGCGTCCGCTCGAACTGGCCCATCGACTCAGCGTTGATGCGGAAGTAGGCCTGGAGCGGCTCATCGACGTGCACACCTGGCGGCACATAGATGAAGGATCCGCCCGACCACACCGCAGAATTCAGTGCAGCGAACTTGTTGTCATTCGAAGGGATGATCGTGCCGAAATACTCCCGCACCAGCTCCGGATAATCACGAACCGCGGTGTCCATGTCGCAGAAGAGAACACCCATTGCCTCGAGGTCCTCACGATTGCGGTGGTAGACGACTTCCGAGTCATACTGCGCGGTTACCCCTGCGAGGAACTTGCGCTCCGCCTCGGGAATACCCAACTTCTCGTAGGTCTCCTTGATCGAGTCCGGCACCATGTCCCAGTCGCTGACAGTGCCCTCGGTCGGCTTGATGTAGTAGTAGATGTCGTCGTAGTCGATCGTGTCGAGAATCCCGCCGCCACCCCAAGTGGGCGTTGGCTTTGCAAGGAAGCGCTTGTAGGCCTTGAGCCTGAAGTCGAGCATCCACTCCGGCTCTCCCTTCATGTCTGATATGGTGCGAATCAGTTCCTCGTCCAAACCCTTCTCAGGCTTGAAGACGTAGTCCTCTTCATCGGACCAACCAAGTTGATATGAACCGAGATCGATGTCGACGGTGGTCATGTTGGGCTCCTCACTGGCAATTCCACTACGGCGCTAGTGGAATCATATCAGAAACGGGGTGCGACTCGCCCGAATGGCTGCGAGTGGGAGTGGGGGAAGACCGGGCCACCCGGGCGAGTCGCAACTCGTACTGGTGTAACGCTCGGGAACACGTGCGTGTTCCCGAGCGGTTCACAGTTCTCAGTTCACAGTCTTCAGTCCTGCGGAGATGGAGAACTGTGAACAGTCAACTGTGAACTGTGAACTGCCTCCCGAGTGTCGTCCTCTGGTGGCTCCGGGCGGAGCACCCAGAACGACTTGACCGCTTCGTCCCAGTCGGTGAGGAGCCCTGCTCCTCGGCGGGAGCCAGTGCGGGCAACGTGTGCTTGGATCATCGCCTTGAGTTCGGCGGCATCCTCGTCGCCCAGCCGCTTCGGCGCGGGAGCCGAATCTGAGACATGAGCTTTGACCGATGTATCCACGTCGTGGAGGAACAGCACACCTCCTGTCATCCCCGCTGCGATGTTCCTGCCGGCCCGGCCCAGGACCGCCACTTTTCCTCCGGTCATGTACTCACAGGGATGATCCGACGTACCCTCGACGACGGCCGTGGCGCCCGAATTTCGCACCGCGAAGCGCTGGCCAACAACGCCAGCGACATAGAGCTCTCCACCGGTTGCGCCATACAAGCAAGCGTTCCCTGCGCCCTGTGGGACTGTGGACGATTCAGTGAACGGGCGGATCGCGATCGTGCCGCCACCCATTCCCTTCCCGACGTAGTCGTTCCCTACCCCGTCGAGCTCGATGTCGACACCCCTACTCAGGAACGCTCCGAGTGATTGCCCTGCGGTGCCGGAGAGCCGAATGTGAAGTCCTCCATCGCTGAGGCCAGCGTCGCCATTGATCTCTGCGATCTCTCCCGACAGTCGAGTCCCCACCGACCGATCAGTATTCGAGATCGGGAACGCCACAGAAACGGGGCCATCACCGCGCAGGACAGTCCTCCCCGCCTCAGCGAGCTGCTCGCCGAGTTGGGAACGTTCGACTCGCCTGAAGCTCCGATCCTGGCCGAAGTCCGCTCGGACCAGAAGGGATTCCAGATCCGCGCCGACCCCACCTGAGGTCGATCCCAGGAGATCACCTCTTCCTACTACCTCATCGACTGTACGCGCGCCGATCGATGCGAGAATTCGCCGGACATCCATAGCTATCAATCTGAACAGCTGGATCACCTGCTCGACCGATCCCGAGTACTTCGCCCTGAGATCGTCTCGCTGTGTAGCGATTCCAACCGGGCAGGTGTTCTCATGACACTGTCTCACCATCTTGCAGCCGAGTGCCAGCAGAGGCAGGGTGCCGAACCCGTACCGTTCCGCTCCAAGCATGGCAGCAACAACGACGTCCTTACCCGTGCGGAGACCACCGTCGGTCTCGAGCAACACAGAGGAGCGGAGGCCGTTCGCGACCAGGGACTGGTGCGTTTCAGCCAGTCCGATCTCCCAAGGCGATCCGGCATGTTTCATCGAGACGATCGGAGATGCACCGGTGCCGCCGGCGTTGCCAGAGATCGTGATCGCATCAGCTGAGGCCTTCGCCACCCCAACAGCAATAGTCCCAACTCCTGGACCCGAAACGAGCTTCACCGAGACCCTTGCGAGCGGTTTGAAGGTCTTGAGGTCGTAGATGAGTTGAGCAAGGTCTTCAATCGAGTAGATGTCATGGTGCGGGGGTGGCGAAATCAGTGTGACGCCAGGCTCGGTGTGCCTCAGCTCCGCGATCTCGGGAGTCACCTTGTGGCCGGGGAGCTGACCTCCCTCCCCCGGCTTGGATCCCTGGGCCATCTTGATCTGGAACTCCTCTGCGGATGCGAGATATCCAGGAGTCACGCCAAAACGCCCGCTCGCGATCTGCTTGATCTGTGAATTCAGCTTGGTGCCGTATCGTGAAGCGTCCTCGCCACCCTCGCCCGAGTTGGACATGCCGCCAATGTGGTTCATGGCCTCCGCAAGCGTCTCGTGCGCCTCTTTCGACAGCGCACCCATGGACATTGCAGCGGTGACGAACCGGCGCATGATCCGCTCGACGGGCTCGACGTCGTCAATTGGAATCGGATCCCCCACATTGCCGACGGTGAGGAGATCACGAAGCTCCATCACCGGCCTCTCCTCATCGATGAGAGTCAGATACTTGTCGTACATCTCCATATCACCTGATCGAACAGCCTTCTGGAGGGCCAGGACCGCACGGGGAGCAGCGATATGGGGAACACCGCCCCTGCGATGCTTGTAATACCCCTCGATCTCCTCCTCTCCGCTGAGGTACCGACGATGGCGGACGATCACGTCCTTCGCGATCTTGTCGAATCCGACGCCACCGATGCGGCGCTGTGTGAAGCGGAACCCAAGATCACACACCTCCTCGTCAAGCCCGATGGCCTCAAAGAGCTCAGACGACCGGTAGGACTTGACAGTGCAGATGCCCATCTTGGACATGATCTTCAGAAGCCCCTGTTCAAGACTTAGCCGGTAGTTCTCCTGTGCTTCGACAGCGCCGAGCGGCACCTCGTCAGACACAGCCATTGCTCGGACCTGCTCGATGGCGAGATACGGATTGACCGCCGCAGCACCGAAACCCATGAGACACGCAAGGTCGTGGGCATCCCTTGGCTCACCCGACACCGCGATGATCGAGGCATGGAGACGCAGGCCAACGTCGATCAGGTGGTGGTGGATCGCACCGACTGCAAGAGCAATTGGAATCGGGGCGTGACGTGCATCAGTCGACCTGTCAGAGAGCATCACGATCGTTGCACCGTTGCGAACGACTTCCTCGACCTCCGCGCAGATCTCGTTCAGGGCGGAGATCATTCCTGTCGCGCCACCAGCCGGATCGAAGAGAATGTGGAACCATTCCGACCTGAATGAAGGATCATCCGATGTTCGTAGTGCCTCAAGATCAGCGTCAGAGAGAACTGGCGATGTCAGCTCCATCATGTGGGCCTGTTGGGGAGTCTCCTCGAGGAACGACCCATGTCTCCCGACGTAGGTGCGAAGGGACATCACCAGTTTCTCCCTGATGGGGTCCATTGGAGGATTCGTGACCTGGGCAAAGGCCTGGTGGAAGTAACGGGTGAGCCTCTGCGGTAGTTCGGATAGAGCGGCAAGGCCGGTGTCGTGGCCCATCGACAGGATCGGCTCCTTGCCCTCGGTCATCTGTTGGAGGAGAAGTCTCCGCTCCTCAGCGGTGTATCCGAAGACTCTGCTCAGCGCTTCGGCATCGAAGCGTTCATCCTGGAGATCGTCGAAGGGATCACGAACGTAGGCCGTCTCCGTAGTGAGCCAGTTGGCGTAGGGCCGGTGGTTCGCAAGTCGCGTCTTGACCTCCGTTGAGAAGGCAATCGATCCGTCCTCAAGATCAACGGCGAGAATCTCTCCTGGGCCCAGCTGGCCGGTATCCACCGCAAGGACCTCGACTTCGGGAGCGATCCCCGCTTCTGATGCCACAAGAACTATGTCCGGTGTGACGGTCCAGCGCGCAGGACGAAGGCCGTTGCGGTCAAGCCCTGCAATCAGCGTCCTGCCATCGGTTGCGGCGATCGCCGCTGGGCCGTCCCACGGTTCGGTGAGGAACGCATGGTATTCGTAGAACGCCTTGAGATTCGGGTCGAGATCCGTGACGTTCTCCCAGGCCTGGGGGATCAACATCTCCTTGACATGGGCAACGTCTCGACCCGATCGGACAAGAACCTCCATTGCCTCGTCGAGACTCGCGGAGTCACTCCCAATGCCCGCTCGGACCAGCGGAGCAAGATCGGCGGTCCTGTCACCCCAGATGCCTTCACCAAGATCGTTGGATCTCGCGGCCATCCATGCGCGATTTGCCTGCACGGTGTTGATCTCACCATTGTGTGCAAGCATTCGGAAAGGTTGCGCAAGAGCCCACGAAGGCTCGGTGTTCGTCGAGTATCTCTGATGGAATATCACGAAATCCGATTCGAACATCGGATCACGCAGATCCCAGTAGAACTGCTCGATTGTGTCTGCGGTAAAGAGGCCCTTGTACACGATGGTTCTTGCCGAGGCCGAGACGATCGCGAACCCGTCGATGTCATCCACGCGCTCGATCTGCTTCCTTGCCAGGAACAGAGCCTTCTCGAGACCCTCCTGATCGAGGATCGTCGTGCCTGCCTGGACGATGGCCTGCTCGATAATCGGGAGGGACGCAGTTGCGGTCTCTGACAGGACGTTCGGGCCGGTGGGAACCGCTCGCCAGAGGAGGAGCTTGATGCCGTTGGCCTCGAGGGCATTCTCAATGAGCAGCTTCGTGGCATCGACAAAACCCTTGGGCAGGAAGGCCATCACCACACCCATCCGGTGACGGTCAGGCACTTCGATCCCATGCGCCCTGAGTTCGCGCTCGAGTAGTCGATACGGGAGTCTGGTCATCATTCCCGCCCCATCGCCCGTGCCGTCTGCCGAACGGGCGCCCCGGTGGTCAAGTGCATGGAGGCACTGAACGCCAAGCCTGACGATGCGATGGGATGCGACAGCATTTCGGACCGCGATGAAGCCGACACCACAGGCATCGTGGTGTTGCAGCGGGTTGTAGAGCGGAAATCCGTTCACTCGCTCATCTCCGTTGGGGCGCAGAAGGTATCACTTGTGAATTGCTTCACAAAATCGGCGAACTCCCCAGACCTAGAAAACCTGGTTGCACCACGGCTGCTGTGTGGTCCGAAACAGCTGGTGCATATGGGCCGCAGCGTCCGCATCCGTCCGTAGTCGGCCGGCGGCAAAGTACGCGAGTGCGTCTCCACCTCCGAGATACAGTGCGCCGAGTACATCGAGATCCATGCTGATATCGGTCTCGGCTTCGATCCGCAGGCAGGAGACAACGCCTTCAGTGACTGCGAGCTCATAACTGCCCTCAACATCTGGGCGGTACGCATTCGTCACCGTGAAGCGCACTGATCCATCCTGCTCGTACGTACGCGCTTCGAGCGCGGTTGTCACATCAAGAATCAGAATCCACAGTGCGTCGAACTGGCTGTCCACCTTGATCCGCCTCGGCTCGACGAGCTTCATAGGGAGAGGATCGTCGATTTTGCTGTTCCAGAGCCGCACGTTCGGACTGCCGTCGATGTTCGTGAGATAGGACCACAGTGACGCATGGGCGCGTTCGGTCGCTGTAGTGACCTCAACGATGTGCACCGTCTTCCCCGAGTGTCCGTCGTCGCTGTCCCCCGCTTCGTGACGGTAGATCGCGTACCCGTCCGGGCCTTCTGGAGTCTCGTGGACGACAACCCGAAGAGATGTCTTCCCTCGCTTTCTCCAATCGGCATCATGGAGTACCTCCAACTCCCACCACTGCGCTGAACGCGAATACATCCCGGGTGTGTGTACCAGGACCTGGTCAAAGACCGCGGGCAACACCGCGAGCGCATCCTCGACACTGATCCGTCTCACCCTGTCGATGTCGATCCCATCTCGGAAACGGATGTCTCGGGCCACCATCGTGATCGTGTCGGCGTACGTCGCGATCCCGTATCCGTAGCGGCCATAGATGCTCGTCTCCGACGCCCACAGTCCGGCGACCGCGTAGCCGTTCTCGACAGCGTTAGCAAGGTGCAGCCGCATCATCTCGTTCATCAAACCCATGCGTCGATGAGTAGGAAACACTGTCACAGCAGTAGTGCCCTCCATGGGAATACTGCCACCAGGAATCGTGAGTTCAACGGCCAAACCAGCGAATGTCCCGACGATCTGGTCCCCATCGAACGCGCCAATCGTGCGCTCAGGAGGATGGATCGTACGAATCAGATCTGTGAAATCAGCGTCTGGAACGTCCACGGAAAACCCATCAACGAGGGCCTTCGCAAAGGCAGGGTACTCATCTTCGGCAATTGGGCGATAGTCAATTTCAGGCATGACACGACACTAGTGTCGTGCCAACTCACGAAGGAGCACAATGCCAGACGTACGAATTGCGGTTCAGCTTCACCCACAGCACGCTGACTATTCCGAGATCCGCGACGCAGCCTCAAAGGCCGAGGAACTTGGTGTCGACGTGCTCTACAACTGGGACCACTTCTTCCCGTTGTACGGCGGAGAACCGGATGAGAACGATGGCAAGCACTATGAGTGCTGGACGATGCTCGGAGCATGGGCCGAAGCCACGGAGAAGGTCAAGATCGGTGCGTTGGTGACATGTAACAGCTACCGAAACCCCCAGCTGCTTGCTGACATGGCGCGAACCGTCGACGTGATCTCGGGCGGCCGTTTGATCTTCGGTATCGGGAGCGGCTGGTTCGAGATGGACTACGACGAATACGGATATGAATTCGGGACCGCGATCGAAAGACTGAATGCACTTGACGCTGCAATGCCGATCATCAAGGACCGCCTGGCCAAGCTCGATCCACCGCCAACAGGGGATTTGCCGATACTCATCGGTGGTGGCGGGGAGAAGGTGACACTTCGTATCGTCTCGGAGTACGCGGACATCTGGCATGGCTTCGGGAGCCCTGAGACCTTCATCCACAAGTCAGGTGTCCTCGACGAGTGGTGTGACAAGATCGGGAGAGATCGATCCGCCATCGAGCGATCTGTTGGCATCGACACGAAGTATTTGGGGCGTCTCGACGAGTACGCCGCAGCGGGCGCCAAAGAGATCACGTTCGGATTGAACGGCCCCGACTACGACATGGGTGTCGTCAGAGAGGCGATCTCGTGGAGGGACGGGAAGTAGACGGCGGTAGACGGTAGACGGAACCGTAGCGTCTACTCCGTGAAGCGGTGGACGGAGGGTGGAACGGGGATACCGTCTGCGAGATCTGGCGCCGGAATCGGATTGCCCGCCTGCACGGACAGCGGGATGACACCTGCCCAGATACCGAGACTCATGTCCTCAAGATCATCTCCCGGGGGGCCGGTCCTGATCTTCGCTGATGCCTCGATGATGTCGAGCGCAAGGAGTTTCGTGCCCTTGTCCTCCTTCTGGTTGGGCTGACGCGCCTCATCCCATCTGCCGGGAAGGACGTGGTTGGTGATTGCGGCGAATGCAGCCATTCGTTCTCCGCGATCGTCTACGACCCTCGGCACTCCGAACACCATCACGCTTCGATAGTTCAGCGAGTGATGGAATGCCGAGCGCGCGGCGACGATCCCATCGACGATCGTTGCAGTGACACATACCTGCTGGCCCACTGTGGTCCTCATCATCCGAGAGGCGGGGGAGCCATGGAGATAGAGCACATCCCCGAGACGCGCATGAATCGTCGGTATGGCGAAGGGACCCTGGTCGGTCTCAAATGCGAGGTGACAGATCAGCGCTTCATCGAGAATCTGATCGATCGACTCTCTGTCGTACTCACCACGCTCGGGCAGCCGTCGCACAGTGGATCGTTCAGATGAGGGTTGCATCACCGGATGCTATCCATCACCTGGTGCCACGTTGCCACACCTCGACGAGTTCTTTGTAGCGGGGCGAACTCTCCACGAGCTCCGCGTGCGTTCCCTCGGCGATGATCCGGCCACTATCGACCATGACCACGCGATCGGCGCGTTCAGCCGATCGGAGGCGATGTGCGATAACAACGGAGGTGCGTCCCGCGAGGAGGACACGCAGGGCGCCCTCGACCTGTATCTCCGTTTCGGGATCGAGATTGGATGTTGCCTCATCGAGCACGATGATCGACGGATCAGAGAGGAACGCGCGCGCCAGCGCCACGAGCTGTCTCTCGCCGGCTGAGAATCGTCCGCCACGTTCCCTTACCTCTGTATCGAGGCCCTCGGGCAACGAACGCACCCAGTCGTCGATCCCCATGGCCCGCAGAACATTCCACACCGCTTCGTCAGGCGAGTCCTGATCGGCATATGCGATGTTTTCTCGCAGTGTCCCAGCAAAGAGGAACCCGTCCTGCGGGATGAGAGCGAGTGCGTCGGTTCGTGACCGCTTCGTGATATCTCTGAGATCGTTGCCATCGATGGCAACGACACCTGACTGCGGGTCGTAGAAGCGCATGATCAGCTTGGCGATGGTCGACTTGCCCGACCCCGTCTTGCCCACGATTGCGACCCGCTCACCAGCGCCGACCATAACCGAGACATCATCGAGCACCATCGTGCCGGGCTTGTAGGAGAACGACACAGTCTCGAGTGCAACCGACCCTGAAACCGGCTCGGAGAGATCGAAAGCACCTGGCTTGTCGTCGACCACAACAGTCTCGTCCATGAGTCCGAAGAGTTTCGCAATCGCTGCGAGCGCAGATTGCAGAAGGTTGTAGACATTCGAGAGGTTGATAATGGGTTGGAAGAACCAATCGAGATACAGAAGGAAAGCAACAAGCGTTCCAATCGTCATCGAGCCGTTCAGGACACGTGAAGTCCCGATTCCAAGGGCCGCAGCCAGGGCGATGATCCTGAGGAACGCGACCACGGGGAAGTACCACGAGATCGCTCGTGCAGCAGCCATGTTCGCTTCGAAGTACCGCTCATTGACACGACCGAATGTCGACGCCTGCGCGTCCTCCTGCGTGAAGGCCTGAACGACCCGAACGCCAGTGATCCCCTCCTGAAGTGTTGCAAGCACACTCCCGATGTGCTCCCTCACCTGGTCGTACGCCCGCCGTGCCTGGCGCTGGAACAGGACCGTCGCGCCAGCAAGTACGAGTACAACAGCGAAGACAGCAAAAGCCATCTGCCAATCGACAAGTACGAGGGCAACCGCGACGCCGACGACCGTGAGCAGGTTCGTCAGCGCCAAGACGGCGCCATCGGACGCAAACTCCTGTAGCGACTCGATATCCGACGTCATACGCGAGACAAGCACTCCGCTCTTGGATCGGGAGTAGAAACCCATATCCAAACGCAGCAGCCGCCCGAACACGACCGATCTCAGCCTGACCAGATAGCGCTCACCCACAATCGCAACGCTCCACTGAGCCGCGGCCGATGCGAAGTATTGCACCACAAGCAACCCGACATAGACAGCCGCCGCGGTAACGATCGTGCGCTTGTCCCCCTTCGCGATTCCGTCATCGATGCCGCCCCTGATGATCAGAGGACCGAGTAGTCGAACGAGGGTCGCGACGGACGCAACCCCAATGGCGCCGATGAACTGCCACTTGAGATCCGGCGCGAGCCGTGCTGTGCGCGCGACGAGCCTGCCCGGCCGATCGACGCGATAGTCCCCTGCAGAGGCCATGTACTTCATGCGTCCACCTCTGCACCAGTAGCCAGAACCGCTGCGTAGCGTGGCACTTCCTCGAGCAGTTCGCGATGAGGACCGAATGCCACTACATGGCCGTCCTCGATGAAAGCGACATTGTCAACCAGGGCCAGGGTCGATGTTCTATGCGCGATGATCACCGTCGTCCTACCAGCCATGACCTGGCGCAGTGCTTCCTGAATCTCCGCCTCGACGATGGCGTCCACCGACGATGTTGCATCATCGAGTATGAGCACCCTCGGGTCACGCACAACGCCCCTGGCAAGGCTCACGCGTTGCCGCTGGCCGCCGGAGAGAGTCGATCCTCGTTCACCAACGACGGTCGCGTACCCATCGTCAAAACCACAGATGAACTCGTGGGCCTTCGACAGTCGTGCAGCTGAACGTACTCGCTTGTCAGACGCCATAGGGTCGCCAACTCGGATGTTCTCCTCGATCGAGGCAGAGAACAGATACGACTCCTGGAACACGACAGATACCTCACTGCGGAGATCATCAAGCGCCAGGTCCCGAACGTCGACGCCATCGAGCGTGATCGACCCCGAGGTCACATCGTAGAAACGTGGAATCAGGTGGGCAATTGTGGACTTCCCTGAACCGGTGGCGCCTACGAGTCCTACAGATGAGCCGCCAGGAATCCTGAGATTCACATCGTGAAGTACCGTCAATCCATCCGGGTATGAGAACGAGACATTGTCGAAAACCACCTCGCCGTGCCCTGGCTTGAGAGGAAACGGATGCTCGGGTTCTCTGATGTCTGGTGCCGTCTCGAGCAATGCGTCGATGCGTGACGCCGCGGCGGCAGACCTTGGGAGATTTGCAAAGAACCATCCGGTGATGAGAAGCGGGAGCACCATCACCGCCAGATACTGGGTGAAGGCTACGAACTCACCGAACGTGATCGCACCATCGACAACACGGATACCGCCAAGCGCGAGCACGGCCACCGTGCCCAGCGCGGGGATGATCTCAAAGAACGGTCGATAAATCGCCCTCTGCTTTGCCATGCCCATGGCCGCGTCATAGATGGTCTCCGCCTTGTCATCGAGCCTGCGCTGGTGCTGAGCCTCCTGCCCGTAGCTCTTGACCACCTCGATGCCAGAGACGGTCTCTTCGACCACATGGGAGAGTTCCGACAGTCTCTGCTGGAGGTCGAAGGAGAACCCGACAACCTTGCTGGCAAAACGTGCCGAGGTGAACAGCAGTGCGGGAACCATCAACGAGGCTGTCAACCCAAGCACCGGATCGATGATTATGAGCACGATTGCCACAACAACGAACATAACGAGGTTTGCCGACGTGATGGGGGCCATCGCGAGAATCAGCCTCAGCTGGCTCAGGTCAGACGAAGCCCTGGCCATCAATTCACCGGTGGATGTGACGTCATGGAACGAGAAGGCGAGACGCTGGATGTGGGTGAAGATGTCGTTCCTCAGGTCAGCCTCTGCCCGATACGACATCTTGAAGCCAAAGTACCGACGCATTGAGATGCCGACAGCCTGAATCGCTCCAGCGATGACTATCAGACCCAGCACTGGCCAGATGTCTGACATCTCCGCACGACCGACAACAAGATCGATCACACTCCCAACGAGGTAGGGGACGAGAATGACCATCGCCATCCATATCAGAGCGCCCGCGATCGACAACGCCGCGACGGGCCGATACCGCAGCACTACTCGCCACAGGAGCGAGATGCCGACCCTGAGGTCAGCCAGCCGTGATTGATCTTCCACCATCGCGTCAGGCTACCGGTCTATTCCTTGTCCAGAACCCTCATGAGCGAACCAACAGCGATCGGTCCGGCCACCACGACGATCCCCACCCCATACAGCCACAAGAGGACCAATCCCATCGCTCCGAATACTGCAACCGATGCCGCAGAACCTGATGGAACGAGATTGATGGCGATCCAAGTCCCAAGAGCTATCACTGCTGTGACGAGCACCGCGGTGGCTGCCGGCCGCCGTACGGGTTGCGGCGCTCCCCATTTGTAGATCGAGACCAACAGTCCGAAAACCCACAGAGATGCAAGTCCTGCGAGCGCGAGTTCGCCAATGAGCAGAGCGCCGGACTCCTCCGGCACAAGTCGGCCAAGGAAACCCATCCCCAGGAGAAGTGCCGCATAGGCCGCGAAGAGCCCAATACCAGCAGCAACCGTCACGAGAATTCCTGTTGTTCGCATGCGCACATACCCGGACTCGCCTCCGGAACCCTCGACAAGACGAAGTGCCTTCTGCACCGTATAGACAGCCCGCGATCCGGACCACAACGCCACGAGAAGGGTCACGATGATGATGATCGTCCGGTTGTCCTCCAGTGCGGCGACTGAATCGGCCAGGATCTCGATGAGAAACTCAGAGATATTGGGAGGCAGGCTGTCTCTGAGGAATCGGTATGTGTCGGAAAGCACCTTCTGGGTGCTGTCGAGCAACGTCAGCAGCGACACGAACGCGAGGGCGAGGGGCACAGCGGCAAAGAGAGCGTTGTACGCGAACGCTGCTCCCATCAGAAATGGATCGGCGCGGCGCAGCGGGCCTGCCGCATCGTGGTACCAGTCTTTCATGAACTGAAGTGTCGCGCGCACACATCGAGACTAGAGGGGAAACCCGGTACACCGACTACAGGGGACCTATTCCTAGAATCGCCGCGGTGAAGAAGCTCGTCCCCCTTGTATTCGCAATGTCGATGGTCGCGAGCGCGTGTGTTGCAGGTGGCGGGAATGTGATCTCAGTTGGACCGGAGGACACTCTTGCCACACTTCCACCGCTCACTCCGAACACCACAGCCGAAGACGGCGGGTTCGCGACATCAACGCTCCCTCTCGAATCCACGACCACGACCGTGCCCGAGAGGCCAGAGGGCGTCGTCACCCCCGAGACGGTGTTCAAGCCGTGGGGTTCGGTTATCGGTCTGACGATGTTCCGAGGAAATCCGACGAGGACGTTCTTCGGATCTGGTCCCGTGCCAGCAACCGCGCCGGACCGCCTGTGGCGATACCCGGACAGCCCGATGTCGGGCCAGTCTCCGGTTGGCAATCAACCCAAGACGTGGTCAGGAACAGGATGGACCGGCCAGCCTCTCATACATGAATTGGAGGACGGCAGGACAGAGCTGATCTTCGGCGCCTACGACAAGCACATCCACTTCCTCGATGCCGAAACGGCTGAACCCACTCGCCCGTCCTTCGACATGGGCGACATTATCAAGGGAACCGTGACCCTGGATCCCGACGGCTACCCGCTCCTCTACGCCGGTTCCCGCGACCCTCGGTTCCGAATCCTTGCACTCGATGGCGACGAGGTTCAAGAAGTGTGGTCGCTACACGCAAAGGCTGTCGAGGGAATGTGGAATGACGACTGGGACTCGAACCCCGTTGTCGTCGACGACATGCTCTATGTGGGCGGCGAGAACTCGTGGTGGTTCGCCATCAAGTTGAACCGGGCGTACGACGATGACGGGATGGTCACCGTCGATCCAGAAATCGTGTATCAGATACCTGCATGGACAGACGATCTCTTCGACCTGCTCGGCCGACAGCATTCCGTCGAGAACTCGACCGCTGTCTTCGAACAGAAGGCTTACTTTGCCACAAGCGGTGGGCGGGTGGTCGGAGTCGACCTCACTGACATCGAGAATGGGAACGGCACCGTGTTCTTCGACTGGTGGATGGGTGATGACATCGATTCGACGATCACCATTGACGAGGAGGGGTACGTCTACGTTATTGCCCACGCTGATCATGAGAAGTCGAACAACACAGCCGCACGCAGAGTTCGCGAAGTTGGACAACTCGTCAAGCTCGACACATCGGTCGTGATAGATGACCCCCTGACAAGCCTCGCTCCTATCGTGTGGAGCGTCGAGATCCCAGCCGCAAGGGGCCAGGACACAGGAGCCTGGGCAACGCCAGCGCTTCACCCTGACGGACTGATCTTTGTACCGACGGACAGTGGAGAGTTACTCGCGATCGATACCGACACAGGCGAGACCGTCTGGACGGAAAACGTGGGTGTCAATGCCTGGTCCTCCCCTGCCGTTGTTGATGACACTCTGGTCATCGCGGTGGACTGCTTCTCCGATCAATCAGGCCTGCGGGCCTACGACATCACCGACCCGCTCGCCCCAAGGGAACTCTGGACAAGGCCGCTCGCCACGGGTGGCTGTCTCGAATCCACGCCCGCCGTGTGGGGCGGGAACATATACGTTGGTTCCAGAGACGGATTCATGTACGCTTTCGGCTCGTGATCAGCTATAACCAAACCGGGTTTGCATCAGGGCTTCGCACCGCGCTAATCATCCTGCTACTCATAGCGGGTGGCATCGCGAGCGCTCTCAGCGTCGCAGCGTTCTTTGGTGACAAGTGGTGGCTCTTTGACTACGTAGCCAATTACCGATGGCAGATGATGTGGGGACTGTTCATCGCCACGATAATTTACACCCTCGTAGCCCGCGGTCTTGCATCAATCGTGTTCCTTCTCGCTGCTCTGCTCAACGCGTGGTTGATCGCTCCTCTCTGGCTTGGTGATCAACCCGCTTCAACCGGCGAGGACGGCGTGCGGATCGTCTCGACTGACGTCTACCCCAGTGTCACCGACAGGGGCTTCGTCATCAGATGGTTACTCGATACCGAGGCTGACCTCATCCTTGTCGCAGGCACGACAGCCGATCGGATGGCAGGCCTGACAGAAGAGGCGGGCTTCCCCTACACCATCATTGCTGAGCCGCGCATCCCCGATGATGCCGGCATGGTCATCCTTGGGACAGAGGATTGGCCGGTTGAAGTGACGTTGACCGAATTCTACGAGGAACCGGTGTACCGGATCACGGTGGGTGCCAACGGACAGACGATCAACGTTGTGACGACATGGGGCGATATCGGTTCCGATGAGAAGAAGGCCGATCGCCTCGCAGCGAGACTTGAAACGATTTCAGCGGTTGTTGCGTCATCGGCCCATCCCGTAACCGTGATGGGAAACCTGGGTGCAACGCGCTGGACCCACGGGATGGAAGCCATGCGTGAAACCGTCGGCGTCAGAGATGCAACCGAGGGTTCTGGGTACCTGGCGACCTCACCTGTGTCGGGCATCCCCATTATCGGGGGATGGCTTGGGATTCCAATCGACGTGGTGCTCATGACGGGAGAAATAACACCCCTCGAGCTGTCGACCGGTCCGGACATCGGCGCAGAACACCTTCCTGTGACCGTAGTGGTCGGGCCAGGGTTCCGGGCCTCGGAGTAGCCATCGCTGCTACTGGATAGACCTCAATGCTCCTCCGTCAACCACGAGGGTTGCCCCGGTGATGAACGAGGCCGCGGGCGACACCAGAAACACCGCGGCATTGGCAAACTCCTCCGGTACACCGTACCGACCGAGGGGGATCCCGGAGTGCATTCGAGACCGCACCTGCTCAACTGTCGTGTCACCCTCGTCGGCCATATAGGCGTCCAACTCGTCGAGACGCTCCGTTGCGATTCTTCCCGGGATGAGCTGGTTCACTCGAATCCGCTCCGGCGCCCACTCCGATGCGAGCGTCTTGGCAAGTGCCGCAACACCAGCGCGGAAGATGTTCGACAGGACAAGGGCTGCGATTGGTTCCTTGACCGATGATGAGGTCAGATATAGCACCGAGCCGTCCTCGGCGAGATGGGGTTTCGCTGCGTGTGCGAAAGCCATGGCCGACCGAAGGGTCAGCCTATATCCTGCGTCCCAGTCCAACGGGCCCATATCTGCGAACGATCCAGCGGGTGGCCCTCCGGCGTTGGGAATCAATATGTCAATATGGCCGTGTCTTTTCGCTGCGGAGTCGACCCAGTCGCGAATCGCGTCTGCGTCGGTGACGTCGACCTGAGAGCCGACAACCGTCTGTCCAGTATTCGTGGCAATGACACCAGCTGTGTGCTCGACTCGATCAAGCGACCTCGAGCAGATCTCAACCGTGCATCCCTCCTGAGCAAGGATTCTGGCAATCGCAGCGCCAAGTCCTCTTGAAGCCGCGGCGACGAGCGCCACCCTTCCCGAAAGGCCTAGGTCCATAGTTCCTCCTCAAACGCCTCTCTTACTGCCGCCAGATCGTGCTTGCCGTTTGCAAGTTTCGGGATCACTTCGCGCTCAAGCCACCGTTTCGGTCGCTCATGGGGCTGTAGTGCTCCCTCCACCATCATACCGAGGGACTCCAATCCGTTCTCAGAAACCACCATGGCACACCCGACGGTCCCCCACTCCAGATCTTCTATCCCAACAACGCACACGTCATCCACCCCGGTGAGGCCACGGAGAATGCCCGCGACCCATCCAAGGGACACGTTCTCACCGCCAGAGATGATCACGTCATCGATCCGTCCTTCCACATACAGATTGTTCTCCGCATCGAGGTGGCCGATGTCGTTTGTGATGAATCGACCACGTCTGAACTCCTCACCGAGATAGCCGTCGAACACCGCTGGTCCTTCTATTGCAATCAGTCCCGTCTGGCCGGGTTGCACGGGTTCGTGATCCAGACCGACGATCACGACGTCCATGTCACGAAGCGGAGTTCCCGCCCACCCGGCGAGCATCTTGACCTCACCCGGTGCAGCTGTCGCCACTTGCGACCCAGCTTCAGTGAGCCCGTAGGTAGGGACGAGGCGCACTCCCTCATCCATGCACCGTTCCCATAGCGGGAGGGCAAGGGCTGCTCCGCCTATGAGCACGGACCCGATCGACGCGAGTGCTCCGGGATTGCTTTCGACAAGACGGTGCACCATCGTGGGAACCATCGACGCCAGCGTTGGGTTCAGCCGTTCGATGATGGCTCCGCTCGAGTCGAACGGACTCACAGCAGCGGATCCCCCCGCTTCGAGGGTCCGCCAGATGATCGAGAGACCACCAACGTGGTCAAGGGGGAGGTTGACCAGCCAGCGGTCGTCGGCACCGTTGCCGAGCCGGCTACGCGAGGAGCGAACGGACGAGGCCACATTCGTGAACGTGAGAGGCACGATCTTTCGCCTCCCGCTGCTACCCGATGTCTCCAGACATACCGCAACATCGGGAGCCGATGAGATGTGCAGCGATGGCCGGTGTCCCACATATGGCAGCGGCACGTCTCCAGTGTGCTGGATGGCGAGGATGTCGATGACCGAATCGATGTCGATGGCCACCGGGGTCGGCACGATCTCCCACGCGGAGATGTCGCCACGCATGGCTTTCGCTCTGACCTGCACTCGCTCGAGCACCTCACCGTAGGTGAGTTCGGTCGTGTCATCGACAAGACACAACCGATCCGGATCGTCAGCGGCGACCCCTGCGAGCCAGTGATATGGAGTATCGGCTGTCATCGGTTACTACAGTATCGCCGGGCGACCATTCAACGGAGGAAACGTGGTTTCTGACATCTTCGACCCATCGGCGTGGGAGCCGGTGCCTGGCTTCGATCTCACCGATATCACCTATCACAGGGCACACGATGTCGGGGCTGTGCGTGTTGCGTTCAACCGACCCGAGGTGAGAAACGCGTTCCGACCTCACACGGTCGACGAACTCTACAGAGTGCTCGACCACGCACGGATGACTCCAGACGTCGGATGTGTGCTGATCACTGGGAACGGTCCGTCTCCCAAGGACGGCGGTTGGGCCTTCTGTTCTGGCGGGGACCAGCGGATCCGAGGCAGAGACGGCTACAAGTACGAAGGAGCAGACGGTGTCGACCCGGCACGCCTGGGAAGGTTGCACATCCTCGAGGTGCAACGCCTGATCCGGTTCATGCCCAAGATCGTTGTTGCAGTCGTACCCGGCTGGGCGGTCGGGGGCGGACACAGTCTTCATGTCGTGTGCGACCTCACGATTGCGTCTGAGGAGCACGCGGTGTTCAAGCAGACCGACGCGGATGTTGCCAGCTTCGACGGGGGCTACGGCTCCGCCCTTCTTGCCCGCCAGGTCGGCCAGAAGCGTGCAAGGGAGATATTCTTCCTCGGACGCGACTACTCAGCCCAGGAAGCCTTCGACATGGGCATGGTGAACGCTGTCGTGCCGCATGCGGATCTCGAGGCGACAGCACTCGAGTGGGCAGCGGAGATCACAACGAAGAGCCCAACATCTCAGAAGATGCTCAAGTTCGCCTTCAATCTTCCTGACGACGGCATGGTGGGGCAACAGATCTTTGCGGGCGAGGCTACGAGACTTGCCTATGGGACCGATGAGGCCCAGGAGGGCAGGGAGGCCTTCCTCGAGAAGCGCGACCAGGACTACTCCGACTTCCCCTGGCAGTTCTAGTGCAGCGGTGGATCATGGCTGCGCGGCCAGCAACGCTGCCCGCGGGAATTGCGGCTGTACTCGTCGGCAGCGCCAGTGCATGGCATGACGGCGTCATCGAGCTACTCCCCTTCGTCATGGTTCTCTTCTCTGTGATCGCCATCCAGATCGGCGTCAACTACGCAAACGACCTCGCGGACGCGCACAAGGGTGCAGATACCGACACCCGAATCGGACCTCAGAGAGCAGTCGCATCCGGGATGATCTCATCGGGTGAAATGAAACGGGGAATCGCGGTCGCCTTCGGCCTTGCAGGGCTCTTCGGCTTCTATCTCATCTGGTACGCCGGATGGCCCATCTTCGTGATCGGTGTCATCTCGATCCTCGCGGCCCTCGGGTACACCAATGGCCCCGTGCCCTACGGCTACTACGGCCTGGGTGAGCTGTTCGTTTTCGTATTCTTCGGACTGGTCGCAACGGTTGGGACCCGATTCGTGTTCGGTACCCCTGTCCCCTCCGAAGCCTGGGCTGGTGGTGTCGTCATGGGTCTTTTGGCCTCAGCAATACTCGAGGCCAACAACATCAGGGACATCGACACGGACAGGCAAGCTCGAAAGCGAACACTTGCGGTGCTCGTCGGAAGAACCTGGGCAAGAAGACTCTTTGCAGCGACTCTCATTACAAGCTTCCTCGTGATCGTGTTCGGTTCTCTCGTTGGATGGTTCCCTCCGCTCGCCATGATCGCAGTACTCGTCGCACCGTTGAGCATCCCGCTGATCAAGACGGTCTACACAGAAACCGCGGGTCCTCCACTTATCGAGGTTCTCAAAGGAACAGCTCAACTCCAGCTCTTCGTTGCCCTGTTGCTGTCTCTGGCGATCGCGTTCTGAGGGGTAGGCTGACCGTTGGTGAGCAGAGCAGATGAAACCGCACTCTATTGCGCCGATCTCGTGGCAGGGGTCGCGGATGCTGGTGTTGGTATCGCATTCATCTCGCCTGGCTCACGAAACACCCCTCTGACTCTCGCGTTCGCGGCTGAACCACGGATCAGGGACGTCTCGATCCGTGATGAGCGATCCGCAGGTTTCGCAGCGGTGGGATATGGGAAAACCACGGGCGAACCAGCGGTGGTCGTGTGCACATCCGGGTCCGCCGCAACCCACTACTTCCCGGCAGTCGTGGAAGCGGATCAGGCCGGGGCGCCGATGATCGTGCTGACTGCCGACCGCCCCGCCAGTTTGCGGGGGACGGGTGCACCCCAGACAATGGACCAGCTGGATCTCTACGGATCACACGTCAAGACCTTCATCGATCTCGAGGTCCGCAGCAACTCGGGTCGTGTCGACGGCCATCGCCTCGTCGAGTCGTCGGTTGCACTGCCTCCCGGTCCTGTCCATGGGAACGCTTCATTCGATGAGCCGCTGCTACCGGAATCGCCTGTGGCTCCACCGGAACCCTTCGAAATGGCTGCCCGCGACCTACCGGCAGTGCCATCTGACGACACACTCGATCGTCTCGTAGGAACGAAGGTGCTCATCGTTGCGGGAGGTGGACAGCGTCCCGGTTTCGGGATTGCGCTGAACCGTGTCGCACACGCGCTGCGTGCGCCGGTACTTACGGATCCCCAGTGTTGGGTGACGGGTGACAACACCATCGCAAACGGTGATCTTCTAGCAACAGGTCGCCAGGCCTTCGAGGTACACCGTCCAGATATCGTGCTCCGACTCGGCCCGCTGCCGACATCGAAGCCGATCTGGAGTTGGCTCGAACACTCGAGCGTCCAACAGATCCTGGTTGACCAGTCACGTTTTACCGATCCACTTGGGAGTGCCGAGACCGTCATAGCCGCCGACCCGACGTCCTTCCTTCAGTCGGCCGACCCTGACCAGTCAAGCGATCCGAGCTTCCTTGATGCATGGCGTGCCATGGACATGACAGTAGGCGCGGCATCCGAAGAGACGATGCGTAGCCTGCCGTTTCCGAATGAACCCGAGATCGCGCGTACCCTCGTGTCCAGCGTTCAGGAGGGGAGCATCGTCTACGTCGGCTCCTCGATGCCGATACGCGATGTGGACACCTTCGCCGAACCGCGCTCGAATATCCGCGTCCTTGCAAACAGAGGCGCCAATGGGATCGATGGAACGATCTCTTCAGCGCTTGGATCCGCATTGTCAGGCGAACAGGTCACCCTGCTCCTCGGCGATGTCGCCGCGCTCCACGACGCGACCGCGCTGGCGGAGGTTCAACGGCTGGGAGCCCGGCTGCGAATAGTCGTCGTGAACAACGACGGCGGCGGCATCTTCTCCTTCCTTCCCCAGGCACGGTCGGACCTTGTGGGCCACGACATATTCGAACGGCACTGGGGTACACCCCACGGACTCTCTCTCGCCGCGATCGCCAACAGCTACGGACTTGCCTCAACTGTGGTCGCCGCGCTCGAGGACTACACCGCTATCGTGTCCGCACCCATCACCGAGCCACAACTGATCGAACTTGCCACCAACCGCGACGACAACGTGGCAATCCACCAAACGATTCGGTCCGTCGCCAATGACGCCCTGACCCTCTGACGGCCAACCTCTGTGTGCGCTACGGACGAACGGCCTTGTCAGCGTTCTTTCGGGCCTGCTCGCTATCAGCATGACGGCGACGGAGTCGCTCCTCATACGCCTGAGATGCCTTCGATCCGCGCCGTTGGGGTTTCGTCGGCCGGTGGGTCGAGTCGTAGTCGTTACGACGGAACCCGCTGTTGTGGCTCATAGGTAATCCCTTCGTTGCCCCTCAATCATCCCTCACCGGATCACACCTGTGAAGGGGGAAATCGGAACTCAGAGGAAGGAATCAGTTCGCTGTCAGGAGATCCATGAGCGGACGGAGCTTCAGGCGTGTCTCGTCAAGCTCAGCATTCGGTTCGGAGTCCGCAACAATGCCCGCTCCCGCAAAGACATGAGTCGTGTCTCCCCTGATCAAGCCGCAGCGCAACCCGATGCAGATGGCGCCATCGCCTGCTCCACTGATCCATCCCACACCGCCCGTATACCACCCTCGGTCGATGACCTCGTGGTCCTTGATGTAGCGAACGGCCGTGTCTCGTTCAACACCTCCGACGGCGGGTGTTGGATGACTCGCTTCGATCACATCGAGAACGCCGATCCCCGAAGCGAGTTCACCCTCGATCTCCGTCGAGAGATGCTGCACCGTCGCCATCTTCTTGAGGGAGGGTGTGTTGGGGACGTCGAGGCTCACGGTGAGAGGTGAGAGCCTCAGGACGAGATCGTCGACAACTAGCGCGTGCTCCTGTCGATCCTTGGAGGAGTCCATGAGTTGTTGGCCCAGGAGCGTGTCCTCGTCCTCACCCTCACCCCGAGGTGCCGATCCGGCGAGGGGATTCGAGTGCAGTTGACTTCCTCTGACGTCGGCAAGAAGCTCGGGACTCGCCCCCATGAACACCGCGTCGCCCGACTTCCACGCAAAGCTGTAGCACTGTGGATATGCCGTGGCGAGCGCCCGAAAGACGCGCAGTATCGCCACAGGCTCGCTCGAGCGCACCACAACCGAGCGGGAGAGAACAACCTTTTCGAAGTCTCCCTTTTCGATTGCGCCAACGGCCTCGGACACGCAGTCCGCCCACTCCGTTACGGACGGGTGGGACTCGATGGAGTGGTCACCGAGATCAACGACAGCATGCCATTCCGGGTGCCTGAGCGAACCAAGCAGATCCATGGTCGGGTCAGCAGAATCCGTGGCAGGGATGATCACCGTGAGCATGCTACTTCCGCCGAACTGCTCGATCGTGATGCGAGGAAGGAATACCTCCGCGGCGTCATATCCGTCCCAAATGCCCGACGTGGCACCATCTGACAGGAATGAGAACCCCACAAAGGCCTTGAGATCTGGTCTTCCGACGGATGCAAGGGCCTCCTGGATTTCGGTGAACCGGCCAGGACCAGAGGCCGACGCACGCCACGCCGTCCCGAGCCCAACCAGTTGATCACCATTCGGCATTGAGTAGGCCACGGCCCTATCGACGAGCGTCGCGCCAGTGCGTGCGAAATCGAACGGGTCAAAGTCGATGTCGATCGACGCAACGCGACATCCGGATTGCGCATCGAGCTGTCGATTCAGCTCGGAGATCTCGTTGTCGGTGAGCAGACGCATCGGCTGGATGGTAGAGGCGGTTGACCGTTCAGATGGTTCCGATCGCACGATCAATGATTCGAGCCAGTCCCTGAGGATCCTCCATTGGTACGAGATGACCTACGCCTTCGACAACGACGAGTTCGCCATGGCGGAATCGCGAGACCAGAGATCCGAGGAAGGGTTCCTGATGCGAATTTGAGAACTCTCCTGCGACCAACGTGACCGGTGTGTCAAGTGAGCCCACGAGGTCCCACGTGTCGTGGTTGGAGCCCTCCGCGAAATAGTCAGCCTCAACGGCGGGCGTGCACTTCAACACGAATCCGTGTGCGGACTCCTTGAATCCACCGTCGAGGTACGCGTCAAGCGATCGCTCTGTCCATGCGGAGAACGGTCCGGATCTGAAACGCTCCCTTGCTGCTTGTCTCGACTCGAAAACGCTTCGCCGCTTTCTCGCAACGGCTGACATGGGTCCGTCGAGACGTCGCGCAGGTGTGGGAAAGATGATGGGCTCGATCAGGACCAGGCGGCTGAATGTTCCTGGCCGGGCCGCCTCGGCCCGCACGAGCGCAGCGCCGCCACAGGAGTGACCCACGCCAACCAGCTCGGTTCGTCCATCGATGGCGGCGAGCACATCTCCACCGAGTAGATCCCAGTGATAAGGGAACTCTCCCTGCCCACTGTCACCGTGACCCCTTAGATCCATCGAGATCCACGACAACGGGTCCGTGGCCATTGAGTCGATGACGGGACTCCACACCTCCTTGCAGAAACCGGTTGCGTGGACAAAGAGTGTCTCCTGACCGCCGCTCCCTCCCGAAGCCGTCGCGATCAGGGGTGCGCCTGTGCCGTCAATCACTGACCGGATCGACTCCCTCGGTGTCGTCAAGACGCCACGTGAGGTCATTCTGCACGTCAACCACGCCATCGAGACGTCGCGCCAGCTCCTCCACGAGACGGGCCTCAGTTCTCGTACCGATGCTCCCGACGAATCGCACGATTCCGTTGGCGACCGAGACGTCAACGGTTGCGGGATCAACGAAGAGAACTCGTCTGATCAGATCCTCCCTGATCTCATCCTCTATGAGGTCGTCCGGGCGGGTGAAAGCCGCAACGATGTCGAACCTCGACAGCACGCCGACCATCTTTGCATCCTCAACCACCACGACACGCTTCACATCATGAGTCTGCATGAATCGAGCTGCCTCGAGAACCTCCAGATCCGCTGGCACACTGAGGACCGAGTGGGACATGACATCTCGCACCAATTCGGGAACTACACCGGACTCAGCGCGCTCCACCTCCAGAGCAAGGAAATCACCCTCGGTGATGATTCCAAGCACATGATCATCTGAATCAACTACCGGCAGGCCCGAAACGCGGTATCGGAACATCATTCGAGCAGCATCTCTGACCGATGTGGTCTGGCCAACGGCCACTACATCAGTTGTCATCAGATCTCTGACGTGCATGTCAGCTCCCTATATCTTCGACGGAAGGTGCGTTCTGGAGGGCATCCATGTCCCATCCGTGGGCCTTACTTTGATACGTGCGTCCACGATACGCACACCGGAGCCCGGTGTGCCGACCTTGACAGGGTTCAGATCCATCTCAATGATCTCGGGAACGTCCTCGATCAGCGCCGATACGCGCAGCAGAGTGTCGATGACAGCATCGATGTCTCCTGGCTCTCCGCCTCTGTAGCCCTCGAGCAACCTCGCCGATTTCACGTCCTGAATCATTTCCGATGCAACGAGGTCGGTGAGGGGATGAATCCTGAATGCGACGTCACCGATGAGTTCAACGAACACGCCGCCCAGCCCGAAAACTATGAGTGGACCGAATGTTGGGTCCTCCACCATCCCGATCAGGATTTCGTGGCCACCCGAGACAAATTCCTGTACGAGCACTCCCTCAGGATCAGGGACCGCACCGGTCACCTGTGCGTAGGCTGCCTCGATGGCGCTGGGGCCGGAAACATCGAGGGCAACACCACCCACATCGGACTTGTGCACAGCTGAGGGCGAGATCACCTTGAGAACGATCGGACCGCCGAGCTCTTCTCCGAATGCGACCGCCGCATCGATGTTTGCCACAACCTGAGACCTTGGTATGGCAATACCGTAGGCCTCAAGGAGAGTGTCAACGGAGTCGGGGTCCAGCCAGATTCCTTCATCATCGCTCCCGTCATCGGAGCCGATAACTGCATCGACCACATAGCGCGCACCAGCCGTATCGATGTCGTCGAACTCGATGAACTTGCCCTCAGGGCGTGCAAGCCATTCGGCGTATGTTGTTGCTTTGCGCAGCGCCTTGGCCGCCCGCTCGGGGAACGCAAACGTGGGGAACCCAACATCTGGGCTTGAGAGCTCGGTCGGTGCACCCCCTGATTGCATGTACACGCATAGGAAGGTCTTGTCGTCTGGCGAAGCCTCCCCAGCCTCGCGTATCGCTGTGGCGGTAGCTGAGACACCAACATCCGAAGCGGGTATGAACAGTGTTATGAGGGCGTCGACCTCATCACTCCCGAGGAGGACGTCTATGGCCTGTCGGTACTGGTCCGGGCCGGCGGCGGCGATCATGTCAACCGGATTGGCCACTGCTGCCTCATCTGACAGGAACCCTCGGAGTTCAGCCTGCAACGCCTGAGAGAACTCGGGGACCCTCAGTCCCTGGGATACGAGAGCATCGACCGCGAGAATGGCAGGTCCACCAGCATTGGTGACAACAGCAACCCGATCGCCCTGTGGCACTGGCTGGTTCGCGAGCAGTGCCGTGACATCGAACAGTTCCTCGAGGGTCGACACCCTTATGACGCCGGACTGACGGAAGAGCGCGTCGACTGCAACGTCGAGACTCGCGAGGGACCCGGTGTGGCTCGATGCTGCCCTGGCGCCCGCCATCGTCCTTCCCGACTTCACCGCAACGATCGGCTTCTTCCTTGCAATACGGCGGGCGATACGCGAGAACCGGCGGGGGTTACCAAAGGACTCGAGATAGAGGAGGATCACATCCGTGTTCGGATCGCCCTCCCAGAAGAGGAGGAGATCGTCACCGGCCACATCGGCCTTATTGCCGACAGAGACGAATGTTGAGATTCCAATGTTGAGATGTGTGGCGTAGTCGAGGATGGCGAGGCCCAGCGCACCGCTCTGTGATGACATCGAGACGTTCCCCGGCCGTGGCATGATCGGGCCGAACTGGCCGTCAAGGCTCACCGCTGGATCCGTGTTCTGGAGACCCATGCAATTGGGTCCGACCATCCGCATCCCGGCATCGCGAACGATGTTGAGTAGCTCACGCTCCATCTCTGATCCGGCTTCACCTGTCTCGGTGAAGCCAGCCGAGATCACGACAACACCTCTCACGCCCTTCTCAGCGCACTCGCGCACCACGTCGTTCACATACTGGCTTGGTACAACGATGAAGGCCAGATCGACGGAGCCTGGAATGTCGAGCACAGACGCGTAGCTGTGAATCGACCGCACAACAGCTGCCTTTGGATTCACGGGATAGAGCGGACCGTTGTAGTCGGCGTTGATGATGTTGTTGAACAGCCGACCCCCAATCGACTCCTTGTTGCGGCTCGCACCGATGACTGCAATGGAGGTCGGGTAGAACAACGGCATGACTGACGCGGCGATTGCGATCTGCTCTGCTCGACCCTCGGCCTCGAGTACGGCATCCGATTGCTCCGTGTCGATCTCAACGGTGTACACGCCCTGGTCGACGTCGCGGTGCATCGAGAAACCTGCGTTCCTGAACACGCGCATCATTGCATGATTGTCCGCAAGGACATAGGCCCTGAAGCCCTTGATGCTGTGTGCCCTTGCGTACGCGGCGATGCGGTACACGAGCAGAGTTCCGATGCCTTTGCCCTGCATGTCGTCTGCGACCGTGAATGCGGCCTCAGCAAATCCGTCGGGGCAGTCATCAGCGTTGTAGCGACCGATGCCGACGAGATCGCCGTCGACGATTGCAACGAAGGCCATCTGGACTTCGTAGTCGAGATGGGTGAACTGTTCGAGTTCCTTTGGTTCGAGTTGCTTCTTGACCCTGAAGAACCGGAAGTAGCTGCTCTCTGTCGACATGTTTTTTACGAATGCTTGAAGAGCGGGCGCGTCCGAGGGGACGATCGGGCGGAGCCGCACCGTGCCGCCATCCTTCAGCACTGCGTTCTGCTCCCATTCGGGTGGATAGTCAGCTGGCGGGTCGGAGATGGTTGCTGGAATGGCTACGGTCATTGGATGCTCATATCTCTTGTATCTGTTGCATCCAATTGTGGCAGGTCGGTTGCGCTCTGAATCCCCACTGGGTACCGACCGCCGCAGTTCGGCTCACATAGACAAGCGTCGATAGATTGCATAGAATCACCCCATGGAAGCTTGTTGTGAACCCGTGTGCTGCGCACCCCTGTCCGAAGTTGACGCTAACGTGATGGCGTCACGGCTAAAGGCCCTTGCAGATCCGACCAGACTCCGACTCTTCAGCCTCGTTGCCTCGACGCCCAGATCATGTGCGTGTGACCTGACCGAGCCGCTCGGTGTGAGCCAGCCAACCGTGAGTCACCATCTCAAGGTGTTGACGAACGCGGGACTGCTCGAGAGAGAGCAGCATGGGCGATGGGCCAACTTCTCGGTGTCATCCGATGCGCTTGGAGAGCTCAGCGGCTTCCTCGACCCTCTGGCCGCCCCTGTCTGACAGGGTTGGCTCTCGAAATGACGAGCTAACGACTATCCGCTTCCTGGACGCCCTTGGCAAACGCGAGAGTTTCGTTGTAGCTCTCGACGAACTCCATCACCCTCTCGGGCCGGAGTGGACGCGCAACGAGATATCCCTGCACCCGGGTGCAGCCGAGCATGCGGATCGTTGATAGTTCCTCAGCGGTCTCGACTCCTTCAGCGATGACGCCGAGGTCGAAGCTCCGCGCAATGGCGACGATCGCTTCGACGATCGCCCGAGACTCTGCCCGTCTGTGCGCGTCCCTGACGAAGGACTGATCGATCTTCAGCGCGTGAATTGACAACTCCTGGAGCTGTCGAAGGGAGGAGTATCCGGTACCGAAATCGTCGATCGACACCTTCACACCCATGTCGGCAAGACGTTCGAGCGCCCTCTCCGTCCGTTCAGCCTCGTGCGTGATTGTTCGTTCGGTGACCTCGATCTCGAAATGTCTGGGATCCAGATTCGCTGCGGCGAGCGCGACTGCAATGGATTCGACAAGGTTTGCGTCTCTGAACAGCCGCTCGGAAGCGTTCACCGCGACCCGCATCGGGACGCATCCCTTCGTCGAGCCACCTCGCCATGTCGTGGCATGCCTCGTCGAGGAGCCACTTACTCATCGGGACGATCAGGTCGGATTCTTCTGCCAGGGGGATAAATTCACCGGGCATGAGCAGCCCATGGACCGGATGGTCCCACCGTATGAGTGCCTCGATCCCGATGACAGTGCCTCTGGCGAGGTCGACCTTCGGCTGGTACTCGATTCTGAGTTGACCACCGTCATGAATAGCGGCCCTGAGGTCGTCCATGAGCGCGATCCGCTCCGATGTTCGATCCCTGAGTGACTTGGTGAAGTACTGGTAAGTGTTCCTGCCAGCGGCCTTGGACTGGTACATGGCGGTGTCTGCACCCTTGACAAGATCCTCGTATGTATCGCCGTCGAGCGGATACACCGCAATCCCGATTGACGTCGTGACGACAAGCTCCTTATCACCGATCTGGTACGGCGTCCCTATCGCCTTGAGGATCTTGGTTGCAACCTGACCCGCATCCTCGACACGTTGCCCACCTTCGAGTATGACCGTGAACTCGTCCCCTCCGAGACGGGCGACGGTATCGGATTCACGAAGGCACTCGACGAGACGGGATGCGATCTGTCGGAGCACCTCGTCGCCCACGGAGTGGCCGAATCGGTCATTAACGTCCTTGAATCCATCGATATCAAGGAACATCACCGTGACGAGACCGCCATCCCTCCGTGCCCGAACGAGGGCACTCGAGAGCCTGTCGCGAAAAAGGGCACGATTGATCAGGCCCGTCAGATGGTCGTACTGGGCAAGGTAGCCGAGCGACCTATCCGGTCGATTTCTGAGGAAGAGCCATATCGCAAGGCCAAGGAGGCCGACGAGTATGGCCATTCCCGCGACGAGCAGGAGCGTCATGTCGTAGTTTCGATAGATGACATCATGAATCTCATCGGCATCAGCAGACAAAAAATGAAGTGCTAGATGACCTGAGGCCGTCTATTCGGTACGCTGAACCTCACCAGTGGAACTGTTCGGAGGATCGCATGTCTTTCTGGCAACTGATATTCGTACTTCTGATCTACATTCCGATTGTCCTGCTCTGGCTCTTCGCCCTTGTCGATCTGGCCAGACGCCAAGATCTCTCCGGGCTTGCGAAGGGGTTGTGGGCTGTCGCGATCGTGTTCCTCCCGCTGATCGGGATGATCGTGTACTTCGCCACAAGCCCTGAGCCTGAGTCCCCTGAGCCGGAGCCGGAACCCGCCGAGGACGACGATGGCTGAGCAAACTATCCGAATACTGATGGGGATTGGCATTGCCGCATCCCTGATCCTGATCTGGATTGTTGCCTATGTCGACTTGGCGCGCCGCAGCGACCTTTCCGTCGTCAAGAAAGTGGCATGGGCGCTGATCATTTTCTTCGGCGCCTATTTCGGCATAGCCGCCTACTTCATTCTCCGACCCGTCCCAGAGGTGATGGGGAAAGGCTTGCACCATACGACACCAGAATCCTCAGAGATCGTGAACGAGATCGAAGCGCTGCACGGCGATCACGCAGACGGATCCATTTCCGACGCTGACTACCTGGAGCAGAAACGTGACCTGCTGGGCCTTACCTGAGATGGTCAGCTGTCCTTGTGCGGCCGATTGGCATCGGTCAACGGCGCCAATGCATCCATCGAGATGATACTCGTGTGGCCGTCGTCCCACTGGACCTCAGCGCGTCCCCGATCGAGAGTCGTAACGACCTTGCCGGTCGCTGGCGTCTGCCCTACCTTCTTCGTGAGTCGTTCTACTCGGGTTCCCTTACGAAACATAACTGACCTCCTGGTCACATTATCGCACCCAAAGCAACCCTCTGGAGCGCCCGTCGGTTGAGCACGTACGGGAAGCTCTTACAGCAGCGTTGTCCCCCTGGATACAAAGATTCGAAGAGGTCCGCTGCGAGATCTACCCGAAGACCGCAGCTGCGGTCGAAGCCATGCAACCCGTCGTGGAAATCGTGCACGCTGGCTCGAACTAGAACTCTGAATCCCCCGCCCATGTCCCGCAATGCAACGACCCCCTGAACTCGCAGCACTTATGCGCACACCAGATGTGGATACATGTGGTCACCCTCCGTGCTGCACGAACACGTTCTCGCTCAGGTCCGTTGTTGGGAAACACACCGGGAATTCGTTGCCGACAGGGATTCTGGTGCGATCACGGAGTCTGAGTTTGATGCGTTGAAGGCTGGCGTGCTGGATGGTTCGGAATCGAGGGTGCTGCGGGATTCGTTGGAGCATCCGTCGGGATTGAATATCGGCCCTTATGTGAGTTGGTGGCTGTCGCAGCGGTCGACGCGGTTTATTGCGAACGTTCTTGCTGTGGTTCTGATCGGTGCGGCTGCTTGGCTATCTTGCGTGTTCGTTCTGGCGTAGCAGTCTCGCCCTGTTTCCCGTTTCGCTGGTGGCTCTGTGCTGGTTATCGGGAGTCGTGTGCGGCGATGCAGATTCTGGTGCCGTCGTCCGTGTAGAGGTAGAGCTTCCAGAATTCCTCGGCTGCATACTTCGATTCGATTCTTGATGACTCATCGATGATGACTTCGGTGAATTCTCTATCAGGGATGTCCTCTATATGCCGACCTTTGAGGTCGAGTCCTGACATTTCCCATGAGAAGTCGAATATGGTTCTGAGGTCGAGCTGGCGAGCTGCATTGTCGATGGCATCGAAGTTCGTTTCAAAGTCTGAGCACCACACTTTCTGAGCGTCTGACAGCTCGGTGTCTGAACAGCCTGCCACGACGATGGTTAGGGCGAGGATGGTTGCTGTGATGGAACGTCTCATGATGCCGACGATACTCCCAGAATCATCCGCTGGTAGTTCTGCGCGATCACAGGAGTTGTACGAAGTCCCGGGCATCCATGAGTTCGATGGGTGCGCCCTTCTCTGCGAGGGCGATGGCCTTGCGGAGTTTGCCCGATTGTCCGTCCGGTCCAACGACGATCGGGTTGAGGTCGGCTACCACGAGGATGTTGACTTTCTTGGACACGGCGTTTGTGTGCAGATTCCCGATCCGGTATCCGCTGGTGACTGCATCCGGTCATACATGATGTTGATAGGCGTCGGAAGTAGCCGTTCCCTCATCTCCACGATCATCTCCGTCTGCGCCTCGAACGCTGACCGCAGGTTGTTGATCTCCTGCTCGAGTCGTAGAACTTTCTTTTCACTTGCGTATGCAGCAGGCATTGGTACCTCCTATGGGTGGGTTTCAGTGCAGCGGTGCGGGGACCGGGAAGGGACATCCGGCATCGAATACCGGCATCGACCGCGACACTATCCGAGGTAGTGCGAGATGGGTGCGAGCGGGGAGACATCCCAGTGCTGTGCTATGGTGCCCGGGACAGGATTTGAACCTGTACATCCTTTCGGATAGCGGATTTTAAGTCCGCCGCGTCTGCCGATTTCGCCACCCGGGCGTGTTGGATGGACGCTAGACGCTAGACGGTAGACGACCGAGGTTCGATGTCGCTCAACGACATCCGGATTCCTAAACTCGCACCAACACCCAGTAGCAATCAAGACAAGGAGTTCGTCGGTGAAAGTCTTCCCTCCCGAAAAGATCCGCAATGTTGCACTCGTAGGGCACTCCGGATCGGGCAAGACGACCCTTGCAGAGGCGCTTCTCTTCCGTGCTGGTGCGATCGATCGCATCGGAACAGTCGAGGCAGGCACCACAGTCACCGACTACGACCCCGAGGAGCACGAGCGGGGCACGACAATCACGATGGCTCTGGCACCGTTCGAGTGGCGTGGGCACAAGATCAACATGATCGATACACCGGGATATGCCGACTATGCGGGGGAACTCCACGCGGCGCTCAGGGTCACCGATCTCGCGATCTTCGTCATCGATGCTGTTGAAGGTGTCGAGGTGCAAACCGAGTACGCATGGCGGATAGCTGAGCAGCTCAACACGCCTCGAATGATCTTCGTCAACAAACTCGACAAGGAACGATCCTCCTTCGAGGCGACAGTTGCCCAGCTCCGCGATCGGTTTGGTGCGGGCATTGCGCCCATCGAACTCCCGATCGGTGAGGAGGAAGCGTTCCACGGCGTTGCCGACCTCTTCAGGGACAAGGCGTTCATATACGACTCCGGTAGCGCACAGGCCACAGACATGCCCAAGGAGCTCGTCGACAAGGAGCATGAGGTCCATGAGGCTCTCGTCGAGGGGATCGTCGTAGGAGATGACGCTCTGCTCGAGCGATACCTCGACGGCGACATACCTTCGGTTGAGGAGCTCGAACATGTCATGGCGGACGGCGTTGCGGCTGGCAAGGTGTTCCCGGTCGTCTGCGGTTCAGCAATTGGACCCGTTGCTGTCGACAGACTCGCCGACTTCATCGTAGAGCTCGCTCCCGCGCCCGGCGATAGACCACCTGCGATCGTCACCGTCGGCGACGAGAGGGTGCCCATTGAAAAGGATCCAGACGGCGAGCCGCTCGCATTCGTGTTCAAGACCCTTGCCGATCCCTATGTCGGACAGATCAGCCTCCTCAAGGTCCTGTCCGGCACTCTGAAACCGGAAACGCATCTCACAAGCGGCCGATCGGGGCAGGATGAGCGGCTCGCCAAGATCGCCACCATGTTCGGCAACGAGACCACTCTCGTGGAGGCCGCCCCCGCCGGTGACATCATTGCGGTCGCGAAGCTGATCGACACAAAGACCGGTGACACACTTGCTCCCAAGGACCAACCGGTAACCGCCGAACCGATAGATTTTCCTGAACCCGTCCTCGCAACAGCGCTGGTCGCACGTACTCAATCCGACGACGACAAGTTGACTTCGGCGCTGTATCGAATCCTCGAGGAGGATGCATCCTTGAGGCTCGAGCGCAACAGCGAGACCCACCAAACACTCCTGTACGGTCTCGGTGACAGCCACGTGAACATCGCTATCGAGAAGCTCAGCCGTAAGTTCGGCGTTGAGGTCGACCAGGAGAAGGTACGGGTCCCCTACCGCGAGACGATCACGAGACCTGCTGATGCCGACGGAAAACACAAGAAACAGTCGGGGGGCCATGGCCAGTTCGGCGTCTGCCATCTCGTCCTCCGCCCGAAGCCACGAGGAGAAGGCTTCGAATTCGTGGACAAGGTCAAGGGAGGCTCGATCCCGAGGGGGTTCATTCCCGCGGTCGAGAAAGGGATCGTTGAAACGATGCTCGATGGTGGCATTCACGGGTTCCCCGTTGTGGATATCGAGGTGACCGTCGACGATGGAAAGTATCACGCCGTTGATTCATCAGAGATGGCGTTCAAACTTGCTGCGCGGGCAGGGTTCAGGGAAGCATTCGACGATGCGGGCCCTGTTGTGTTGGAACCGGTTTCGCTTGTCGCCATCACGGTTCCATCCGACTACCAGGGTGACGTGATGGGAGACATTGCATCGAGACGGGGGTCGGTGCAGGGAACAACGACAGGTGACAACGGCAGCCAGATCGTCGAAGCGCTCATCCCCAGCAGCGAGATCGTCAGGTATGCAATAGACCTTCGATCCCTGACCCACGGATGGGGCAGATACACAGCAACCTTCGACCACTATCAGGAGTTGCCCTCGCACCTCGTGGACCGCGCAATGGCGGACGCAAAGGCGGAGTGACCGACGTCAGCTGACGGCTATCGACCGTCAGCGAGGAGCAATGTTGCGACTGCGTTGAGTAGGCCGTACTCGCTCACAAGAATGTTGTTAGTACCCGCAACGACCGCTGCCCTGTCAACAATGATCGCTCCGGCAAGGATCACGGGGGCACGCCTGGGATCGAGCGATGGAATTGCTGCGGTCTCGGCCACAGTCAGCGCGCTGAGCTCGTCGATCAACTCCTTGGTGTCGGCTCGCGACAACGTGGTCTCATGAACGGCGTCGCGGTCGTATCGATCAAGCCCGAGGGAGATGGCAGCGAGGCTCGTAAACGTTCCAGCTGCACCGATGACAGTGCGTGGCGTACCAGGTAACTCCACCGTTGAGAACTCCGCGTCTACGTGTGCAGACGCATCCGAGAGTTGCGTCGCCGCTGGAGGCCGATCCGGCAGTCTCCGATCCGTGAGGCGCACGGAACCGATGTCGATGCTTGTGGAGTACAGCGGTTCGGTGACGCCGTACACAAACTCGGTGGAGCCTCCACCAATGTCGATGACAAGAAACGGTGGCTCCCCGCTGCTACGCGCCGTGGCGCCGCTGAACGCAAGCTCTGCCTCGACGTCCCCGGAGATGATCTCAGGCGGTGTTCCCAAGATCGTGCCAATGGCGTCCATAAGTTCAATGCCGTTGGCCGCATCCCTCGAGGCTGACGTCGCGACTGCTCGTGTCCGCTCGACATCATGCATCGCCATCCTCTCCTTGTAAAAACGCATCACGTCCAACGTTGCAGCCACAGTGTCGTCCCTGAAACGGCCTGTTGCATCCACACCTCGGCCAAGAGCTGTGAGCGTGGATTCGCGGAACAGCTGTACACCGTGATCATCGAGTATGAGCAGCCGAACAGAGTTCGATCCGATATCGATCGCAGCAACGCTCACGTCGGCTCTGCCCACTCGACATTGCGGTCCCAGCCCTCGCTGCCAAGGATCACGCAGGGCACGGTGCAGTCGAGAGGTTCGACCACCTCTGCTACATCGGCTCCAACCGGATTGTCATTTCCAGAGACTGTGTCGGCGTACTGAGCGTGAAGGCACTTGACGCCACCCTGGGAGCCGGCGATACCCCCGCTTGGCCGTGGGCCTTCCCAGTCGGACGGAATCAGCGAGTCGCGATGCTGGCGGTACCGCTCCATGGCACTGCCGTACGCAGCGGCGAAGTCCTTATCGGATGCGATCAAGGCATCAGCATCCTTGACCCCCCCACTGGATTCGAGTCGTGAAATCCGAAGCAGGGCCAGTGGGCATGTGAGCCAATGCGTCGTCGGAAAAGGAGTCCCGTCGTCGAGAATCGGGGGGACATCGATCACCACAGGAATCCCGAAGTGGCAACGCGCACCGACGACAACCTCCGAGCGAGGACGGCGACCTAGCTGAAGTGCGACGACCGAATCGTCATCCATCCTGGGATTGGTCATTCCCTGTCACGAAATCCCAGATACGCTTCAGGAACGATCGATCAACCTCGACAACAGCCACGGGAGTTGCATCGTCGATTGAGCTGGCGACGTCCTCGATGTCGTCGGAGGGGATCACGACGTAGGACACCTCACCCCTCCGCACGAACCCGTATTGCTCTCTGGCAATGCGCTCGACCTCTTGTTCTGTGTACAGCGCTTCGATGTCGTCGGCCAGAGCGCCGTTCTCCGCAACAAGCGTGTCGAGTTCCGCCTGGGCCTCTGCCACCTTGGTTCCACGTTCGAGGTACTCACCGACAGGAAGCACGCCGGTAACGATGAATCCAGCGATTACCAACAGCACCACGAACAGTACGGTGCGAAGCCGCCCTGCCCGCCTCCTTGGCCTGCGGGGCGCAACATCAGTTTCTGAACGGTCAAGTGTGTCTGTCATCTGAACTTGGCGAACCTGTCCCAACCCGCGTACCTGGCCTCCTGTCCGAGGCCTTCCTCGATGCGAAGCAGCTCATTGTATTTCGCGGTCCTCTCGCCTCGGGCGGGCGCGCCTGTCTTCAACTGGCCAGCATTGGTAGCAACCGCCAAATGCGCAATGAATGCATCGGCAGTTTCGCCAGACCGGTGGCTCACCATCGTGCCATATGAGGAGCGATCTGCGAGTTCCATCGTGTGGAGCGTCTCAGAGAGTGAGCCGATCTGATTCACCTTGATCAGGATCGCATTTCCAATGCCAAGATCGATCGCCTTCTGGAGCAGGTCGACGTTCGTGACCAGGAGATCATCACCGACTATCTGGGTTTCGTCGCCCAATTCATCGGTCATCAGCTTCCAGCCGTCCCAGTCATCCTCGGACAACCCGTCCTCAACAGAGACGATCGGGTAATCGCGCACGAGTCCTCCCAGATGATCGACCATCTCAGCAGACGAAAGTGTTGCTCCTGAGAGTTCATAGGAGCCGTCCTTGTACAGCTCCGTGGCCGCAACGTCCAGGGCGAACGAGATATCGTCGCCGACCTTGTAGCCGGCGTTCTCAATTGCCTCGGAGAGCATGTCGAGCACTTCCCGATCGCCCGGAAGGTCGGGTGCAAAGCCGCCCTCATCGCCAACATTGGTGGGTAGGCCGTTGCTCGAGAGGACCTCCTTGAGAGAGTGGTACACCTCAACTCCAGCTCGCAGCGCCTCCCTGAAACTTGGAAGGCCCCCGGGAACGATCATGAATTCCTGCGTGTCTATGGAGTTCGCTGCATGCGCGCCACCGTTCACAACGTTGAAACATGGCGTTGGAAGAACACGCGCGCTCGTTCCGCCAAGGTACCGATACGTGGGCATGCCAACAGCTTGTGCAGCTGCATTTGCAGTTGCCAGCGATACAGCCAACACGGCGTTCGCCCCGAGTTTCGCCTTGTTGGGGGTTCCGTCGAGGTCGCGCAGCGTCTGGTCCACGGCCTCCTGACCCAGCGCATCATGGCCGATGAGGGCTGGCGCGATCGTGTCATTGACATTCTGTACGGCGTTCAACACGCCTTGGCCTCGATAACGGTCACCGCCATCGCGCAATTCAACGGCTTCCAGTGCACCGGTCGACGCGCCGGATGGCACAATTGCCCTTCCGAAGCTACCGCCGCCAAGCGTGACATCCGCCTCAACAGTCGGGTTACCACGCGAATCGAGTACCTCGCGTGCATGGATTCGTGTGATCGCTGTGGAGTCTGTGGTCATGATGCTCCGAGGGTAGACGACCTATCCGTTTGTCCTGCGCTTTGCTCGCGTTATCCAGACTCTGTCTTGGCTGCCTTCCAGGCCCGCTCGAGCTCGGCAGTGGTTGCTTGTGAGATGTCCGAGGAGTTACTGGCGAAATGGCTCTCCATCGTCCTGAACCGTCTGATGAACTTGTCCACGGTCGAGCGAAGCGCTACCTCGGGGTCGATTCCGAGATGCCTGGCAAGGTTGATAGTGGTAAACAACACATCGCCAAGTTCCCCTGCAACAGACTCCGCGTCACCGTCGGCATCCTCGAGTTCAGAGATCTCCTCACGCAGGACGGAGATCACCTGCTCAGGCTCATCCCAGTCGAAACCCACACTCCTCGCCCTCTTCTGGACCTTCATGGATCGTGCGATTCCAGGCATTCCCGAAGGAATGTCATCCATGAGACTGTCACGCTTCTTCTCCACCTTCTTGATCTGCTCCCAATTGCTCAGGACCTCATCTGCATCGGCGACTTCGACGTCGCCGAACACGTGGGGGTGTCGATCCACAAGCTTTCTACGGACCGCCTCTGCGACCTCATCGACATCGAATGCACCAGCCTCCGAAGCCAATGTGGCGTGAAAGATCACCTGAAGAAGCAGATCACCGAGTTCCTCCTCAACCTCAGCGTATGCACCGAAGTCTGGCTCACCAGAAGGAGCGTCCATTGGGAGCTGGCCTATCGCGTCTGCTGTCTCGTACGCCTCTTCGATCAGGTGTGTAAGAAGGGTGTGGTGCGTCTGCTTGCGGTCCCAAGGGCATTCGCGCCTCAGCACTCTGTTCGTTGCGATCAATCCGAGAAGTCCCGAATTTGTCGCAGGAACGAACAGCGATGTCCTCGGTCCGGCTCGATAGCTCGCAAGTTCGCTCGCCGGCAGTCGGCTGACGACTTCGTCGGTGTCTCCGAGTCGATCAAGGATCGTGATCTCGGTTGCGGGATCGATTGTGCGGGTGAGGGCGAGGGAGACATCTGAGGCTCTCAGGTCGGAATCCACCTGAGTGATGATCGTTGGTACATGCAACGGGAGGGGATCAGGTAGATCACGCGCATCGAGCACCTGCAGCCCGTCCGCGATGGGATCAAGCCTCACAGCAATGTACGCAAGATCGAGAAACGATTGGCTTGGTTCGATCGTGACGGCGATTCCAGCCTCGACCGCTCGCGTTCGAATCTCGCGTACCGAGCGCTCGCCCACGACAGCACTTCCGGGCACCGCGTAGACGACTGCGCCCCCTGCCGCAGCAGCCAGCACGCGATCAGCAATGGCTGCGTAAACCTCATCGAACTCGGCGAGCGAGTCGTAGAGATCGTCACACGTCACGACCTCGCGAGACGCCGCCAACTCGGCAGCCGCGGGGTGCTCGACCGTGCGAAGCACAACGGTGTCGGCCTCCTCGATCAGCGACAGGGCCGAGGCGTTCACATGGTCGATTCCTGCTGGACCGAGGCCGACAATCGCAACCGACATCAGGGAGATCTGGGTGGCGGGGCGATACCATCGGCTGCCGAGAACCAGGTGCCGATATCGCTCCTCACAGTTATTTCAGCCTGCTCAACAGCTTCGTCGATCCATATTGTCCAGTCGTCCGGAAGCTCCTCGCGGACCTTCGTCATCAGCACCAACTGTGTCACAGTCACCTTCAGGGCTTCGTCTGTGAGCGACGTGTCTGTGGCGATGGAATCCAGGAACTCCTGCTCCCGAGGGTCGATCGAGGCCAGATACGCTTCTCTGGTCTCAGGCGTGTCGAGGCCTGTGAAACCGAAATCCGCCTCCGCGGCCACGAGTAGCGCCTGGGTGAAGATCAGACGTGAAAGGTCACTGCGAAACTGATCGCCCGGAACGGAGACTTCGCCTTCGTTGGCCACCCTGATCCCGAGAACCGCTGACTCGGCGATCTCCACGCCGTCAACCGTCGCTGCGACCTCCGCGGAGCTACAGCCGGCGACAAGGAGCGCAACAGCTCCCACAACGAGCGCAACGCCTCTTCTGGTGATCATGGGTTCCCGTCCGGATCAGTTGATGTTGGCCACATTGTAAGGAGAAAATCGGCAATCGCCGTTGCCGGCGACTCCTTGGGCGGTGTGAGATACAGCGTCGAGCTCCGCAGAATGGCGTCCCTCGCTAGCCGCTCAAGCCTGACCTCCTGCGAGGCCTTGAGAACCACAGGAGCGATCCGAATCTCCCTGCGGTTCTGCACTATCTCTGTGATCCCGATCCGAATGGCCTCGACGCGAAGCCGGGCGGCATCGATGAGATCCGTTGCCTGGCTCGGGAGCGGCCCGTACCGGTCCTCCCATTCAGAAACAACGTCGTCGACGGCATCGTGTGTGGTTGCCGCCGCAAGCCGTCTGTATGCCTCGAGTCGAGCCTCAACCCCCGTTACATACTCATCTGGGAGGTGTGCATCCGAATGCAGGTCAATGCGCGCCGGCACGGGTTCCTCCTCAACAGGGCCTTCTCCCTTGAGCTTGTTGACCGCATCGGCGACGAGTTCGGTATACAGATCGAACCCGACCGCAGCAATGTGGCCGGTTTGGGTTTCGGACAAGATGCTTCCGGCTCCGCGAATCTCCAGGTCTCGCATAGCGAGTTCAAAGCCACTTCCAAGCTCGGAGAACTGGCCGATCGCTTCGAGTCTTCGATATGCCGTATCTGTCAGTCTGTCCTCCTCAGGGTGGAACAGGTAAGCGTACGCCCGTTGGTTGGCGCGACCGACTCGACCTCTGAGCTGATAAAGTTGGGCAAGTCCCAGCCGATCTGCACGCTCGACTATGAGCGTGTTCACCGAAGGAAGATCGAGACCTGACTCGATGATCGTTGTGGCGACAAGCACGTCGAACTCACCGTTCCAGAAGTCGTACATGACCTGCTCGAGCTGGCCTTCAGACATCTGGCCATGCGCCACTGCAAGCTTTGCGTCAGGTACCAATTCTCTGAGCTTCGCGACCGCATGATCTATCGATTGCACACGGTTGTGAACGTAGTACACCTGACCTTCCCTCAGCATCTCCCTGCGGATGGCCGCACTCACTGCCCGTTCGTCGTACGGCCCGACGTAGGTGAGGATTGGGTGTCGATCCTGTGGCGCTGTGCGGATGTTGCTGACGTCGCGGATGCCTGTGAGCGCCATCTCGAGTGTCCTCGGTATCGGAGTTGCTGTCAGAGTGAGCACATCAACACTCGCCCTGAGCTCTCTGAGACGATCCTTCGCAGCAACCCCGAACCGTTGTTCCTCATCGATCACGACGAGGCCAAGTGCGTGGAATTCGATGTCCTTCGAGAGGAGTCTGTGTGTACCAACGACGATGTCCACCGACCCATCGCCAATTCCCTTGACGACGTCTCGCTGTTGTTTGGGTGTCAGGAACCGAGAGAGCATCTCCACCCTCACCGGATATGGGGCGAAACGCTCCTCGAAGTTCGCAAAGTGCTGCTGGGCGAGAAGTGTTGTCGGCACAAGCATCACAACTTGTTTGCCGTCCTGGACGGCTTTGAACATTGCCCGTATCGCCACCTCGGTCTTGCCGAACCCCACATCACCGAATATGAGCCGATCCATGGGTTGGTCGGTCTGCATATCCGCTTTGACATCTGCAATTGCTGTGAGCTGGTCTGGTGTTTCCTCGTAGGGGAATGCAGCCTCGAACTCGGTCTGCCACGGAGTGTCAAGGGAGAACGAGTACCCCTCCGCCTCCGCCCGCTTCCTGTGAAGCGCCACAACTTGGTCGGCCACGATCGCTACTTCCTTGCGGACCCTGGTCCTCGTCTCGCTCCAATCGGTTCCTCCCAGCTTTGAGAGACGCGGAGACTCACCTCCCGTGTACCTGGCGATCGATGCCAGCTGATCCGTTGGAACGTACAGCTTGTCATCCCCAGCGAACTCGACAAGGAGATAGTCCCGCTCCGCTCCCGCAATGTCCCTGTGCACCAGTCCGGTGAACCGTCCAATGCCGTGGTGTTGATGAACAACGAAGTCGCCGGGGTTCAGATCCCTGAAGGCATCCTGGATCGGTCTGCGAGTTCCACGACGGGCGGTTCGATGCGCCCGCCTTCTTCCAGCGATCTCTCGTTCTCCGACCACACCGAACCCGAGAGCAGGGAAGACGAAACCGGTGTGGATTCCAACGGACGTAATTGCGGGACTCAGCGCTGCGAGAACCTCGACCACGGGCAGGTCGGCACCGTGTTCGGTGAGCACAGAAGCGACGCGGTCCGCGGCCGCCTGCCCATCCATTGCCACCACGATCTCCACGCCGCGGTTCTTCCATAGGTTTATCGCCCGCGCAATCGACTCCGGATCGCCAGGGACGGCGTCGAGCGAGCGGATCTCGTACCCGTCGTCACCAGGACCAGATGGTTGCGGAGGTGCCTCAACCAAGCGATCCGATATCGCGTCCGTGTCGAGCGGGAGATACAGCGGTGGATGCGCTCCCCCTTCGGGTCCTTCGGAGCCCCACGTGTCGGAGAGCGCTTCCGCAAGGTCTGCTTCTTCTGCAATGAGAGAGTCAGCTCGTGCCGCGCACCTCACCGGGTCGAACAGAACCACGGGAACGTCATCGGTAGCGTCAAGGATGGTTGATGGCCGAGCAATCCACGGCAGCCATGACTCCATGCCCTGGAATGAGATCCTGTTCGCGATTCGGTCCCATGTATCTGCCGCCCACGGCGCGTCGGCCAGGAGTTCGCTGGCTCGGTTCGCGAGTTCGGAGTCGATGATGACCTCACGTGCGGGATATACCGAGATGGCATCAACGGTCTCCTCTGAGCGTTGGGAGGTCGCTGAGTACGATCGGATCTCCTCAAGATCGTCTCCCCAGAAGTCAAGTCTGTAGGGACCATCTGCCGTCGGAGGAAACACGTCGACGATTCCGCCTCGTACGGCCATTTCCCCACGAGCCTCGGCTCGGTCGACTCGTGCGTAGCCAAGATCGACCAGGTTCGCCACGAGATCTGAGAAGTCGTACCTGCCTCCCTGCGTGAGCATCAACGGCTCAATCCTGGTTGGCGACAGCCTCTGGATCACAGCTCGAACCGACGCGACCACTACCAGCGGCTCGTTCAGAGTGAGACGATGTCGCGTCTCGACACGTGCAGCCATCGTCACGATGTTCGGCGAAACGTGCTCGAATGGGAGCGTCTCCCATGCGGGCAGCTGAAGCACATCGTCCGCAAAAATCGCCACATCCTCCGCGAGATCCTCAGCCTCGCGCTCGCCCGCAACCACTACAAGCACCGGCCTCCCAAGCCGTTTCGCCATCGCAGCAACGACATAGGCGCGCGCGGACGGCGCAACAACCACTCGACCGGGGAGGGGTGGGTCGAGGTCGCGACGCCAGCGGTCAAGGAGAACACTCAACGGTGCGGGCACTACGGACAGGCTACCGCTGTCCGGTGCCAGGTATCAGGAGGAGGGGGAGGAAGGTATCACGGCTCGGGTGGGGATCGTTCTTGTTTGTGGGTTGTGGTGTGGTGTGTGCGGCAGAGGAGTTGGGTGTTGGTGAGGTTGGTTTCTCCTCCGTCCGCCCAGTGGATGATGTGGTGTGCGTCACACCACGACACGGGTGCGCTGCATCCCTGCCATACACAGCCCTGGTCTCGGTGTTCGAGGGCTCTGCGTAACGCAGCCGGGATGGTGCGTGTCTTTCGCCCCACATCAAGCGGTTCACCCTGTGAGCCGAGGACCAGGGGGATGATGCCTGCGTCACAGGTGATACGTCGCAGCGTTTCGGGGGTGACGGGTGTCCCATC